>Ga0190275_10002133_pt1 | contig 14316 bp, 17 predicted proteins | sample Popmic550T_FD_133745 | JGI IMG/M metagenome (GOLD analysis project Ga0190275, IMG submission 133745) | Populus adjacent soil microbial communities from riparian zone of Yellowstone River, Montana, USA - 550 T | ecosystem: Environmental > Terrestrial > Soil > Riparian zone > Trees stand | place... | reverse complement strand
GCGGCGGATCGCGATCCGGCGCGACGAGGGCTCCGGTCCCGGGCTGTTCTGGCTCGGCGGCTTCAAATCCGACATGAAGGGCACAAAAGCCGAGGCGCTGAGCCAATGGGCGCGCCAGAACGGCCGCGCCTGCGTGCGTTTCGACTATTCGGGGCACGGCGCATCCGGCGGCGATTTCCGGGACGGAACGATCGGGCGCTGGCTCGAAGAAGCCCTTGCGGTTTTCCTGGAAGCGTGCCGCGGACCTCAGGTTGTGATCGGCTCATCCATGGGCGGCTGGATCGCGCTCTTGCTGCTGCGCGAACTGAGACGGCTCAAGGGGCCGGCGCCCGCCTCCACGGCCGGGCTGGTGCTGATCGCGCCGGCGCCCGATTTCACCGAGCTGCTGATGTGGCAGCGCTTCCCCGCGAAGGTGAAAAAGGAGATCGAGACGACCGGCGTGTGGGCGCGGCCATCCGATTACGGCGAGCCCTACCCGATCACGCGCAGCTTGATCGAGGAGGGGCGCAACCACCTTCTGCTCGGCGGCATGATTGAGACCGGCTGCCCGGTGCGCATCCTGCAAGGCGTGCAGGATCCGGACGTGCCGTGGAGCCACGCCGTCGCGCTCACCTCGCGGCTCGCTCAGGACGACGTCGTGCTCACGCTGGTGAAGGACGGCGACCACCGCCTCTCGCGGCCCGAGGATCTCGAGCGGCTGATCAAGGCGGTGGGGGAGTTTTAGGCCGCGTACGACAACGTTTCCTTGACTTTGCGGTGTTTAGAACCCATATCAGCGCGATCGATCCTTGGCCGATTGACTGGGCCGCTTCGCCTTTCCACAGGCGTGCACGTTTCAGACACTTCTCCAAAATCGAAATCGACGGGACCGCGGCGCGATAACGTGCCGGCGCATCCCACACGTGCATCGCTAACAAAGGAAAGCTCCCATGAACACGGGAACCGTGAAGTGGTTCAACAGCCAAAAGGGCTTCGGCTTTATCCAGCCCGAGAACGGCGACAAGGATGTCTTCGTGCACATCAGCGCGGTCGAACGCGCCGGAATGAGCAACCTCAACGAGGGACAAAAGGTCTCCTTTGACATCGTGGCCGACAGCCGCAGCGGCAAGTCGTCTGCAGAAAATCTGCGCGCCGTCTAACGCGGCCGCGCACGGAGCCATTGCCCTTCGACCACGGATGTACTGGCGAAGCGTGCTGGTTCGCAGGGTCCCGCACCTGAGAAAAATCAGGCTGCGGGACTGATTTTATGGGCGATTTGCATAGGCGATTGGTGCTAGGATCGCGACCGATGACATCCACCAAGAGCGTCGAGCAACGAATGGCCGCAGCCGCCAAGAAGGCGAGCCGCGACAGCGATGCATTGCACGCCTTGCGCGATTACGCGGCCGAAAAGGCGCGGATCGACGCCAATACGCTCCGGTTGCGCGCTCTTCGGCTGGAAAAGGAAGCGGCCGAAACGCGCGCGGCGGCGGAACTTGCGGAACAGAAGAAATCGGCCGGCGGCGTCTTGAAGCGCGCCCGCCCCCGCAAGCGCGTGGAAACACCCGTTTGAGCGTCGGGCACAATTCCCGCTTTGCGCCAACCGACGCGCGGCAACTGCGGAAAAACCTCAGCCGTTACGGCAAGCCGAGCAATGCGCGTGGCGTCGCCGAACTCATCGTGACACTTCTGCCGCTGGTGGCACTCTGGATCGTCGCGTGGCTCGCCTTCGTGCTTGGCCATTGGTGGGCGACGCTCCTCATCGCCATCCCGTCGGCGGGATTTCTGGTTCGACTCTTCATGGTTCAGCATGACTGCGGGCACGGCGCTTTTTTCTCGCACCGGCGGGCGAACGATTGGGTCGGGCGCGTCATCGGCGTCTTGACCCTCACGCCATACGATTTCTGGCGGCGCGCGCACGCGATCCATCATGCAAGCTCGGGCAATCTCGACTCACGCGGCATCGGCGATGTCGACACGCTGACGGTGCGCGAATTCTTGGCGCGCTCCTGGTGGGGACGCCTGAGGTATCGAATTTACCGGCATCCGATTGTGTTGTTCGGCATCGGACCTGCGTTTCTATTCATCGTGCAGCAGCGGCTTCCGGTCGGCCTGTTTCGCGCCGGATGGCAACCCTGGCTCAGCACGATGGCCACCAATTTCGCGATTGCACTGATCGTCGCGGTGCTCGTCTGGCTTATCGGCATCAAGGCATTCCTCATCGTGCATCTTCCGATGATGGTGCTTGCTGCCTCTATCGGTGTCTGGCTGTTCTATGTGCAGCATCAGTTCGAGGATACCGTCTGGGAAAGCGACGGAACGTGGATCCAGCAAGAGACCGCGCTGTACGGAAGTTCGCACTACGACCTGCCGGGCGTGCTGCGCTGGTTCACCGCAAACATCGGCGTGCACCATGTGCATCATCTGTGCAGCCGCATCCCGTTTTACCGGCTGCCGCGCGTGCTCCGCGATCATCCCGAGCTGCGTGAGATCGGACGGCTCACGCTCCTGGAAAGCTTTCGCTGCACCCGTTTCACCCTGTGGGATGAAGCGCAGCGGCGCCTTGTCTCGTTCCGCGAAGCCCAGAGGAAGCAGGACAAGCGAACCTCGCAGCGGCGATGATTTAGCTGGTCATCGGCGGCGCGCTCTTTTTCGGGCACCGAACCGGCTCCGACCAGGCACGGTGAGAGCTGAGGCTGCGCCCGGACGCGAACTATTCCTTTAGTTCGCGGTTAATCTCCCTGGCAGACCCCTGATTGCCGGGATTTCCTTGGCCCCTGAACACTCTGGTGGCGGGTCATGCACGACACCTGAGTTGTTCCTTCTTCAGGGGCGGGCTAGAACAGCATTCCTTCCTCTTGGGCAATAAGCCCCAACAAGCCGAAAAGAGTCATGAGCGTGGTGGATCGGACGATGACCGAAGCAATGGATGCGGCGATGATGGCACGCTGCATCGAGCTTTCCAGAACCGCCAAACAGGTGGGCGAATTTCCGTTCGCCTGCGTGATCGCGAAGGACGGCAAGGTCATTGTCGAGACCCTCAATCGGGTCGCGCGCGACGGCGACGTCACGCGCCACGCCGAGATCGTTGCGATCGGGATGGCGCAGAAGGCGCTCGGCACCAAGGATTTGTCGGGCTGCACGCTCTACACCAACGTCGAGCCGTGCGTGATGTGCTCGTTCCCGATGCGCGAGACGCGCATCTCACGCGTGGTCTATTCGATCGGATCGCGCCTGATGGGCGGCGATTCCAAGTGGGACATCCTCGCCGATCCCGAACTGTCGAAGGTGATGCCGGAAGCGTTCGGAGAGGCGCCCGAGGTCGTGCGCGGTTACATGCGGCCCGAGGCCGAGAAAGCATGGCGCGCCTGGAACCCGCTGATCTGGGGCGTCATCCGCTATCGCGGGTGCTTCGGTCCGCCACCCAAGGCCGAGCCGGTCACACCCGCCGCGCCGCGCCGCCGCAGCATTCTGCAGAAACTGTTCGCGCCGCACGGTTGAGTTCCCGGAACTGACCGAGGCTGGTCGCGTTCTCCCCGCGCGAGGGCAACCGCCCACGCAACGCGGGGGAGGGGCATATGGCCCTGACATTCAATCTGGCGGCAATTCCGCTGAAATACGTGGCGCTTCCGATCGTCGCTGGCCTTGCGGCCGGAACCGGCGCGCTGGCGGCCTATGTCACCAATGGGTCCGCGCCATCCGCCAGGGAACCTGCCGCAATTGTCGCAGCTTTGCCGGCGACATCCACAGCGCCAGCGCCCGTCGTCGTAACGACCGAACAGATCACCCCCGCCAAGCCGGGGAAGAAGCTCTCATGCGAAGAGCAGACCTGGCCCTACATCGATAATCGCTGTATCGCGCGCAAGGGTGACAAGGGCAGCGAGCCCGCGCGCTCGGTTCGCTTCGTGATGGCGCCGCGTGACGAAGGCGGCATTGCAAGCGGGAACGGCCGGAAACTCGTCACCAGCGACGGCGTGTTGCGCGGCCCCGGTGTCGCGCCCGAGGCAGAGGCGCCGAAGGCGAAGCCCGTGACGGCGGTCAAGAAAGCGAAGCGCGCCGAGCGGCGGCAAGGCCGCGACGAAACCCGCAGCGTGTATTCGGTCCCGTCCGGCGACAGTACCAAGCCGGTGATCGTGGTACGGCCGCTGCGCGTCAACGATTATTCATCGCGCTTTTAGTTCTTCCCGGGCGCGGAGGGCGCGCAATCCCTCTTTGTAACTTGGATAACGCAAGCGCACGCCAAGCGCGCGCTTGAGCTTGTCGTTCCGCACGCGCTTGCTCTCGGCATAGAACGAGAGCGCCATCGGCGACATCGATTTGGCGGCCTCGGCGAAGGGCATTTCCGGCGGCGGAGCCATACCGAGTAAGTCTGCAGCGAACGCAATGGGCACGCCCTGCGGCGTCGGCTCATCGTCAGTCACGTTGAAAATGCCGTCGGCGCGCTGCGTGAAAGCGGCGTCGATCGCCTGCGCGATGTCCTCGACATGAATGCGATTGAAGACCTGATCCGGCTTGTCGATGCGCCTGGCGCTGCCGCGCGCGACTTGCATGAGCGCGTTCTGCCCCGGGCCGTAGATCCCCGAGAGCCTGAAGACCGCGACCGGCTTGCCCGCCCGCTGTCCAAGCGCCTGCCACTCCTGTTCGGCGGCGAGCCGCACGCGGCTGCGCTCGGAGATCGGCGTTGCGGGCGTTGCCTCATCGACCCATGCGCCGCCGTGATCGCCATAGACGCCAACGGTCGAGAGATAGACGATGGATTGAAGCTGCGGCGCACCCGCGATGGTGCCCGAGAATTGGCGCAGCACGGGATCGGCGTCGTCGGGCGGCGCCGACACCAGCAGTGCGGCGTCGTCCATCAGCGCGGCGGTGACCTCCGGCGTCGCGGCCGTGCCGTCGAACACGAACGCCTCGACCTTGTGCCCGCCGATGCCTGCGCCCGCGATGGTCGCCGCCTTCTCGCGCGTCGTCACCGTGCCGGCGATGCGGTCGAAGCGTCCGCCGAATTCCGCGATGTAATGCTGCGCCGAGTAGCCGAGACCGAAGCAGAAGAGGGTGGGCATTGGATGCTCGTCATTCCGGCCGAGCGGAGCGAGGGCCGGAATCCATAACCACGGCCCTCACGATATCGCTCTTATCGTGGTTATGGATTCCGGGCTCGCCGCCGCGCGGCGCCCCGCAATGACGCAGAGCCAATTCCCACTCCTCGCGCACCTCAGCATCCGTCTCGTGCGCGCGTTTCTCCGCCAGCGCTGCCAGCCGCTGCGGATCGAGCTGCGTCAGCGCCCACACCGCGGCGCCGCGCACCAGCGGTGCGTCGTCGTCGAGCAGCCGTTCGGCTTCGGTTGCGAGCGCGCGATCGCCGCTGTTGCCGATCGCGATCAGCACGTTGCGCACGAAGCGGTCGCGCCCGGTGCGCTTGACCGGCGACTTGGAGAACAGCGCGCGGAATGCCGCGTCATCGAGTCGCGCGAGCTCGGCCAGCTTTGGCGCGCGCAACGCCTCGCGCGCGCTAAGTTTCGCTTCGCGTCCGGCTTGCGCGAACTTGTTCCACGGGCAAACCGCAAGGCAATCGTCGCAGCCGTAGATGCGGTTGCCCATCAACTCGCGCAGCTCGCGCGGGATCGGGCCCCTGTGCTCGATGGTCAGATACGAGATGCAGCGCCGCGCATCGAGCCGATACGGGGCGGGGAATGCGTTGGTCGGGCACACGTCGAGGCAAGCCTGGCACGAGCCGCAGTGGTCGATCTCGGCGGCATCCGCCTCAAGCGCGAGCGTCGTGAAGATCGCGCCGAGGAACAGCCACGAGCCGTGCTCTCGGGACACCAGGTTCGTGTGTTTGCCCTGCCAGCCGAGCCCGGCTTGCCGGCTAAGCGGCTTTTCCATCACGGCGGCCGTATCGACGAACACCTTCACGTCGCCGCCGGCGTTCGCCACGAGCCAGCGCGCGATCGCCTTGAGCTTGCCCTTGATGATCTCGTGATAGTCGTCGCCCTGCGCGTAAACAGAGATCGCGCCGCGATCGCGCGCCGACAGGATCGCGAGCGGATCGCGGTCCGGCCCGTAGTTCAGCCCGAGCATGATGACGGAGCGCGCATCCGGCCACAACACATTCGGATCGGTGCGCCGCGCGGCCGTTGTCGCGAGCCAGTCCATGTCGCCATGCTGGCCTTCGGCGATGAAGCGCTCGAAGTAAGTCTTCGCCTCGCCGATCGCATCCGGCCGCGTCACACCGATGGCGTCGAAGCCGTGGGCGCGCGCTTCATCGGCGAGTGCAGTCTTGATCGCGCCAGACTCTAAAAGTCGAGGTTGGCGTAGGTCGGCGACGCCGGAATGCCCGGCACGGTCTCGGCCAGCAGCGGACGGAACGACGGGCGCGACTTCACGCGCGCGTACCAGGTCCTTGCTGCCTCGTCCTCGTTCCACGGCACATCGCCCAGGTAATCCGCGACCGACAGATGTACGGCCGCCGCAAGATCCGCATAGCTCATCCGCTCGCCGGCGAGCCAGGTGCGCTGGCGCGCAAGCCAGCCGATATAGGCGAGATGATAGCGGATGTTGTGGCGCGCCGCACGGATCGCGCTGGTGTCGGGCGGCCCGCCGCCCTGATCGCCGCGCATTGTCTGCTTGTAGATGCGTTCGGTGACGAGAAATGTCGTCACCTCGGCGAACATTTTTTCGTGGAACCAGCGCGTCAGCCGCCGCACCTCGACGCGCGCGAAAGGATCGGCGGGCAGCAGACGGCGGTCGCCCGCGTCGGCGCCATGCGTCTCGTCGAGATACTCGGCGATGATCGCGGCGCCCGGCACGGCCGGACGGCCTTCCTCGATCAGCACCGGCGTGCTGGCTTCGGGATTGAGGCTAAGAAATTCCTCGCGCCGCTCCCACACGCGCTCTTCGACAAGGCGCGGCTGGATGCCGAGCTCGGCGAGCGCCAGGCGCACGGAGCGCGAATGCGGACAGAACGGATGATGGAAGAGGGTGATCATCGATTGTGATTCGCCGCGCCCTAGTGTGGCGGTTCAGAAGTCCGCAACAGAGTTGCTGCGAGTCCGCAATGCGGACTTCTGAACCTAAGCCACACTAGAATCAATACGTTGCTAGTGTCCTTTCGATTCCGAAGCTCGCATACGAGGGTGCTGCACGATGAGACGAACTTCGGAATCGGGACACTAGACGGCGCTTGATATCACACCCGCGCTCTCCTGCGACCTTTTCGGTTGCCCCTTGACCGGCCCTGCGCGACAAACGCCAGGCACGAATCGCGCCCGGAGCCCCGCATGCTGTTCGACGTCTTCAAGGCCATGGTGCTTGGCGTGGTCGAGGGGCTCACCGAATTCCTGCCCGTCTCGTCGACCGGGCACCTGCTGCTGCTCGAGCACTTCTTCGGCTTCGACGACGAAGCGTTCGGCAAGACCTTCGTGGTGCTGATCCAGCTCGGCGCGATCCTGGCGATCCTGTCGATCTATTTTCAGCGGCTCTGGGCGATCGCGGTCGGTGCGCTCACCAAGGAAGCGCCGCGCCGTTTCATCCTCGGCGTGCTGATCGCGTTCCTGCCCGCCGCGATCATCGGCGCGCTCGCGCATTCGTTCATCAAGGGCGTGCTGTTCAACGTGTGGATCGTCTGCACCATGCTGATCGTCGGTGGCGCCATTCTGCTGTGGGTCGACCGGCTGCAGCTCAAGCCGGTCCATCACGACGCGACCGCGTTCCCGCTGATGACCTACCTGATCATCGGGCTCTGCCAATGCCTCGCGATGATCCCCGGCGTGTCACGCTCCGGCGCGACCATCGTGTCGGCGATGCTGCTCGGCGCCGACAAGCGCTCGGCCGCAGAGTTCTCGTTCTATCTGGCGATGCCCACGATGGCGGGCGCGTTCGCCTACGATCTCTACAAGAACTTCGGCCAGATGAGTGGCAACAACTGGTTTATCGTCGTGGTCGGTTTCGCCACCTCGTTCGTCGCGGCGTTCTTCGTGGTGAAGACGCTCCTTGAATACGTCTCGAGCCACGGTTTCGGGCTGTTCGCCTGGTGGCGCATCATCCTCGGCGCGGTCGGGCTGATCGGGCTGGGGTTGTTCGGGTAGACGCGCTACGCCCCCTGCGCGCGGAACTGCCCGGTCTTGCGGAAGCGCCACAGATAGCTCGGCACGATCGCTTCCATGGCGGCGGGCTCGATGCCGAGCCCGGCCAGCGTGCGGCCCTCGTCGATCGCTGCCCCCGACACGACATTGTCCGCCCGCAACAGCTCGACCTGGTCCGGCGTGAGCAGTGGCGTCGGCATGAACTGCAGGAAGAACGCCTGCAGCTTCGCAAGCCCGAACGGCAGGGGCACGAGCAGGCGGCGCCGCTCGGTGACCGACAGCACGTAGACCATCAGCTCCTTGAAGCTGCGCACCTCCGGCCCGCCCAGCTCATAGACGGTGCCGCCCTTCGCGGCGCCGCCGACCGCCTTGGCGATCGCCTGCGCGACGTCGCCGACGAACACCGGCTGGAACTTGGTCTCGCCGCCGCCGACCAGCGGCAGCACCGGCGACATCCGCGCCATCGCGGCGAAGCGGTTGAAGAAATCGTCCTCCGGCCCGAACACGATCGAGGGGCGGAAAATCGTCGCGTCCGGCGCAGCCGCGAGCACCGCCTGCTCGCCCGCCGCCTTGGTGCGCGCGTAGAGCGCCGGCGAGTCCGGATCGGCGCCGAGCGCCGAGACATGGATCATGCGCGCGCCGGCCGCGGCCGCGGCTCTCGCGACGCACGCCGCGCCTTCGGCCTGCACCGCCTCGAAGCGCTGCTTGCCGCGTTCGAACAGGATGCCGACGAGGTTGATCACCACGTCGGCGCCGTGCACCGCCGCCTCGACCGAGGCCGGGTAGCGCAAATTCGCCTGCACGGGATGGATCTGCCCGACGCGCCCCATCGGCTGCAGGTGGAAGGCGAGATCGGGCCGTCGCACCGCGGGGCGGATGCGGTAGCCCTCGCGCGCGAGCGCGCGCACCACATGGCGGCCGAGGAAGCCCGAGCCGCCGAACACCGTGACCAGCGTTTCGGTGGGAATTTCGGTCATGGGAAGCGCCTCGGAATTCCGGGTCAGGACAGGAGCGGGCAGCAGTTCTTGGCCTTGGGTCCCCGCTTTCGCGGAGACGAGCGGCGGATACCGGCACGCATACGCGATCCGATGGCGCCTGGACAAGGGAGCGTTGACAAGGCGAAACGCCCGGCCATATGTCTGTCGCGCCTGATGCCCAGGTGGCGGAATTGGTAGACGCACTAGTTTCAGGTACTAGCGGTGAGAGCCGTGGAGGTTCGAGTCCTCTCCTGGGCACCATTTTCAAGCATTCTTAGCTGGCCCGCCACGGCGCGAAGGCGACGCTAGCAGCCCTTCGTTTTCATTGAAGGCGGGCGCGATCTTTCCTCTCGAAGGTGCCCAGAATGGCAAGGCCCGCAAGAATCCAGTATGCTTGCGGCATGCGAAAGCAAAAACGATTGATCAGGAAGAACGCCAATGCGGGCTTCGTACTGGGCGAGGCAGGTTTTGCAAAGATAAGCGCTGTCGAGGGAATTCGACTTAAGCCCGCCATGAAACAACGTGCCGCACAGGCGGCCAGCAAGGGTTTGTCGCCCGAAGAGTATCGTGAGGCGATTGTCCGCGCTCATCGTAAGGGGTAGGCGGCCGCAAAATGTACGATGCGGTCGATGATCCGTACACGTACGAGAATTCAACAGTCCTCATCAATAAACTTGATCTGCGGACCCAATCCGCACTCGATGATTTTGAAGCGGAGATTTCCAGCGCCCGGGCTCGCGAGCCACTCCCGGCGAGTGATCTGGACTTTGCACACTACTGCGCAGTCCATCATCACCTGTTTCAGGACGTCTACGAATGGGCGGGCAAACCGCGGACCGTACGGATATCGAAACAGGGAAATCCGTTTTGCTTTCCAGAGAATATCGGGTCCCAGGCGACCAAGCTGTTCTCAGATTTGAAGGATACCGGCTTTCTCAGGAATCTGTCCGCGGACGAGTTCGCCTCCAAGGCCGCGCATTTCCTCTCCGAGCTGAATGCGATTCACGCCTTCCGCGAAGGCAACGGTCGCGCTCAACTGACCTTCTTGGCGCTGTTGGCCGACGGGGCTGGTCACCCGCTCAACATGGAAAAGCTCGATCCTGAAGTCATGCTCAATGCCATGATAGCGAGCTTCGGCGGCGATGAGTCGCAGCTCAGGGTCGCTATTGCCAGTCTTATCGATTGAAGTCCGACCCCCTAGACACCCGCCCCGCGCCCCACCAAAACTCGCCCGGTACAAAAAACAGGAAACGCCACGATGATCATCGACTCCCAGGTCCATGCCTATGAGGCGAACACGCCGAAGCGCCCGTGGGCGACCGTGCCGAACTGGCCGCCGCACGTCACCGGCGACGAGATGGTAGCGGCGATGGACAAGGTCGGCGTCGACGGCGCGATCTTCATCTCAGCGTTCTCGATGTACCGCTATGACGACAGCTACGCGAAGGAGGTGCAGCAGGCGCATCCCGGCCGCATGGCGATCGTCAAGCCGGTCGATCCGGAAAATGAAGGTGTCGCCGATGTCGTCGCCGACTGGAAGAAGACGCCGGGCGCGGTCGGCATCCGCATCATGTACACGGCCGAGCACAAGCGCGCGCCGGACGATCCGGGCTTCGACCGCATCGCGCGCGCGGCCGTGACGTACGACCTGCCGGTGAATCTCTTGTGCTGGGCGAACCTCGACAACGGCACGGCGCTGATCGACCGCCATCCCGACACGCGCTTCATCATCGATCATCTCGCCATCCTGCAGCCGCGCACGCCGCCCGCGCCAGACAAGCCCTGGGCCGATTTGCCGAAGGTGCTGGAGCTTGCCAAGCGCAAGAACTGCGTCATCAAGGTGAGCGGCGCCTGCACGCTCTCGAAGGAGCCGTATCCCTACAACGACATCTGGGATCCGCTGCAGCGCATCTTCGATGCCTGGAGCTTCGAGCGCTGCCTGTGGGGCACGGACTGGACGCGCGCGGCCGCGGTCGTCAACTACGAGCAGGGCGTGAAGCCGTTCCTGGAGACGAAGCGGCTCTCCGACTCCGAGCGCGCCATGCTCATGGGCGGCGCCTGCGCCAAGGCGTATCGCTGGGAGCCGAAGAAGGGGTAGGGCGCCCGCCGGCGGCGCGTGCCGCAGCGGCCTAGATGAACGCCGCGAGCTGCGGCGCGTAGCGCGCCAGCATTTCCTCGCTCTCCTGGAAGATCGGCTCGAACCGTTCCTCGACCGTCAGCCTGATGGTGATCCACGCCACCATCACGCGCGAAACGAATGAGCGACTTCCGCGAATGGCGGCCCGCGCCACCTCCACGGCGACGCGATTGAGTGCAGGCGCTTCGCCGATCACGTGTCCGGTGCCATCTTCCAGCACATAGCCCTGCGCGAGCCGCGAGACGCACAGCACGCAGCCGTGCTCCGGGGCGGGTCCGATCACATAGAATTGCGGCTCGCCGCGCTCGGTCGCGCCCGTCTCCCAGGAAAACCGCGCCGCATCGGCGAGCGAGACGAGCTGCTGCAGCTCGTCCGGGCGCCATTCGCGGGCCAGCCTCGGAAATTCGATAACGCTCATGTCTTCACCTCGAACAGCAGCTTGTGAAGTTCCGGCTCGTAGTAGACGAGCAGCTCGCGCGCGAACACCGGCGGCGCGATTCCGAGCGCGCGCGCCCAGGCTTCCATACTGTCGCTCGGCACCCGGCCGAAGCCGTTTTCGACCTGGGATATGAATGTGTAGTACTTGAGGCCCAGCTGTTGCGCGAGCTCGATCTGGGACAGCCCCGCCGCCTTGCGCTGCTCCTGCAACCAGGCGCCCGCGCGCTTGCGCAGCTCCATGGAGTTGGGAACCGCCTTCTCGGTCTTTCGTGAACGCACCATGAGCCGCCCCCTTTGCGCTCCGGACGTTTCAAACGCACGAAACTATACTTCGTCAAACGCGCCGACGCAAGACTAGTATCGCGCAATCATGGGCCTGCTCAATAGGTGTATCGGCGGCTTCCGCAACCCCGGCCATGACAAAGCGGCACGAATTGAAGGGAATCGACGCGAATGCTACGGAGCATTCATGACCATCCGCCTGCACCGCGGCGATCTGCCTGACCTCTCCCGCTATACCGGCGCTGTCGCGATCGACACCGAGACCATGGGCCTGGAGCCGGTTCGCGACCGCCTGTGCGTCGTGCAGCTATCGCCGGGCGATGGCTCGGCCGATGTGGTGCAGATCGGGCGCGACATCGGTTCGGCGCCGAATCTCAAGGCCCTGCTGATGGATGGTTCAAAGCTGAAGCTCTTTCACTTTGCGCGCTTCGATATCGCGACCCTCTACAAGGCGCTCGGCGTCATGCCGCAGCCGGTCTACTGCACCAAGATCGCCTCGAAGCTGACCCGCACCTATACGGACAAGCATGGCCTCAAGGATCTGGTGAAGGACATGCTCGGCAAGGACGTCTCCAAGCAGCAGCAGCTGACCGACTGGGGCGCCGAGCAGCTCACGGAAGCGCAGGTCGCCTACGCGGCGGAGGACGTGCTGCATCTGCATGCGCTGAAAGAGAAGCTCGACGTCATGCTGGCGCGCGAGAACCGCGAGGAACTTGCCGCGGCCTGCTTCCGGTTCCTCCCCACGCGCGCCAGACTTGACCTGCTGGGCTGGGCCCAGGAGGACATTTTCGCGCATTCCTGAGCGCGATTAACGATTTACCGCCGCGTCCCGGCCACATTCACAGGCGATTTTCGGCCCGCAAAGCCGTATGATCGGCGGGGGCCGTGGGCGATTCTAGAAATCCCATGACGGGAAGGGTATGAGCCGTCCGGTGAGCGACGTCATCGACGCGAACGAGCGCGGGTGGAGCCGCAGCGACGTCGACCGCGCGGTTCGCAGCGCCGGGCGTCACAGCATCGTGGTGCGCGTGACGCGCATCGGGCTGCCGATTGCCGTCGTCGCCGGGTTGGCGGCCGTCGGTGCCGCCACCTATTTCAAGCCGATGCAGGTGTTCGACAAGATGCCGAGCGTGTCCGGCAAGCTCGCGGTGCAGGGCAGCAAGATCACCATGGAGCTTCCGCGCATTGTCGGCTTCACGCGCGACAAGCGCTCGTACGAGCTCAATGCCGAGACCGCCGTGCAGGACATCACCAGTCCGGACATTGTCGAGCTGCAGAACCTGCGTGCGCGCCTGGAGATGCAGGATAAGGATGTCGTGAACGTTACGGCGAACAGCGGCACCTACAGCACCAAGGCCGACAAGGTCGTGCTGCGCGACCAGGTCGTGGTCACCTCGCAGCAGGGCTACAAGGCGGTGCTGCGCGAGGCCGCAATCGAGATGAAGAAAGGGAACGTCGTTTCCGAGCATCCGGTCGACATCACCTTGCCGAACGGCTGGCTCAAATCGAACCGCATGGAGATCGTCGATTCAGGTGATGTCGTCCGCTTCGAGCGCGGCGTCGTTCTCTACATCGAGGCCGACAAAAAAGAAGGCGCCTCGCAATGAGGGCGCTTCGGTCTTTTCACGTCGCGTTCGCCGGCGTCGCGCTCGTGCTTGGCGCTGCCATCGCGGCTGCGGCCCAGCCCGCGCAGAAGGATCAGCCGGGCGGAGCGCTGCAGGGCATGCAGCTCAACCGCGACCAGCCGGTGAAAATCGAGTCGGACGCGCTCGAGGTGCGCGACAAGAGCCAGCAGGCGACCTTCATCGGCAAGGTCAAGCTCACGCAGGGCGACACCATCCTGCAATGCGCGCGGCTGGTGATCTTCTACGAGGACGGGTCGGCGGCACCGGCACAGAAGAAGGGCAGCCCGCCGACGGCGCAGAAGGGCGCGCCGGCGCCGGCGGCGCAGAAAGGCGGCGGAGGGCTGGGCGGCGGCGGTCAGCAGATCAAGCGTGCCGAGGCCAGGGGTGATGTTCTGGTGACGCAGAAGGATCAGACCGCCAAAGGCGACAACGGCATCTTCGACGTCAAGGCCAATACCGTGACGCTGACCGGCAACGTGGTGGTTACGCAAGGCGCCAACGTGTTGCGCGGCGACCGGATGGTCGTCGATCTCACCACGGGCGTGGCGCGCGTCGAGTCCGGGCAGAGCAAGACCGGAGAACGTCAGCGCGTCGAGGGGCTGTTCAATCCCTCGACCACGCCGCAGCCTCAACCGCAGCCCGCGCCGCCGCCGCAGAACCAGAAGGCGCCCACACCACCGCCTGCGGCGAAATCGAGCCCAAGCGCTCCGACGCGCATCAATTGAGGCGGGCGTGCTCAGTATCCTGAAGTCTCTTCGCCGCGCCCCGCACCCGGCAACATTGCCGCCGCCCGCTCT
>Ga0190275_10002132_pt1 | contig 14327 bp, 11 predicted proteins | sample Popmic550T_FD_133745 | JGI IMG/M metagenome (GOLD analysis project Ga0190275, IMG submission 133745) | Populus adjacent soil microbial communities from riparian zone of Yellowstone River, Montana, USA - 550 T | ecosystem: Environmental > Terrestrial > Soil > Riparian zone > Trees stand | place... | reverse complement strand
GCTTCCTGCGTCGCACGGTGCCGGCCTCGCTGGTGCAGGAGATCGACGGCGTACGGATGACGGTCCCCGCACTGACCGCGGTCGACCTCGGCGCCGACGCGATCGACCACGCCTTGCGGACCGGCGCCGCCACCTTGGACGAGATGCGGGAAGCTCTCGCCGCGATCCGCTGGCAACCGGGGAACGGTGCTCGCCGCCTCGTGCTGCAGGAGTCGAGCGACGAACCCTGGTCGACCGCGGAGCGCAGATTCCACCGGCTGCTGCGAGCGGCCGGCATCGGCGGCTGGCGGGGAAACGTCAAGGCCTCCGGCACGACGCACACCGTCGACATCTTGTTCTCGGCGGACCGCCTGGTGGTCGAGATCGACGGCCACCACTACCACGGCGACGCCAACTTCGAGTTCGACCGCTGGCGTCAGAACGACATCGTCCTCGCCGGCTGGCGGGTGCTGCGCTTCACCTGGACCATGATCGACAAGTATCCCGAGCGGGTGGTCGAGACCGTACACGCTGCACTTGCTCAGCGGCGCGGGTCGACCACCACCACCGGGTCGTGATCACTAGCCGGCTTTGACGCTGCGGAACTTGAAAATGAAGTCCGGATCCTGCAGTTTCCCCGAAAGCGTGATTCGGCTGTCGTTGACGCACACGTCGTCGCCGTCCGCGAACTTGCCGCTGAACCGCACGATGTCGCCTTCCTCGTGCTCGAGGAAGTCGTCGAAGAGCGATCCAGGCTCGATGAGCGTGTTGTCGAACATGTCGGAGAACGCGTTGTTCCACGTCGAGATGTGGACGTCCTCGGCGATCTCGATCGAGACGATTCCTTTCCCGTCGTTGTTCGCGTCGAGCTCGACGATCTTGCCGGACCAGTTCTTGATGCTGCGACTGGCGAGCACCTTGCAGATGGCCTTGTTGCGCTTGCTCAGTGCTTTACCGAGCTTCAGCTCGTTCTCGGTGTCGACCTCTTGAGCCTTGCTCACTGCCTTGACGAACTCGCTCTGCTGCTTCGGCATCTCGCCGTATGCCGCCGACTGAGCCTCGGATTCTTCGTCGGTCACCTCGTCTGCTGCTGGCTCGGTGGCCTCGGCGGCGGCTCCCGTCTTCGAGGCAGCCGGTGACGGCTTCGCGGACGGCGTGATCGACGCGGGCGCGGAGGCCGACGACTGAACCGGCCCGCCTGCCACCTGCGAGGATGCGTTGCCGCCCGATCCCCCGATTCCGACGCCGACAACCAACGTTGCCGCGACAACGGCGGCTCCGATGCCAAGCTTGGCGCCAGTCGACATCCCCGGCTGCGCCGTCCAGAACTGCCATCCGGCTGGTGCAGGTCCCCAGCGAGGGTCGGGTTTCCAACCCGGTGGTGGTGTCCAGTTCGCTGGCGGTGTGGGCCAGTTGGGCGGCGAGTTGTACTTCTGACGCATCAGTGCGGTTCCCTTGACTCGAGTCGGGAAGCTCACCTGGACCTGCGCGCAGGCGTGACTGCGTCACCCGCGATCCGCGGGCGTGCAGACTGGTTCCCCGAAACATTCGTTGGTCGCTGCCCTGCCGGTGTGCGACCAGCCCTTCCCCAAGGGCCACGGAGAACTCTGCCAGAGAACGCTGCCTGATTCTGGTGGACCGCGAAAGTTCTTCTCAGGTGAAGAGCGGCTGAAGGTCGAACGACTCCTCCAGTGAGCGCATCGCCTCCGCGTCCGGTCGGCCAGTCACCCTGGTTGCCGCCTCCAGCACCTTCGGCAGGATCGTGATGTCGCCGACGGTGTTCAGGAACAGGCCCTCGCGGCCCAGCACCCAGGCCACCGCGATGTCGATCGCACCCTGGTCGGTCAGTGGCTCGTACCAGGTGTTGGCCGTCTGGTCGCGGTCACCCCACGGGGCGCGGGTGATGGACTTGATCGTCTGCACCGCCACGTTGCGCTCGGCGCACACGGCGACCAGCCGCTCGAAGTCGTCCAGGTAGGCGGTGTTGTTGGACATGGCGAAGTTGTAGGGCAGCAGCACCGAGTCGAACGGGTACTGCTCCAGCGACCGCAGATGCTGGGCGGCCACCGTCACCCCGTGCCCGGTCACACCGATGTAGGAGACGAGGCCCTGCTCCTTGGCTTCGACCACCGCCTCCAGCGCTCCACCGGGGGCGAACGCGGTCTCCCACTCGTCGGGCTCGACCAGGTTGTGGAGCTGGATCAGGTCGAGGTGGTCGGTGCGCAGCCGCTCCAGTGACTCACCGATCTCCCGGGTGGCGCCCTCGCGGGTGCGCTCGCCGGTCTTGGTGGCCAGGAAGAACTGATTGCGGTGGGTCTCCATCCAGGGACCGAGGCGCAGCTCAGCGTCACCGTACGAGCGCGCGGTGTCGATGTGGTTGATGCCGTAGCTCTGGATCAGGTCCATCGTCCGATCGGCCTGTTCCTGCGTCACGTTGCCGAGCGCGGCAGCGCCGAACAGGACGCGAGTGCTGTCGTGGCCGGTACGTCCGAACTTGAGGGTGGGGATCGAGGAGGTCATGTCGCCATTCTGCGCCTGGCCCTCCGCACTTGTCGCTCGGGTTCGTGCTTCCTGCGCTAGCTGCAGCTAGCGCAGGAAGCAGAATCCCGAGCGCGAAGGAGTGGGGCCGCCGTCAGAAGGCGTCCTCCGGCAGGTCCATGATCGCCAGATCCGTGGCCTCGGCGATCTCGGCCTCCGCGGCGAGCTTGGGCAGCACCGTCCGGGCGAACCACCGAGCGGAGGCCACCTTGCCCTCGTAGAACGCCTTGTCGGCCGCCGACAGCTGGCCGCTCAGTCTGGTCAGCGCGACCTCGGCACCGCGCAGCAGCATCCAGGCGCAGATCACGTCCCCCAGCGCCATCAGCAGCCGGGTGGTGTTCAGGCCGACCTTGTAGACGTTGCGGACGTCGCCCTCCGGTGCCCGTGGATGGGCCGACTGCAGTGCGTCGGTCATCGTGGCCACGATCGAGCCCACGTTCTCCAGCCCCCGCTCCAGCAGGGTCCGCTCCTCCTTGAGCTGGCCGTCGTCGTCGAAGGCGCGCAATTCGACACTGCCACCTCGGGAGGCGAGCCAGGTCCCGATCTGCAGGGACAGGTCGGTCAGCGCACCGCCCTGGTCCTTGACGATCTTGCGGAAGAACAGGTCCTGGCCCTGGATCGCCGTCGTGCCTTCGTACAGAGTGTCGATCTTTGCGTCACGGACGTACTGCTCCAGTGGGTAGTCCGCCAGGAAGCCTGAGCCGCCGAAGGTCTGCAGGGACTCGGTGCCCAGCGTCACCCAGGATCGCTCGGAGCCGTAGCCCTTGACGATCGGCAGCAGCAGGTCGTTGAGGCGCTCCGCCTTTGGATCCGTGCGTCCCTCCGCGGCGGCCAGCTGCACCTGATCCTGCACGCTGGCGGTGAAGAGGACCAGCGAGCGCAGCCCCTCGGCGTACGCCTTCTGGGTGATCAGCGAGCGTCGCACATCCGGGTGGTGGGTGATCGTCACCCGTGGGGCGCTCCGGTCGCCAGCGCTGGCCAGGTCGGCACCCTGGACCCGGGACTTGGCGTACTCCAGGGCATTGAGGTAGCCGGTGGACAAGGTGGCGATGGCCTTGGTTCCCACCAGCATCCGGGCGTGCTCGATCACCTGGAACATCTGGGCGATGCCGTCGTGCACCTCGCCCAGCAGCCAGCCCTGGGCCGGCGCGCCGTCCCCAAAGGTGAGCTCACAGGTGGTGGACACCTTGATGCCCATCTTCTTCTCGAGGTTGGTGGCGTAGACGCCGTTGCGCTCACCGGTCAGCTCGCCGGTGGTGTGGTCGAAGTGGTACTTGGGCACCACGAACAGCGACAGGCCCTTGGTGCCTGGACCGCCGGCGCCTTCGACGCCCACCGGGCGAGCCAGCACCAGGTGGACGATGTTCTCGGTCATGTCCTGCTCGCCCGAGGTGATGAACCGCTTGACCCCCTCGAGGTGCCAGGAGCCGTCGGGTTGAGGGATCGCGCGAGTCCGCCCGGCGCCCACGTCGGAGCCCGCGTCCGGCTCGGTCAGCACCATGGTGGAGCCCCACTGCCGGTCGATCATGATCTGGGCGATCCGCTTGTCCCGCTCGGTGCCGTTGTGCCACAGCACCGTCGCGAACTTCGGGCCGGCGGCGTACATGATGAGTGCCGGGTTCGCGCCGAGACCGAGCTCGTTCGCCGCCCACTGCAGGGACGGCGGGCTCGGCTGCCCGCCCAGCTCGGCCGGTAGCGCCAGGTTGTAGAACCCGGCGTCCATCATCTCGGCGTACGCCTTCTTGAACGACGCCGGCAGCGCCACGGTCTTGGACTCGGCGTCGTAGACCGGCGGATTGCGATCGCCGTCGACGTACGACGATGCAAGCTTGGTCGACGCCAGGTGCTCGATCTCGGTCAGCACGGCCACCGCGGTGTCGTGGTCCATCTCCTCGTAGGGGCCATGACCGAGCACCTGGTCGCGGTCAAGGACCTCGAAGAGGTTGAAGAAGATGTCGCGGAGGTTGGACTTGTAATGGCTCATGGCAGGCTCCCCGGTTCCTCTGCGGCTCGGCCGACAGGACAAGTTACCGATCAGTAACTTCCATTGTGCTACTGGCGAGTAACTTCGACAACCCGTCGTCGACGTGACGGATGTGAAAATTGTGACCTCTCAGAGTCTTGTTTGGTTTTCCTCAGGAGGGACATAATCCGGCGTGACGGCCCATCCGGAGGCCGCCGCCCAAGGAGGCCTCGATGGCACGTCTCGACGTCAACTGGTTCGACTACGGAATCTTGTTCGTCTATTTCGGCCTGGTGATCGCCATCGGGGTGCTGGCCCGACGGGCCATCGCCACGTCGGAGGACTTCCTGCTGTCGGGCCGATCACTCCCGGCGTGGGTCACCGGTCTGGCCTTCATCTCGGCCAACCTGGGCGCTATCGAGATCCTCGGTATGGCGGCCAACGGAGCCCAGTACGGCATCGCCACCGTGCACTTCTACTGGATCGGCGCCGTGCCGGCCATGGTCTTCCTGGGCCTGGTGATGATGCCGTTCTACTACGGTTCGAGGGTCCGCAGCGTTCCGGAGTACCTACGCCGGCGCTTCAACCGGCCGACGCACCTGTGGAACGCGTTGACCTTCGCCGCGGCCAGCGTGCTGACCGCCGGTGTCAACCTGTACGCGCTCTCGTTGATCATCCAGGTGATGCTCGGCTGGCCCCAGTGGCTGTCGATCGTGGTCTCGGCGGTCATGGTGCTGGCCTACATCACCCTCGGCGGGCTGTCCGGCGCGATCTACAACGAGGTGCTGCAGTTCTTCGTGATCATCGCCGGCCTGGTGCCGTTGGTGATCATCGGGCTCAAGGACGTCGGCGGCTGGGACGGGCTGCAGGAGCGGGTGCTGGCCCAGCCCGGAACGGAAGGGTTCTTCAGCACCTGGGGTGGCAGCCAGGTCGGCAACTGGACCAACCCGCTGGGCGACTGGATCGGGATCGCCATGGGCCTGGGCTTCGTGCTCTCCTTCGGCTACTGGACCACCAACTTCACCGAGGTGCAGCGGGCGCTGTCGGCCAAGAACCTGTCCGCGGCGGAGCGTACCCCGCTGATCGGCGCCTTCCCGAAGATCTTCATCCCTGCCCTGACCATCATCCCCGGTCTGATCGCGGTCGCGGTCTTCTCCGACATCGGCGAGGGTGAGTTCAAGTACGACTACGCGATCCCTGCCCTGATGGAGCTGTACCTGCCGAACGGCACCCTGGGTATCGCGATCGCCGGCATGCTGGCGGCCTTCATGGCCGGCATGGCGGCCAACGTCAGCTCGCTGAACACGGTGTTCACGTACGACATCTGGCAGACCTACTTCAAGAAGGACAAGCCGGACCGCTACTACCTGAACGTCGGCCGGATCGTCACCATCGTCGGCATCATCATCGGCATCGGCACGGCCTTCATCGCCTCGCAGTTCAGCAACATCATGAACTACATCCAGGCGCTGTTCTCCTTCTTCAACGCGCCCGTGTTCGCCACCTTCATCATCGGCATGTTCTGGAAACGGATGACACCCTGGGCCGGCTTCTTCGGTCTGGTCTCCGGGTTCCTGGCTGCGCTGGCCTTCCAGTACCTGATCGGCCCGAACATCGCCTACTTCTACTCCGGCCAGACCTTCGAGGGTGAGATCAACGCCCAGATGCTCAACTTCTACGGTGCCATCACCGCGTTCGCGGTGGATGCAGTGGTGACCGTGGTGGTCACCCTGTTCACCACGCCTCGGCCGGTCGAGGAGCTGAGGGGCCTAGTGTGGGGAGTGCCGGACCCGGATGCTGGGGATCCGCACGAAGGCTACGTCCGCAAGTGGTACGAGTCGCCGAAGCTGCTGGGCTTCACCGCCCTGGGCATCGTCCTCGTCCTGTCGCTCATCTTCATCTGAGGAGGCACGGCACATGTCTGAGCACCATCACGGCCACCAGCCGCACCACGAACCGACCTCCGAGATGCGGCCGAAGGGCATGGCCCAGTCCGCTGCGTCCAAGCTGTTCGACCTGCGGATCATGATCGGCGCGCTGTTCACCTTCTACGGCATCATCTTGATCATCTACGGGTTCTTCACCCCTGAAGAGCAGATCGAGAAGGCTGCGGGCATCCACATGAATTTGTGGCTGGGTGCCGGCATGCTGGCACTGGGGTTGCTTTTCCTGCTCTGGGCCAAGCTGTCCCCGGTGGTCCACGAGGCTCCGCCGGAGGGCGCCTCGGATCGGCCGCCGATGCACTGAGGCGGCCGGTCGGCCGACTCAGTCGGTCGCCGCCGGGGCAACTGCGATCCCGAGGTGGGTGGCCAGGGGCCCGGACAGGTCGTAGAGCTGCTCGGGGGTGATCGTGCACCCCGCGAGACCGGCCAGCCCGCTGATCTGGCGGATCTCGGCACCACGCAGGTCGACGTCGGTGTTGCTCGTCCCGGACAGTTCGAGCGACCGGATCTGGCAGGACTCGAAGCGCACCCGGGCCAGCCTGGAGCCGACCAGATCCAGCTCCTCGATCACGCACCGCTGCAACAGCACGTCCTTCCAGGTGGCCGAGCGGCCATTCAGGTAGGAGATCTTCGTGTCGGCGACAACGAGTCCGTCGAAGTTGGCCTCGTACGCCTCGACTGCTCCCAGGCGTGACCTGGCCAGAGAGGAGTGTCGCCACAGGCTCCGGGGCGCAGTGAGGTGAGCGGCCTCGATCTCGGTGAGATCGGACTCGACCAGGTGGGCCCCGGTCAGATCGGAGCCGGTGAGGTCGCAGCCGACGAACGCGCACTCGGAGAAGGTGGAGTGCCGCAGGTCCAGCCCGCCCAGGTCCGCCCGCTCGTACAGCTCGGTGGCGTGGCTGTCGCCGTCCAGCAGCTTCTCGCCGGTCCATGGCTGACGGGTCGCCTGCTTGCGGCTGAGGATTCTGGGGGCGGTCGGCTCGGACTCGTTCGGCACCCGGTCGACTGTAGACGTACGGTGAGAGCAACCGTTGCCGAAGGAGTCAGCAGTGAGCAAGCGGGACCGCGCCGAGATCGAGTCAGCCGACCAGCTGCGGGTGCGCGAGCAGGATGACCACGCAGCCGGGGTGAAGGCCGTGGCGATCTCGGTGAAGCGGTCGCTGCGGATGATGGGCCCGCGGCGCACGGCCAAGACGCTGCTCCAGCTGAACCAGGCGGAGGGGTTCGACTGTCCCAGCTGTGCCTGGCCTGATCCGGACGCCGGTCACCGAGCCACCGCGGAGTTCTGCGAGAACGGGGCCAAGGCGGTCGCCGAAGAGGCAACCAAGGACCGAGCCACACCGGAGTTCTTCGCGGTCCACAGCGTCACCGAGCTCGACGCCCAGACCGAGCACTGGCTGGGTCAGCAGGGCCGGATCACCCACCCGCTGGTCAAGCGTCCCGGAGCCAGCCACTACGCGCCGATCTCCTGGGACGCCGCCTTCGGGCTCATCGCCGCCGAGCTGAACCGGCTGGACGACCCGAACCAGGCGATCTTCTACACCTCGGGGCGGACCTCGAACGAGGCAGCGTTCGCCTACCAGCTGTTCATCCGGGCGTACGGGACCAACAACCTGCCGGACTGCTCCAACATGTGCCACGAGTCGACCTCGGTGGCGCTGGCGGAGACGATCGGCATCGGCAAGGCCAGCGTCAGCCTGTCCGACGTGCACCACGCGAGCCTGCTGGTGTTGGCCGGGCAGAACCCGGGCACCAACCACCCGAGGATGCTGACAGCCTTGGAGCAGGCCAAGCGCAACGGAGCCAAGATCATCGCGGTCAACCCGCTCCGCGAGCCGGGGTTGGTCAACTTCCGGAACCCGCAGCGAGCACGTGGGATCGTCGGCAAGGGCACCGACCTCGCCGACCTGCACCTGCCGGTCAAGATCAACGGTGATCTCGCCCTGTTCCAGGCCATCGGCTCGCTGTTGGTCGAGTGGGACGCCATCGACCACGAGTTCGTCGACCGCTACACGCTCGGCTTCGAGCTCTGGCGCGATCACGTCCGCGCCGTCGACTGGCAGCAGGTCGAGACGGCTACCGGACTGACCCAGGAGTTGATCACCCGGGCGGCCCGGATGATCGCGGACTCGCCGGCCACGGTCTACTGCTGGGCGATGGGGTTGACCCAGCACCGCAACGCTGTCGTCACGATCAAGGAGATCTGCAACCTCGCCTTCGCCCGGGGCGACATCGGCAAGCCGGCTGCCGGGCTGCTGCCGGTGCGGGGCCACTCCAACGTGCAAGGCGACCGGACGATGGGGATCTGGGAGCGGCCGCCGCAGCACTTCCTCGACCGGCTGCAGGCCGAGTTCGGCTTCGTCCCGCCTCGCGAGCACGGATACGACACCGTCGAGGCCATCTGGGCGCTACGTGACGGCAAGGCGCACGTGTTTATCGGCCTGGGTGGCAACTTCGTCCAGGCGGCCCCGGACACCGGGGTCACCGCTGACGCCCTCCGCCGGGCTCGGCTGACCGTGCACGTCTCGACCAAGATCAACCGCTCGCACCTGGTGTGCGGCGAGACCGGCTTGATCCTGCCGACCCTGGGCCGAACCGAGAAGGACGTGCAGGCGACCGGTGAACAGTTCGTTTCGGTGGAGGACTCAACCTGCTCGGTGCACGCCTCGCGTGGCCCGTTGAAGCCGGCCAGCGAGCACCTGCGCTCGGAGGTGGCGATCGTCACCGGCATCGCGGAGCGGACGCTGGGTGACCGCTACGGCATCGACTGGCGCGCGATGCGAGAGGACTACCGGGTGATCCGCACCCACATCTCCCGGGTCGTGCCTGGATGTGAGTCGTACGAGGTGTCAGTCGACCGCCCCGGCGGCTTCGTGTTGCCGCACCCACCGCGGGACAGTCGCACCTTCCACACCGCCAGCGGGCGGGCGGAGTTCACCACCTCGCCGATCGAGCTGCTTCAGGTCGCCCCTGGTCAGCTGGTGCTGCAGACGCTGCGCAGCCATGATCAGTTCAACACCACCATCTACGGGTTGGACGACCGCTATCGCGGCATCCTCGGCGGCCGGCGGGTGATCTTCGTCAACGCCGACGACCTGGCCGAGCTCGGTCTGGCCAACAACCAGCTCGTGGATCTGATCGGTCACTGGGCCGACGACGACGTCGAGCGTCGCGCAAACAGGTTCCGGGTCGTCAGCTACGACACGCCGCGGGGATGCGCCGCGGCCTACTACCCCGAGACCAACCCGTTGGTGCCGCTGGACTCGACTGCTGAGGGCAGCAACACCCCGACGTCCAAGTCGGTGATCATCTCGCTGGTTCCCGCCGGCACGGGCGGACGAGGAGACGGCCAGCAGAACGGCAGCATGGACGCCACCGGTTCCGATGAGGGCCACAAGAGCCGGCCCGAGCCGGTGCACCTCTCGTGAGGTTCGAGTAGCGTCACTCCGGTGAGCGACATCGAAGCAGCGAAGCAAATCCTGGTCGATGCCTTCGGACGGGTCCGGGAGGGCGTCGGCGAGCTGACCACCGGGTTGACCGACGAGACCGCGTGGTGGCGGCCCGACGCCGAAGCCAACTCGATCGCCTGGCTGCTGTGGCACCTGATCCGGGTCCAGGACGACCATGTCAGCGACCTCGCAGGGGTCGACCAGGTCTGGTCGCGCTTCCGAGACGAAGCGGGCCTGCCCTTGGACTCGGACGACACGGGTTACGGCCACACCAGCGACCAGGTCGGGATGGTGCGGGTCTCGGCCGACCTGCTGAACCGCTATCACGCTGAGGTCCATGCGACCACACAGCGCTACCTGGAGAAGCTGACCGGGTTGGAGCTGGAGCGCATCGTCGACGACCGCTGGGATCCGCCGGTGACCGCCTCGGTGCGCCTGGTCAGCGTGATCGACGACTGCGCCAAGCACCTGGGGCAGGCGGACTACGTCCGTGGGCTTGCGGACCGGCACAACGCCGCCTGGACCCACACGGAGGTCGGCGATCGATGAGCAGTGCCGTCGACTCGCTGAGCAATCGTGGCGAGCACCGCTTCTACGGCGACCTCGCTCCGTGGTGGCCGTTGATCTCACCACCCTCGGAGTACGCGGAGGAGGCCGCGTTCGCCGCGTCGCTGCTGACCGCCGGCGGGACGACCCGTACGGTGCTGGAGCTGGGCAGCGGTGGCGGGCACGTGGCCAGCCATCTCACCGACCGGTTCGCGCTCACCCTGGTGGACCTGTCCGAGCCGATGCTCGCGGTCTCCCGCGCCCTCAACCCCGCGGTCACCCACCACCAGGGCGACATGCGCACCGTCCGGCTGGATCAGCAGTTCGACGCGGTGCAGATCCACGACGCGATCGACTACATGACCACCGAGGCCGATCTGCGGCAGGCGATCGAGACGGCGTACGCGCACGTCCGACCGGGCGGCATCGCCGTGCTGGTGCCCGATGACGTCGCGGAGAGCTTCGAGCAGCGCACCACCCACGGCGGCTCCGACGACCCCGATGGCCGCGCGGCCCGCTACCTGGAGTGGTCCTGGGATCCGGACCCTACCGACTCGTGGACGATCACGAACTACACCTTCGTGCTGCGCGAGGCGAACGGCTCGGTGGAGACCGCCCATGAGACGCACCGGCTGGGCCTGTTCCCCCGCGACACCTGGTTGCGGCTGTTGTCGGAGGCCGGCTTCACGCCCTCCGCGCACAACGAGCTGCCCACCGGCGACGACCACCCCCGGACCTGGTTCGTGGGCAGGCGCAGCTGAGGGCTCACTTCTTCACGCCGGCGAACTTCCCCTTGAGCTTGTAGTCCACCGCCCAGGGCTCGAACTCACCCTTGTAGCCGGGGCACTCCTTCTTCAGCCGCTCCTTGATCGTGCCGGTGAAGGTCTGTGACTTGCCCTTGCTCGGCTTGCTGAACTCGAGCACGGCTCTGCTCTTGGTCGAGCCCTTCTTCTTGTCATACTTCTTGCCTGCGCTGTTCAGTCGGTAGCAGACGGTCTCCGAGGTGAAGGTGTAGGTCCAGGTCCGGCCCCTGACCTTGGTGTTCCCGCCCGGTGCCGTCGCGGCGCAGGTCGGGTCGCAGAGCACCGGCAGGGTCCAGCTGAAGGTGTCCTTCTGCCCGACCGGCACCGTCGTCCGGTTGCTCTTGGACACCGTCTGCACCACCCTGAACCGACCGGCCACCGGCGTGGCCGGGATCTTGGTGGGTTTCGCGGACGGGGTGGGCACTGCCGTCGGCACGGTCGTGGGCAGGGTGGTTGGCACGACACTCGCGGCCGGGATGAACGGGGCCGTCACGGGCGAAGCCGAGATCGAGGGGGCGGACGAGGCCGTCGAGCCGCTGCCGGGGGCGGCGCCACCACTCGCCGCCCCGCAGCCGACGGCGCCAGCTGCCACGAGGGTCACGGTCGCGACCGCGATCAGCCTGCTGTGCATGGCGCAGACGATAGCCAGATCTGAGACCGGCAGCGGGCGATTCGCGAGATCAGACAGGACCGGTAGTCACCCTGCGAGCAGGCCGCTGAGGTCTCGCGTCCAGAGCCGACCGGACGCCGGGTCGGCGGCGGTGAGCAGCACCAGCCGTGTCCCGAGCAGTGCGGCGGCGAGGACTCTGCCGTCCGGCGAGGTGTAGATCCGCCAGCGGCCCTGTTGGCCGACGAGCAGGCGGCCGGCGCCACCGCTGCTGGCGATGACCACCGTACGGTCCTCGCTGAGGAGGACCCGGGCTGAGTCGTCGTCGGTGACCGGCAGAGTCGGCAGCAGCTGTCGCGTCTCGTCGGACCACACGGTGAGCGCCCCGTCACGGCCCCCGGCCGACCAGCACGAACTGCTGCAGGCTGTCGACCACGCCTCGCTCCGTGACCCGGGATCGGGCAACGCCAGGAGCGTCCACGAACCTGCGACGTCGCGCCAGTAGGCGGCCTGCTGGCGGACGCCGTTGCTGAGGTAGATCAGGGAGCCGCTCACCACGACCGACCCGTCGGCCTGCTGATCGACAGTCCTCGGACTCACCTGCCGATCACTTGTGTTGGCGAGAGCGGATTGTCCGGGCTCCCGCTGCCAGCGTTCCTCCGCGGCCCGCCAGGTCGCACCGTCCGGACCGTGCTCGCCCTGCCAGGTCCCCACCACCAGCGGTCCCCGCTGGTCGGTGGCCGTCCCGAGCAGGGTGCCCGCGTACCAGCCACCGAAGGTCTCGAACGACTGCGGGCGGTCGGTCACCCCACGGCTGCTGCCCGTCCAGATCGTCCAGCGGACGTTGGCGTGGGCGCCACCGCGCGCTGCGCCGAGGGCGACGATCCGGTCCCCGCGGGCGGTCAGCGAGGTCAGGTCCGCGACTCTTCCGTACGGGGTGGTGGGCGTCAACGGCACCTGTTCAGCACTCCTGTCGGGTGCTTCCGGTCGGACTCGGACCAGCGCCGGCGCGCGCCTCGGTCCCTCAGCCAGGTGGCCGCCGACCAGCAGGACACCGTCTTGGGAACCAAGGCTGGAGGCGACCATGCCGGCAGGGAGAGCCACCGACTGCCAGCCGTCCAGCACCTGGAGTCGGTCTGGGTCGGGCGTGCAGGCGGCGAGCGGCAGCAGCGCCACGATCAGGCTCAGGGCACCGGCCGCGCGGATCCCGATGCGCCTGCCCATCCCGCCACGGTAACCCGAGGTTCGCCAAAGGCCGTGCGACGCGTGCACTAGCGTGGTCCGGGGTACGCCAGCGCCCGGCAACAGGAGGCTGCACGACGTGAACGAGCGAGCCGAGAAGCCCGCCAAGAGCTCGACGAGCGAACCACAGGCCGACGTCGAGGAATCGGCGCACGAGCCGAGTGAGGTCAGCTACGACGAGCAGTTCTACCCGGCCCGGCCGCGCCGGCTACGGCCTCGGGCCAGGCTGCGTCTGTTCGCCCGCCGGCCGAAGGAGCAGATCGGGAAGCCGACCGGCGACAACGAGCACTACGTCTCCTGGTTGGTCGACCAGTCGATGCTGGCCGACGCGACCGAGTTCGCCCGCAAGTTCGCCGGTGTGGGAAGCATGTGGCAGAACCCGTTCGCCAATCCCGACCCACGGGCTGCCATCGAGAAGACTTCGGTGTGGTTCACCGCCTACCCGATCTCCATGATCACCAAGCCGGGGTCGTCGTTCCTGGGAACTCTGGGTGACCCAGAGCTGTGGGCCGCGTTCCAGGCGATCGGCATCGACGGTCTGCATACCGGGCCGGTGAAGAAGGCGGGTGGACTGGACGGGTGGGATGCCACCCCGAGCGTCGACGGGCACTTCGACCGGATCAGCACCCATATCGACGCCGAGTTCGGCACCGAGGACGAGTTCCGCAGCATGTGCGAGGTCGCGACGGCGCACGACGGCACGGTGATCGACGACATCGTGCCGGGCCACACCGGCAAGGGAGCTGACTTCCGACTGGCCGAGCTGAAGGTCGGCGACTACCCCGGCATCTTCCACATGATCGAGATCCCTGAGCAGGACTGGCACCTGCTCCCGCGTGTGCCCCGCGGTCGGGACTCGATCAACCTCGACGCCGAGGCCGAGGCGCTGCTGCAGAAGGCCGGCTACATCATCGGCCGGCTGCAGCGGGTGATCTTCTACGAACCGGGCCTCAAGGACACCAACTGGAGTGCGACGGCGCCGGTGCTCGGGCCCGACGGGGTGGAGCGGCGTTGGGTGTACCTGCACTACTTCAAGGAGGGGCAGCCGTCGATCAACTGGCTCGATCCCTCGTTCGCCGGCATGCGGCTCGTGATCGGAGACGCGCTGCACTCCCTCGGAGATCTCGGCAGCGGCGCGCTCCGGCTGGACGCCAACGGGTTCCTCGGGGTGGAGCGCAACACCGACGACTCGCCGGCCTGGTCGGAGGGCCACCCGCTGTCCGAGGCGGCCAACCAGCTGATCGCCAGCATGGTCCG
>Ga0190275_10002131_pt1 | contig 14329 bp, 8 predicted proteins | sample Popmic550T_FD_133745 | JGI IMG/M metagenome (GOLD analysis project Ga0190275, IMG submission 133745) | Populus adjacent soil microbial communities from riparian zone of Yellowstone River, Montana, USA - 550 T | ecosystem: Environmental > Terrestrial > Soil > Riparian zone > Trees stand | place... | reverse complement strand
GATCCTTGGCCATGACGGCGGGCAGCAGCGTGTCACGGTAGAGACGGTCCAGCGCATCACCCGACTCCTGGATGTCGCCCACCCAGGCGCGCTCCTCGGCATCCTGGGCCTGCTCCCAGAGCTGGCGGGTAAGCGCCTCGACGCGGGCCCGAGCCTCGGCGTGGAAGCGGGCATGACTGTCATTGCCGAGAATGATGGTGTGCGCGAGGTGGGCGTACTGGTCGCGGACGGCGGTGGCCAGCTCCAGGGCGGCACGGACCCGAGCGCTGGTCGCTTGAAGGGCATGCGTCCCCTCGTGGATCTCCGCGATGCGCCCGAGCGCGAACAGGGACGCGGCGGCGAACAGCGCCACCAGCGCCCCGAAGGCGAAGAGCAGCTTGCGGGTGATTCCAGGAGACGGGGGCATCGGGCCTCTCTCTATATAAGGAGGAGGCCGTCGCCGGGGCGTTGTTCACCGACGAGCAGCCACGCGACCGTATACTTCGGCGCCATGCGCGCACCTCGCCCCGTGGGACTTGTTCTGCTGAGTCTGTGCCTGGCCGCGTGTGCCTCCACGGACACTCCACGGTGGGAGCCCCGTGAGCCGGAGGGGGTCTCCTGGGAGGAGGGATGCCAGGACACCCGCACGCTCGAACTGCTCTGTTCCGAGGACACCTGCGCCTTCTTCCGCTGCCAGGACCTGACCGAGGCCTCAGAAGAACCTTCTGGTGAAGTGGAGCCCGCTCGCTGGCCCGGTCTCAGGCCTCCGGACGGACTTCGCAGGTGGTGGAGACACCCGCGCCGAGGTGCCGAGCCCGTCTTCGTCATCCGCTGGCACAACCACCCCGCTCCGAGTCTGAACAGCAGGCGCGGGATTTCTCTTGATCTCCTGATCAAGCATCACCTCTTCCCGCAGGCTCCGGACCTCGCCGCGTGGTTCCATCGGCAAGGGATCAACATCCACCAGTACACGCTGCTGATTTCGCGTGGGGTCCACCTCCGGATCCACAGCGGGGGACCTCGAGGAGGGCGCTGGAACGAGGAATGGCGTCAGTTCACCAGAGGCCGAGAGCGAGTGACTCATGAGGAGATCTGGCAGCACGCCATCAAGCTCATCATCAAGTATGACCTGACGGGAGCTAGCATGCTGCCCTATCGCTGATGCGCCGGAGAAGAGAGAGATGCAGTTCTATGAACTCCACGAGGACACGGCAGCAGGTTACACAGGCTATATCAGCGCCGCGTCCAAATGGGGGTTGCCCGGCTCTAGATGCCCCGCCTGTGGGAATATCTGGGCCAGCGCAGGGACCGCTTACCCCTCTGTGGACCTCTCCACTCACCCGTCTCATGCCGCCTTCCTGAAGCCCCGAGCTGAGCCCATCGAAGAGTTCGAGCGGTTGCGTGAGCTGATCCGGGCCCTGCTTCCCGCCGGAGTGCCGATCCCTCCTGGGACGCGGTTCGGTCCACTTGTCGGAACGGCCTCTGGCAGCTTTGGTGCTTTCTCCTTGCAGAATCCCTGGACGCTGCTCGTACGCCGCGAAGCGATGGAATCGCTTCGGCAAGCGGGAGTGCAGGGGCTGAGCGGCTGCAAGCCAGAGCTGCGCTTCCGGCAGAAGAAGAATCCACCTGAGTTGGTGGAACTCCAACTCGAGCCCCATGGCCTGCTGCACCCGGACTGCCTGCCGCCACGCCCTCCCCCCTGTTCACGATGTGGATTCGAGAGCTTTCAGTTGCCCGAGCGCCTCATCCTCGACAAGGCCTCACTCCCCTCGCATACCGACGTATTCCGCCTGGCCAACTTCGCCACCGTGCTCGTTGGCACCGAGCGCTTCAAGGAGGCCGTGGAGCGCCTCGGGCTCGATGGAATCCTCTTCCACGAGCTGCCGCTGCGATGACACTCCCGCCACTCCCCTCGCTCATGCCAGGAACTCCCCCTTGCGCGGAAGGGCCCCGGGCGAGCATGACCGGGGTAGCGGGTCCATCGCCCGCTCCGAGGAGAGAGCCTCACCATGGCGCCGCGCTTCAAGAACCTCGATGGCAGTGGGCCCCAGGGCTTCGACACCGTCTTTAAGTGGGCCGTCAAGGACAAGCTCGCCGGCCGCCGTCGCAAGTCCCCCAGCCGCGCCCCCGTCCCTCGCGTCGAGCCGGACCTCGCCGCCCTGGCCACCCCGCCCGCGCCGGGCGAGGGCGCACGCCTCACCTGGCTCGGCCACGCGAGCTGGCTCGTGCAGCTCGACGGCGTCTCCCTCCTCATCGACCCCGTGCTGCGCGACGCCATCAACGTCGTCATCCGCCGCAACGTGCCCCCCGGTGTCCCCTCGGAGAAGCTGCCCCCCATCGCCGCCAGCCTCGTCTCCCACAACCACTACGATCACCTGGACCTGCCCTCGCTGCAGGACGTCCGCGCCCCCATCGTCACCGGCCTGGGCCACACCCGAATCTTCCGCGGCTCGCGGCTGCCCTGCACCGAGCTGGACTGGTGGGCCTCCACGAAGGTGGGCCCCGTCACCGTCCACTATGTCCCCTCGCAGCACTGGAGCCGCCGCGGGCTCGCGGACGCCAACGAGATGCTCTGGGGCGGCTTCGTCATCGAAGGCTCCAGCGCCCGCCTCTACCACTCCGGCGACACCGCCTACTTCGAGGGCTTCAAGGAGATCGGCCGCCGCTACCCGGGCCTCGATGCCGCCATGCTCCCCATCGGCGCGTATGACCCGGCCTGGTTCATGAGCAAGCAGCACATGAACCCCGAGGAAGCCGTGCAGGCCTTCGAGGACCTCGGCGCCGCCCGCTTCCTGGCCATGCACTGGGGCACCTTCAAGCTCACCGACGAGCCGCTCGACGAGCCGCCCCAGCGCCTGGACACGGAGTGGAACCGGCGCCAGTGGCCCCGCGAGAAGCTCCACGTGCTCGCCGTGGGCGAGAGCCTCACCGTTCGTCAGGGTTGAGCCGGGCGAGCGGGTGTGGTTTGGGGAGGCCCACATGCTCCTGCCCACCCTGCTCGCAGCACTCCTCACCCAGGCTCCCCTCACCACCACCGCCGAGCGCTCCAGCTGGACGCGCACCGGCCGCTACGCGGAGGTGGAGTCCCTCTGCCGAGACTTCCCGAAGGCCTTCCCAGGCAAGGTGCGCTACGAGAAGTTCGGCACCACCCCCGAGGGCCGCCCCATGCTCGCGCTCGTCGCCAGCGCGGACGGCACCCTCACCCCCGCCGCCAACGCGAAGAAGGGCCGCCCCGTCGTCCTCTTCCAAGGCGGCATCCACTCCGGGGAGATCGACGGCAAGGACGCCGGCTTCTGGCTGCTGAGGGATGTGCTCACGGGCAAGGCGCTCCCAGGTGTGCTCGGGCAGGTGACCGCCGTCTTCATCCCCGTCCTCAACATCGACGGCCACGAGCGCTTCGGCCCCAACCACCGCCCCAACCAGACGGGCCCCGAGGAGATGGGCTGGCGCGTCACCGCCCAGAACCTCAACCTCAACCGCGACTACGTGAAGGCGGAAGCCCCAGAAACCGTCGCCCTGCTCACCTTGCTCCACGCGTGGGATCCGCTCTTCTACATCGATCTCCACGTCACGGACGGCGCGAAGTTCGAGCACGACATCTCCCTCATCATCGAGCCCGTGAAGAGCGGCCCCGAGCCCATGCGCGCGCTGGGCGCGAAGCTGCGAGACGAGCTGGTGGCGGGGCTCAAGGCCCAGGGGAACCTCCCCGTCACCTTCTACCCCTCCTTCATCCAGGATGACGAGCCGTCCTCCGGCTTCGCCGAGGGCGTCGCGCCCCCGCGCTTCAGCCAGATGTACTGGGCGACGAACCGCCGCTTCGGGATGCTGGTGGAGACCCATTCCTGGAAGCCCTACGCGCACCGCGTGAAGAGCACGCGCACGGTCCTGGAGGGCTCGCTGCGGTTCGTGGCGAGCCACGGCGCCACCCTGCGGGCCGCGGTGAAGGCGGCGGACGCGGCGGCCACCGCCGGACAGGTGCGCGAGGTGACGCTCGTCTGGGCCCCCACCGACAAGAGCCGGACGATCGAGTTCCGGGGCTACGCCTACAGCCACGAGCCCTCGCCCATCTCCAGCCAGAAGGTGGTGCGGTACGACGAGACGAAGCCCCAGGTGTGGAAGATTCCCCTCTTCGACGAGGTGCGTCCCAAGCTCACCGTCCCGCTGCCCCAGGGCGGCTACCTGGTGCCCGCGGCCCACGCGGCATGGATGGAGGCCAAGCTGCGGACCCACGGCCTGCGCTTCCAGCGCCTGGAGAAGGAAGTCCCCGCCGCCCAGGTGGAGGTGTTCCGCGCCACCGAGGTGAAGTTCCAGCCCCAGTCCTACGAGGGCCGCCAGAACGCCGCCGTGCAGGGCGAGTGGACGCGGGAGCCGCAAGCCCTGCCCGCGGGCTCGCTCTACGTGCCGGTGGCCCAGCCCGGCGTGGAGCTGATCGCCCACATGTTCGAGCCCCTCGGCCCGGACTCCCTGGTCGCTTGGGGCTTCTTCAACAACCACTTCGAGCGGAAGGAATACATTGAGGAGTACGTTCTGGAGCCCTACGCCCGCGAGCTGCTCGCCAAGGACGCCACCGTGAAGGCCGCCTGGGAGCAGCGCCTGAAGGAGCCGGCCTTCGCCTCGGATCCGCGCGCCCGCCTGCGCTTCTTCCAGGAGCGCCACCCTTCCTGGGACGCGCGCTTCAACCTCTACCCCGTCTTCCGCCTCGACGCGCCGCCGGCCGGTCTGCGCCCTGCTCGGTGAGGGTGTGCTCCCTTCCGGGAGCAGGTGCTACAGCCGTGGGAGGGGGGCTGTCCCGCTCACTCCTCGACAGGTTGGGTCAACTTCAACATGCCGAGATGTGGATGCCGGAGATGACTCGGGTATGTTCCTGGGCCGTGGCTACCTTCAGTCTCGCAGCGTTGTGGAATGCCTCCGCCATCCCCGGCCACGTGGCCGGTATCGTGGAAGCCATCGATGAGCTGCTGCCCTCGACGCAGCCGGTCGAGATCATCATCGCGCTGCGCGAGAACGAGGCCAACCTCGAGCTGAAGCTGGAGATGTCCGACTTCCCGCGGCTCGAGATGGACCGGTTCGCCTGGGAGATCAAGGCGAGCAAGGGCACGCTCGTGGAGCTGTGGAAGCTCCCCAAGTCCGAGCGGGATGCCTTCCGGGCCGCCGCCTTCTCCGGCAACGTCGTCACCGCCCCGGACTACTGGACGGCGGCCAGCACCCTGAAGGAGCACCTGGAGGGCATCACCGCGCGCGGGCTGAAGCCCATGGAGCCTCCTCGGGGGCTGCCGCACGTCAACCGGCCCGCACCCGCGGCTCCCCCGTCCACCCCGGCCGCAGCGCCCGCCCAGGCCGCGGAGGGCGACGAGCCCTTGGGGGTGGAGGCCTCCGACGAGCCGCTCGTCATGGGCGAGCCGGTGGAGGGCACGGAAGAGGCGGAGCCCATCGAGCCCATCGAGACGGTGGAGCCCGAGGAGGAGATCGCGGGCGAGCCGGCCCCCTCGGGCGAGGATCTGCGCCGCTACAAGCGCTTCCCCGTCAACCTGGAGATGGAGTTCCGCACGGAGCTGGACTTCGTGCGGGAGCACGCGACGAACATCTCCAATGGCGGCCTCTTCGTGCGCACGGCCCACCGGCCGCCCCTCGACGCCGTCGTCCGGGTGGACCTGAGGCTGCCCAACGGCGATCGCCTCCAGGGGGATGCGGTGGTGGTGCACGTGGTGGACGATCCCTACAAGGGCGGCGTGGGGCTCGCGTTCCTCAGCGACGACCCCAGCTTCGCGGAGACGCTGGACCGGTACCTGGCGAGCCTGGCCGGGTAGGCCTCAGGCCACCTTCCGTCCCTTTCCCGAGGCCGGCGGCTCTGGCAGTGCCGCAAGGCCCCCCTCCACCTGCACGACGAGGCGGCTGCGCCCACCGCCCTGCTTCACCACGCGCACCTGGGCACCGATGCGCTCGGCCAGCCCGGACACGTGGGAGATGATGCCCACCTGCCGGCCCGTGGCCTGGAGCGCGTCGAGCGTGGCGAGCGCCACCTCCAGCGTCTCCGGATCCAGCGTGCCGAAGCCCTCGTCGATGAAGAGCGTCTCCACCTGGGTCGTCTCGGAGGAGAGCGAGGCCAGCCCCAGCGCCAGCGCCAGCGAGACGAGGAATGACTCGCCGCCCGACAGGCTCGCCAGGCCCCGCGTCTCGTCGCCCATGTCCTGGTCCACCACCTGGAGATCCAGGTCGTACCCGGGCACGCGCATGAGCCGGTAGCGCCGGGCCAGCTCCTCCAGATGGGCGTTGGCGTGCAGCAGCAGCGCGTCCAGCGTGAGGCTCTGGGCGAAGACCTTGAACTTCTTGCCGTCCGCCGAGCCGATGAGCTCATGGAGCGTCTTCCACACCTCGGCTGCGCGACGGCGGTCCTCCAGCGCCTGGGCCTCCGCGCCGTAGCGCCTCCGGGCCTCATCGTCCTGATCGAGCCGGGCCTTCGAGCGAGCGGCGGCAGCGCGGTGTGACTCCGCCTCCGCGCGGGCTCGCTCGCAGGTGGCGGCCACCTCAGGCTCGGGCAGGGTGGGCGCTCCAGAGGCCTCGTGCCGGGCGCGCCAGGCCTGACGCTCCTCGAGCACCGTCCGGGCCCGCGCCAGGGCCTCACGCAGCTCCGCCAAGGCCCGGGCCTCTGCCTCGCACCAGGCGGCGTCACGAGCGAGCAGCCGGCGGACCTCCTCCAGCGTCACACCCCGGCCTTGCAGCAGCGCTCCGAGCGCCGTCTGAGCCTGCTCCCGAGCCTCGGCGGCCGAGGCCGCTGCCTTCGCTGCCTCCTCGGCGCGCGCGGTGGCCACTGCGGCGTCCCGGCTCGAGGACTCCGCGACGGCTCGTGCCTTCTCATAGCCCGTGCCGGCCGTCTCCACGGCTGCCCGCAGCGTCGTACGGACCTGCTCGGTGGGGCGGCCCTCCAACACCTTCGCGCGCGCGGCCTGCGTCTCCCGGAGGGCCTCGTCCGCTCGCTTCCAGGCCTGGGCATGCGCCTCGGCCGTCTCGCGCTGGGCTTCCTTCCGAGCCTCGGCCGCGGCCCGGTTGCCCCGCGCCTCGGTCTCGCGCGCCTGCGCGTTGCGCAGCGCCTCGTCGCGAGCGCTCCAGTCGGCCACCTGCGTCGCGCAGTGCTTCCGGAACCCCGCCGGCTCGGCCGCGAGCCGCGACTCCCACTGGAGCCACCCCGTGAAGGCGGACGCCAGATCCGCGAGCACCTGCCGCCGCGCCAGGCCTGCCTGCTCCGCCTCGCGCTCTGCCTCCCTGAGCAACCGCTCGGCCTCGGCCAGCGAGTCCTCCGCGCGACGCTGCGCCTCGAGCGCCGCCTCCAGCCGTTCGCGGCAGACCTCCAGAGCCGCCCGTGCTTCCCGCGCCGTCCGAGCCCGAGCTTCTGCGGCCTCCTCTTCGGCATTCACCGCGGTGAGCCGCGCCTGGGCCTCCTTCAGCGCCTCCTCGAGCCAGCTCCGAGCCTCCGAATCCTCCGCCTGCTCAGGAGGCAGCGGCTGCTCGAGAAGTGCGCGTGCCTTCGCCCACGCCTCACGGTGTCCCGCACGCCTGGCTGCCGCGGTGCTCCGCCGCGCCTCCGCCTGAGCCTGCCGGGGCCGAGCCGCCTGCTCCCGCGCGAGGGCCGCCGCTTCCTTCCGGGCCGCCGCAGTGCGCTCCGCCTCCAGCGACTCGACGCGCGCGGAGGCCTCCACGACGAGCCCTTCCAGCGCAGCCTCGGCGCGACCGTAGGGGTGCTCCTCCGCGCCACACAGCGGACAGGGCTCCCCTTCGCGCAGCGCCGCCCGGTGCGAGGCGAGCCCCTGAGCCGCCTGGGCCCGCGCCAGGGCCCTCTGCGCCTCCTTCGCGCCTGCCTCCAGCTCCAACCGTCGGGCGGCAGCGTCCTGGGCCTCGATCGCCGCGGCCTCTGCCTCGCGCCGGGACGCCTCCACCTCCGTGCCGGACTCCTGCTCCACCGCCGCTGCGGTGACAGCGCCGTCCCGGGCCACGCCCAGCGCCCGCAGTGCCTCCTGCCTCGCGAGCAGGGCTTTGCGGAGCGCACGCCGGGCCGCGCCTGCATCCACCCCCACCGCAGCCTCGGCATGGGTGACCTGGGCCTGCGCCATCTCCATGGCCTCGGAGCCGGCCTGCCGCTCCTGACGGCGCAGCTCCGCCGCTTCGCGCAGCCGCACCACGTCCTTGCCCAGCCGGACCGTCGCAGCCTTCGCCTGCTGCTCACTCAGGGCAGTGCGCTCATAGCGGACGAGCTCTGCTTCCCAGCGCGGCCACTCGCGCGCGAGCGGCTCCAGCCGAGAATGCGCGTCCAGCCAGGCCCGCGCCGCCTCCGCCTCCGAGCGTGCCGCGGCCTCCTGCCTGGCGATCCCCGCGAGTGCAGCGAGCGCCTGAGCCTCGGCTGCTCGAGAGGCCTCCGCCCGCTGAGCGGCCTCCTGGGCCTCACGCCGCTCCACGGAGAGCTGCGCGTCCAGCCTCGCCGCCTCGGTCAGCGCCGGGCCCGCAGCCTCTTCCGCCACCTGAGCTGCCGTGCGAATCCTGCCCGCCTGCTGCAGCTCCGCCTCCCGCGCGCCCAAGGCCGCGAGCGTCTTCTCCGCCTCCGCCGCACGCATCACCTGGGCCGCCGAGGCCTCCGACAGCGTGCGCTCGGCGCTCTCGACCGCGGCCACCGGCCCTCGGAAGACCTCGGCAGCGCGCACGCGAGCGAGCATCCCCTCCCGCGGCGCCGCGGCCTCGACCGCCTCCGTCACCCGAGCCACATCTTCCAAGGCCACGTGCTCGGCCCCCACGAGCCGGGCCCGTGCCGCGTACCACTCCACTGAGGCCGAGGCCTCCGCCAGCGCCGCTTCTGCCCTGACGCGTGCCGCCTCCTCACCCGAGAGAGTTGCTTCCGCGCCCGCGCGCTCCTCGTCCGACAGGCGGGAGATGGCTGCCAGTCCTGCCGCCATCCGCCCCAGCTCGTCCTGCTCCTTCTTGTGGCGCTCATGCGCGGCAATGGAGACCCGACTGTAGATCTCCGTCCCCGTCATGCGCTCCAGCAGCTCCGCGCGCTCGCTGGAGTCCGCGCGCAAGAAGGCAGCGAACTCGCCCTGGGCCAGCAGCGCCGAGCGGCGGAACTGATCGAAGGACAGCCCCAGCCGCTGCTCGATGGCCTCGAGCACCTCGGACTTGGTGCGGCCGAACGTCTGACCCGAGGCCACGTCCGTGAGGCTCAGCTCCTGCGGCCGGAAGCGCCCCTCCGCCTTGTTGCGCGCCCGCCACACGGACCAACGGGAGCGATAGCGCCTCCCATCCTTGCCGAGGAAGTCCACCTCGGCATGGCCATCAGCGGAGCCGCGCCGGAGCAGGCCGCGCACGTCATGGGACAACAGCCGATCATCCAAGTCCTCGCCGGGTCGTCCCACCGGCACGCCCCCGCGCCCTCCGAGCCGCGGCGTGCGATCGAAGAGGGCCAGACACATGGCATCCAGCAAGGTGCTCTTGCCGGAGCCGGTGGCGCCGGTGATGGCGAACAGGCCGAGCTTGTCGAGCGGCGACTGGTCCAGCTCCAGCGCGAAGTCACCGGCGAGGCTGGTGAGGTTGCGGCCGCGGATGGAGAGGATCCTCAAGACGCGTCCTCCTGAACTTCGGAGAGCAGCGTGTGGAAGGACTCCAACAGGGCCGGGTCCATGGGCTCCTGGAAGTCGCGGGTGTAGCGAGCCTTGAAGACGTCCTCGGGGGTGCGGTCGCGAAGGGAGAGCCCCGGTTGGGTGTCAGCGAGCACCAGGCCCGTGCCGGTGTACGAGGGCGTCAGCTTCACCAGGCGGGCCGCCTTGCCTTCCAGGGCCGCCTCCACCTTGCGGCGGAGGGAGGGCTCGGGCCGAGCCAGGGACACACACACCTCCAGATAGGGCCGAGCCTGCTCCGGGGTGTCCAGCTCCAGCTCGGGCAGCGCGGCGAGCTTCTGCAGCACCTCCTCCAGTGGAGCGGCATCACGCTCGGGCACGCGCAGCATGTCCGCGGTGCGAGGCACGGAGAGCGGGCGCACCGAGCTCAACCCTTCGCCCTCCAGCTCCACGAGGAGCACCTGATGGCGATAGTGGGCCTCGCTCAAGGAGAGGGGGATGGGCGAGCCGCTGTAGCGCACGCCCTCGCGCCCCCCGACGCGCTGAGCCTTGTGCAGGTGCCCGAGGGCCGCGTAGGCGACGTCCTCGGGGAACAGGTCCACGGGGAGGGCATGCTGGTTGCCGCCGAGGATCTTCCGCTCGCTGAGGGCAGACAGCTCGGAGCCGACCATGTAGCAGTGGCCCATGGCGACCAGGGCCTGCCCGGACTGCCGACGCCTGCGGGCGGCCTCCAGCGTGAGGCCATACACCTCACGCACGCCCTCGATGAGCCGATCTCCATCGGACTGCACGAAGGGCAGGTCCGCGGGGCGCAGGTACGGCACGGCGGCCACCCAGGCCTTCACGCGGCCGCGCGAGTCATGCAGGGGCACCAGCAGACGCTCGAAGTCGAGAGTCCCCTGGGCGCGAGGCAACCCGCCCACCACCCGGACGCCGAGGGCGGCAAAGAGCGGGTCCGGGGCATCGAGACGAGCCGCCGAGTCGTGGTTGCCGCCGATGACGGTGACATTGAGCCGGGGCAGCTTGCGGCGGGCGCGCGCGATGAAGTGGTACCAGGCCGCCTGGGCTTCGGCGCTGGGGTTGGCAGTGTCGAAGATGTCGCCGGCAATGAGGAGCGCATCGACGCTTTGGGCCTCGAGGGTGTCGAGGAGCCAATCCAGGAAGGCGGCATGCTCCGCCTCGCGAGAGACGTCATAGAGCGTATGCCCCAGGTGCCAGTCCGACGTGTGCAGCAGACGCATCCGGTACCACCCCTCCTCGGCCGCGCGCGCAGCCTCCAACACTCCAGGCTCCCGGTCCAAGCACCGGGCGGGGGGTCGCTTACACGGTCGGTCTGACATCCCGAAATCCACTAACAATTCCGGCTACTTCCACAAGTCGCCCTCCCTCGCAGGTGGAGCGCGGCGATCCCACATGGGGGGATGGCCAGCCGAGCAGGCATGGTAGGCCCCAGAGCCCGGATTCCCTGGGAGGACACGCTTTGCTCTCGCGTCTGGCCGTTGCCGCTCTGCTGGCGTTGCTGTCCGCATGCAGTACCCACCAGGTGGTGCTCCTGGACACAGGTCAAGGCGCGCTTGGGCCCTCTTCTGGCGCATGACCACTTACAGGGGAATCGAGCATCACTCGCGGGTGGGGCATGCCCCATGGGCCCAACCCGCAGCGCAAGAGGGTCGGTCGCCGGAGTTCCAGAGGAGGGAATCTGGCGATGACGCTTGAGGAGCTCGTCGAGGAGTTTGCCAAGAACGTGGCCGCGCAGACCGATTCAATCTTCCGAGGGGATACCAGCACAGGCGATGAGCATGCCGATCGGTACATCGCTGCTTTCAAGCGCCTGCGCTCTGCTGGAGATACCGGGAGGGATGCGCTCGCTGTGCTGCTAACACACCCTCGGATGGATGTACGGGTTGCGGCTGCCGCATGCCTGCTTCGCCATCGGACGACAGAAGCCAAAGCGATATTGGAAGCAGCTGCGAAGGGGGAGGGACTTGCTGCGTTCGAGGCCGCACAGGTGCTGAAAAACTGGGAGACCGGCACTTGGGCTTTGGACCCACCGTAGTTTCGACAGAGAACCGATGGAGAGCCTCACTGCGGGTCCGATGCAGGGCGGCGCCGCGGGGGGTAGGAAGGCAGATAACACGCTCCATCCCAGTCGTAGGCGTCCTCCTTGCACGGGGGTGTGAGGTTTCGCAGCGCATACCAGCACCCGCCGCGAATCACCTCCTCTCCTCCCCTGTTGCAGGGAGGCTTGCGCTGGCCAGGGAACGGGCCCTCTGGCATCGGCGACCCCACCGCCAGCACACGCTCATCTGTGAACTCGGTGGAGAGTGTCGCAATCGGAGCGTCCCTCCCGCTGTCGCCCACGGCGATGATGCCACCCTCACGCGAGTCCCTACCCCGAATGGCTTGCGCCCTCTCCTGTCCTGAGTGCGGCCACAGACGAACCACCATTGCGAGCAGCAGCACACAAGCTGCCAGTGCCCCTCTTCTCACCCAGTCTGGCGCGGAGGCAGAGGATCGCACCAGTTCGGAAGCAACCACGACATGAGGCTCTTCCCGGAGTTCTCGTCGCTTGGGCTCTTCCTTCGCGGCTACGTGCTGAACGACCGAGGGTCCCAACGCCACCGAGGGGCTCTTCCCAGGGGGAATCTCTCGCCGCCTCTCTCCCCCACTTCTCTCCTGCTCTATGGCTCGCGAGGAGTTGGCAGGAGCCCCTGTGGAGAACAGACGAACGCTCGCCTTGAGACCCTCACGCCGCGCGGCTTGCTCAAGAGCCTCGGCGGCCTCCTCGGCGCGACCGTCGAATCGCTCGTCGGGGGCAATGGCGAGCAGGCGAAGGACGAGAGCACTCTGCTCCGGGCTCACCCTGGAATTGAGCGCCTGCGGTGGCTGAGGCCCGAAGCCGCCTTCACGCCACACCTCCGAGCCTCTCTCCCCTGGGTTGGTGGGCGGTGGGTACATCCCCGTCACCAGTCGGTATGCGGTCACTCCTAGCGCGAACAGGTCATCGCATGCGCTGGCCGGATAATGAATCGTGGGGTGGCGCGCGAACGCGTGCACGAAGGCCCACGCCTCGGGGCTGCGGTAGGTGGCCGTGCCAGGAGGCAACAGGCGAGAGGTGATCGTGGCAGCACCACGGAAGTGTCCCGCTCCGAAGTCCGTCAGAAACGGGTGTCCATCCGCCAGCCTCACCAGCACGTTGTCGCCCTTGACGTCACGGTGCACCGAACCCGCCGCATGCGTGGCCGCCAGCGCCCGTGCCATCTGCGCCAGCAGTCGCAGCACCTGGCGCACCTCGGGGTTGACCCGCTCGGCCCACGCATACAGCGGCGTGCCGTCGATCCACTCCATCACCAGGTAGGGGAAGTCCCCCGAGCGGTGTGAATACACGCCGTGATCGTAGAGGCTGGGAACATGAGGGTGCTGAATGCGAGAGAGCAGCTCCGCCTCTCGTGCGAAGCGCTCATCCTTGGGCTGGAGGGCCAGCTTGAGAGCGAAGGACCCGGAACCTTCGCGGTCTGCACGCTCCACACGGTAGACGGTGCCGTAACCACCCCGGCCGCCCCAACCTCTGACACACCAGGGTCCCACCCGTGCCCCCAGGGGCAGGTAAGCCGGATCCACTTCCTGAAGGGACGGCCTCGTCGCCATCGGAGCTCTCCTGAGAGCAGGCTACCACCTGGGCCAGCTTGATGGATCCTACCTCATAGGTCCCCCTGGTAGCCGAGCGCATGCTCCCCTACGCCCGTCTCCGTCGCAGGGCCAGGACCAGCACCCACCCCAACCACGCCACCGCTCCGCTCGCTCCCACCCCACAGCCACACCCACCCTCGGGATCCTCCGGCTCTGGCTCGGGTGAGACACACGGCCCCTCTCCCACGCACACCTTGACCTCTGCCGAGGCGCTCCGCCCCGCCGTGTCGTACACGACCATGCGGACCTGGTGTGCCCCAGGCCTCAGCGAGGTCGTGTCCCACCGGTTGTGCTCGCCGCCATAGTGGTAGTGCCCGGAGTCCTGCGTGTCCGTGCTCTCCAGCACCCCATCCACGTAGAACTCCGCCTTCGTGCAGCCCACGTCGTCCACGCAGTCCCCGAAGAACTCCGCGATCGCTCCGGAGACGACCTCCTCTGGCGTGGGCCGTGTGAGCACCGCGCTCGGCGGCTCGTCCGCCTTCACGGTGATCTGGAAGGACTGCACCGCGTCCGGACTCACTCCGTTGCTCGCGCGCACCTCCACGTCCACCGGGCCCACCGCTGCCGGCGTCCAGGTGAGGACGCCCGTGCTCGCGTCGATGCTCGGCCCCTGAACGCTGCTCGTCACCGAGAACGTCGGCGTGGGCAGCCCCTCTGCCACCACATCGTAGCGGTACGGCGCTCCCACCACCCCCGTCGTGATGGGCGTGGAGGTGATGCTCGGCGCCGACGGGTCATTGTCTCGCACGGTGACGGACACTGTGCGCGCGTCCGCTCCCGCCGAGGCCACGGTGAGCGTCGCCGTGTCCCTCACGTTGTCCGCGTCCTCGGCGGCCGCCACAGTGACGGGCTGCGGCGTGTTCCAGTTGCCGGGAGTGAAGGCCAGGGTCTCGCCCTCGGTGACGGAGACATCCGGGTCGCCCACAGTCCGCGCCACCGTCACGGAGAGATTGCCCGCGGGCTGCTTGGACAGCGCCACCGTGAAGGTGCCGCTCCCGCCCTCGTCCAGCGCCAGCGACGTAGAGGACAGCACGAGCCGCGCCGCATTGTTGTCGATGGAGGTC
>Ga0190275_10002130_pt1 | contig 14331 bp, 12 predicted proteins | sample Popmic550T_FD_133745 | JGI IMG/M metagenome (GOLD analysis project Ga0190275, IMG submission 133745) | Populus adjacent soil microbial communities from riparian zone of Yellowstone River, Montana, USA - 550 T | ecosystem: Environmental > Terrestrial > Soil > Riparian zone > Trees stand | place... | reverse complement strand
GGATCGGCGCCGAGCGGTCCGCCGACCAGCGGACGCAGCATCCCGTATGCGCTCGCATCGCCGACGAGGATGCCGCCGAGCAGCGTCTGCGCGTCGTCGGAGAGCACGAGCTTCTTGTACACGCCCGCCACCGGATCCGCGTAGACCACATCCAGAGCGCCCGGGGTGGTGGCGAACGCATCGCCGAAGCTCGCGACATCGACGCCGTTGAGCTTGAGCTTGGTGGAGTCGTCGTACCCCGGGAAGGTCGCGGTCGAACCGAGCAGGCGGGTCGCGGCGACCTCGGCCATGGCGTAGCCGGGTGCGACGAGCCCGACGCAGCGGCCGTCGAAGCTCGCGACCTCGCCGATCGCGAGGATGCGCGGGTCGGAGGTCGTGCACTCCGCGTCGATGATGACGCCGCCGCGGGGGTCGACCGTGAGCTCCGCGGCGCGGGCGAGCTGGTCGCGAGGGCGCACCCCGACGGTGAAGATGACGACATCGGTGTCGGCGTAGTCGCCTTCGCGGAACTCCAGGCCCCGGACGTTGCCGCGGATGTCGGGGTCGAGGCGCGTCGTGACGCTGCCGGTCCGTACCGCGATGCCGCGCGACTCGATCAGGCGGCGCAGCGAGTCTGCACCGCGTGCGTCGAGCTGCGCCGACATCAGCCGGTCGGAGGACTGCACGACGGTGCAGTCGACGTCGAGCCCCTGCATCGCTCCGGCCGCTTCCAGTCCGAGCAGCCCGCCTCCGATCACCGTGCCCTTCAGCGGTCGGCCGAGCTCGGCGGAGCGCCGCTCGACGAACGCGCGGAGACCCTCCACGTCGTCGAGGGTGCGGTAGACGAAGCAGCCCGTCAGGTCGAATCCATCGACGGTCAGACGTGCGGCGTAGGAGCCGGTGGCCAGCACCAGCGTGTCGTACGCGACGCTCACGCCGCGCTCTGTCGTGACGCGCCGTGCCTCGCGGTCTATGCGGGCGACCGCGTCGCCGCGTACGAAGCGCACACGGTCGTCACCGTCGAGGAGTGCGCGCTCCAGCGTGAGGTCCTCTGCGCCGGCGCCGGCGAAGTAGGAGGTGAGGGCGACCCGGTCGTACGGATGGCGGTCCTCCTCGCCGAGGACCGTGACTCGCCAGAGCCCTTCCTGGTCGCGGCTGCGGAGGCTCTCGACGAAGCGGTGGGCCACCATGCCGGCGCCCACGACCACGACGTGGCCGCCGCGCGATGCGGAGATGTCGATGGATGCCGCGGCATCCGCTTTCTTCGAGGTGCGGGGCATGTGATCTCCTGTCGTCGCGGGCGGAGTGGGCAGGTGATGCGGGAGGGATCGGGAACTGGATCCGACGCTACGCAGGCGACATTTCGCGGATGAGGCGGGAGCGATTTCCTCCGCGCAACGTTTCCCTCACCGCGGGGCGGAGCCGATTGTGAGATCTCATGTCGCCTCCACGGCATGGGCGGCGAGCATGTCGGAGATGCGCGTACGGCAGCCGCCGCATCCGGTGCCGGCGCGGGTGTCGCGGCCCACGCACTCGACGGTCGTGCTGCCGGCGCGGATCGAGTCGCCGATCTGCCCGACGCTGACGCCGTTGCACCAGCAGACCGTCGCGTCCGGTGCGAGTGCCGCCGATGCGGCAGACGGGTCGAAGTCCGGCCCGTCGAACCGCAGCAGCAGCGAGCGGTCGGCGGGCAGCTCGTCGCCGCGTTCGTACATGAGGGTCAGCTCGGCGGCCGTGCGCGGCATCCCGACGCAGACGAAGCCGGTGAGTATGCCGTCCGCCGAGATCATCTTCGCGTAGCGGCCGTGTTCGGGATCCGCCCACTGCGCGACGTGGCGCCGGTGCGGATCCTCGTCCCACGGGTCCGGTGAGACGTCCCCGGCGGCGACCACGTCCACGTGCTCGGCCTTGAGCATGACGAGGGGCTCGCGTTCGGCGGGAATCGCGTCATCGGTGCACTCGGCGCCCTCGAGGAAGCGCGCGGCGAGCCAGTCCGCCTGACGCCAGCCGGGTCCGATGAGTCCGCTCGGGGCGCCGGGGAGGCGTCCTCCGGCCTCGATGAGCGCGGGATCGCCGACATGTGCGCAGTCGCCGATGGCGAACACCGTCGGGTCGGTCCAGGTCCGCAGGCTCCGGTCCACGACGACGCCGAACGAGGCCCGCAGGCCGGATGCCTCGGCCAGCTCGGCTCGAGGGGAGACGCCGCACGAGAGCACGAGGAGGTCGCCGGCGATGTCCTTGCCGTCCGCGGTGAGGAGCCGGTCGAACGACGGCCGCCCGTCCTCGTCGGTGTGGAACAGGACCGTCTCGGCGCGACTGTGCGCGAAGATCGACACTCCCGTCCTCTGCACCGCCCTGCGAAGGACCGAACCCCCGCCGCGATCCAAGTTGCGAGGCATCGGGTGCGGCCCGTGGTGAACCACCGCGACGTGCGCGCCCGCGTGCGCGGCGGCCAGCGCGAACTCGAGCCCGAGCACTCCCGCGCCGAGGACGACGATGCGCTGTCCGCCGGCGACGACGCCACGGATGCGCTCGGCGTCGTCGAGATCGCGCAGCGCCGTCACACCGTGCGGGAGCGGGTCGTCACGGCCGGGCACGCGACGCGCAGCACGAGGAACCCCCGTCAACGTCGGAACGTTCGCGCGCGACCCGGTCGCGAGCACGACGCGGTCGTATTCGATCCGCTCGCCGTCGCCCAGCACGGCCACGCACGCGGCGCGATCCAGCTCCGTGACCGCGACACCGGTGACGAGGCGCGCACCGGCCTCCTCCAGGCCGGAACGGTCGGCGATCGTGAGCGAATCACGCTGCATCGCCCCGACGGCGTACTCGGCCACGAGCACGCGGTTGTAGGCATCGCTGGTCTCGGCTCCTACGACGGTGAGCGCGATCCGCCCGAGCCGAACGGCGGGGAGCAGGTTCTCGGCGAATCGTGCGCCGACCGGGCCGTAGCCGATGACGAGCACGCGAAGGGGTGCCTCGGTCATGCGATCGCCTCCTCCACCCGGCGCACGCGGACCGCGCCGGTCTTGAACTCGGGCATGGCCGACACGGGATCGACCGCGTCGGAGGTGAGAAGGTTGGCGGTGCCGTCGCCGGCGAAGTGGAACGGCACGAAGACGTCGCCCGGCCGCACGTCCCGAGAGACGAGGGCTCTGGCGTGCATGACGCCTCGCTCGTTCGACAGTTCGAGAGTGTCGCCGTCCGCGATGCCGAGCCGGTCGGCGGTCGCCGGATGCAGCGTCGCCCGCACGTCGGGCTGGGCGAGGGCGAGCTCGGGCACCCTGCGGGTCTGCGCGCCGCTCTGGTAGTGCTCCAGGAGCCGGCCGGTGATCAGGGTCAGCTCACCCCGACCCGGGAGCCGGCCGTCGCGCAGCGCGGGGGAGACGGCCACGATCCGGGCACGTCCGTCGGGGTGGCCGAAACCGTCGGCGAACAGGCGCGGGGTTCCGAGCGACCCGACCGGGCATGGCCAGTGCACCGGAGCCCCGGCATCCAGCAGCGCATCGTCGATGCCGGAGTAGTCCGCGATTCCGCCTGCCGAAGCGCGGCGCAGCTCGTCGAAGACCTCCCGCGCGTCAATGGAATAGGTGCCCGGCGCATCGAGGCGGCGCGCCAGCTCTGCCATGATCCACAGTTCGTCGCGGACGCCGGCCGGCGGGGCGAGCGCGCGGCGGCGGCGGATGACGCGTCCCTCGAGATTCGTCATCGTGCCCTCTTCCTCCGCCCATTGCGGAACCGGCAGGACGACGTCGGCGAGCGCCGCGGTCTCGGACAGGAAGAAGTCCGAGACGACGAGGAGGTCGAGCCGCTCCAGTCCGGCACGCACGACGGAGGCGTTCGGTGCCGACACGACGACGTTCGAGCCGTGCACGAGGAGTGCGCGGGGGCCGCCGTCGACGCCCAGCGACTTGAGGAGCTCGACGGCGGGGATGCCGGCGCCGGGGATGATCGCGGGGTCGACGCCCCAGACCTCCGCGACGTGCGCGCGCGCGTCGGAGTCGGTGATCTTGCGGTAGCCGGGCAGCTGGTCGCACTTCTGCCCGTGCTCGCGACCGCCCTGGCCGTTGCCCTGTCCGGTGAGGGTCCCGTAGCCCGAGTCGGCTCGCCCGGGCAGGCCCAGGACGAGCGCGAGGTTGATCGCGGCGGTCGCTGTGTCGGTGCCGTCGACGTGCTGCTCCACACCGCGCCCGGTGAGGACGTACACCCCGTCGCCGGCCGCGAGCCTCCTCGCGACGGAGCGGATCGTGGAGGCGGGGACGCCGGTGACCGACTGCACGCGCTCGGGCCACCATCCCGCAACGCTGCGGCGGAGGTCGTCGAACCCGTTGGTGCGCTCCTGGAGGTAGGCGGCATCCGTCAGTCCCTCTGCGATCACGACGTGGGTGAGCCCGAGAAGGAGGGTCAGATCGGTCCCCGGAGTGGGCTGCAGATGGATTCCGCGACCTTCGTCGGTCAGGCGTGCCGTTGCCGTGCGGCGGGGATCGACCACGATGAGCCCGCCCGCCGCCTGCGCGCCGGCGAGGTGCCCGATGAACGGCGGCATGGTCGCCGCCACGTTCGTGCCGAGGAGCAGCACGGTGGATGCGGCATCGAGGTCGGCGAGCGGGAAGGGCAGTCCCCGGTCGATGCCGAACGCGCGGTTGCCGGCGGCCGCCGCCGAGGACATGCAGAAACGGCCGTTGTAGTCGATGCGACTCGTGCCGAGGGCCAGGCGTGCGAACTTGCCCAGCTGGTAGGCCTTCTCGTTCGTGAGGCCACCGCCGCCGAACACCGCGACGGCATCGGCTCCGTGTTCGGCGCGGATCCGCCGGATACGGTCGGCGACGAGGTCGAGGGCGGCATCCCAGCCGGTTTCGTGCAGCTCGCCATCGGTGCCCCGCACGAGCGGCACGGCCAGGCGATCGGGAGAGCGGAGGAGTTCGGCGGAGGTCCAGCCCTTCTTGCACAGGCCGCCGCGGTTGGTCGGAAACTCCCGTACCGAGACGACCACCGGGGCCGCGCCCTCCGCCGTTCCCTCCGCCCGCGTCAGCGTCATTGCGCACTGGAGTGCGCAATACGGGCAGTGGGTGTCGGTGGATGCCGCGACCCCGGTGGACGTGTCGGTCATCGGTGTCAGATCCGGAATCCGTCGCTGCGCCTGCGGCCGTAGACGACTGCGGTGAGGACCAGCAGTGCGACGTAGGCGGAGACGAAGACGAAGAACGCTCCGGTGTAGCTGCCGGTCGCCTGCTGGGAAAGGTTCAGTGCCTGTGGAATGAGGAAGCCGCCGTAGGCGCCGATCGCCGAGATGAGCCCCAGCGCCGCGGCGGCCTTGCGCTTGGATGACACGTCGCCGCCCGTGGCCGCGTCGCCGTCGCCGCGCAGCGCGAAGACGACCGGCACCATCCGGTACGTCGAGCCGTTGCCCGCTCCCGCTGCCGCGAAGAGCAGCAGGAAGCACCCGAGGAAGAGCCAGAACTGCCCGGTCGGGATCACGATCATGACGGCGAGGGTCATGATCGCCATGGCTGCGAAGACCCCGATCGTCACCCGCGCCCCGCCGAAGCGGTCGGCCAGACGGCCGCCGATCGGACGGGCGAGAGAGCCGACCAGCGCACCGAGGAACGCGAGCGACACCGCTGCGGTTCCCACCGCGATGCTGGAGAAGGCAGGGAACTGGTCGGCGATGAGCTTGGGGAAGACGCTCGCGAAGCCGATGAAGGAACCGAACGTGCCGATGTACAGAAGCGAGAGCAGCCACAGGTGCGGTTCGCGAAGCGCTGCGGCGGAGCCGGAGAAGTCCGCTTTGGCCGAAGCGAGGTTGTTCATCCGCAGCGCGGCGCCGATCATCGCCGCGAGGATGAGCGGCACCCAGATCCACCCGGCGAGCGGCAGATTGACAGCGACTCCGGCTCCGATCGTCACGACGATCGGAACGACGAACTGTGCGACCGACGCACCGAGGTTGCCGCCCGCGGCGTTCAAGCCCAGAGCCCAGCCCTTCTCTCGCTGCGGGTAGAAGTAGGTGATGTTCGACATGGAGCTGGCGAAGTTGCCGCCGCCGAACCCGGCGAGAGCCGCGACCAGCAGAAGAACGGGGAAGGGGGTCTCGGGGTTGCCCACGCAGACGGCCATCGCGATCGCCGGGATCAGCAGCAGCGCCGCGGAGATGATCGTCCAGTTGCGCCCGCCGAAGATCGGAACCAGGAATGAGTACGGAATCCGCAGCGTCGCGCCGACGAGGCTGGGGATCGAGATGAGCCAGAAGATCTGGCTGCTGTCGAGGGTGAAACCTGCGGTCGGAAGGAGCACGGCCACGATGCTCCACAGCTGCCAGACCACGAAGCCGAGGAACTCGGCGAAGATCGACCAGACGAGGTTGCGCTTGGCGATCGCACGCCCGGGGCCTTCCCACTGGGCGAGGTTCTCCGGATCCCACCCGTCGATCCAGCGCCCACGGCGGTGGACGAGACCGGTCACATCGGAAGCCGGGGGAGCGCCGACGGCGCTTTCGGGTACGGCGCCGGTGGGCGGCGCGGTCAGTGTCGCTTCGGTCATCGAGATCTCCTGGGGAGTCGCAGTGAAGTGGAGCCTGTGACTCAGAAGCTACGGAATCCGCATTTCGCCGGTTCGTTCCCCGTGTGAACTCTGCGTCTCACCGATTTCACCGGGGACATCCGGAGGTTGTGAGATTTCCAGGCCCGCTACGCTTCCCCCGTGCCCTTCGCTCTCGCCTTGACCGTGATCCTCGCCGCGCTCGCGATCTTCCAGTTCGCGCTGATCCTCGGGGCTCCCCTCGGGCGTTACGCATGGGGCGGACAGCACCGGGTGCTGCCCGCTCGGCAGCGCATCGGCAGCGCCGTGGCGATCGTCATCTACGCGCTGATCGTCGCGATCGCATGGGACCGGCTGGGGGCGATCGACGTCTTCCCCGAGGGATTCTCGGTGATCGCGATGTGGGTCGTCTTCGGATACTTCGTGCTCGGCATCCTGCTGAATGCGATTTCGCGCAGCAGAGAGGAGCGCCTCGTGATGGTGCCGGTGACGATCGTGCTGTCGGTGTTGAGCTTCTTCATCGCCCTGGGCTACGGAGCGCTTGCCGCGCCGGCCTGATCCGGGAGCGTTACCCTGGGGACACGCATCCGTCGCTCCTGCACGAGACAGGCGGGGGACGTCGGATCGCTCGCGGGGCCGATGAGAGGGAGTGGCCATGCGTCGTGCCAAGATCGTCGCCACGCTCGGCCCCGCCACGTCCTCCTACGAGACGATCGAGCAGCTCGTCGGCGCAGGACTCGACGTCGCCAGACTCAATCTGAGTCACGGCGAACGCGCTGTCCACGAACGCACCTACGCGCATGTGCGCCGGGCGAGCGAATCCACGGGCCGCGCCGTCGGCATCCTCGCCGATCTGCAGGGCCCGAAGATCCGACTCGGCAGGTTCGCGCACGGTCCGTACCTGCTCGCGGAGGGCGGGATCTTCACGATCACCTCGGAGAAGATCGAGGGAACCGAGGACATCGTCGGCACGACCTTTCCGCAACTCGTGAAGGACGTCTCTCCGGGAGACCCGATCCTCGTCGATGACGGAAAGGTGCGCCTGCGGGTGATCGACACGGACGGCGTACGGGTGCGCACCGAGGTGATCGTCGGAGGCGAGGTTTCCGACGACAAGGGTCTGAACCTGCCGGGCGTCGCCGTGACCGCCGCCGCACTCAGTGCCAAGGATGAGGACGATCTCCGGTGGGCGCTGCAGCTGGGTGTGGACCTGGTCGCGCTGTCCTTCGTGCGCTCCGCCAAGGACGCCCAGCGCGCGCAGGTCATCATGGCGGAGGAGGGCCGCCGGGTGCCGATCATCGCCAAGATCGAGAAGCCTGAGGCGGTCGAGGTCCTGCAGGACATCATCGACGCCTTCGACGGGGTCATGGTGGCGCGCGGCGACCTCGGTGTCGAACTGCCCCTCGAGGTGGTCCCGATCGTGCAGAAGCGGGCCGTCGAGCTGGCCCGCCGCTGGGCGAAGCCGGTGATCGTCGCGACGCAGATGCTCGAATCGATGATCGAGAACCCCGTCCCCACGCGCGCCGAGACCTCGGACGTCGCCAACGCGGTGCTCGACGGCGCCGACGCCGTCATGCTGTCCGGTGAGACGAGCGTCGGCGCAGACCCCGTCACCGTCGTGGAGACCATGGCGCGCATCATCGCCTCGACCGAGGATCACGGCCTGGCTCGCATCCCGGCGCTCGGAACGAAGCCGCACACGCAGGGCGGGGCGATGACGCTCGCGGCGGTGAACATCGCGGAATTCGTCGGAGCGCGATACGTCTGCGTGTTCAGCCAATCCGGCGACTCGGCCCGTCGGATGTCGCGCCTGAGGCACGCCGTGCCGATCATGGCTTTCACGGACCTGCCGGACACCCGCGCCCGCAGCGCGCTCTACTGGGGCGTGGAGACATTCCTCGTCGCGCGCGCCCTCACGACCGACGACCTCATGCGCACGGTCGACGAGGTGCTCCTGGCGAACGGACGCGCCGTCCTCGGCGACGTCGTGGTCGTGACCGCGGGCGCGCCTCCGGGTCTGGCGGGGTCGACGAACAACGTGCGCGTGCACACGATCGGAGCGACCGGCGGCGCCTAACCGCGAGAGCTGAGCCAGGACCGGTCGGTCAGGACGATCGGGCCGTCGTCGGTGATCGCGATCGTGTGCTCGGAATGGGCTCCCCGTGAGCCGTCGGCGCTGCGCAGCGTCCACCCGTCGGGATCGGTGACGAGCTCGTCGGTGTTCTCCAGGAACCACGGCTCGAGCGCGAGGACCAGGCCCGCGCGCAGCGGATATCCGCGGCCGGGCTTGCCGTCGTTGGGCACGTGCGGGTCACCGTGCATGATCCGTCCGACGCCGTGGCCGCCGAAGTCCGTGTTGATCTCATAGCCGTCCGCACGGGCGATCTCGGCGATCGCATGCGAGATGTCGCCGATCCGGTTGCCCGCCACGGCCGCGGCGATCGCGGCATCCAGTGCGCGCTCGGTCGTGTCGATGATCGCGAGATCCTCCTTGCGGGGTGTGCCCACGACGAAGGAGACCGCCGAGTCGGCCACCCAGCCGTCCACCGCGACGGCGAAGTCGAGCGAGACGAGGTCGCCGTCCTTCACCGCGTAGTCGAAGGGCAGCCCGTGCAGCACGGCATCGTTGACGGACGTGCAGATGACCTTGCCGAACGGACGGGCGCCGAAAGAGGGGTGGTAGTCGATGTAGCACGACTCCGCGCCTGCCCGTCGGATCATGTCGTGCGCGCGGCGATCGATCGCCAGGAGATTCGTGCCGACGGTCGTCTCGTCGCGCAGCGTGGCGAGCACCTCCGCCACGAACCGCCCCGCAGGCCGCATCGCCTCGATCTCGGCGGGCGTGCGCAATTCGATCATCCCGTTCCTTTCGTCCCACACCATTGTGGGGGATGCCGAGTCTGGGAGGATGCCCCGTCCTACCGTCGAGCACCGTCCCAACGGGCACGCACCGGCGTACCATCGAGGCTATGTGGGTACGTCGCGCTTTCTACGGCTGGCTGATCCCCGCGGCGTTCCTGCTTCCGCTGTGGCTGCTCGTCGGCTGGGGAGTCTTCAACGCCGGTGGCTGGGCCTTCCTCTGGGTGCTGTTCATCGCGATCCCGTCCGTGTTCATCGGTCAGCTCGTCCTCACACTCCTGGTGAGGGCGCGCGGCACGGTGCGGGCGGAACGCGCGGTGTCGTGGTGGGACGTGCTCGGCTTCACGGTCTGGCACGCCCTGACGATCGCACTCGGCTTCTACAACCAGGCGTGGTGGTGGCCGGTCATGGCGCTGACGGTCGCCGTCGGGCTGGCGATGTTCTGGGTCGAGCTGGCGCAGCTCGCGCGCGAGGCGCGACCCTCTGCCATTCTGATGCGCACGACCGAGGGCCTCGGCTACAGCCCTGCACAGACTCCGCGCCAGGCGCCGAGCGAGCGCGACGTCATCGTCATCGCGGAGAAGCCGCCGACCGTCTGAGCGCGTTTTGGCGGGCCGCGGCATCCGTGGCAGAATGGATCCTTGTGTCCTGAAAGGTTCTGCCTCAGGGGAGCCGGTCGTCAGGTGTCATGCTGACAGCCTCGGACGCACCTCATCCTTCCTTCCAGTACCGCGGTCGACCTGTGGCGGCCGCAGAGAGCAATGATCATGCAGATCCTCGACTCCGTCGACGCAGCATCCCTGCGGTCCGACATCCCCGCCTTCGGCGCCGGCGACACCGTGAAGGTGCACGTCAACATCACCGAGGGCAACCGCTCCCGGATCCAGGTCTTCCAGGGCGTCGTCATCGGCCGCTCGGGCGACGGCGTGCGCGAGACCTTCACGGTCCGCAAGATCAGCTTCCAGGTCGGCGTGGAGCGCACGTTCCCCGTGCACAGCCCGGTGATCGACCACATCGAGGTCGTCACCCGAGGTGACGTCCGCCGCGCGAAGCTGTACTACCTGCGCAACCTCCGTGGCAAGAAGGCCAAGATCAAGGAGAAGCGCGACAACTGACGCGATTCCGTCGGAACCCCGGAGCCGGTTGGCCCGGGGTTTCGTCGTTTTCGCAGGTGCGGATGTGCGACCCTTGAGAGCAGGGTGGGCTGACGCGCAGCGAGCCCGCAGAAGGATCTGAATGACGACCGAGCAGACGGCGCCCGCACAGCCGGTGCCCTCCTCCCGTTCCGGGCTGAACTCCGGTCGAGATCGACGGCGCGGATGGCTGTCGTTCCTGCGCGACGTCCTGATCATCGTGCTCGTCGCGGTGCTCGTCTCCTTCCTGGTGAAGACGTTCCTGGTGCGTTCCTTCTACATCCCGTCGGGATCGATGGAGAGCACGCTCATGGTGAACGACCGGATACTGGTGGACGAGATCACCCCCCGGTTCGGCGGATACGACCACGGCGACATCGTCGTCTTCCGCGATCCGGGCGGCTGGCTGCCCGTGAGCTCCGAGCCATCGCGGTCGCCGATCGTCGAAGCGATCGACTGGACGCTCTCGCTGGTGGGGCTGTCTGCGCCGGACAGTGACGACCACCTCGTGAAGAGGATCATCGGGATGCCGGGCGATCACGTGGTCTGCTGCAACGCGATCGGTCAGATCACAGTCAACGACGTGCCGATCGACGAACGGGACTACCTGCAGCTCCCGAATGCCGACAGCCCCGCGTCCGCGGACGACTTCGATGTCGTCGTGCCCGAGGGTCGCCTCTGGGTGCTCGGAGACAATCGCTATTCGTCGAAGGACTCGCGGTACAACCAGGATCAGCCCGGCAAGGGCTTCGTGCCGGTCGACAACGTCGTCGGCCGAGCCTTCCTGATCACGTGGCCGTTCAGTCGCTTCGGGATGCTGGACCCCCAGCACGCCGTGTTCGCCGGCGTACCGGAGCCGGCCGGTGTCACCGACCCGGAATGACCGATCCGTGATGACCGTGATCGAGCCTCGCCTGACCCTGGAGCGGCGCTTGCTCCGAGAGCACGCGATCGTCATCGCGTGCGATGAGGTCGGTCGCGGAGCCCTCGCCGGCCCGGTCGCGGTCGGCGCCGTCGTGATCGACGCTCCTCGGTCGCGCAAGCGCGTGCCCCAGGGTCTGCGCGACTCGAAGCTCGTCCCCGAGCATCGGCGCGCGGAGGTGGCCGCGCGCGCGGCATCCTGGGTGTCTGCCAGCGCCGTCGGCTGGGCGAGTTCTGTCGAGATCGACGAGGTAGGCATCATGCGCGCGCTGGGGCTCGCCACGATCAGGGCCCTTGCCGATCTTCGCGCGCACGGCGTCGTGCCCGAGAGCGCGATCGTCGTGCTCGACGGCAATCACGACTACATCACCCCGGCGGGGGGTACGGGACTGACCATCAGACCGGTGATCAAGGCCGATCGCGACTGCGCGAGCGCGGCAGCGGCATCCGTCATCGCGAAGGTCGCGCGAGACTCCCTCATGACCGAACTGCACGACGAGCTGCCCGCCTACAACTGGGCGCGCAACAAGGGCTACGCGAGCCCCGACCACCGCGACGCGATCCTCGAGCACGGCATCAGCCGGCACCACCGCGCGTCCTGGTCGTTCATCGGATCGCCGACGCTGTTCTGAGCCGGCCTGCCTCAGGAGTCGAGCGAGAGCTCCTCGGGCAGATGGAAGTCGCGACGTGAGAGCTCTTCCACGTTGACGTCTTTGAACGTCAGCACCCGCACCGACTTGACGAAGCGATCCGCCCGGTAGATGTCCCACACCCACACGTCGTTCATGGTGATCTCGAAGTAGAAGTCGTGCTCGGTGTCGCGCCGTACGACGTTGACCTCGTTCGCGAGGTAGAACCTGCGCTCTGTCTCGATCACGTACTGGAACTGCGCAACGACGTCGCGGTACTCGCGGTACAGGGCGAGCTCCAGTTCGCGGTCGTAGTCTTCGAAGACTTCGTCATCCATGGTGACTCCATCCTAGAGTCGCGCTCGGCCCCACGCGCGTCGGCGTCTCCTCCCCAGGCCGAGTCGCGCGACACTTCTACCCGCATGCCGACCGTCGCGTCCGGGCGCGGCCCGGCCCGCGCAACGATGCCTTCATGGCAGCCAAGGATGTGCTCGGCCGGGCCGGCGAAGACCGGGCGGCGCGGTATCTCGAGTCGCGCGGGTATGTCGTGCTCGACCGCAACTGGCGGATCCGCGAAGGCGAACTGGATCTCATCGTGGCGCGGCCCGGCGAACTCGTGGTCGTCGAGGTCAAGACCCGGCGGGGAGAGGGCTTCGGGCATCCGCTCGAGGCGATCGATCGCCGTAAGCAGCATCGCCTGTGGCGTCTGGCCATCGCGTGGATCGCGGCGCATCCCGAGCAGGCACAGGGGAGGCGGCTGCGGCTCGATGCCGTGGCGATCATCGGCCCCGACCCCGCTTCGGCGGTCCTGGAGCATCTCGAGGACCTGAGATGACGACCGCGCGCACGTGGGCGGTGGCCCTCACCGGACTCAACGGATCGCTCGTCGAAGTCGAGGCCGACCTGTCGAATCAGCAGCCGGAGTTCCGCATCATCGGACTCCCCGACAAGGCGCTCGGCGAGGCCGTGCAGCGCGTGCACAACGCGAGTGCGAACTGCGGTCTCGCCCTGCCGCGGCGGCGCCTCACCGTGAACCTCTCGCCCGCCAGCCTTCCCAAGCACGGCTCCGGTTTCGACGTCGCCATCGCGATCGCCGCGCTGGCGACGGAGGGGCGGATGGACGCCGCCTCGATCGCCGAAACCGTCCACATCGGCGAGCTCGGCCTCGACGGGCGGCTGCGACCCGTTCCGGGTGTGCTTCCTGCCGTCATGGCCGCAGCACGCGAGGGCAGGCGGCGAGTGATCGTGCCGCACGCCAACGAAGCAGAGGCCGCGCTCGTGGACGGCATCGAGGTGGTCGGCGCGGTCTCGCTCGCCGACGTGGCGCGTCGGCACGGGGCCGACGTCGAGGATCGCGACCTCGATCCGGTGCCCGCACAGGGACCCGGCGCGGGAGGCCGTGCGACCGCAGAACTGGCCGAGGTGATCGGGCAGCGCGACGCGGTGGAGGCTCTGATCGCTGCGGCCGCCGGCGGCCACCACATGCTCATGAGCGGGCCGCCCGGCGCGGGCAAGACCATGCTGGCGAGCAGGCTGCCCGGCATCCTTCCCGAGCTCGACGATGCCTCGGCGCTCGAGGTCGCCGCGATCCGGTCGCTCTCCGGGGTGGCGATCGGCTCACTGGAGCGGCGCCCGCCGCTGGAGGCACCCCACCACAGCGCGAGCATCGCGGCTCTCGTCGGCGGCGGCTCGCGCGTCGTGCGTCCTGGAGCGATCGCCCGGGCGACTCACGGCGTCCTGTTCCTCGACGAGGTCGGTGAATTCGCGCCGAGCGTGCTCGACGCGCTGCGACAGCCGCTGGAGAAGGGCGAGATCACGATCGACCGTGCCGGGGTGACGGCATCCTTCCCCGCGTCGTTCCAGTTGATCCTCGCGACGAATCCCTGCCCGTGCGGCAACTACGGAGTGCGCGGGGGCAGCTGTGTGTGCCCGCCCATGGCGATCCGGCGCTACATGGGCCGGCTTTCCGGTCCTCTGCTGGATCGCGTCGACATCGAGCTGGCTCTCGCGCGCGTGTCGGTCGCGCACGCCTCGAACCTCACCGCCGACGTCGTGACGACGGATGCCGCCGCTGCGCGTGTCGCCGACGCGCGGGCCCGCGCGGCCCACCGCCTCCGCGATACGCGGTGGCGGCTGAATGCAGGTGTGTCCGGTCCGTGGCTGCGGGGGGGTCCGCTGGCGCTTCCGCCGCTCGTGCGCCGACCGCTCGACGCCGCGCTGCACCGCGGGTCTCTGACGCTGCGCGGTTACGACCGCGTCCTTCGCGTGGCGTG
>Ga0190275_10002129_pt1 | contig 14333 bp, 17 predicted proteins | sample Popmic550T_FD_133745 | JGI IMG/M metagenome (GOLD analysis project Ga0190275, IMG submission 133745) | Populus adjacent soil microbial communities from riparian zone of Yellowstone River, Montana, USA - 550 T | ecosystem: Environmental > Terrestrial > Soil > Riparian zone > Trees stand | place... | reverse complement strand
CGAGCAGGACCTCTGGGCCGAGGCCGTCGACCCGGTCACCCCGGGCCGCTGAAACACACCCCCGCGGGGGCGTAGCTCAACTGGCAGAGCACTGCCTTTGCAAGGCAGGGGTTAGGGGTTCGAGTCCCCTCGTCTCCACACCCACCAGACAAGCCGGTTCCCTTGGGAACCGGCTTTCTGCATTTTAAGAACCCACGCCTCCCGCCGCTCTCCGCTCCTCCGCCGCTCCGAGCTCTGGGCGCTCCCCCCGTGGTACGCGCTCCTATGTCGCGCCGGGTGCCCAGGTCGCGGCTTGCCTTCTGCCGGCCGGCAACTCATGTGCCATTGCCGAACGGCAGACGGAGGGTGGGGAGGTACTAGGCGCTGTTGCCCAGTAGTTCGGTCAGTGGTGATCTGACGTCGGCAGGGTAGAGACCCAGCTCGTCGAACTCGTCAGCCCCAACCCACATCAGTTCGGAGAGGTTCTCCGGGCTTTGGGCGTCCGCTTCGTCGCCGGACAAGACTGGTGTGCCGGTGACCTCGGTCATCAGGAAGTAGGACGCGGGCCTGCCGTTGTGCTTGCCGGTCCACAGCAGCCGGTCGATTCGGCCGGTGAGTGTGGTCTCCTCGTTCAACTCCCGCAAGGCGGCGGTTTCGGCGGTCTCGCCGTCCTCGACGTGTCCGCCAGGCAGTACCGCGTAGTGGTGGCCAGGGCAGTCTGGACTGTCCCAGTCACGGGCCTCGCACATCACGCAGGCGCTGGCTGACGCGTGCCGCAGGTAGCGCTTGATCACGAGGGCACGAGGACCGTCTACAACTACAGCGGCTGCTCTTGGAATCGGCATAGAAGGAGACTGCCAGGGTGATCCGACAGAACGCAGTTGGTCATTCTTCGGAGCCGTCTCTGCTGGGCGAGCGCGTCCGTCGCTGGTCATCACGGCTGGGCCCTCTCCTGTGGCACGATCTCGGCCATGTCCTATGACCTCGCAGTTTGGGAAGGCGACCGTCCAGCTAGCAACGAGGTGGCCTACGCGACCTTCCAAGCCTTGTATGAGAAGTACGTCGAGGCTGAGGAAGACATCCCACCCTCACCTCGCCTCACCGCCTACGTCGAGGCCCTCCTCGCGCGCTGGCCAGATATCACCGAAGAGGCTGGCGAAGAGAGCCCATGGTCGACCGGTCCCCTTATTGGGGAGGCCATTGGTCCGTTCATGTACTTCCCCATGGTGTGGAGCCAAGCCAAGGAAGCGAGCGCCTTCGCCGTTGGCCTTGCCCAGGCCCATGGGCTTGTGTGCTACGACCCGCAAATGGAACGACTCCGGCCATAACAGCTCAGCCCCCGCGGACCAGACGGTCGTGCGGTTGGCGGACTCGCAAAGGCCGGTTCCCTTGGGAACCGGCGAACGAAGGTCAGCGGGCCTTAGGGTCATGGACATGCCCTTCGATCTGCGCTCGCCGGTCACCGAGGCAGAGTTGGCTCGGCTCGATGGGCGGCCCGAGGTGGTCCAATTCAGTTCCGCGTTGACCGACGCCGACTACGCGCTACTGGGCGAATGGTTCGCTGGCCAGCCTGCGAAGACGCTGCGCGCCTACGGCTCCTACGACGGCACGATCACGGACCTGGACTTCCTTCGGTACTTCCCATCAGTACGGTCGTTCCGAGCCGACGCGCTCTCTCACTCGCTCGCGAACATTGACGGGCTCAACTACCTGCCGGAGGACGTTCACTTCATTGGCCTCGGGCAGACGAAGAAGGAGCTGTCGCTCGCGCCGCTGTCCCGCTTCCGCAAGCTCCGGCAGATCGATCTGGAAGGACAGTCCAAGGACATCGAAGTCATCAGCGACCTGCGCGAGCTTCGAAGTGTCACTCTCCGCTCGATCACGCTCCCGGACCTCTCGCTGTTGGTGCCGCTACCGGATCTCCGCGCCCTTGACTTGAAACTGGGCGGCACCAAGAACCTGGATCTCTTGCCGGATCTCAGGGCCCTCGAGTACCTCGAACTGTGGATGGTGAAGGGACTGTCAGACCTGTCGCCCATCGCCCCAATGCCGCGCCTCGAGTACTTGTTCCTGCAAGCGCTCCGCCAGGTCGAGATCCTCCCCGTCATGACAGAACTCGCGAACCTGAGAAGCCTCTGGCTTGAGACAATGAAGGGCCTCACCGACCTTGCGCCGATCCGTGCTGCCCCCGGCCTGCGCCAACTCGCCGTCGTCGACATGAGCCACCTGCAACCCGAAGCCTTCGCTCCCCTTGCGGGACATCCGACACTCGAATCGGTTCGCTTCGGTCTCGGCAGCAAGCGAAAGAACGACGCAGTCGAGCGACTTATCGGCCCACCTCGGGAAGGTGACTGGCGGAAGCCACCGGCCGACTGAAAACGCCTGGATCTGCCGCGATCCGCCCGTCGCACATCTGGCGGACCAGCGCCTGCCACTCAGCCCAGTCAGGAGCCGGCAGAGGGGCCTAGTGTGGCGGTCGCTTCAGGAGTTGTCGGGATGACTCGAAGCCCAGCCGTTCGTACACCGGGACCGCCTTGCGACCAGAGTGGACCGTCACGCGAAGGGCCCCGAGGTTCGTCGCATGCTCCGCGGCAGCCTGCACGAGCGCCGAGCCGATCCCCTTGCCTCGCTGTGCCGGCAGGACGAACACGCTCTGGATGTCTGCAGATAGCCGGCTTGTCGCTCCAGGTCGCGGGACACGAGGGACGAGGGAGACGCACGCCATGCCGACGATCTCCGGTCGGAGGAGCCGAGCGACGAACGCTAGGTGCGAGTCTTGGCGCGAGGCCCACCAGTGCGCGAGCTCCGCTGCGAACGCGTCAACGGACGGCTGCGCTGGTTCCTCTCCAAGGGTGTCGAGCCACAACAGCCGGGCTAAGTCTGAGACCTCGTCCACACTCGCCTGAGTGATCTTCACGAGGTGAGTCTGACACCTGGTCGACTCCCGCCAGGAGCAACCCGAATCCTGCTGACGGGCTGAACGGCAGGCGGGAGGACGCTGAGCCAAAGCCCTGCGAGGCGGCGCAGATGTGGTCAGTAGTGGGCGCCTCGAACTCGGCGACGGATCAGATGGGATCGAAAGCGGTGGCAAGCGCGACGGCCAGGCAGCGGTAGTGCTGCATGAGTGGGCCGGCGAGCGTTGGGTCAGACTCCATCGCGGAGCACAGGCCTTTTGCCGTGTCCTCGATCCGGTCGTCACGATCGGGGTGCCTGCGCTTGTTCCTACGGTCGAAGGATTGCCATCGCCGCCAGCCGACATCGAGCACGGTCGCGTGACTGTCTGGGTCGGCCAGCGGGCATCCCTCGCTCCACAACTTCCCTAGCGCTGCCATCGCCGTTGCGCGCGTCGTGTCGTCCACGAGTGGAGCATTACATCTCCGGGCAAGCCTTGCGTGTGTGCCCCTGGGGCGGGGCCCACACGCCGAGTACAGGTGCCTAGAGCATTACCACCACGTGACCGGCAGTTTCAGGTACATGCACCAATTGCCCTCTTTGTTGTTGCCGCGGGCCTTCATCTTGGCGCGGGTCGCCGGCCCGTACGATCCATCAGCGGTCGTTCCCACGTACGACTGCACGGTCTTCAACGCCGTCTCGGTGGCGGAACCAAACTGCCCGTCCACAACGAGCTTGGTGCTGAACTTCTTGACGCCGCCACTCGAGGGGTATGGCCCGTAGCACTCGTTGAGGGTCAGCTGGAGGTGTCGGACACCTTCGCCGCTCGCGCCCTTGGAGAGGTGGCAGTTCAGGCTCTCTGTGGTCCCCGACCTGTAGATCGGAACGATGCTCCCGCTGGGGACGAGGTTAACGTTCCTGACGTATCCCCGGGCGTTGCAGGTGGTGGCCGCCGCGGCGGGACCTGTGACCAGGACGGATCCGGCCACGCCGATGGCCGCGACCGCACTGATCGCCAGGATCTTCCGTGGAGCTTTATTCGACCGGAGCAGACCGCCGGAGATCGCTTTGAGTTTGGTGCTGAACGTAGGCATCGAGAGAGTCCTCTGTGAGAGACGACAGGCAACACCGCGAACGTAGGCGCAGCCGCTTTCCACTCGATTTCTGTTGGCTTTCCGGGGCGGTGGGGTCAGGCTGGGGTGAGGAGGCAGAACTCGTTGCCTTCTGGGTCGGCCATGACGGTCCAGGGGATGTCCAGGTCGATGGTGGTGGCGCCGAGAGAGTGCAGTCTGGCTGCCTCTGCCTCTAGGTCATCGTCTGGATAGGGGCGGACGTCGAGATGGACTCGGTTCCACCCGCTCTTCACGTCGGGTGTGCGGAGGAACTGGAGATACGGGCCGACGCCCCTGGCTGAGCGCAGTACTGCGTTGTGGTCGGTCACCTTGTGCAGGGTCCAGTCCGTCGCGTTGCTCCAGAAGCGCGCCATGGCTCGCGGATCCGCGCAGTCGACCACCACCGTGGCGATCGGTCCCGTCTCGTCGTAGAGCGAGTCCAGCACGCAGAACTCGTTGCCCTCTGGGTCGGCCATGACCGTCCAAGGGACGTCGCCCTGGCCTATGTCGACGGGCGTTGCGCCGAGATCCTTCAGGCGCGTGACCAGCTCCGCCTGATGGGCGGCCGACGCGGTGGCCAGGTCGACGTGCACGCGGTTCTTCACCGTCTTGGGTTCCTGGGACACGACGAGGTCGATACAGACGGCGGCGGGGTCGGGGTAGACGAAGCCCTTGGGTTCGAGGTTGGTCACGCCGGGTCCCTCGCTGGAGATTTCCCAGCCGAGCGCCTCCGCCCAGAAACCGCCGAGGGCGGAGTCGTCCCGAGCCTTCATGTTGATTTGAACAAGCCTCGTTGCCACGCCGAAGATGCTAACCCGCAGGTCGCCAGAGCAAGATCGGCTGTACCGACCTCGCCAGCTGGCGTCACTTGGGTTGAGGTTTGAACCGGCGTACTTCGTGGGGCCAGCCGCAGGCCGCTGCAACTTTGCCGGCCCAGAGCTTGGCGGCCTCGTCGTCGGGAACGTTCACTACGGCGAATCCGCCCAGGAATTCTTTGGTTTCGACGTAAGGGCCGTCGGTGATCAGTACGTCGTCGCCGCTGGTGGGGTCGGCGCTGTAGACCGGGCCGTCCTCTTCCTCCAGCCCGCCGGCGAAGACGTAGACGCCGGCGGCCTTCATCTCGTCGACGCAGGCCTTGGCGAGCGGCCCGCGTCCGGCGAACCACTCCTCGGGGTGGTCGCCCACCCACTGCTGGTTGAAGTAGAGGAGGTACTCGGGCATCGCTGCTCCTTCGCTCGGGCGGACCCGCTGTCCGCCTCCACCTACGCTACGAACGGCATCCGGTGAATACGACAACCTCGGCAAAGTTGTGCCGGGCTAATTTCTGTCACGGGATGAGGGTGTAGCGCTGTTCGAGGCGGCCGTGGCGGGGGTGAGGTGTTGGCTCGCCGGCAGGTTTCCAGCCCAGGCGTTCGTACAGGCCGACGGCGCGCTCGTTGTCGGCGTAGACGGAGAGTTGGAGGCTCTGGAACGCGAGGACCTTTGCTTGCTGGGTTAGCTCGTTGAGTAGCAGTTGTGCCACGCCGCGGCCCCAGGCTTGCGGGTGGACGCGAGGTAGCGGAGTTCGGCTCAGATCAGGGCTGCGGCGTCCAGTTGAGCTGCTGCCCGGGTCAGAGTGACTCTCATGGCGCGATTGTCCGCCGGGCGTGCTGAGCGGGGCTACTGAATTGCCCCGTCGTCGAAGGATGTCGACGACCCTGCCGAGAGTGCGAGTGTCGTTAGCGGTTGTCGCCGCTGCCATTGAGCATTGAGCGTTGTTGTCTGTCGGCCAGTTTGGCGATGTTGACTTGGGCAACGTTCTCGAGCGGGATGTCGAAGTAGTCGGCGATGACGGCGAGGTACCAGAGCGTGTCGCCGAGTTCTTTGGTGAGATCGTCGAGGTCCCACTGGGAGAAGTCGCTGTTCTTGTCGCGCACGATCTTCTTGGCCTTCTCGGCGATCTCGCCGGTCTCCCCGACCAGCCCGAGCAGAAGATGAAACAACTCGTTGTGCTTCTCTTTCGGCGCGGCAGTACGCAGAGCCGCCTGCTGATAACCGTTCAAATCCATGCGCGGAACTATAGGCCGACCTTGCGAGCACTGCGGGGGCTGTGGGGAGGAAGTTACTGAGGCGTTCTGGAGAGGGTGTGGAAGCCTCGGTGTTGGTAGTTGGGGAGGGCGTGGGCATGGTCTTCGGTGGAGGTTTGCAGCCAGACTCGTTTGGTGGGGTGGCCGATTTTCCAGGCTTTTTGGGTGGCGTGGGTGAGGAAGGCGGCGCCGAGGCCCTTGCCTTGGTACTCCGGTACTAAGCCGAAGACCACGATGCCGACGTCACCCTTGGGGCCGCGTTCCAGTTCGACGAAGCCGGCGGTGTTGCCGTCCACCTGGGCCAGCCAGGTCCGGATGGCGGGGTGGGACAGTTCGGCGGCCCATTCCTCGTTGCTCCACTCCATCCGGCCGTGGGCTTTGAGGGGCGTCCAGATCCGGACGTAGGTCGAGCGGATGACGGGGGCTGATTCTGCGCCGATCTCGGCCAGGTTCAGCGGGACCGGCGGGGGGTCGCCCGGAACGAGTTGGTCCGGAGAGGTCATTTCCAGGCAGGTGATCACCTCGGTCGCCTCCGACTCCCTCGGTCGAACGTGTCCCCAGATGACTCTTGAAGTCTGTCCGGGAAGTCGCCGGGGGGCAAGAGCCACGGGTCGGGCGGCTGCCCTGTCGGGCTCACCGACTGGCTCGCAGCCCCGCAGCCCGAAGCAGCGGCTGGACGGGACCTCGCCTCCGCGGCGATGGTCGGGGTCAATGCGCCGAGCTCCTGGAACACAGTCAGCCTGCTGGCGTGCCCCGCACGAGCCCGACGGGCCGTCCGCGGTCACGTCGCTGAGCACGGCGACGGGGGTGATCGGAGGTCAGCCTTCACCGAGCGCGAGCAGATGCGCATTGCCCGGCAGGCCCAATCACCCCTCAGCGGCTGACGAAGTAGTCGCGGAGGTACGGCGATTAAACGCACATTGTTGCCTCGGGCTACTAACTTTTGTTGCCTCGTGCATCGATTGTGGTACGGATTGTCACGGGGGACTCACTGTTTGTTTGCGGGTGCGTGCAGATGTTCTGACTGACCTAGCGGACGGCTGTCTGGACGCCGGAGTCTCTGTGGAGGAAGACATCGGGCAAACCACTGACGACGTTTTCGCGCGGACACCCACCGGGGCTGCGTGGGCCGGTCGACTACGGGAGGTTCCGGACGCGTGCTCGAGACCTATCGCGGCATTCCGCACCTGTTGGACACCTGGGTCGTGCTGACCGGGATGGCGATTCCGATCGCCATCTCGTCGATCCGCCGGCCGGGGAACGTGGTTCCCAGGGTCGCCTCGCTGCTGATGCCTGCCGCCTTCGCGCTGATCCTCGCGGCCACGCTCAGCCCAACCGCCAACCGGCTGCCCGGAATCGGCAGTTGTGGCACCCACCTGACCACCACGGGTGGACTCACCTCGATGCAAGGCCTGCTCAACGTGCTGCTGTTCATCCCCGTCGCGACGCTACTGACCCTCGCGAGTGGCCGGCCGGCCGACGGGATTGCCGCCGGCATCGGGATGTCCGCCGCGGTCGAGGCGATCCAGGCGCTGATACCGCCGCTCGGCCGCTCATGTCAGCTGCACGACCTGATCGCGAACACGCTCGGCGCCTTCGCCGGCGTCGGCCTTGCCGCGGCACTGTTGACCGCGCTGCGGGCGTCGATCCGGCCGGTCACCCTCACGAACCCCCGGTACGTCGTGGAGCACAGCGCCCTGCTCGTGACCCGTGGACGGCCTGCCGCCAGGCATCGCCGGGGTGAGTTGGCCCCGGCGCTGGCCGAGGCGCGGCCGGTCGCCAGGGCCAGGTAGGGATGCTGAATGGTTTTCCACAGGCTGTGGATGAACCGGGGGATGACCGGTCATAACCCTGCAGATATCCACAGGCCGGGACCCGGTCAGGGACGCACCTCCAGCCCTAGCGAGGTGGTGATGACGATGGCCTGGGGCAGGTCGACGATGGCGTTCTTCAGCTCGACCGTCAGCGGGTCGAGCGTCGACAGGTCGGAACCGCGCAGGTCCGCGCCGGTGAGATCCGCGCGGTGCAGCCACGCTCCGGACAGGTCCACGTCGCGCAGCACGGCCTTGCTCGCGCGCAGGCCGGTCAGGTCGGCCTCCCGCAGCTTCGTGCCGGTCAGCTCGACGCCGCGCAGGTCCGCGCCGGGCAGGCCGACGAACGACCAGTCGCCGCCCTCGACCTTCATCAGGTTGTAGGTGCAATCGTCGAACATGCTGCCCATCAGCTTGCACCGGGTGAAGGTGCTGTCGAAGAACGAGCACCGGACGAAGGTGCAGTTCACGAAGGCCGCCTCGGTGTGCGTCGACGCGTTGAACCGGACCCCGCGGAAGGTGCACTCCTCGAACACCCCGCGCTGGTTGTTCACCTCGGTCAGGTCGGAGTCGATGAACAGCACCCGGGTATATGTCTGTCCCGACGGGTCCGCATCGTCCCAGTCGCGAATCGTCGACTCGGTCTTGGGCGCGGCCCGGCCACCCTTGCGATCTGCCACAGCACTCCCTTCGGTTAGCCCGCAGTTTGCCCTGTGCCACCGACAATGTTCAGACCGACCGGGAGGATGACCGGTGTGACGGGATCAGAGCGAGTGATGGTGTTCGGCGCCGGCGGGTTCCTCGGCGCCGCGATCTGCCGGCTGCTCGCGGAGCGCGGCATCGAGTACCGCGGCTTCACCCGGAGTACCGGCGACCCGCATCGGCGCTTCGACCTGGCCACTGGGCACTGCTATGCGTTGGACACCCAGCTTGGGCTGTACAAGCCGACGGTGATCGTCAACGCGGCAGCCGCGACTCACGGCGATGTCCTCGAACTCACCCGCGGCAACGTCGTCGCCGTCCAGGCGCTGCTCTCCTCGATGAACGGGCAAGCGAGTAACGCGCGCTTCATCCAGATCGGTTCGGCCGCGGAGTACGGCGGTGCACCGCGCGGTACCAGCCAGAACGAGCAGGCCGAGCTCCGCCCGGGAGCGGCGTACGGGTTCACCAAGCTGGCCGGCTCCGAGCTGGTACTCCGTGCGCAGCGCAACGGCGCCGACGCGATCGTGCTGCGCTCCTTCAACATCACCGGCCCGGGGTCACCCGCGAGCACGCTGTTCGGCCGGGTGCTGCGCCAATTGGGCAGTACCGACACGATCCAGCTGGGGTCGCTCGAAGCCTGGCGGGACTATGTCGACGTCCGCGATGTCGCCGAGGCAGTGGTCGCCGTCGCGATGGCCCAAGGCAAGCTGCCACCGGTACTCAACGTCGGCTCGGGAAAGGCGACGCTGGCCAGAGACGCCGTTCACCGGCTGGTCGAGCTCAGCGGGACGGCCACCAAGATCCTCGAGGGCGAGGCACACACCGGCCACGCGGGCTCCCCCGCCGACGCGGTCGCCTGGCAACAGGCCGACACCACGCTGATCAGCAGCCACCTCGGCTGGTCCAGCAAGATCCCGCTCGACCAGTCCCTCGCCGACACCTGGACCGCCAGACCCAGAGAATAGGGCTGTGGAGATCTGGTCGGTTTGTGAACCTGCGCCGGATCGGCAAGGGCCCAACGAGGATCTGGTGATCACTGGGCCGGACTTCGTTGTCGTGCTTGACGGGGCGACCGCGGGGGCGGGTGTTGAGTCGGGATGCGTGCACTCGGTGGCTTGGCTGGTGGCGCAGTTGGGGAATCAGTTGGCGGTTCCGCTGCTCGGACGGTCGCAGTCGCCGCTGGCTGATCTGCTGGCGGACGCGATCACCGGAGTACGGGCTGAGCATGTGGACACGTGCGATCTGACCAACCCCGACAGTCCGTCGTCGACCGTGGCGATGGCGCGGGTCTCGGAGGAGCAGGTCGAGCACCTGGTGCTGGCTGACTCCCCTGTGGTGCTCCGCGCGCCTGACGGGCGCGTGACGGTGATGGCGGACAACAGGATCGACCTACTGCCGGAGTACACGTTCGAAGCCGTCCGGCGGCTGCGCAACCAGCCGGGAGGGTTCTGGGTCGCGAGCACCGAGCCGAAGGCGGCGTACGAGGCAGTCGCCGGTACTACGGCACGCGCAGCGGTCGAGCTGATCGCGATCCTCACCGACGGTGCCTCCCGGTACTCCGAGCGCTACGCGCACCCCTGGGAGGACCTGGTCGACGTGCTGGCCACGTCTGGCCCGCGGACCTTGATCGAAAGGGTCAGGCGGTACGACACCGATGCTGCCGTGGGCACGTTCCGGGGAAAGCGGCATGACGATGCGACCGCAGTACTGTGCCGCCTACCGCTGCCAAGGTGATGGCTGCGTATACGACGGAAACGCTGGCCGCGGCACGTACTGCGGCGGGCCAGCCGGCGGCTCAGAAGACTGCGGCGACATCCGCTCCTCCTGCCAGGCGTTGGTCCGGAACATCAGCAGCACGATGGTCGCCCCGGCCACGGCGAGCATCACGGCCGCGACGGTGAAGCCGACATTCACCGCGAGCGCCAGCCGGACCATGAAGTCCTGGAGGTCGTAGAGATCCAGGTAGTCGCTGTTCTCGTTGGCCGCCTCCGCGCGGTCGACGACCCGCACGATCCAGACCAAGATGCTGAGCCCGGCGATCCCGCCACCGCCGACGATGATCACCCAGAACGCCGTCCACGAGGCCCACCAGCCGAGCAGCAACGCCCTGAGCCGCCCTGACCTGGCCTCCGCCGGGGCGCTGGCGCGCACGACGTCCTCGACCACCTGCAACGGGAACCAGAACTGCACCAGCGGGCAGATCCAGCTGCCGATCACCCAGCCCTGGTCGAGCCGATGCGCCCCGCTGCCCAGGCGTTGACCATTTTGGTAGGTGACAGCGGTCGGCGGCGTGAAGACCTCCGTGTTCTCCCGCGCCTGCCACAGCCAGACCAGGAAGAGGATGCCGGTGCCGAGGAAGAGCAGGCCGACCAGGTTGAGCAGCGGACCGCTGCCGGCGATCGACTGCATGGCCCGATCGAACTCGTCCTCGGACAGCAACCCGTAGACGAAGCGCTTCACGTCGTCGTACGACCGCCACATCAGCGTGGCCTGGATCAGGGTGACGATCGTCGTCAGCACCACCAGGACCCCGAACACGACCGTGATCCGGTGCAGCGACTTGTACGTCCGCACCGGTGGCGGCATTCGATAGGGCGCCGGGTGGTACCCGGGCGGCCCCGGATACGGCTGACTCACCGACCTCACCTCCCCACCACTCAAAGTTAACCCGCCGCGGGGAGCGCCCGGCGAGTTATCCACAGGTCAGTTGGTGCAACCCGGGTCAGACGGCCGCAAAAGCCTCTCGTGCCGCCGGCACCGCGAGGGCGCGATCCGCTGCGGACAGCCCGATCCGGGTTCGCCGATCAAGAAGGTCGTCCTCGGTCAAGGCGCCCTCATGCCGTACGGCGAAGCGCAGCTCGGCATGCGTCGTCGACAACCCCGGCGCGATCGGCGCGAGCAACTCCGGCTCGACCGCGATCACGTCAGTCGCCTCGATCCCGTACTTGTCGACAAAGCGCGACGGCGCCCGGACAGCCGCCAACTGCGCCTGCCCAGCCGCTCCGACCAACGGGATCCGATGGGTCAAGCACGGCCTGCGCACCTCGACCTCCGACTGGTCCAGCGCCTTGTCGAGAGCGTCCTGAGCCATCCGCCGATAAGTGGTCAGCTTCCCGCCCACGATCGTCACGAGCCCGTCAGGACTCGTGATCACCGCATGCCGCCGGGAGATGTCCGCGGTCTTGTCCTCGCCTTTGTGATGCCCGGTGTCGAGCAACGGCCGCAGACCCGCATAACTACCGAGCAGGTCCGCACGCGTCAACGGCACCCGTACGGCAGCGCTGATCGTGGTCAGCAGGAAGTCGATCTCGGCCTCAGTCGCCCGCGGTACGTCGCTGACCGGACCAGGCGCCTCTTCGTCGGTCAGCCCGACATAGACCCGTCCGTCAGGCGCCGGAATCGCCATCACCACCCGCCGCAACTCCCCCGGCACCGGCACGGTCAGGACCGCGGACAACCCACCGAAGACGGACTGCGGCAAGACCAGATGGGTCCCCCGGCTCGGCCGGAGTTTGATGCCTGGGGCAACTTGTCCGGCCCAGATCCCGGCTGCGTTGATGACGATGCCGGCGTCCAGATCGAGACGCCGGTCAGACAGCTGATCGACCAGGACCGCGCCCCGGCCGGTCACTTGTTCAGCCGCGCAATGCGTGATCACGCGCGCTCCGTACGACGCGGCGGTCCGTGCGATCGCGACAACCAGCCGCGCATCGTCGTACAGCTGCCCGTCCCAGGTGAGGAAGCCGCCACGCAGTCCCTCAGGGCGCACGGTCGGCGCGTAGCGCAGTACTTCCGCGGAGCTGACCCGACGGGAGTGCGGCAGGTGGTCGTCGCTGGTGCGGGCGAAGGTGCGGAGGACGTCACCGCCGAGGAAGGCTCCACGCAGCATCGCCGCCTGGGCGAACCTGGCCTGTGGAAACCAGGGCGCGACCTGCGGCACGGGGTGAACGAGATGTGGCGCCGTGGTTTTCATCAGGATGCCGCGCTCGACCGCACTCTCGTACGCGATCCCGACGTGCCCGGAGACGAGATACCGCAGACCACCATGGACGAGCTTGGAGCTCCAGCGACTGGTGCCGAAGGCAAGGTCGTGCTTCTCGACCAGCGCCACCGTGAGTCCACGTGCGGCCGCGTCCAGCGCGACGCCGGCGCCCGTGACACCGCCGCCGATCACCAGGACGTCGACCCGGCCGGTGGTGTCGAGCCAGTCGAGCTCCCGGGACCGCCGCGCGGCGTTGAGGCTGGCGTTGCCGACGGCGATCATGGTCATGGCCGCAGATACCTGGTCAGCATCACCCGCAGCTCCTCGTCCAGCTCGGCATACTCCTTCGGCTCGGCCAGTACCGGACCGGAGACCGCGGATGCGAGCGAGACCAGGATGATCTGCCGCGACAGCCAGTCGGGATCGCCGGCCCGGATCGAACCGTCGGACTGTCCGGCCTCGATCCCCGCCTTCACCAGCGCGAGGTGCGCGACCGTGCTGCTGCCCCGCCGCTCCAGCAGGTACGGCGTGAGGAACTCGGGATCCAGCTCGATGATCTTGCGCATCAGCGGATGGGTCCGGGTCTTCGCGACCACCTCGACGACGCCCTCGACCAGCCGGGCGCGGCCGTCGACCGCGTCGGGCTGGAAGGCGGAGACGAGCGCAGTGGTCCACTCGCGCGTCATCAGCGCCGCCACCACCGCCTGCACGTTCGGCCAGCGGCGGTAGAGGGTCGCCCGGGAGACCTCTGCGTGCCGGGCGATGTCGGCCATCGTCATCCGGCGCATCCCGATCGCCAGCAGCAACTCATAAGCCGCGTCCAGGATCCGCTCTTCGCCGATCGCGTTGGCGGGGGTCGGACGAGACGATCCGGTCGAGCTGGAGGCGGTATCGGTTTCGCTGCTACGCTGAGACATCACGCGTCAGAGTGTATCAGCGACTTGCCGGAGTTTCATCCCTCCGCGGACGCTACCGCCGAAGAACCCAGATGGGGAGTCTCCATGACCGAGTCCGACCTCCCGGTGGTCAACCTCACGCCCGGCCGCTGGGGCGATCCGGCCGCCATGGTCGAGCTGCCCGCCGCTGCGCTGGAGGCACTCAAACACCTCGGCGTACGCCGCCCGCCGGCTCCTGTTGCGCCCACGGCCTCAGGTGATGCCCCCGACGAGATCGTGAAGCTGCTGGCGACAGTGATCGGGTCTGAGCATGTGAAGACCGATCTCGGGACGCGGTGGAGTCACACGCGCGGCTACTCGACGCCGGACCTCCTGCGCCATCGCGCCGGCGACACCACGGACATGCCCGCCGCGGTCGTCTATCCGGGCTCGCATGACGAAGTACAGGCGCTGCTGACGGCTTGCTCCGAGCAACAGGTCGCTGTGGTGCCGTATGCCGGAGGTACGTCGGTCGTCGGCGGGCTCGCGCCGCAAGGCACGTCGTTCATCGCCGTCGACCTGCGGCGGCTTGACCGGCTGGTCGAGCTGGACGAGGTCTCCAGGACGGCGACTATCGAGGCCGGGGTCCGGGGTACCGCCGCCGAGGCGATGCTCGCCGAGCGCGGCTATACGCTCGGGCACTTCCCGCAGTCCTACGAGGGCGCGAGCATCGGCGGCTATGCGGCGACTCGGTCCAGCGGCCAGTCCTCGGCGGGGTACGGGCGTTTCGATCAGATGGTCGTCCGTCTCACCCTGGCCACTCCGCGCGGCACTATCGAGCTCGGTCGCGCGCCGATGTCCGCGGCCGGTCCGGACCTTCGGCAACTTGTGCTCGGCTCAGAGGGCGCGCTCGG
>Ga0190275_10002128_pt1 | contig 14333 bp, 12 predicted proteins | sample Popmic550T_FD_133745 | JGI IMG/M metagenome (GOLD analysis project Ga0190275, IMG submission 133745) | Populus adjacent soil microbial communities from riparian zone of Yellowstone River, Montana, USA - 550 T | ecosystem: Environmental > Terrestrial > Soil > Riparian zone > Trees stand | place... | reverse complement strand
GGCCACCTCCGTGAGCGGGAAGGCGGGAGCGTAGCCCGACGGCCGCACGGGCGTCAATGCCGCGCCGGGGTTGCGTTCGTGATGCCCCTCGACTACTAGCCCTGCCCGCGGCTTCGCCCGCGGAGGCAGGCTGCGCTCGGATCGAGGGACCATGAGGCGCGATTGATGACGGCGAAGGACCGGGCGGTTGCGGCCGCGACCACGTGGAACGCGAACAACCCGGGGGAGTTCCCCGGCCGACCGCTGTTCGAGGGCCTGGTAGCGATGGCAGTCGAACAGGCCGTGCGGGCCGAGCGGCGGCGGTGCCGGGCGATCGCCCGCGGCTGGGCGGCATCAGCCGCGGGGATGACCGGGGAGGCGGTCGCCGAGCACATCGCCGAGGACATCGGTCCGGATGACGTGTCGAGCGGCCCGTGGTGACCTACGGCGTGGGGTCGAGCTGCCCACCGGGCAGTGCCCGCGGCAGTGAGGGCGTGGTATGATGCGGGTGCGGCTCGTGGCCGCGGCTCGAAACTGCGACGGCCCGAGGAGTGATCCTCGGGCCGTTTGCGTATTCATGTAGGCCGAGCCGCCGGGTGGGGACGCCGGTGGTGGTCGCGGGCTGGCCGCCGGCGTTGGCGGCGAGTGCCGCGGCGGCGGTGCCGGCCCGGAGGAAGTCGCGCCGGGTTTCGTCGGAGGGGAAGGCGGACAGCCGCTACAATACCATAACCGCGGGGCCGCGTCACGCGCCGGGCCGGTATTCTGCGCCGGCCGTGCCGGACGCGCCGCCGGCGGGGTCCGCCGCCCCCCACTTCGCCTCCACCCGCCCGCCGGCTCGAGTCGATCCCACGCGGCGGGTCGGGCACGACTCCTGCGGGAGTGCCGCTCGCCCGCCGGCACGCGAGACCGCGATGACCCACCGCACTACCCTCCGCCTGGAAGCCCTCGACGACCGCATCGTCCCCGGCGTCGGTGACATCGACCCCGCGTTCGGCCTCGGCGGCGCCGCCGTCATTTCCGGCGTCCCCGTCGCTGACCTGGCCGTCCAGCCCGACGGGAAAATCGTGGCCGTCGGCAGCGCCGGCGGCAACTTCGTCGTCACCCGCCTCAACGCCGACGGCTCCCCCGACGCCACGTTCAACGGCACCGGCCGGCAGAGCATCGACTTCGGCGGCGTGGACGTCGCGAAGGCCGTGGCCATCCAGTCGGACGGGGCGGTCGTCGTGGTCGGCGGCACCAGCGGGCCGGGCGGGTCCGACTTCGCGGTGGCCCGGCTGAACCCCGACGGCTCGCCTGACGCCACGTTCAACCCCGGCTCCAACGGCCGGTACACCCGTGACTTCGACCTCGGCAACGACGTCGCCAACGCCGTCGCGATCCAGCCGGGCATCGGGATCGTCGTCGCCGGCGGGGGCGGGCTGCAGGAGTCGTTCGCCGCCCTCCGCCTCAACTTCACCGGCACGCTCGACACGTCGTTCAACGGCGGCGGCCTCCAACTCGTCCCGATCGTCGGCACCATCGGGTCGACCAGGGCGCTGGCCGCCGCGGTCGAGCCCGACCTGTCGATCCTCCTCGCCGGGGCGGCCGGGTCCGACATGGCCGTCGTCCACCTCAACATGGACGGCACCCACGACGCCGCGTACGGCAGCAGCGGGCTCGGCGGGCTGGTCGTGGACGCCGGCGGGACCGACGCCGCGCACGCGCTGGTCGTCCAGCAGGACGGCTTCACCGTCGTCGCCGGCGGGACCGGGTCGCAGCTGGTGGTCCTCCGCCTCCTCACCTCCTCGGGGGTGCCCGACCCGTCGTTCGGCACCGCCGGCCGCGTGGTCGCGAGCATCGGGTCGGCCGCGTCGGCGAACGACCTCGTCCGGCAGGCGGACGGCCGCATCGTCGTCGCCGGCGAGAACAACGCCGACGTGTTCTCCCTGCAGCTGGACACCGCCGGCAACCCCGACCCGGGCTTCGGCTCCGGCGGGGTGGGGCTGTACGACTTCGGCCAGTCCGACCACGGCACGGCGGCGGGGCTCACGCCCGACGGCCTCATCGTGATCGGCGGCGCCGCGGGCGCCAACGGCGTGGTGTTCCGGCTGCTCGGCCCCACCTCGCCGCCGCCGCCCCCGCCGCCGCCCCCGCCCCCGCCCCCGCCGGTCGGGGTGCCGCCGGTCAACCCCTCCGACCCCCCGTTCGAGGTGGAATTCCCCACGCCCGTCACGATCGGGCCGTTCAACGCCGCCCCCCTCCCCGTCGCGACCGCCGACGTGGACGGCGACGGCACCCGCGACATTGTCATGGTCACCGGGCCCGGCACGCCGCTGCGGGTGGCAGTCCTGAACGGGGCGACCGGCGCGATGCTGGTGCAGCCGTTCGACCCGTTCGGCGGCGACTTCACCGGCGGCGGGTTCGTCGCGGCCGGCGACCTCGACCGCGACGGCCGGGCCGAGTTCGTGGTGACGCCCGACGAGGGCGGCGGCCCGCGCGTGAGCGTGTTCAGCCTCGTCCTGGGGACGGGCCGCGCCCGCGTGCGTGCGAACTTCCTCGGCATCGACGACGCCAACTTCCGCGGCGGCGCCCGCGCGGCCGTCGGCGACGTCAACGGCGACGGCACGCCCGACGTGGTGGTGGCGGCGGGGTTCGGCGGCGGCCCGCGGACGGCGATCTTCCGCGGCCAGAGCGTGCTCGCCGGCGCGCCGACGCGGCTGGTGAGCGACTTCTTCGCGTTCCCGGGGACGGACGCGCAGAACCTCCGCAACGGGGCGTTCGTGGCCGCCGGCGACGTGACCGGCGACGGCTTCGCCGACCTGGTGTTCGGCGGCGGGCCGGGCGGGGCGCCGCGGGTGTTCGTGTTGAGCGGCGCGCGGGTGAGCGCGGGGAACGTGAGCGGGGCGCAGGCGGCGCCGGTGGCGAACTTCTTCGTGGCCGGCGACGCCGCCGACCGCGGCGGCGTGCGCCTGGCGGTGGCGGACGTCGACGGCGACGGCCGGGGCGACCTGATCACCGGGAGCGGGCCGAACCAGCCGGCGCGGGTGCGGGTGTACGCGGGGGCGAGCCTCGGCGGCGGCGGCGAGCCGGCGGCGCTGCTGGACCTGGCGCCGTTCAACGGAACGGTCCTCGAAGACGGCGTATACGTGGGGTAACCGGCCGGGCGAGCCGGGGACTCACGCCCCCGGCTCGCCTCTCACTTCCCGCGCCGTAGCGCGTACCGCTCCGACCCCATCTTCATCACGTACAGCGTGTCCGCGGCCCGAGCCTGCGCCACGGCGAACAGCGCCACCCCGGCGAGGTCGTCGAAGTCGGCCGCGGCGACCCCGGCCGGAAGGGTCGCAACCAGCTCGGCGGCGCACTGCCGGGCGGCGGCGGTTCGTCCCCGGCGAGGGCCACGTCCGCACCCGCGGCGACCGGCTGACGCAGCGGCGGAACAGCGCGGCCGGGGCCGACGCCACCCGCGGCGTGCCGCTGTCCGAGGAGGCGTGCGAGGCGCGGGCCGCGGCGGCGAAGCGGTCGGGGCGGCGTCCCCCGAACCGGTGGGCAGCGACGGGGTGGACGGCCGAGGAGCTGGCGCAGCTGGGGACGATGCCGGACGCGGACCTGGCGGCGCGGATCGGCCGGACCGCCGAAGCGGTTCGGGCCCGCCGGTCGGCCGCCGGCATCCCGACGCACACCGACCGGAGGCGGAAGACTTGATCTCGGCCGACCCGACCCGCCCAGTCGTCGATGTTACGATGCGGGGCGAGTCCACTTCGCCTTCGAGATGTCATCCACGTAGCCGCGCAAGACCGGGCCGTCGGGCGTCGGGGTTTCGGTCACGAACCCGAACAGGGTGTGGTTGGCCAACCGCACGCCGGTGCGACTCGCGGGGTCACCGGCAACGATCGCCTGGGGGAACTCACCGGAAACGTCCCGGATGCTCGGCTCCCGCCCCGGACCTGGCGCCGTTATCACCCGCGCCGCATGGAACCCGGGGTACCGGCCCCCGAGTAGGGCCGTCCCGTTGCCGATGGCCGTCACGTAGACCCCGCCGCGGAAGTCGGCCTCGTAGGCCAGGTACGCGTCGATCATCGCCACGGTGGGCGTGACGTCGAAAAGCGCCACCCGCGGCCCGCCGCCGGGGCCGGCGGCCGCGACCACTTCGGCCACACGGTCTGTGTCCACGTCCGCCGCGGCGACCCGCACGCCGCCGCGGAACGACTCCTCGAACGCGAAGAAGTCCGCCAGCACGCCCCCGCTCCGGCCGTCGTAGACGCGCACCCGCGGGCCGCCGCCTTCGCCGGCCCCCGTCACGAGGTCGCCCACCCCGTCCTGATTCACGTCCCCGGCGGCGACGTACACGCCGCCGCGGAAGTCCTGGCCGAAGGCGAAGAAGTCGGCGACGACAGCTTCGGTCCGGCCGTCGAGCACACGGACCCGTGGGCCGCCGCCCGGTCCTGCGGCCACGACGAGGTCGACGTAGCCGTCACCGGTGATATCCTCGGTCGCCGTGCGGACCTCGCCCGAGAAGCCGTCCTCGAACGGCCGGACGGTCCCCACCTCGGTACCGTCGTATGCGGCGATCACGCGATAGAGCCCGGGTTCCGCAGCTGGCGTTAGCACCGCCCCGGCCACGAGACCCCAGAACGGATGCGCGAAGGCCGGCGTGAGTCGTGCTTCGACGAGTTCCAGGAGGGGCCGAAATCCGACGGGGTTCATGGGCTCACACTCGGAGGGTCGGGTGCAGTCGGGCCGGCAGCCAGGATCATCGGCTCGCGGCGCCACGGGGTGAGTGTATACAGCCCGCTCGGTCAGCTGCGGCTACGGAAAATCACGAGCCCCTGGGTCGGGTGCGCGCGAGACCTGCAGGTGGGCTGGCCCGTCGCCGCTCGACCACTCCACCTTGCACGGCTTGCACGATATGACCCGGTAGGGCACGAATCCCCCGGGTTCCACGCAACGGATTTCACTTCTCGCAAGCGGCGGCCGATAGAGACTTCGACCTAGGAATTGCGGCTGTTCGGCGCGTTCCGGGGCTTCCTGCAACCATGCTTCGGGACCAAGAGGTCACAGGTTCGAATCTTGTCAGCCCGACATTCACAACCCCTGGGGAATCCTGGGGGTTGTGTCTTTTTCTAGGTTCACCGCCGTTTGACCGACCGGCCTACGGGCCTTCCGCGACCGAGGCGTGATGACAGAAGGGGTGGCAGTCCGCCGGGGACGGGCTACTTCCCAGGCTTTTTCGTGGACGGCTCGCCGGAGGCTCTTCCGGTCGCACCCGGAGCCCCTCGGCCGAACTTCTTCGCCCCCGCCGACAGGTTCGCAGCCGGACCCTTCCCGGCAGGTGGCAGCACGCTCTTGGCGGCGTTGCCGATGGCCGCGGACATCGTCTTGGCGGAGCTGGACTTCTTGGACTTCTCGATGGCGTAACCCTCGTTCGGTGGGCCTACGCATGATAACGGGTTGGGCGAGGAGTGCCACCCCGGTCATCGCTGCGGCTGGCCTGGCCTTGTCCATCTTACGCACGGAGTGCGCCTTCTCCCCGCACCACCCCCGTCCCGCCCTCGTCGCGCCGGTCCCGCGCCTCACCACGTGCCTCGTTGCCGTCGGGGGCGAATCGGCGGTTGACTTGTCGAGTTGCTCCCCATCGCCACCACGCGGAGGGGCCGAAGATGTGCGCAGTTCTATTGGTCCTCGCCGTCCTCTACTTTCTGGGGCTGGTCTTCATCTCCTTGTTGGTGCTCGGCGCCGGCGCTGTTACCGGCGGTGTGTTGGGGGCGGTTGTCGGTGCGGCGCGGGGCCAGGAGGGCGCATCGGGGTGTGAGCGGAGGCTGAGGGCGTACCACGGTGCTTCCGCGGGAGGATGCCTGGGCGCCGTCATCGGGCTGGTGGTGGCTGTGGTGCTGCTCGGGCTCGGTGCGGTCATCATGTTCCAGTAGCCGCGACCCTCGTGCAAGGGCGGCACCGCGCCCGCAACATCCTCGCCGTGCCGCGGGGCGTCCTCGGGATGAGGCGGCGAGGAGAGATTCCGGGGAATCCTAGACAAGCGGGTCGCCAGGCCGTCTCCTCCTCTGTGGGCGGAGGACGTGGATGGCCGAGCCCGCCGAGAACGCCCTCGCGGCGGCCCTGGCCGCGGGCCACGTGAGCGCCTTCGCCGAAGTCTACGACCGCTTCGGGCCGGCCCTGTTCCGCGCCGCCGCCGCCCTCCTCCGGTGCCGCGCCGAGGCGGAGGACGCCGTCCAGGACGTCTTGGTCGGCCTCGCCCGGGCGCGGCACGACCTGACCCGGGTGACGAACCTCCGGGCGTACCTGTTCGCCGCCCTGCGCCACGCCGCGAACCGGCGCGCCGCGGTCCGCCGCCGCCACCGGACCGAACCGCTCGCGGACGCGGCCGAGCCCGTCTCCCTCCCGACGGCGCCGGCCGACGGCCGGGGTGAACGGCTCGACCAAGCCGTCCGGGCGCTCCCCCCCGAGCAGCGCGAGGTGCTGGCCCTCAAGGTCGATGGGGGGTTAACGTTCGTGGAGGTCGCGGCCGCCCTCGGGCTGAGCCCGAACACCGTCGCCAGCCGCTACCGGTACGCCCTGGACAAGCTCCGGGCCGCGCTCGGGGAGGAGTGACCGTGACGGACCCCTTGCCCCCGCCGCTGGCTGCGGTGGAACGGGAACTGGCCTCGCACCCCGGCGTCGCCCCCCCGGCCGGGTTCCGCGGCCGCGTCCTGGCAGCGGTCGCCCGTGAACTCGACTCGCCCCACCGGCCGGCCCGGAGGTGGTGGGCGGGGGCGGCCGCGGCCGCCGTGTTGTGGGCCAACCTGTCGCTGAGCGTAGCCCACGACGCCGGCTGGCGGACGGCCCCCGAGCCCGACCCGGCCGAGGTCGCGGCCCTCGCCGCCGAGGTCCACGCGCTGCTGCCCGACCTGCCCGAGCCCGAGGCGCGCCGCCTCGTCACCCGCACCTGGCCCGCGCGCTGGCCCGCCCCGGGCCCGGCCTGGCACGACGCCCCGGTCCGCCCCGCCCTCACCGAGGAGCTTCCGACGTGGGACACGCGCTGATTTGGGTCGAGACCCTGACGGCGGCGCTCGCGGCCGTCGGGCTGGTGACGGCGTGGGCCGCCCGCCGGTCCGGGCGGCGGGTCCGGTTGGTTCTCGCCGGCGGCTTCGCGGCCGTCCTGGTCGGCCTGGCGGTGACGGCCGCACTGTTCGTCGCCCTGCTGCCCGGGGCGTGGGGCTCGTACCAGGCGTGGTTCGCCTCGTCCTGGGCCGCGGCGCTCGCGGCCGGGGTCGTGCTCGTTCTGGCCCGCGGGCTGTGGCGGACCGGCGAGGCCGGCGGGCCGGCGGGCCGAGCCTGGAACCTCGGCCGGCTGGCCGCCGTCGCCGGGGCCGCGGCGGCGCTCGACGTGATGACCGTGTCGAACCTGGACCTGGCCCAGAAAATCGTGCTCGCCCGGGAGCGGGCCGACGCCGGCGCCCGCGTCGTCATCCTCCTCCCGCCGCCTGTGGCCGACCGGGACAACGCCGCCCCGGTGTACCGCGAGGCATTCGCCGTCCTTCCCCCGCGCCACCCTCCCACCGGCCAGAAAGTCAAAATGTGGCTGGCGCGACCGGCGACGGTCGACCCGCTGGACCCGGAGGTGACGGTTTTTCTCCGTGACCGAGAGCCGGGGCTGGCCCTGCTGCGGAAGGCGGCGGCGATGCCGGGGTGTCGGTTCGAGATGGATTACCTCCAGCCGCAGCGTCAGTGGGCGGGAGACACGACGTCCATCCTGGCGGCCGCACGCCTCCTGGCCCAGGACGCCCGGGTGCGTGCCGCCCGGGGCGAGCCCGGGCCGGCTCTTGTCGACGTGGCAGCCCTGTACGGCATGGCCCGGCACCTGGACGAGCCCGCGCTGCTCCCCGTCATGGTCGCGGCCGCGCTGGACACCATCGCCGGGGAGGCGCTGGCAGAGGTCGTGTCCCGCACCGCCCCGACGGCGGCCGAGCTGGCCGTGGTGCGCCCGGGGGACGTGTCCCACCAGCGGGCCCTCCGCCGGGCGGTGGAGATGGAGCGCGCGGCCTTCGGCCTGCCGGGGCTCGCGACGGCGATGGAGGCCCGAGAGTGGGGGCCAGTCCGCGTGACCGGCCTGCGGGAGGCGGCGGTGCAGTGGGCTGCGGGGACGGCGGCGTACCGGGTGTTCTTCCTGGCCGACGACCTGGCCGCCCACCGGGAGGACACGGCGGCGGTCCTCGCCCTGCTCGCGCGGCCGTACTGGGAAGCCCGGGCCGACTGGGAGGCGCGTGACCAGGCCCCGAGCGGCGGCGGCCTCATGGCCCAGGCCCTCCGGGTGCCGGTGGGCCGGTACGCCCGCGACGCCGCGCACGTGGACGCTCGGCACCGGCTGGCACAGCTCGCCCTCGCCGCCGCGTCGTCCCGGGCGGCGACCGGGGCTCTCCCCGAGCGCGTGGACGCGCTGGTGCCGACGTACCTGCCGGCGGTCCCGGCCGACCCGTTCTCGGGGCTCCCCCTGCGGTCCCGGCGGGACGGGAAGGTTCTCATCCTGTACAGCGTCGGACCGGACGGACGGGACCACGGCGGTGCCGTCCGGTCCGACGACGTGACCATGCGGGTGAGCGACCGCTGACCATTGAAGGCTCGCCCGCGTCGCCGCCTCGCCTCCTCGCGGCCGTGGTTCGGCGTGGACACGTCTGCACGATGGACCCGTACTGCTTGACGCGGTACGCTGTGGCGATGAATGAACAGGAGTGGCTGACGGCGACCGACCCGTCGTTGATGCTCTGGTTCCTCCGCGACCGGGCGAGCCAGCGGAAGCTCCGGCTTTTCGCGACCACGTGTTGTCGGCGGGCGGCTGACCTGTTCCCCGACCGACGGCTCCAGAACACCATCCACATCGCCGAACGGATGGCCGACGGCGGGGTCACGGAGGCCGAGCGGCTGGCCGCCGAGACGGCCGCGGATGATGCGGCCCAGGAAGACCCGTACGTCATCGACCTGAACACCCACCTGCTCATCCCGAGGTCGCTCGTTGCGGTCCGCTTCGCCACCAGCGCGGCGTCCTCCGACGCGGCCGGTATCGTGTACGCCTCGATGTGGCACGGCGAGGGGTCATTCGACGGCATCGACGCCGAGGTCCGGGCCGAACAGGCCGACCTCATGCGCGAGTTGTTCGGCAACCCGTTCCAGCCGGTAGCCTTCGACCCGTCATGGCGTACGGAAGCCGCAGTCGGTCTCGCCCGCGGCATGTACTACACCCGTTCGTTCGACGCGGCCCCGGTCCTCGCCGACGCCCTCGAGGACGCCGGCTGCGCCGACGCGGCGGTCCTCGGCCACTTGCGGGGTGGCGGGGCTCACGTGCGCGGGTGCTGGGTCGTTGACGGCGTGCTGGGGCTTTGAGCTGCGTCGGCTACGAACTCGGCGAACAGTCGCACGACTGGGCCGAACACGAGCGCTACGACGCCCACCTGGGCGGCGGTAAAAAGGGTGGCCGCGAACGCCTTCGCGTCGGTCATCCCGCCGGAGAACGGACGGTCCGCGTCCGGTACGCCGGACACCCGCTCGACCACCCACAGGCTGGTCAAGCCGGCCATCATCTGAAGGACCGGAAAGAACTGGGTCAGGGCCGTCACGACGCCGCCGAGTACGACCGGCTCGCCGATGGCGGGGACGCGGGCGAGGAGTAGATGGCCCGCGGCCCAGAGAACGAGGGCGGCCGTGACCAGCCCACCCCGACCGCCCTGGCGGCTGACCTCCCACCCGAGCAGGGCCGGGACGATGAGGTTGGCGGCCAGCACGACCGCCCAGGCCAGGTGCCAACGGGTCTCGCGCATCCGTGCCCTCCTGCGGCAGAGCATCGGTCTGGTGAGGGGATTGTAACGGTCCGCTCGACGACCGGGCTCATGCGGCGAAATCATCGGTTCAGACCATTCGATCGGCACGACCAACGGCCCCGCGTCAGGACTCACGCACGCGGAAATGTTCCGGCGCCCGACCGTCCGCGTGGGTCTTCCACATGGTCCGGTAAGCCCGCTCAAGATTGCGGACGAAGCGCGGCGTGTCGAAGAGTGGGCACGTGTCGCGGGTCGCGACCAGTCGCTGCCGGATGCCGCGCACTTCGTCCGGTGTGCGGGCGAGGTGAACTGCCCGGCGCACGTACTCGTCCGGCCCGTCGCAGACCAGTTCCGGCGCCCCGGCGGCCGTGACGATGCTGGCCGCCACGCACCCGGCGAAGGTGCTTCCCCGGCAGCACAGCACGGGCAGTCCCACGCCCAGGGCCATCGCGGCCGTGGCGGCGGCGCCGTACAGCAGCGTGTCAAGGAACAGGTCCGCCGCCTGCTGACGGGCCCGGTGCTCGGCCCACGGCCGGTGCTTGCAGAAGCGAAGGCGGTCCGGGTCCACGCCCCGGGTTCCGGCCTCGCGGCGAATGTTCCTCTCGAACAGCGCACTGGTCGAATGGAGCCAGAGCACCGACCCGGGAACCTCGCCGAGGATGCGCATCCACAGATCGAAGGTCGCGGGGTCGATTTTGAACGTGGTGTTGAAGCAACAGAAAACGACGGCGTCGTCCGGCAGACCGAGCGACCGGCGGTCCGGCGGCGGGGCGGGGGGCTCCGACGGGGCGGCGATCAGGTACGTGTGCGGCATGACGGCGAACCGCTCGCTGAAGTGTGCCGCCTGATCCGGCGGCGTCACGAACGGGTCGCCGATCACGTAGTCGAGGAAGTCCGCCCCGGTGGTGCCCAGGTGCCCCAGGAAGCTGACCTGGACGGGCGCGGGACGCATCGCCAGCGTTCCCATCCGTCCGATGCCGGTGAACCCCATCAGGTCCACCAGGATGTGAATGCCGTCGTCGGCGACCCGTCGCGCCAGCTCGGCGTGCGGCAACCCGCTCACGTCCCGGAAGTGCTCGCAGCCGGACTCGACCTCGCGACGGAAACGGCTCCCGTCGTCGGGGCCGAACGAGTAGGCGTAGACCTCGAAGGCGTCGCGGTCGTGGAGGCGGAACAGCGAACGGATCAGGTGGCTGATCGGGTGGTCGTAAAAATCCCCCGAGAGGTAGCCGACGCGGACGCGCGGCGCCGGCGGCGGCAGCGGCCGGGCCTCGAGCTTCGGCCAGCCGGCCGCCTGGGTGGCGACGTGCCGGGCGTAGCTGGCGGCGACGGCGTGCAGGCGGTCGTTCCCCCACGGCAGGAGCAGCGCGTGGAAGGGAATCAACGGGGCGGCACCGCCTTCGTCTAGCGCCCGCTTGGAGTCGTCCCAGAGGCGCACGAGCGTTGCGTCCGTCTCGCGCCAGTCGCACACCTGCTGGCGCAGGTACGCGAGGCAGGCGAAGTACTGGGAATTCTCCGGCTGCAGTCGAACGGCCTCCTCGAGCGCGGCCAGCGCCGGGTCCCAGTCCCTCAGCAGGTTGAGGACGTTCCCCAGGCACTTGTGGGCCTCGGCGTCGTTCGGCGCCATGCGGATGGCTTCCCGGTAGCAGAGCACGGCCTCCTGCTGGCGGAGTTGCACTTCCAGCACCAGGCCGAGTTGAACCAGGGCGCGCGGGTACGCCGGCCGCAGTCGCAGAGCGGCGCGGAAGGACTGCTCCGCCTCCTTGGGATCGCCGCCGACGAACTGCGACGTGCCCAGGTTGAACAACGCCTCGGGGTATTCGGGCTGGTGGCGAAGAGCCAGTCGGAAGCAGTCGATGGCCTCGGCGTTCCGGGATCGTGCCTGGCGAACGGCGCCGAGGTTGTTCCAGGCGATGGCGTATCCGGGTTGCAGTCGAAGGGCTTCCTCGAAGCAGGCCGCCGCGCCGTCGAGGTCCTTCTGCATCTGAAGCGCGCGACCGAGATTGAGGTGAGCGCGGGTGTGCGTCGGGCTCGCCGCGATCGCCCGACGGAAACAGGCGATCGCTTCGTCGTGCCGCCCCTGGTCCAGCAGGGCGAGGCCGAGCGCGTGATGAGCCGACGCGAATTGAGGGTCCAGCCGGATGGCGTCGCGGTAGCAGGCCGTCGCTTCGTCGAAAGCCGCGACGGCGCGATACGCCTCGCCCAGTGCGTTGTGATAGCTCGCCTGCGCGGGAGCCAGGGTCACGACGTGATGAAGATGAAGGATCGCTTCTTCGTGCCTCTTGGCTTCGAGAGCCACCACGCCGAGAAAATAGATCGCTTCCGGGTGCAGCCGGCTCAACTTGAGGATCGACCGGCAGAGTTGTTCGGTTCGCACGTGCTGACCGGCGCGGTAGGCCTGCCGGGCCTGCGCTTCGAGTTCCTGCAAGTCGCCGGCTCCCATCGCGGATCGTCCTTTCACAGGGGCGCGTCGTCGCCGACCGCGATGATCCGCTGGATTTCGTCCGTCTTGAATCCCAAGGCCATCGGCCGCCGCACGCCCGGCAGCACCGCGACGTCGTACAACTCGCTCACCGAGCCCTCCACCCTCAGCCAGTGGGCCACGTCGCCGCTGCGCAGGTCGATCACGAACAGGCCGCAGCGCGGCTCCGCGCTCCGCTTCTCCAACTCCTCCTGCAACGCCAGGCCGCCGAACGTCTTGTCGTGGCGCGGCCGCGAGAGACCCACCACCGCGTAATCGCCGGCGAACGCCAGCCCGCGCAGGTACCCGGGGCAGAAGGTCAACGGTTCGAACGTGCCCTTCGAGAGGTTCACGCGGCCGAACTGTCCGTTGCCGGAGTCGTGCAGCCAGAGCCGGTCGCGGTACCACCGCGGCGAGTGCGGCATCGACAGCCCCGAGACGACTGTTCGGCCGTCCGGCACCTCGAGTACCACGCCGCCGTCCCGCCGTCGGTCGCGCCAGCCGTCGATCACGTCGCTCGTGCCGACCGCGGTGACGTAGCGCGGCCGCCCGTCGACCATGGCAATGCCGTTCAGGTGACACCGGTCTTCGGAGGTGAGTTTGCTGATGAACGGCGGCCGCCAGAGCGGGGCGAAACTGGCGCGGTCCGCCAGCGTCGCCAGGCAGTTCAACTTAGTCGCGGCGAAGACGATCCGGCCGCGCGCGTCGATCGCCAGGTCGTGGGCGTCGAGGTCACCCGTCGTGTGACCGACCTGGGGGACGTACAGTCGATCGTGCTCCTGGTGCAGGCAGTCGGCTCGCAGGAGGTTCTCGAACCGCCACAGCTGGTACTGGGTTCCCAACCAGATGGTCTGGCCGTCCGCCCAGATTCCCATGGCGCGGTTGAACGTTCGCTCGAACACGGCGAGGCGGGCGTCGGGCTGTCGGCCGACGAGGAACAGCTTGCCGGACTGGTACGTGCTGAACGCCAGGCTGACGTTTTGTTCGGCGAGCCACGTCGTGAACCCGGGCGACCCGGTCACTTCCACCCACGGGTCGGCCGGCGCGTTGGCGGCAGTCATGGTGTGCAGTATGAAGAGGCTGGCAGTCGAGGTCAACGTACCGCCGGGCCGACTCGCGGCGGGCCACCCCGAACCGCAGCGGAGACGCCATGACCCGCCCCGCTCTCCTCGCGCTGGTCGTCACCGGCCTCACCACCGGGGCCGTGCCGGCTGCCGACCCGCCGGCCGCGTTCCAGGTCGGCGCCGCGAAGGCGGACGTCACCCCGGCCCACCCGATCCGGCTCAACGGGTTCGGCTCCCGCCGGGCCGAGTCGGAGGGGGTGTACCAGCGCGTCCACGCCCGCGCCCTGGCGCTGCACGACGGCACCGCCCCGGCCGTGCTCCTGGCCGTGGACGTGCTCGGCATCCCGGCGGACGTGTTCGACGAGCTCGCCCGCCGGCTCGGCAAGCGCGCCGGGCTGGCGAAGGAGCGGCTGGCCGTCACCGCCACCCACACCCACACCGGCCCGATGATCGCGGGGGCGAACCCGACCCTGTTCGGCGTCCCCATCCCGAAGGAGCACCAGGCGAACATCGACCGCTACACGCCGGTATTCATCGACCGGCTCGAAGCGGTCGCGCTGGCTGCGCTGGCCGACCTGAAGCCGGCCCGGCTGGAGTGGGGCGTCGGCTCGGCCGGGTTCGCGGTCAACCGCCGCACCCGCGGCGGGCCGACCGACCACGACCTGCCGGTGCTCGTCGCCCGCGGCCCCGACGGGGCCGTGCGTGCGGTGTACCTGAACTACGCCTGCCACGCCGTCACCCTGTCGCACAACCGGCTCGGGGGCGACTGGCCCGGGTACGCCGCCGCGGCCGTCGAGGACGACCACCCCGGCGCGGTCGCGCTCGTGGCGATCGGCTGCGGCGCCGACCAGAACCCGAGCTCGGGCGTGACCGGCGACAAGCTGGAGGTCGCGCAGGTGCAGGGGCGCGAGATCGCCACCGAGGTGCGCCGCCTGCTCGGGAGCCCGCTGGCGCGCGTGACCGGCCCGATCACCGCGCGCGTCACCACCCTCGACCTGCCCCTCGCCGAGCTGCCGACCCGCGCCCAGTGGGAGGAGAAGACGAAGC
>Ga0190275_10002127_pt1 | contig 14338 bp, 23 predicted proteins | sample Popmic550T_FD_133745 | JGI IMG/M metagenome (GOLD analysis project Ga0190275, IMG submission 133745) | Populus adjacent soil microbial communities from riparian zone of Yellowstone River, Montana, USA - 550 T | ecosystem: Environmental > Terrestrial > Soil > Riparian zone > Trees stand | place... | reverse complement strand
CTGGCACTGATGAGACCAGAAGTCTTTACACACAAGGAGAGTGGCCGATATGGCTACCAAGATCAACCACGCGCCCCTGACGATCAGTGTCCTCACGGCACTGGGAACCATAGCGGACGCGGCAATGCGCAGCGAGTTCGTTACCTGGTCGCCGGATCAAGGCGAAACGATCTTCCAGGGAACGGCTCGCAGCATCGGTGATGAGCGTGGAATGTTCCTCGCTCATGATCAAGATGTGCGCGACGGATTCCTCAGGATCACTTCTGTGACAGGGATGGAGCACTTCATCCCGATCATGGAACTCGTGATCATGGTGCAGGAGGGAGCGTTCGCCGTAGGGCGATGATCAAGGTCGAAACGCCGTGAGGCGTCTGTCAGTAATCGCTGGCACTGATGAGACCAAGGCTCACAAAGCCTTACACACAAGGAGATTAGCCTCATGGCTAACACAAAGATTGTCGGCAAGATCACCGCTACCAAGCGGATGCCATCGAGCAAGGAGAGCAACCCTCGCTTCATGATCACGATCATGACCACCGAGGGTGAGGCCATCGCTCGGCCCACGAGCCCAAACTCCATGCTTGCTTATGGCATAGAGAATCGTGAGTACCGAGAGCAAGATCACGAGTTCGTGATCAACGGTCGAGGGAACATCATTTACGTGAATCCCTTCCCTGCAACGAATCACTACTAGCAAGGTCGAAACGCCGAGAGGCGTCCACTGCTGAGGGCAGTGCTGATGAGACCAGAAGTCTTTACACACAAGGAGAAACATGAGCATCGTTGGCGCGCCAGTAGACGGCGAGATCGCCGAGGCTCTGCCGGTCGGATCGATGGTCGGTCATGGGCGAGATTCCTTCGTCAAGGTTGGCCCGAACGATTGGCGTCGTGATGTTGGTGAGGGTATGACCTCGCGCCATCCGATCTATGACAACCAGATGGCGGGCACTACCGTCCGAAAGGTTGGCAAGATCAACAACTAACAGGTCGAAACCATGATCACTGATCATGGTCTGCCAGTAAGGCTGGCACTGATGAGACCGGAAGTCTTTACACACAAGGAGAACAAGCCATGTCTTTGGACTATGACTTGAGCAAGATCGTTGACCGTGACAAGAGCGACGAAGGATGGAACGTCACAGAGACCATCATCTTCGGTTGCATGATCACGGATATCGGCAAGATCACAAAGGCGAACTACCATGCGTGGTTCGCCCGTTACAAGATCATGATCCCCGAGACGACAGTCACGATCTTCGATGTACGTAAGCACATTGGCCTCCATACCAACGTGATCAACCGTACGCAGTACTGGTGGATCAAGCACACGTTCGAGCCTCGGCTGGAACAGATTGCGCTTGATGCCATGAGGCTGGAAAGGGAAGCAGACAAGGAGATCCAAGAGATCCAAGATCTCCTGTAGCAAGATCAACAGGTCGAAACGCCGGGAGGCGTCCACTGGTAAGGCCAGTGCTGATGAGACCAGAACGTCTATCTACAAGGAGAATCACATGATCATCTCTGACGAAGAGGCACAGCGAATCGCTGCGCTTTGGCAGTCATCGGGATCAATCGGCAGGCACCTCGCCGCTATCGCTAGCAGAGTGTGGACTGGTGATGATCTTGACACGACCGAGTACGAAGATGAGGAAGTCATCGAGACTCGCCGTGACTACGTGATCAACGACATCGAGCGAACGCTCGCATCCGTTGTACACAACGAAGATCGCGCCGAACTGCAAGACCTGTTGCAGTGGGCACAGAAGCGCTGATGATCAAGGTCGAAACGCCGGGAGGCGTCTGCCAGTAACGCTGGCACTGATGAGACCAGAAAGTCCAACACACAAGGAGGTTAGCCAACATGGCTAACGAGATCACCGCCACCATCAAGATCACGATCAACGTCGATGATCCAACGGTGCAAGAGAATGCGCTGTATCTCTTCACCACGGCTCTTGAGGGTGGCATCAACTATTGGGCAGTAGTTCACGCCTATCGTTGGAGCGTAGACGGGAAGCCTAGTTTCCTTCTAGCCAACGCGATTGTCGAGGATGGCGAAGAGCGATCATCGATCAAGGTGAACCTCAATCCCAAGAAGATGATCAAGGGTCTAGTCGAACTGGTGGAGCACACACCAGGGAGGATGACACAGTGCGGAGGCTCGTATGCCTCTCTCCTGATGTCCTTGTCCACAAGCGATTGTGACGACTATGACGCAACCGATGCCGACATCATTGCCCAGTACGCACTGGGCAAGATCACCGATAGCGGTGAGATGTACGGATGATCATGAAAGGTCGAAACGCCGAGAGGCGTCTGCCAGTAACGCTGGCACTGATGAGACCAGGGAGCAATCCCTTACACACAAGGAGGATCAGCATGATGAATGCTGAGTCAAAGGCCGAACTTCATGCCATCGTTGAGAGGATTCAATCCTTGATCACGATGGATGAGTCGGAAGATGCGGGCAACTCAAGATCATTCGATGCCCTCGAAGAGCACGCTCGCCTAGTGCGGCGTCGGCTCGATGACGCTCAAGAGTCCATCGAGGCTCTTGAGGTTGAGTTGTCCGTTCTACGTAAGGATCTTGGGCTGTGATCACGAAGACAGGCACGCTAGATGGCGCGCTCGTGGTCGAGGGTATGCGTGTCTGGGATTACGATCTCAGGCCACGCATCGTAGGCAAGATCCGTTACAGGGAAGGAACATCACTCGACGGTGATGGTGATCCCTGGTACAGGATGATCGATCCTGTTACAGGCAACGAAGGTAGCGACATGAATCCATCGCGTATGTGGTTCAGGCATCCGACTACCGGCCAGCCTGCATGAAATGATCAAGGTCGAAACGCCGGGAGGCGTCCACTGCTAACGGCAGTGCTGATGAGACCAGGGAGCAATCCCTTACACACAAGGAGTTACATGGTTCGCAAAGTCATCAAGATCACCACTTGTGATCACTGTGCACATGATCAGCAACTAGAGACCGACGCTACGAGAACGATCAAGGTCCAATTCGACCGTTCTCCCAAGCGTAGCGTGGATCTCTGTGATGATCATGCTTCACTGTGGGACAAGATCAAGATCATCGCCACCACGAGAGGACACTAGCGATGAGTGATCAAATGCCGGATCGACTCATGACTTCACAAGAGGTTGTGAAGTTGATCAAGCCTCCGATGGAGTTGTCAGCCTTCCGAAAGGCTGCCACACAACAGAAAGCGCTCCGCGAGGCTAGGGTCAAGGTCCATGCTTCCCTCTACCTGTATGACAGGGACAAGGTTCTGGAATGGGCCAAGACCGCCAGACGCCGTAGGCGTCAACCCCGCAACGAAAGTAGTTGATCTTGCTCTCTATCTAACACACACAAAGAGGCCAGTCCGGGATTCCGGGCTGGCCTCTTTGCGTTTGGCCCAACACACAAGGGTTATCTCGATGGTAAGCCCCTGGCGCGCCACTGGTCAAGCCGGTACGGGCAGCAGGGTTTCATGATCACGAGGCACCATGATCATCGCCCGGGGGGACGCCGCTGCCCGCACCGACGCTGTTGATCATGGAAGGCCTGTCATCTTCCACCACACATAGGATCTCGCGGACACTGACGAGCCACCCTCGCGCATGCCGACGAGCACTGACCCCGGCTCACCCGTGAAGGTGATGCCCTCAGGCTCGTTCTCCGTTGCACCACTGCGATACATGTTCCGAAGATCAAGACCGTTGACCAACATCTTGCCGGACCAGTCGAGGACATCGAGAGTGTGCTTGCCTCCGCTACTGCCACAAGTCTCGTTTGTGCTTCCGTACAAGCGATATATTCGATCAAGAGAGACCGCCCAAGACTGTTGGGTTCGGTCTGTCCGCTTCTTGATCTTGATCTTGTGGATCGGATCGGCGCTGTTGTTGTCGGGATCAGTGAAGCCAAAACGATCATGGATCGTCATGGTTTCCTCTGTGTCGTTGGCAGAACGGAAGCCTACGTAGTGCTCGTACGAGCCTACTGGTCGAGCCTTGCCGTACTCCATTTTCTCAACCCCGCTTGAAGATGCGGTGATCGTCTTCCCTGTCTGCCACTTGATCCGATAGGCGTAGTCTCCGATCAAGGTCCAAACGTACAGATTCCCTGCTGCGGAACGATAAGCGTGGAACGTCTGCCCGTGACCACCGTCCTTGATGATCATGTTCTGCTTCGCGGAATGTCCATCAGGGTAGAAGAGTCCGAACTTGGTATCGCCAGAGTTCTTGTAATCTTGCCCTAGAACGTAGATCTCGGAGTAGCCATCCTGCGCAGCGACACGGACACCAGCCTGCAAGTAGGACACCGAAACATCATCATCGATGCTGTCATCGTGGATGATCACGTAAGGCTTGGATTCCCAGCCAGGGTTAGCATCTGGCACATCGGCCTCCTTGATCAAGTAGTCGGATGAGTACCAGTTGGTGCCGCCCGTGACCCAACCGTCCACAAGATCACCAGTGACATCGAACGTGTAGCCATGATCACGAACTAGCGGATTCCCGTTCTTGTCAAGGGATTGCGGGCCACCGGGCAACGTCCTCGCCTTGAGTCCTCCCTCGGCGTTGACCGCTACGTGATCACCTTTAATGATCTTACTAGGGTTTAGTGGATCGGGCTTGATCACCGGGAACAGGTAGTCGGTGCTGTACCAGAGTCCTTCTGTGGAAGGAGGAAGTGGGGCGCCACCGCCTCCGCACCAAGCCTTGAGCCCATCAAGATCATCGAACTTGCCACGGTTCTTGTCATACGGGCTTGACGTGTACTGCCAGAAGGTCCAATCGTATTCGATGCCGGGGTCAGGATCTCCTGTGTACACAGCGATCCAGAGGTAGTCACCGGCAAACGATGTGGTGTCCCGATTGATCCAGAAGTCACGGTTGCAGTAGAGGCCGACCTTGCACGATCCTTCCACAATCGCTTGTGCAGAACGAATCCACTGATCTTTCTCGGCACAGGTGACGCCGGTTTCCTCCCAATCGAGAGCGATCAAATCGCCGGGTTGCACGTCAGCGTTGGCAAAGAAGTAATCCACTTGATCATCTACGTAGCCACCGGGAGAGATCCAATGGTAGTGACCGACGACCTTGCCATCCTCCCTGATCTTGGAGACTTGGTGATCATGCTCCGGGTTCACGTAGGAGCGTCCCTCTGTGGCCTTCACCCAACAGTAGAACTCATCGTCCTTGAGACCGGCCCAATTGTCTTGGTGGCTTGAGACATCGACGCCTAGCAGGTAGTCACTCATGATCATTCACACCTTGCCCAGCCGTCGCTGATTTCCTTGATCGTGATCTTGGTCCCGTAGGCGAGGCTTGAGCCCTCGTGATCACCGCCCGGTGATTCCCTTGCCAGCAAGCCACCCTCGGCCACCGCGTAGCACACGTCACCAAGATCACAATCGTTCGGATTGCTCGGATCTCCACCACCACGGAGATACGGGAGATCCACTCCCCCAAGATCTTCGTGCCAACCCTTGTACGTCAGACCCCAATCGTTCTCGATCTCTTCAAGATCAACATCGCTGGTCTTGCCCGATGACTGCTGGTCGATGGTGCGGATTCTCCCACCACCTAAGGAAAGTGCGCTGTGTCCGTGACCACTGCTGCCACCAGTCCACGAGACCGGCGCACCAGCGGGAGGATTACGATCACCAGCATGCTTGTACTTCGCAGCCTCCCACTGTGCTGTCGCATCGGGATACATGTGCGGCGTCTCTAGCCATTCCTGTGTGTACCAGAGGCACATGCCAACGTCGTTTGTCGTTGTTTTCTTGGCATTGCTGATGCCTTCGTCAGCCGACTGAACGACCATGATCATCCTTCGTCACGTCATCACCATTCGGATAGTCCTTGTTTTGTTCGTCTCCCTCGGGTCGAGGTTGCTCTTCCCTAGGCATGATCATCACTCCTTCCCTTGCCTGCAAGGTATCCCACGACACAGCCCACGATGATGGTGATGATGTGCGAGAGCGCCGACACAGCGGATGTGAGGTCTGATTCTGGCGACACAATCTGCAAGACACCGACCATGATCAAAGCCACGATCATGAACACACCAACGGATATCGTCAAGATCAACATCACAAGGTCACTGGTCGAGCGCTCTCTCATAATCACGCAAGCCAGGTGATCAACACCACGAGCAAGATCACCAGCACCACGACCAAGATCGCTATCGAGATCGAGCGCTCAGGAGTCATCGTCCGACTTCCCTTCCCTGGTTGACTTCTTGGAGGTCTCCCGCGCCGCTGGTGCCGGTCCACCGACCCAACCTGAGCCGGTCCAGCATGCCTGTCCGGGAGCGCCAGCGGTGCCGGTCTGTACGTACTGCCCAGCGGTCCACCCCGTAGCGGGAGAGGCCGTGACGCTGCTGCCCTGTAGGGCTGCCACAGTGGCGGGCGGCGTCGATCCCGAGGGAGTCCATGTGCCCGGAATCCCTGCTGTAGCACCAGTTGCGGGCACCGTCTCGGGATCGTAGCCTCCGTTGGCATGATCGGCCTTCCCGGCACCCGTGCCGAGGTTCGCCGGATCAGGAGCGTGAGTCTTCTGTACCATGATCATTTCCTACTTTCGTTGTGTGGTTGACTTCTAGGCTGGTCGAGGACCGATGGCGATCCAATCGAATGGAACGTTAGTGTTCGATCCGACAGTGCTTCCCGATGCCGTATAGACACCAACGGGAATGTTTGAAGTGCTCGGCCCACCAGTGGTGAAGATGCGATAGCCCGATGTTCCAATCACCGTTAGTGAAACCGTAGGTGCTGTCGGATACGTAATCGGTATGGTGACGTTGATCGTTCCCGACGCCGCGCCAGAGGCAATCACACAGGTTCCACGACCCCGTTGGATCAACTCGGTAGCCGGTGGAACGCTTGCCTGCAAGGAATCTAGGGCTGCGTCCGATGCCGTCGCTAGTTGCCCAATGTACTTGGGAGCGTCGGCCTCATCGCTCAACACAGGGTAGGGCAGGAACCACGGTGCGCCAGTATCAGGCATGATCAACTTCCTCTTCCATGATCATCGGCTTACCGTGATCATCGTCCGGCAACTCTTCGTTGGTGATGATCATCTGTACAGCCGAGAGAATCTGGTTGTCCGTGATCACTGCGGGATCTCTTCCAGGGTTGGGATTTCCGTTGAGCAAGGCATAGGCGTAGGCCTCGCCGAAACCAGGTTGGCTCGCCATCATCCACTGATGCATCAGTGCCCACGACTCGGGATCTTGAGCCATCGTCTCTATGCCGTAGCACGCAGCGATCCGAGACTGGAAGTCAGGATCTCTTGCCAGCAAGGAAACTTCGTAGTAGGTCATAGTGATCACGTCTCCTTGTAAGCGTAGGCGGCTGTGCCGCTGAACGTGAAGCCTGTACTGACTGCGTTGTTTGGTGGGAGAAACGTCAACATCAACAGACCGGTGGAGTCGAGATAGCCACCCAACTGTCGATCCCCGCCGATCATGGAAAAGCCCACAGTGCTTATAGGCAAGGGTAATCCGGCCTTCATCTGTGCCATCTGTGTGTTGCCGGGATTGCCCGTAGCAACGGCTGGGATGGCTGCACCAGTACGCGAGATGTTGAAGTAGAACTGGCAGAATTCCCTTCCATACCAGACTCCTGACGAGATCATGGCCCAGCCACTTGATGCCGTGAGGACATCACTGATGCCCGTGATCTTGTTCTTCGTTGGAGCGTTGCCCATCACCGCTATGGTGCCATCGAAGAGCCACGCGATGCAGAAGTCACCGACCTCGGGATCGCTTCCGTAGAAGGGAACCCCGTAGATCGACCCGCCCTCGTCTTGAGCGTCGACAGAGCACTCACCGTTAGCAAGATCAACGCTCGTGATCTTGACGACCATGCATCGCACCGCGTGCTTTGTGAACTGCACAAGGTGATTCAGCCGTTCGTCATCGATGATCATGCTACCTTCCTCACTGCCTTCTCGATCACACACGAGTACATGCGATAGTCAGAGTTGTTTGCACTGTTGGAGAATCTGACATACACGCCGAACGAGTTTGCGTTCGCTGGCACGGTTGCATCGACGGCTAGCGTCCTCGACTTCTTGCCGGGAATCCACACTCGCTTAGACCAGATGATCTTGTTCTGTGGCTGGTACAAGATGCCAATGTCGCAGTAGGCACCGTGGTTGTTCAAACCTACGGAAGCCCTTGCACGGTAGCGATGTTCGGCATTCGTGTCGGCCCAGTTCTGGCCCGTCTTCATGATCACGACGCCACCGTGACTGATCACCTGCAACGTAACTCGCTGCCGGTTTTTCTTGATCGTTCCGCCCGAGACCACCCACCCTTGGGGGAATCCGTTGTCGAGTGCGATCCGGTACTTCGGCGCAAAAGGCTTCCATTCGGCACGATCCTCGGTCGTGCTCGCGTCGTTGATGATCTTGTACGTAGGCCTCCATCCTCCGTCAAGAGCCTTGTAGTTGATCATGCTCAAGGTCCACGCACCACCATCGGCATGAAGCGGAATCGTCGCACCGACCAACCGGCCATTCATGGCGATGCTCGTGGGAGTCCTTACGTACAAGGTATCTCCAGGCTCAATGCCGTAGATCGGAGCACAGCGTAGGTCTACTCTCCTTGCCATGTTGAAGGTCCCTTGGATGACCGCCATCCCTTTGGCTAGCGCATCGGCGTCTGTCGTTACATCTAAGGCAATTGCGGCTGCACTGATGCGTCCGAACGGACCCGACACTCGCAGTTCCTCATCGGCATCATCGTAGGAAACGATCATGCGTCGTTGCTCGGTACGAGTACGGGCACCAGCGATGTTCGTGATCTTGGAATAGGTCACGACCGCTTCGTTGAACATGTCCGTTCTCTCTGTGCTGTCAGAGAATCCGTCGTCTACGAGGTTGCCGAATGCTCCGTCAACGATCACTGCATCGGCACTCTCTTCGGTCACTTCGGGCTTACGCAGAACGCGCATAGCGAAGAGCGATCCCGAGGCCGGACAGACAATCCGCGCGGAGTTGTCGAGTAGGCCTGTCATCGTGCGCACAAACTCACCACGATCATCGTTCGGGTGAACGTAGTTCGACGCAGACTTCTTTGTGCTGTTGAGGAAAGTGCCCCAATCGCATATCTGTGACCAGAACGGCGGGATGGTTCGGAACGTTGCCCACAGAAGATCACCGATACGTTGCTTAATCTGGTCAGACTTGGCTAGTTGATGATCACGAAGCGTCTCAAGATCAAAGTCCGCGAGTTGGCTAAAGGCATCGCTGGCAGCAAACTCAATCGACCCCGTGAAGATGTCCACACGGTACGAGTTGAGACGGAAGAATCCCCACGGTACAAGGAAAGTAGAGCCATCGTTACGGTAGATCATCTGCTCGGCTTTGATCCATGTTCCGAACGGTGACCAGAGATCAGTGTTCAAGATCGAATTGCCATCAGGATCATCGATCATGATCTTGCCCGCTAGTGATCTTGTATTGGCTATGCCCGCTTCGTGGAGCGTCACCGTAGCCTCTTCGGTCACCAAGTAGGACCATGCGCCACCCTCAGGAGGCCTTGCAGACAAGAGAGGTTGGATTCTGTGGCTCGACCGCTGGACGGTCTCTGCGTCGCTCGCTGGCGTCCTCACGAGGCGTCCTCGGGAGGATCGATGGGCGGACCACCCACGGGGCGATTGAGCACAAGATCAAGGAATGTGGGGTAGGTGTCCTTCCAATCTTGGAACGTCGCAGAGGGCACGGGCATCGACCGAGCAATGTCCCACGTAACCTCGGGAGCGACCGTTAGCCCAACGTCAGAAGGATTATCTACCTCTTGGTAGTTGATCTTGAGCAACCACGTAGGCTTGCCTCCGCTAGCGATCTTGGTGTAGGTGGCGTCGCTCGCTGCCATGTAAAGTGGCGGAAACCCTTTGGACATACACATCGAGAACATCAGAGGCCGACCGCTGTACAAGAGCGTATCCATGCCATCCTTGCTCGTGCTCCCCCACTGCTCGTAGGAAGCGTTGTTTACAAGGAGACTGAGCGTTCCCGATCTTGAGATCCTGATGTCATAGAGGGAGATCGGATTTGATCTTCCCGCGATGGTGACGATGGTCTGTCGGCCTTGCCTCACTTCGTCATCTGTGCTTACCACGTTGACCTTCTGGCTCAACGCAGGGTTAGCAAGATCACGAAGCCATGCCTCGTTCTCGGGCGTGGTGATCATGGCCTTTGTCATGCCTGCAAGGAGATAGTCCTCACTGACATCTGCGATGCAATACCAAACATCCATGCCTAGCGGCATCTCGTAGTGATAGCCGTAGCCTACCGTCGAGCCCGCATGCCATTCCTCATCTTCGTAACCACGTAAGGCAACTAGGCGGTTGCTCGGTCCGACCATGCGCACCGTTTCGAGAGGTCCAATATCCTCAACCTCGAACCTCACCGAGCCATCATCCTCACGCCACGAAAGAGCAATGATACTCACAGTGTCACCGTGCCCTTCCTCGTGAATACCCTTGCAGACTTGGAAACCTGGCCGTTGACACGCACGTCGATGAAGTCCGCTAGTGCCTCGTCTCTCACGTAGAGCGAGATCGACGGTGGCGCTTGAGTCATGTTGATCATGGTCGGAGTGATCATGGAAGCGGCTGCGGCAGGCTCGGTCCTCCGTCGCGTGACAGTCGTGTTTGTCGTTGTACGGTTGATTCTTACGTTGGTGGTTCTCGTGGCAGGGATCGAGTTTGCGGCAGCCTTCGCACTAGCGATGTCGCTCTTGTACGAGCCGAGACCAGTGACCGACAGGTGAGTTTCCTTGCTCTTCGGCACGCCCTTGACCGCTGATGTTGCTTCTTTAGAAGCACTCTTGACGCTCTTGGAGTCGCCCTTGATCTTGACTTCTTTCTCCTTGGGCACATCCTTGGCAGCCTTCGATGCCTCCTTGCCTGCCTTCTGTGCTCCCTTGGAGTCGCCCTTGATCTTAACTGTGCTTGACTTTCCGCCGAGAGACTTGATCTCGCCTTCGGCCTTCTTCTTCTTGGCTTGAAGATCCTTGATGTCTGCCGTGATCTTGGGAGTGGCTTTCTTCTTGCTCAGTGAGGAAATCTGGCCTTCGTAACCCTTGATCTTGCCACGAAGACTCGTGATCTTGGCCGCTGCCTCGGCAGTGTTGAGCGTGACCTTTGCCTCGGTCTTCTTGTCCTGCAAGGATTGTAGGTCACCCTTGGCCTTCTTGATCTTCTCATCGAACGATGCCTTTTGAAGATCAGTCTTGGCCGTAGTTCTCTTGTCCTGCAAGGCTTGTAGGTCGGCCTTGGACTTCTTGATCTTGGCATCAAGATCAGCAATGTTGCCCTTGATCGTTGGGATGGCCGTCTTGTCACCGAGGGATGCCAAGTCTGCAAGGGCTTTCGCGCGTTTGCGTTCCAGTTCCTCGATGTTCGCCTTGATCGTCGGCGTGACTTCCTTGCGACCAAGGGAAGCAAGTTGCTTGTCATAGCCCGTAACGTCAGTCTTGAGTGCCTTGATCTTGGCAGCCGCTTGCGCGGTGTTAAGATCAACACTCAGTTCTGCCTTGTGTGCTTGAAGTTCCTTAAGATCGGCCTTCGCCGCTTTGATCTTGACATCGAAGGCTTTCTTGTCAACGTCAGTCTTCGCTGTGGCCTTCTGCCGTTGAAGATCTTTGATCTTGCTCTTCGTGTTGGCAATCGCATCGTCTGTCGCCTTGACATCGATCTTGTACTCGGCCCCCAACTTTGCTTGTTCTGTTGCAGCCTTGAGGGCTGTACGAGTCTCGTTGATCGACTGCTCTCGCTTCTGCCCAGCGAGTAGCGCCTCGTCGCCACCTTCCTTTTCCTTCTGTGCAAGGACTTTGTACTCGTCGCCGGTCTTCTTCGCGTACTTGCCCCACGACTCTAGCGCTGTGCCGTATTCCTCCATCCCTGGCACATGCTTGAGCATGCCGCCCACGGACTCGGCCATCGAACCGAAGGCCGTGGAAATGCTTGCAGACAAGGAATAGATCATCTGCGTGTACTTGGACATCGCCACTTGCATGGTGGTGAAACTCGCGTTTGTCAACGAGGCAAGCAAAAGCACGCCCTCGCCGATCTTGCCGAACGCACCAGCGATGGAGGGTCCGTTCGCTGTAACCCAATCAGACAAGCCTTGTACGGCATCTACGATGGCAGGCATGATCGAGTTGACGATGGGCATAGCCTCGGCCGCGATGCTGTTTGCCATGTCCGCGAAGTCTTGCTTGATCGCCGTGAACGAAGAGTTAAGTTCCTTACCTGATTCGATGAAACCGGCACCGTAGCGCTGATTCATCTGGGCTTCCAAGATCGCTAGTTCCTCGGTGCCCAACTTGCCAGCCTTGCCTAGCGCGTAGATCTCTTGCTTGCTCTTGCCCATCGCAGAGGCAAGCATCTCTGCGGCTGGAACTCCCTTGCCTGCAAGGGATTTAAGGTCTGACTCGGTGATCTCCGAAGCGTTGCCCATCGCTGTCAGTTCACCGACAAGATCACGAGCGCCGCCGATGATCTTGACTAGACCAGCGCCGAGACCTACAGCGGCACCAGCGACGATGCCGATGGCGACACCTACGGGACCGAGCGCCGCTAGTGCGCCAGTACCAAACTCTGCGAACGCACCTTGCAAGCCACTAACGGAATCAAGGTTCCCAGCGATGCCCTTACCAAGATCACCAAACGATGTCTTGAGTCCGCTGCCAGTAGCCTTCGCCTTGGTCTTGATCTTGTCGAGAGCAGTGCCGAAGCGGCTTACTTTGCTTTCAGCGTTGGACAAACCGCCAGTCTTGACTTCAATGTCAAGAGGCTTGTCGTCCAACTTCTTAACCAGGGTTGAAACCTTCTCGATCTTGGTCGAGGCTTCCTTCGTCTCAACATCGATCTTGGCTCCATCAGCGAAGCCCTTAATGACATCTTGGGTGCCTCGCAAATCCTTCTGGAAAAGGGCAACCTTGTCCTCGGCCTTGCCGGTATCAAGATCAACTTCGGGTGGCTCGTACTTGAACGCGCCGACCTTGGTCTCTAGTTGATCAACCTTCGTCTCGGCAGGCTTCGTCACAAGATCAAGAGCAGGATCTCCCCAGCCCTTCATGACCTCTTGCCCGTTAACGTTCTTCTCTAGAAGGGCAACCTTCTTCTCGGCGGGATCGGTATCAAGATCAACTACGGGCGGCTCGTACTTAAACGCGCTCTTGATTGTCTTGTCTAGTTGGGAGATCGAGGCTTCGGCCTTGCTCGTCTCGATGGCAACTTCGGCAGGCTTAGCAAGATCACTAGCGGTCGAATCCCACGCAGCCTTGATGTCCTTGAAGCCCGCTGCGGCGTCGCCCGCTTCGGTCCTAACTTTGAATACCAGTTCGGATTCCGCCATGATCACGCCACCTTTCCGAGTGCCGCGTTGATCATGGACTCGATCAGTTTCTTGCGGATTCCTTGCATGCGCTCAGTGATCGTCGGCCACATCCAATACCCTGTCTGACCGCGCCAGGGATTGAACTGCATCGTCGTGTGTCTCGTAACTGTGTAAGGGTTTCCGGCCCTCGATGTCGTCTGGTAAGTCATGATCTTGACCTGTCCACCAAACTCTGAGCCACCCACCCACGGCACGCCGCCAGCCGTGATCCTCACACCATCGGAAAGCCTTTGGTAGTTGAGACCTGAGGCTGCACGGGCATGCATCCGACCGAGGCCCGAGGCCTTGCCGTGCATCTCTCCGAGCATCGACGCATCGAGAGAATCCACGAGGGTATCCGTGATGATGCGCTGCACCGTGGTCACATCTCCGAGCCTCGTGATGCTTGCCATTTCCTCTTGTACAGAAGAGAGATCCACGGTCACGGTGATCAAGCGGAGGTTGCTCACAGCAAGCCCAACTCACGCATGGTGTGATCATTCATGAGGTCGGGATTGACATCGTGATCTTGCTCGAAGATCAACCGAAACGCAGTGTTGATCACGGTCTCTCCTTCGCTCTCCCACACCGAAATCGGTATGCCCGTTCTGATCATGAGGATGACAAGCGACTCCCCTAGGCTTCCACTGGGGTAGGGTTTCCAGCCTCCACCTCGCCGCTCTCAAGGTTCGTGGACTTGACCCCGGTGTTGATCTTGTCGAATGCGGCATAGTCTCCATCGAAGAGACCATGCCGCCTCGACGCCACCCAAGCCAACTCCGTAATCTGAATGTAGGACATATCCGTTGCTAGCCAGGAAATCTGGAAGATCTCTTCGTACTTGCGAACGTCCCTACCATCGGCCACAACGTCATACTCTTGATCTTGGCCGTCAAGATCATTTGTCACATGGATGTTGATCTTCATGGTGTGCCTCCCAT
>Ga0190275_10002126_pt1 | contig 14341 bp, 11 predicted proteins | sample Popmic550T_FD_133745 | JGI IMG/M metagenome (GOLD analysis project Ga0190275, IMG submission 133745) | Populus adjacent soil microbial communities from riparian zone of Yellowstone River, Montana, USA - 550 T | ecosystem: Environmental > Terrestrial > Soil > Riparian zone > Trees stand | place... | reverse complement strand
TGAGCTGGGGCTTTGGCCAGGTCGATCGTATCGCCACGCCTGGACCGGCAATATCCACCACTCCGCCATTCGCGTTGATAGTCCGATTCGAGAAGTTCGCAACCTTGAAGTTGCTATCCAGGGCCCCGACAGCCATGATCGACGGACAACTCGCTGGATGGCCCACCGGTTTGACGACACCTTGGCTGCGATTACTTTCATTGCCCGCAGCAGCCACAATCAGACAACCCGCCTTAAGTCCGGCTTTAGCGGCAGCCTCATACGCCACCGGGAAAGGATCACCCGGATTCGCGCCTCTTCCCAACGACATCGAGATCACTGGGCAATTATTTGCTATCGCCCAATTGATCCCCGCCAGGATCCATCCGTCAGTTCCCGAACCTTGGTTGTTCAGAACCTTGCCTGCATAGATCAGCGCTTCGTACGCGACGCCGTAGCGAGGTTTCACCTGCGGATCCTTCGGTCCGCACGCTGTTCCGATGCAATGCGTTCCGTGTCCATGTCCATCCTGCACGGTTTGATTCGGAACAAACGAGTTGCTGGATTTCGGCCTGCTCGCGAGATCGGGATGGTTCATATCGCAGCCCGTATCCAGCACGCACACGCGAATGTTCTTACCTGATCGGGTGGAGACATTGACCCGTGTCGCCTGCAATCCCCACGTGAACATCGTCTCCGCAAACGCCGCTGGCGACATTTCCAAGGGCCCCGATGTTACGCCACCCTTGCCCAGCAGCGACTCCGTCAGGTGATCGAGCGCATCGCGATAGCCCCGTAGATAATTCGCTGCCGCCGCGGAAAGACCAAGACCGTTATTGTCTCTTGAGTCCTCGTCTTCCTGTCGGCCTAGCGCAGGACTTGAGATGGCGTAGACAAACCGCTCCGGCTCGATTGCCAAAATCCCGCTATCCTCTGCGGCCCGCACTCCCAATCGTTCCACCTGATCAGGCTCCCCGGCCACCACTGCGATTCCAACCTCCGGAAGCACAAGAGCGTCAGCGCTCCCCAACGCGCCGAAAGAGACAGCCGAGTCGCTGTAATCTTTTGCATTTGCGACGCGCAGCCCGGCCGTGTCGCTCAGACTTCTCATCGCCTCTGTATTCGCCTCGGGACGATACGTAATGATGTAGCGTCCGGTCTCTTCGGCCTGTGGGGTATCGGCCGAAACTCCGAAAGAAATCGATTCAGCCCGCAATTCGTCAAAGCTGCTCGATAAAGACGTTGCCATAAAAAAACACCTCCATAGGCTTAGGCAAGCAAGTGGAGTATACTCCCGCTAGTAATGGGTTTCAAGAGTATTTTTATTACCGAAGTTCTCACTCAGAATTGAGCTTTTTGCCGCGCCTTTTTCGCCTTGTAGTGGGGCAGGATTTCAATCCTGCGTGCCGATTTGTAATCGGCACGATCTTTTGACAATTCGATAACGACTTCTTTTTTCACTCTTCCTACACTGCTAATGCATGTCGAAGAGAAAATTCATTTTCGGAGTGGCCGGACTCATACTGTTCCTCGCGCTGCAATTCATTCCCGGCTCGAAACAATCGAACCCACCCGTGATCAAAGAACGCACGCTACAGGCAAGCCTCACACCTCCAAGCCACATCGATTCCCTCCTCCGCCGGTCCTGCATGGACTGCCATTCGAACGAGACGCGGTGGCCCTGGTATAGCCGGGTCGCTCCGCTATCCTGGGGTCTCGCCAGCGACGTGACCCGCGCGCGTAAGACACTCAATTTCTCCGAGTGGACCCGTCAAGCGGGCCGCCGTCCCGGTATCGCTCTCGGCTATCTCACGGCCATGTGCGCCGGCGTCAAAGGCGGGCGCATGCCTCCAGCCAAATACATCATGCTCCATCCCTCAGCCCGGCTCAGCGCCAGCGACCGCGATGCTCTATGCGCCTGGACTGCCATTGCCCAGGCGCCGAAAACGGCGTTCCGTCAATGATCTTCCTGCGGCGCGAGTTTTCACGATTTATTTACAGATCGCGAACACACCGCCCTGCCCTAGAGTATTACTATCGTCCGTGTTCAGCCGCCCACGGGCGAGTCATGGAATGGGTCCCATGTGATGGCGCTGTGGGTCACGTGCGATGTCTGTCTTACAGGTGCGGGCATCGCACGTATTTCTCAGTCGCCCATCCGTTCGATTACAATCACGGCAAGCCTTCCTAACGCGGGGAAATGATGCGCACCATACTTGTAATCGACGATGATGACAGCCTCCGCGACACAATCGGTGTGTTATTGGAGCAAGAGGGTTTTCGCGCCCTGCTGGAACGCGACGGTAGAGCGGGCCTCGAACGAGCCCTCGTCGCCAAGCCCGATCTGATACTCGTAGATCTCCGGCTTCCCACCATGAATGGAGCCGATGTTTGTAAGCAACTGCGCGCTGCCCGCCTGTCAACGCCGATTATCGTTTTAAGCGCGATTGGCGAGGAGATCGACAAAGTGCTTCTACTCGAAATGGGCGCCGACGATTATGTTGTCAAGCCCTTCGGAACGCGGGAGTTGCTCGCCCGCATTCGCGCCGTCATGCGCCGCTCGCTCCCCGAAGCGCATCAGATCATAACGTTCTCCGATTCCAGCGTCGATCTCGAACGGCGCGTGGTCACCAGGAAGGGCGTGGAATTGAAGCTAACTCCCGCCGAATATAACCTTTTAACCTTTTTCCTTCAAAATCCGGACCGGCCTTTGACGCGCGACGTAATTCTTAATTCCGTGTGGGGCTATGAATCGTTTCCGAATACGCGTACAGTCGATGCGCACGTCGTAAGGCTGCGCCAGAAGTTGGAGCCACAGCCCGACTGTCCTCGACACTTCCTCACCATGCATGGTGTCGGATACCGCTTTCTGCCGTGATCTCTGTCCCGAGATCTCAGATGACATCTGTCCCACCCCATGCCTCGAACCATTCTTATCGTTGACGATACTTTCACCTGCGGCGACACGCTCGCTCTTGCGCTCGCCGCGCTTCCCGATTGCGATGTTCAAATGGTAGGCTCGGCCCAGGAAGCCTTGAAAGTTGCCAGTACCGTACAACTCGCCGCAATCGTCACCGACTTACACATGCCCCGCATTGACGGCTTCGAACTGATTCGCCGCATTCGCCTCGAAGCGCGGTTCGCCGCAGTTCCGATCCTCGTGATCAGCGGCGACAGTGACGCGGAAACTCCAGCCCGGGTTCGTACTCTGGGCGCGAATGCTTTTTTCACGAAGCCGTTCTCCCCAAATGCTGTCCGTCAAACTCTGGAGCAGCTTCTGTATGAGAAAAAACCGTAGGATCTCGTGGTTACTCCTCTCTCTATCCATACCTGGTTGGGCGCAAAGCGACACTGCTGCCCTCAAAGCGATTCTCGAACGGCTTGAACGACTTGAGCAGCAGAACCGCACGCTCACCGATGAGGTGCAGTCGCTCCGGAATCAGCTATCTGCCAGAGACGCCACCACACAGGCCACTCCGCCGGTGGTACCGGTCGAAGAACGACTCGCCGTGCAAGAGACACGCGTCGAGGAGCTCGCCCAAACCAAAGTCGAGGCATCTCAAAAACTTCCCCTGTCCTTGACCGGAATGCTTCTGTTCAATGCTTACATGAATGGACGTTATAACGGCGGCAATGACAATCCAACCGTCGCGTCGCTCAACCCCGTTCCTCGCAACGCCGGTGGCACGTTTCGTCAAACAATTCTTGGCTTAAAGTTTCAGAGTCCCCGCACAGTCTTCGGAGCCGAAGTTAACGGAAGCCTCTATATGGACTTCTTCGCCAACTTAGCCAACAACGTCAATCCGGATCGCGCCATCAGCGGCAATCTCAATCGCCTGATGAGGCTTCGCACCGCAACAGTCGAGCTGGACTGGGAATCCACATCGCTTCTCTTCGGCCAGGAAAAGCCGATCATCTCGCCGCGCGAGCCAATGTCGCTCTCGCACGTCGGGGTCTCGCCGTTGACCAACGCCGGCAATCCGTGGCTCTGGCAGCCGCAAGTCCGTCTCGAGCAGCGTTTCCGCTTCAGCGCGACCACGAATCTCAGCGCCCAAATAGGCGTATTTCAAACCGCCGAAGCCAGCCAGAATGTTTCTGAAGCACTAGCGGCCACACTCGAGAGCAGCCGCCCTGCGCTCCAAGGCCGCTTCGCCCTCCGCCATGAGATCGGTGAAGACCGGCATATCGAGATCGCTCCGTCCTTCCACACTAGCTCGACACACGTTGCCGGAACATCGGTTCCGTCGCGCGTCTACAGCATCGATTGGTCCATCGCGCCGCTACCCAAACTCGGTTTCACCGGCATGTTTTACGGCGGCCAGAATACGGCAAACTTGGGAACCCTCAGGCCCGGATTCACAGTTCTCGGACCCGGCCGCGTCATCGCAACGCACTCACTCGGGGGTTGGGCGCAGATCAGTTACGCAGCGACTCAGCGAGTCACCCTGAACATCTTTGGCGGTCAGCACGACGATCGCGATTCAGATTTGCGGGCGAACGCCATCGGCAAAAACTTCGCCTACGCAGGGAACGCCCTGTACCGCATCGCTCCCAACGTGATCTTCGCCTTCGAAGTTATGCAGCTCCGAACGAACTATGTCGGCGCGGGACGGCGCCTCAATAATCACTATGATCTGGCCCTGGCTTATCAGTTCTAGCCTGCTCGCAGCCGCCTCGCTGTCCGCAGCGACAGTGACGGGATCGGTAGCTCTCGTCGATTCGCAGCAGGCTTCCGTGCGCGCCAAAGACTTCTCCGGGGTGGTCGTTTGGCTCGAACCCGCAAACGGCGCCCTCACAATACCTCGCACCGCTACTCGAGCGCAGATGTTGCAAAAGAAGAAGCGGTTCGTGCCTCACATACTTGCCGTGTTGGCGGGAACGACCGTAGAGTTTCCGAACCACGATCCCATTTTCCACAACGCATTCTCAAACTTCGACGGGAAAGTATTCGACATCGGACTCTACGCGCCAGGCACATCGCGATCCGTTCGCCTCGATCGCCCTGGGGTGGTGCGTGTCTTCTGCAACATTCATCCCACGATGAGCGCCCTCATCGCCGTCCTTCCCACTCCGTACTTCGCCGTCTCCCGCGGCGATGGACAATTTCAAATTCCCCATGTTCCTCCAGGGGACTACGTCTTGCGCGTAGTTCATGAGCGCGCCACTGCCGCCGTCCTTCAGGCGCTGTCGACACGCTTGACCGTCCAGGAGAGCACAACAACGGTTCCATCGATTTCCATTTCCGAGAGCGGCTACTTACCGGTCCTGCACAAAAACAAATACGGCAAAGAATATCCCAAAACAGTCGATGAATCCTTTTATCCGGGAGCAAAGAAATGAAGCACTCCTGGTTCTCCAGCCTCTCGCTTTTGCCCAAAGCGCTCATCGTCACATCGGCAGCGATCACAGTGCTCCTCGGCCTCACAGGCTGGCTTGTGCTGCGCTATGCCGTGCGAACGACATCTCAGGGGCTCGAGGACGAAGTGCGTTCCAGCCTCCATGCATACGAGTCCCTTTGGCGATCGAGAGCGGACATGCTCGCTTCGGTCAGCCTTGTCATCAGCAATATGTCCGACGTAAGGGCTGCGTTCAGCACCGGTGATCAGGCCACCATTCGCGATACTGCCGGGGAGTTGTGGGCAAAGATATCTCACGATGACGCGATCTTCCTGGTCGCCGATCCGCAAGGCGCAATCGTCGCCTCTCTGGCAGGCGCCACTCGCCTACCGGATCTTCCGATCGTTCGGTCGGCCGCGCCTCGCTTCCCAGGACAGGCAATCGGCTTCATGCAGAATGAGTCCACCCTCTATCAAGTCGTGGTGACACCGGTTTACGTGCAAGGCCAGCACGGACCGGCTTTACTCAACGTTCTCGTTGCCGGCTATCCTGTCACAGCTTCTCTTGCGTCGAATCTCAAGCAAAGCACCGGCAGCGACTTCATCTATACCGCCGCCGGAAGCGCCACGGTATCTACGCTGGATGAACGGACCACGTCCACCCTTATCTCCGCCTCCCTACCTACCTCCGCAGCCCACATGGAAAAGAGCAAGGCCGGCGAGTATGCCATGCTTGCGACACCTCTCATCTCGGTAGATGGGAAACGGCTCGGAGAATTACGAATCGTTCGATCATTCGAAAACGCAAGACGCCGGCTGATGGACTTGCAGCAGAACCTCATTGCTATTTGGCTTTGCGCGATTGCAATCGGAGTATTCTTCACATACTGGCTCACCCGGCGTATTGTCGATCCAATCGTCCGGCTGAACGTTGCAGCAACCGCTGTCGCAGGACACAATTACGATTTCCGCGTTCCGGTCGAAAGGCAGGATGAACTCGGAAGGCTTGCAGTGACGTTCAATTCCATGTGCGCCTCCATTCAGAACGCCCGGCAGGAGTTGATCCGTCAGGAACGGCTCGGAACCATCGGTCAACTGTCCACATCCATCGTCCATGACCTGCGCAACCCTCTGGCAGCGGTTTATGGCGGTTCCGAAATGCTCGTCGATGGCGATCTGCCGCCCGCCCAGGTAAAGCGCCTTGCCAATAACATCTACAAGGCGTCGCGCCGTATTCAAGAGCTTCTTCAGGATCTCGTCAACACTTCGCGGGGCAAGGCCGAGGCGGCTGAGCTGTGCTGCCTGCGTGACCTGATCGCCGCTGCTTGCGAGCCGCTTCAATCGATCGCCGAAGCGCAAAACGTAAACATCGCCATCGACGTTCCCGAGAAGCTCGAAGCTCCGGTCGAGCGCGCCCGCATGGAGCGCGTATTCTTCAACCTGTGCACCAATTCCCTCGAAGCTATGGAAGATGGCGGACAGATCCGCATTTCTGCCATTCAGAAGAACGGTTGCGCCGAGATTTTTGTTAACGACAACGGCCCCGGCATTCCCAGCCAGGTCCGAAACCGCTTGTTCGAGCCCTTCGCAACGGCCGGCAAAAAGAACGGTCTCGGTCTCGGGTTGGCGCTGTCGAGACAGACCGTCCTTGCCCACGGCGGCGAGCTATGGGCCGAGCCGGTCGATCGCGGCGCATCCTTCTGTCTCCGTCTCCCGTTGGCGCGCTAGCGAAGAATTCACAAAACGTTTACACTTTCGGTACGACTAAAAAGGGCGGTTGCTGCACAATGAACCGTGACCGAAATCGGGCAAATGCCTCAAACGAATGGAAGAGTCAAGCCGGTCCACACAAGCCGTCCACCAGTCGTAACCGTTCTGTTCGTTAGCTCAGATTTCCGTCTCCTGGTGGGAGTAGCGCGTCGTTATTCGATGCGCTAGGTGCTGGGGGCGGGTCCGGCGTACCTCCGGGCCCGCGTACTTATATGACAGAATGGCATCGATGATGCGATTCCTATTCCTGCTCCTCCTAGCTGCTCATTTCTCCTTCGCGCAAGTTCCCGCCTTTCGTGATCTCTTCAACGGCAAAGATCTCACCGGATGGGTCAACGTCAACACAGACCCCGACACGTGGACTGTTCGTGACGGCATCCTCATCTGCAAAGGCAAGCCGATCGGAGTAATGCGTAGCGACAAGCAGTACGAGAATTTCATCCTGCATATTGAGTGGAAGCACATCGAACCGGGCGGCAACTCTGGCGTCTTCGTCTGGAGCGACGCAAAACCGGGCGAAAAGAATCGCCTTCCCAACGGCGTAGAAGTCCAGATGCTTGAAGTCGATTTCGTCAACATGCACAAGCGCAATGGCGAGCCGCTATCGCTAGGCTACGTCCACGGCGATTTGTTCGGCGTAGGCGGAGTCGAAATCACACCCGACAATCCCCGCGGCCCGCGCAGTTCATCGCTTGAGAATCGCGCCAAAGGCAAAGGCGAGTGGAATACCTACGATGTAGTAGCCATCGACGGCGTAATCAAACTTGCAGTCAACGGCAAATTCGTGAACGGCATCGCCCGCTCAACCCAAAAGAAGGGCTATCTTTGCCTCGAATCCGAAGGAGCCGAGATCCACTTCCGCAACATCAAAATCATGGAACTCCTCCCCGGGATCACGACACCCCAGCAAACCGCCCCGGATATCTAGCTGATTAGCCAACAACTCGCAATAAGCGCATACTAACCCAACCGCTAAAAACCAACCATATGACTCGTGTTGAAGAAATTGAGGCGGCTATCGTCAGTCTTCCACCTGAGCAGTATAGTCGATTCGTTGACTGATTGACGAGGCGCAGAATGAGTCCGACGAAAGCTTGTTCCGCGCTTGGCCGAAAGATTGAAGTCCGTAGCTACTTGGAGTTTTTTGGGCTGCGTTCTCTGCTGGTCCAGCGAGTATACAAGCATTTCGGCAGGCGAGTTTGGAGGAGAGCGCCGATCTAGTGGCGGCAAGTGTCCAACGGCACGTTGGTGGAACTGCAACTAGCTTCAAAAAGGAAACCAGGACTACTTGGCACATGTTCACACGCATCGTAGAGAGCAGGCACGCGAAACTGGCTAGGAACGAATCAATCACGGCCTGAACGCTGAGAACAATGCTCTCGTCTGAGTCGCGGAGATGAGCGCAATCTCGTACAGGCGACATTCTGCTCGTGTCCGCCAGTTTTCGGAAAGTAGGTTCAAGGCCCGATGCCGCAGGCAGCCTGACGATGTTGGGAAACGCTGTGCGACTACTCTTTACCTTGTTTTGACCGGGCAAGGTGTGGAACAAGAGGCGAGGCGCACGCAGACTACCGTCGTAGCTCCGACACGTGGATCAAGGTTTCCCCGGCCACGACGCGCGGCAGCGACGCCGCGATTAACTTGGCCCGTCGAGCCTGTTCTCTGGCCTCGGAGCGGCGGCCAGTCTTCTTTAAGACGAAAGAGGATGACTGCAGGATGCCAACCATGTACCTGTGCTCAGGGCCAAGCTGTGTCTCCGTGATCACCCGCGCTCTCTCCAGTGCCGTGCCGGCCAGGTCCCACCGCTTGAACTGCCGCTGAATCCTTGCCAGATTGAGATAGGTGGGTACCAGTTCGGGATGTGCCACTCCGAGGTTCTGCTCGAGCAAAGCTAGGGCTTGCAAGATAATGTCTCTGGCTTCATTCCACTCCTTGTCCTCGGCACGCAGCACGGCCAGGTTCGCGAGAATCAAGCCCCGTCGGATCTTTCCGTCTTTGGATTGTCCAGCGAGGACAAGCGCGCGCTCAAACTGCCTTCGCGCGTCTCTGCGATTTCCGCATTGGCTCTGCGCTGCCCCCAATACGTAAATGAAATTGGAAAGCTCCTCGGAATCGGAGCCATGGGATTCCTCGGCCCGTTTGAGAGCACGCTTGACGATCGTCAAAGCCTGTTCGGCGCGGCCACCAGCTTCCAGGTAGAGTTCACCTAGATTCACAAGCAGCAGCGCCAGCGTGCCGCGGTCGGTTCCCGTCTGTTCGACCAATCGTATGCCGCGCCGATAGGCGCGTTCCGCTTCGGCGGAATTACCCTGACCAACGTGGTAAACACCGATCTGGTTCCAGGCGAGCGCGCCTTCAGCGTGCGGCATTGCAAGTTCGTGAATCAGCGTCGGCACGAGTCGCCCGACCGCGGGCTGATCGCCGGCAAAGGTCAATTGGCGCATCGTCTCGACCAGTTTTGTCACGCGGTTAGGGTCGTCGGCGCACAACAGCAACGGTGTGAGAAACAGCAACAGACGTTTCATAGGTGACTCCTGTAATGCGACTACAATGAGCTTCAATGCGGTAGGCCCGACCCGCCTCATCCGATGAGTCCTGCACGAGTCGAGTCTTGAACGCGGTCATGTCCATCCGCGTGGAAAACAGCAGCGAACCGTCGCTAGGGGCTCGAATGGGTTCTGCTGCGTCTCAGGATCCAATGATGCTCAAGAAATGCCTTTTCTACACTGCCGACGAAAGCTGATTCCGAGGGACCGGTCGCGCATCCGCATGGTGGCGCCGAATAGCTTGGCTGCCAAGTCTGTGAGGCGGCCGTTTCCTAGATCGCTACCTTTCCGGAGCCGAATGTGCTCTTCAGCGGTTGGGCCAGTGGGATATCTCCCGGATCGCCCGTAATCCACCCACAACTGCCCGGATGGCGCTACTCTTGCTGACTGTCGCAAGGATCTTTTGAGTAGAGTGCCGAAAGGCTACCGAATCGCGGGACTCTGTTGGGCAGCGTCGAAAAGCAGCCTTGCAACAGACGCTTTCGCCTGTACATTCGAGCACGCTCCCGCCCGGTCTTAATGACGCACTCAGACAAATGGAATGCTTCTCTTCAATTTCGAGGATCTCTTGCGTAAGACCAAACCCGCCAGACCTGTACAGAAGAGCCCCATCGTCGTTGGTTCCGGTACCGCAGCTAGCCCCGGAGCTGTGATTTGTCCGCTGCCAGAAGTGGCAACAGTCGCAAAAAAGTCAGGCGCCGGGTTGCCAGACGACGCAATGGTCATGCCTGTCGCTGTAGCGAAGCCGGTCGCACCCAGGAAAATACCCGTGCCGCCCAGAATCGTCAAGTTGTTAGTAAACGTCGTCGGCCCGAACAGCACAAAGTCCGTCCCCGTGAACGTATCGGCTCCCCCGTTGAACGAGGCCAGAAAAGTGTTCGACACCGAACTGGGCGCGAAATCCCCGGAAGGTAGCATTGTGAAGGTGATTGTTCCCGCTTCCGAGTAAATCGCACTGCCAAATGGTACGAATACGCCCGAGCCCAGGACCGTCGTTGCCAGAGTCGGAGTCATCGGACTCGGGACGCCGACTATAAATGTGTCGAAAGTAAGATCGAACGTAAACGGCACTGTGGCAGCTTCCGTGATACCCGCAGAGCCGAAGGCAATAGCAAGTAATGCGGCCCGGAGTCTGGTCGACCATCCACGAAGCTTGTTCGGCCCGTGCCTACCCGTTTCGCCAATTTGGACTAGACTAGTGGGGCGTCGAAACAAAGAAAATGTCATGCCCAACTGTGAAGCTTGAGCCTGTAGAAAGGCTTTTGAGAATTAAATGCTGCGGCATAGGTTTTCTACAGGAAATTGTTTGAAGATGTCATATGCCTAATCAGCAGAGTCACTTGTACTCGTTTGGCTCCTTCCGTCTGGATGCTGGGGCAAGGGTTCTGACGAGCGATGGCAAAGCGGTGACGCTTGCGCCGAAGACGTTCGACCTGCTCGTATTGCTGGTCCGTGGCGAAGGCCGTTTAATGGACAAGCGTGAGCTGATGCTGGCGCTGTGGCCGGATACAATCGTCGAGGAGGCAAACCTCTCTTTCCAGGTCTCGATCTTGCGGAAGGCGCTCCAGTCGAATGGTCACGATCTGATTGAGACCGTACCCAAGCACGGGTACCGGTTCACGGCCCCCGCCGAACATCTGGACCCTCCCGGCACGTCTAACGGAAGGTCGCCTGAGCATACGAAAGCTCTTCCAGAGATACGTCCGCCGGCGTCATTGCAGATCCAGAAAGATCCCACCAGGCAGGCTCGGCGAGGGCCGTTGTTTGCCGCAGTCGTCGCGCTGGCTGTGGTTGCGGGCGGCGGCTACTGGCTCGGCAAGCGTTTTGCGGCGCCGCTCGCAACTTCGCCTAAGGCAGTGAAACTATCGGTATTACCGCCTCCGGGCTTTGCAATAGAAGGCGCGGCCAGCCGCCAGTCTTTCGCGCTATCGCCTGACGGAACGCGATTGGCGTTCACCGCGATGGACTCTAGCGGAGCATTCAGCGTGTTCCTTCGCGATCTCGATTCACTGGAGCCGCGACTGCTTCCCGGCACCGAAAGCACTCATACGCTTTTCTGGGCGCCCGATGGCCAGTCCCTTTATGTAACGGCCAAGGGAAAGCTTTCGCGGATCCCACTCGAGGGTGACGCTCGAGTCCTATTGGCCGACTCGCCGCCGTTCATGTTTTCGGGAACATGGCTAAGTTCCGGACGACTCTTCCTCGACAGCTACCGAGGGAGTTACCTGGTTTCTCCGTCAGGCGGACCTCTTGATCGGTTGAAGGAGATCTATTCGTGGCCCGAGGTGCTGCCCGGCGGCGAGCATCTCTTGTACGTGAGATGGGATGCCCGAGCCGGCCGTTATCGAGCCCGCGCGCTTCGGCTTGCTGATTTCAGCACAATGAAAGATCTAATCGAGACTGACTCGCGAGTCCGGTATTCGGCTTCTTTGGCAGACTCCGATACGGGCTATCTTCTCTATGTCCGCGGCGGAAGCTTGCTGGCGAGTCCCTTTGATCCTCGTTCCCTACAGGTGACCGGCGAAGCGATGTCTGTGGCAAGCGGAGTCTATTCTTTCGCTAAAACGGGCGCAGCGGATTTCTCCGTTTCGGATACGGGAGCCGTTGCGTACCGGACTTCTATCGGCCGGTCGCAACTCGTGTGGGTGGACCGGAGTGGCCGCCAACTTGCCACGATCGGTCCGGCAAATATAAACGTCAAGTCCGCGCGTCTCTCGCCGGATGGGCAGCGGGTGGCAACGGCGATCTATGCTATCGAACGAGGCGAGCAGGACCTCTGGGTCTTCGATATCAAAACTAACTCTGGGCGACGGTTGACAGCGGACCTCGCGCTTCGGGATAGCCCCGTTTGGTCGCCGGACTCGACGAAGCTGGCATTCCTGCATACGGCCGACAGCGAACCGCCGAGGGTACACGTCCGCGGCTTGGGCGAGAACGACGCCGAGGAATCGATGCCGGCCGCCGATTTCCAGATACCTGGCGCGTGGTCCCCGGATGGGCGCTTTCTTGCTTTCACGAACACCGGCTTTCCCAGGTCAGAGAACGAACAACAAGGCGACGTATGGATGTTCGACCTGGCGCAGGGCCGGAAGTCGATTCCGCTGCTGAACACGCGATTCCATGAAGCCCACGCTGTCTTTTCACCCGACGGGAAATGGCTGGCGTTCACTTCGAACGAGTCCGGAAGGGCCGAACTTTACATACAAGCTTTTCGTTCGGGCGATGACCCGGGCCTGATAGGCGAGCGTTACCTGGTTTCAGCAGCGGGCGCTCAGGCGGTGCGATGGCGGCGGGATGGAAAGGAGTTGTTCTATCTTGGTTTTGACGGGCGCGTGCAGGCGGTTCCCCTCCGGCTTTCGCCGAAACCCGAGTTCGGCCGGGCCGCCGCGCTTTTCACGATCAGTACCGAAGCGAGAGCGGCCATTCACTCCATGCTCGGCTTCGATGTCTCAGCCGATGGCCAACGGTTTTTGATTCCGGTCGTGACGTCGCCGGCCTCACCGCTTGTAATTGTCCAGAATTGGGAGGCTCTGCTTCCGCACAAATCTCAATCGGTACTTCGCTGACCACGGCGACGTCGGGGGCTTGGTCAAGAGCCTTAATTCCAGATCTGAAAGGCTTCGATCATACTCTGTCGGGCCACCAAGGGGTTTGACCGATAGATCTCCCCTGACGCGTAGCGTTGACTAGTGTCCGCGACTTGAGCGAAAGGAGTTCGTCGGCGTCTTCGTTCTTCGCGCGGCCCGCACTCGACGAAGCTGCCTCTGTTTTCGCGCCTCCTCCAGCTTCCGATCCCGCTCGGCGTGGATCTCCTGTTGACGACCGGCCAGCATGTCTCTTGGAGTGATGAAACCGATGGCGCTATTCAGGCGGACGTTGTTGTAAGGCTCGTGGTAGCCCACCACCAGAGGGCGAGCATCGTCCAGCGACAATGGCGTTCCCGGCTGGATGCACTCTCCTTTCAGCGACTAGTGCCGGACACCGGAACCAATCGATCCCCGCGCTTGGCCCTTCAGAGTATTTGCGATCCGTGTTCATCTGCGTTAATCTGCGGCCAACAAAACGCCATTCACATCCCTGCAAAATTTTCCTAACTCGCCCCAACCCCTAAACTTACAGTCCGCTCGGCGGCCAAACCACACCCGCTTCCTAGCACCCGCCTGCTACAACTCAATTAGGAGAGTTGACATGGCATCGCCCGCACAAATCCTCGCAAATCGAGAGAACGCCAAGCGCAGTTCAGGACCGAAAACAACAGAAGGCAAGCAAGCCTCTAGCCGCAACGCAATTCGTCACGGACTCACCGGCGCGCAAATCGTCATTCCCGGAGAAGATGCGTCAGCCTATGAAGATCTACGGAAAGGTCTCTGCGCATCCTACAATCCCGCAAACGACGCCGAGCGCCTACTCGTCGAGCAGATCGCCGCTAACGCATGGCGCCTCATGCGTGCGCAACGCATCGAGACCGCCTTCCTCAAAAATCTAACGGAAAATTCCAGCGACCCCGATGGAATGCTTGCCTACGCGTTCGTCGAGCAGGCCGTTGACCTCATGCGAATCCAGCGGTACGTGGTCTCAGCCAGCAATGCCTACTACAAAGCCATCGCTCAACTGGAAAAACATCAGAAGGACCGCGCCGCCGCCGAGTACGAGGCAGCCATGAACCAAACCGTGACGACTAAGGAACCGGAACAACCGGCAGCACAATGT
>Ga0190275_10002125_pt1 | contig 14351 bp, 7 predicted proteins | sample Popmic550T_FD_133745 | JGI IMG/M metagenome (GOLD analysis project Ga0190275, IMG submission 133745) | Populus adjacent soil microbial communities from riparian zone of Yellowstone River, Montana, USA - 550 T | ecosystem: Environmental > Terrestrial > Soil > Riparian zone > Trees stand | place... | reverse complement strand
GCCGCGACACCGGCAGGCACTTCCTGCATTCCCACGTACAGCAGGGCGTAGCTGACACCGAACGCCAGGAAGCCATAGAGCCCCAACATCGGTAGTTGCTGGGCCTTTGGCAACGGTATTCGAGTGGTGAACAGCACTACGGCGAAGACCACCGCCGCAAGCGCGAACCTGGCGCCAGCGCCCCAGAGCGGCTCCAGCTCGCGGTTGCTGAACCGCACGGCGACGAAGTTGCCCCCTCCAAGGAGCACCGCGCAGAGGAACGCGACCAAGGGCAGTCGAACCGACAGATTGGACCTGAGTTGGACCGCTGGCTGGGTCACAGCCCTCATCATCCACGTCGAAGTCGAACCCCACCACCGCGATGAGTGCCCCTGTTGGTCGCGTGAAACGAAGCCTGCCGCAACCTTTGCGGCATATTGGTCGCAGGCACGAAGCGGGCATGCTAGCGCTGGCGAACAGCGCGGCGTGGCGGCTCAGGCCGTCGGGATCCTGCGGGCGCAGTTCGGAATGGACGCCGAAACTGCCTTCGAAAAGATCACACTGCGGGCGCGACGCGACGCTCGCACCATCTACGGCCTCTCGCGTGAGATTGTCGAGCGGAACGGCCTGTAGTCAGGCGTCGGTCTGGTCGCCTACTTGGACGACATGCTCACCGGTGTCCATACACCACTTGTGCTGGACTCCCCATGCGCTCTGAGGATCGTGCGCGCACCTGCTGCGCCAGGCCGGCGGATTCGACCGGAACATGCCGGATTGTCGATGATCGTGTTGCCCCCCGGGTTACGTCGTGCCGGCGAGGTCGAACCGCTCACGAGCCGCGGACTCTCTTCCGCCGGGGTCTACGCAACTGGCAGACCTGCAGCGCTGCCGGGGTCTTGCGGTCGAGGTACGAGTCGGTGGCGACGACACCGAGGCACCGCCGGTGAAGGTGAGGTCGGCGCGCCTCGGTGGAGGCCGGTTCGAACAGCTCGAAGAGGTCGCGCGGTCCCTGCCCGAGTTCGTCGAGGTGGACGATGCCCAAGGCACGAGGCGGCCACGCGCAAACCGCTGACCAGCGCGCCTCGGCGGGACTCGCTCGCGACAACAGCGAACCGCACCCCTCGGGTTGGCCCCACCGGGCGCAGCAGCTAATCGCGCACCGTTCCAAGGAACAAGCCCAACTCTAGAGCAGCCGGCTTGAGCCGCCTGTCCGGCACGCATCCGCACCCACACTTGTCGATCGCCTGCGGCGTCAAAACTCGCAATACCCACTGCCCACAACGACCTCCCGACGACAACGTCAAATAGGGAAGTGTCGCGTTGACCAGTTGAGACTGCCCCCATGAACGGACGATGGAGTCGGGTCACGATGGCGGTGGTGTGCCGAGTAGAGCGGCGATGAGCGAGTCGGCGATGAAGTCGCCGTAATCGTCGACGCCCCATCCTGACTTCACGACGAGTAGCTCGTAGATTTCGTGGGAGGTGTAGGTCCACAGCATGTCCGTCGCCAGATCCACCCCCACCCCAGGCTGGAGCCAGCCGTGTGAGTCCAGGCGTTCGGCGTTGTCGCGCATGCGATCTCGGCGCTGATGGTCGACATCATCGAGCAGCGCGGCCATCTCCGCGTCATGTGCAGCGGCGTCGCGGATGAGCAGCACAATCGGCGAGACCTCGGGCGAGACTTCTTTGGCGAGCTGACCCCATCCGCGTAGCAGCGCTACCGGATCCGTCTCAGAGCCGCTCAATGCGTCGCTGCGCTCGGATGCAGGCACGGTGCCACGCCCTTCGAGTCCGTGCTCCCACAGCGCGCGAACGAGCGCATGCTTGGGCCCGAACGCCTTGTAGACGGTCTCGGCCGACACCCCGGCCGCCGCGGCGACAGCCGGCACCGTGGTCGCGGCATACCCGTGCTTCAAGAAGTGGTCTCGCGCGGCCGCGATGATCGCGCGACGGTTCTGCTCCGCCTGACGACGGCGGGCGGAGGAGTCGTAGCGACGCCGGGGCTTGACGTTCTCTGCCATTCAGTTCCATACTCCTATAACGAATACTTGCGAGTGTAATCGAAGGAGGGGCGAGGATGGCAACAGGCCCGGACGGATTCGTCGCTCAACTCGTCACCGCGGTGAACGACCACGATCTGGACGCGGTCGTCGGCCTGTTCACTGCCGACTACCAGAACCAGACGCCCGTCCACCCGGCCCGCAGCTTCACCGGGCGAGAGCAGGTGCGTCGCAACTGGGAAACCATCTTCGCCGCCGTCCCGGACGTCAGCGTCGTAGTGATCGCGCGCGCCATCGGTGACGACACTGTGTGGACCGAGTGGACGATGGACGGCACCCGCCGCGACGGGGCCGAGCAGCATCTGCGCGGCGTCGTCATCTTCACCGTTGTTGACGGCCAGGCGACTGCAGCGCGCTTCTACCTGGAACCACTCGATAGCGGCGACGGCGACGTGAATGCGACGGTCGACGCGCTGGTCCAGCCTCCTCACTTGGACGGACGACCATGATTCTCGTCGTAGGTGGCACCGGCCACCTAGGCTCCGTCCTCATTCCCCAGCTCCTCGCCCGAGGCGAGAGGGTGCGGGTGCTCTCCCGCAACCGTGGTGCCGCCCTACCCCCCGGGTGCGAACTCGTGGTGGGTGACGTCCGATCGGCGGCTTGCGTCGACGAGGCCGTCATCGGTTGCCACACCGTGATATCCGCGTTTCACGGTTTCATGGGCGGGCGTGGCGCTGGCCCCGACGAGGTCGATCGCGTGGCGGGCATCGGTCTGGTCGATGCTGCTCGCCAGACAGGAGCCCGGTTCGTGTACGTCTCCGCACTGGGCGCGGCGCCTGACCACCCTCTGTCATTGCTGCGAGCCAAGTACGCGGCCGAGCAACACCTCATCGCTACCGACCTGGACTGGACGATCCTGCGTCCCGCCACGTATCTCGAGGTGTGGCTCGAAATCGTGCGCGGAAAACTCGACAGCGGTGGACCAGCACTCGTTCTGGGGCCTGGGGAGAGCCCGATCAACTTCGTATCGGTCCAGGACGTCGCTGCCGTGGTCGAGCACTGCCTCTTGAACCCGACGACCATTCGTCATGTCATCGATGTCGCCGGCCCTCAGAACCTCACACTCCTTGACCTGGCGCGTGCCCAAGGCGCCGGCAAGGTCAAGCACGTGCCACTCGTGGCATTGAGGGCCCTCCAGCATCTCGCAGAGCCGTTCTCCCCCGCCTTCGCCCGACAAGCCGCCATGGCCGTCCAGCTGAACACGAGCGACATGACCGCTCCGGCGTCGCCAGACAATCCGCGGCCACGCCGAACACTGGCGAGCATCACCGGCTCATGGCCTGGTGCTCCACGCCCCAGCTGAAACCGGGTCTACGGGTCAGCCCCAAGCAGGTGGCGCCCTGTCTGTGATGGTCTAAACCGCCGGTGCCGATCTCGGCGATGAAGCGGTGCAGTTGCGGCGCAGTTCGTGCGCCATCCCGGTGCACTCGCGGTGCAGTTGACAAGCGCCCGCACGCGCCCATACGAGCGGCTCACCCGGCCACCGGCGGTCGGGTCCGGGACTACGGCCGGGTCGTCGGAGTTCGTCCGAACTCCTCCACGGGAGTCCCGGTCGCTGACCCCCGGTATGGCTGCGCACACATAGAGCACGCCGGTCAACAGCGACAGGACGAACAAGACCCCGGCGGTGGGCGAAGGCGCTGTGCTGCGGCTCGTCCAGAGACCACGCGTCGGTGATCTCCAGCAGCTGCTTGATCAGGGCGACGGCCACGGCACCGATCAGGCTCGAGACGAGGCGAGGCACTCATCACATGTCACGTGGTCGCTGGTTTGCGGGCAGGGTGCGAATGGGCTGGGCACACACCGGGGAGGAGTCGGCGGTGCGGTCGCCCGCAGCATTTGCGGCCAGGGCACCGACGGGTCGTCGTTCTGGTTCTCGCTCAGCTTGCGGCTGTTGGGGCAAACGGTATCCGGTCCGAAGAGGCTGTCCGATCCATCGTCATTGCACGGCTGCTCGCCACCGCTGCCTGGTTGACACAGAATTGTCGGGGGATAGGACATGAGCCTGATCTGCAGCGCGTTTCTGTCGCCGAGTTGCTCGATGCGCAAGGACGTGCCGTAGAAGGACAACGACCTGTCGGGTAGTTGTTCCTCTGTCACCAGCAACGTCGCATATCCTAATTGCAGGTTCTCAGGGTTTTCGCTGTCGTTATCTATCACCCACTGCTGAGGCCCCCCTCCTTGCGTCACGAGGGCCTGCCATCGCAGTTCGCCTGCGGCAGATCCCGTTTCTTTGACGACCTGCTGCAGCGTCGGCAGGCTGGGGCGAGAGAGCAACGCATCCTTGCCCGATGAGACGTCCCTGCCGTGCCAGACGGAGTAATTTCCCGGCGGAGTGACATTGTCGAGGATCTGCCATGCGCTAGGGTCTTGGGTCGACTCGACCTTTGCGTCCGCCGAGAAGGTCACGCCGAATTTCTGGAAAAGCGAACGCAATGGGTCAAGTTCACCACTGGCGAGAGCTTTGAGGCTTTGCTCGATGGCGCTGGGCTTCTGGCCATGCATGAGGTTGATCTGATGCAGCACCGCCTTCTGCAGTTCACGGAGCACAGCTTGGAAGTCGGGGTGATCAGCGGTCAAGCTGAAGAGGTAGACCCCTGAGGTCGTTGAGTCCAGGCCGACGGAGACGGCTGCGGAGTCCAGGTTCGCCTCGTTCATCTTGCAATCGGTGAAGTCGGCTCCCTGCAGGTGGGCTCGCGCGAGAGAGACGCCCTGGGTGAGGTCGGCCCCTTTGATCCTCGCATTGATCAGGTTGACACCAGCCATGTCGACGTTGTAAAGAGCCCTGACGCTCACATTGCTGCCACCGAGGTTCGCGTTCGAGAATTTGGCGGTGTCGAGGATGGCACCGCCGAGATTGACGTCCTCGCCATACAGCTGAACGTACGTGGCGTCGACGCCATAGAGGTTGGCGTCGAGGAGCGTCGTGTCAGGCATGTACGCTCCCGTGAGCTTCGCCGCCTGCGTCGGACTTGTGACGACCAGGAACGTTGAGTCGTCATTCGACGTCCAGTTCAGCACGGCGTACGTGGTCTGGGAGGCGCCGTCGGTGATGGTCCACGACCGGTCCGGCACCTCGGTGGCGACGGTGAGCTGGGCGGCTGTCAGATTCAGGCCATGCTTGGCGAAGATCTGCCTAACCTCTGCCGCAGAGGAGTCTTCGAGCGCGGCCAGCAGTGCCTGGTAGTCGCTTGTGGGCCTCCGGGGAACGCGGAGGACCTCCGACAGCGCGCCGAGCTGCGCTCCGGTGAGGTCGGCGCCTTTGAGGGTGATGCTCGACAGGTCGGCATTGTGGAGGTACACCGTGCCCGTCAGTTGCGCCCCTGTGAGATCAGCCTGGGCCAGCCCTACGCCGTTCATGCTCGCGCCGTCGAATTGCGAGGCGGTGGCCGGGTCGTGGGGGTTGACCTGGCCAAGGTCAGCCGAGCTCAGGTCTGTCTCATCCATGGTGGCGTTGCTGAATATGGCCCCGCGGAGTACTGCCGGCTGGTCCCGATGTGGACTGAAGTTCGCACGCCGAAGGTCGGCGCCGTCGAATCGGGTGACCAAGCCCGGTTCCACCACGATCAAAGTGGTTGCCCCGTGGGCGCCAGGGCCCTTGATCGCCTGATACACGGCTTTGGTCGACGCATCTGTGATGGTCCACCGGACGCCTTCGTCGTCGGCTCTCACCGTTGTCTGACCGGTCGAAATGCTGAGCCCGTGGTTGGCGAAGATCACCGCCAGCCCGTCTGCGGAAGACTGCCGGAGGGCGGTCAACAGCGCCCGGTAGTCCGCCGTCGAACCCTGCGGCACCTTGAAAAGTTCGCAGCTGTTCCGCACGCCATACAGGAGTGCGTTGCGCATTTTGGCCTTGGTGAACTTCACGCCGGTCAGCGTTGCTCCGGTCAAGTTGCAGTCGTTCAGGGTGTAGTTGCTGAAATCCATGCCGGTGAGCACCGAATACTGGGCTTCCAGGTAGGTCAGGTCTCCGCTTGGCTCGAGCCCCACGAGGGTGGCACCTGTCAGGTCGAGGTATGACCAGTTCTTCTGAATCGTGCTGTAGTTGAGCGTCGTCCCTCGGAACGAGGTCAACGCCGAGGGATCGCTGGAGAAGCGAGGCGGGATGCTGAAGTCGCAAGTGGTGAGGTTGGTGTGGTCGAATTCGGTGCCGTCCATGCGGGTTTGCAGAAATGACGCGTGTTCAAGGACTGCCCCGGTGAAGTCAGCGCCGGTCAACGTCGAGGTGTCGAAGACGCCGTAGGGGATCGAGGCCCCTCCAAACCTTGCGTCCGTGAGGTCGCAGACTGTGCCGGCCGACGTCGACGTGAACACGATGTGCCCGAGTCTGGCATCGCTGAAATTCGCCGCTGCCAACGTGACGCCATAGAAATGGGCGTTCTCGAGCACTTTCCCCGACAGGTCCATGCGGGTGAGGTTCGACTGCGTCACCGCCAGCGAGCTCAGATCTTGTGGTGGGTCGGAGATGGTGGCGTCAGTCAGGTCCAGGTAACTCCAGGCCGACCCGAGAGCTTGGTAGGGCACGGTGGCCCCGATGAACTTGGTCGGGTGGTCGGCGGTGGATCCAAAGCCGACGTTGTCCCCGAAGTTCGTGGTCGAGAGATCGCAGCCGGAGAAATCAGTGCCGTTCCCCATCGTCGCATCCGTGAGGTCGGCTCCAGCCATGCTGAGGACCCCCTTGAAGGTCGTCCCGATCAGCGTGGCGCTTGTGAGATTGGCCCCGGTGAGGTCCAGCCCTGCGAGGTTCAGCCCGCTCAGGTCGCATCCCTGGCAGTTGTACGGCGGCTGTCCGCTCCTGATGCAGTCCGCCATCGTTTGCAGCATCTCGACCACCCCGACTCAGCCCGCCACGATTGTGGTCCTTGCCTTGTCGAGCGCAGCGAGCGTGTCGGACTTGCGCTGGGTGAAACCAACATTCGGGCAGTAGGGGTCCTGCATCGGGTAGGAGTCGTCGGAATTGAGTACCTTGCCGCTTTGAATCAAGCCGGTCTTGATCGCTGTCGACAAGGGGTCGAGGGCGAGGATCACCCCCTCCAAGTCCTGGAGCGCCTTCTGGAGTTGTACGTTGTTCCATCCATATGAGCCGAGTGGGTCGCTCAGATGCAGCAGGGTCACGTAGACAAGCTGGTTCACGAAGGTGTCGTTGGGGTATTCGAGCGAGGTGGTCCGCAGGTCAGCGATCTTCTGCGCCAGTTGCCGTGCGGACTGGTCGCCATTTGGCACGGCGATCAGCAAGTGCAGCAAGTAGAAGTAGTCGTCGGCGGTCAGTTGGGTTTCGCGGAGCAGCGACGTCGCTGTGGTGTGCTGCTCCTGGTTGACCGCGATGGTCTCGCCGACGATCGTGGGGAAGCCTTTCCATGCGTTGAGAACCGATGTCAGGAAGGTGACGCAGTTCTGTTGATCGGTCTTCGCAGGGCCGACATCGATCAGATTTTCAGGAGGGGTGTCCCCCCACCTGTCGGCCAGACTCTGGACAGCAGCGCTCCAGGTGGTCGGGGCGCTCGGTACGGACAGCCCCGGTCCCCATGTCTGCGTGATGTCATCTCCGGTCAACTCGGTCGACCACGTATAAGAGTGCCGGAAGGTGTACCAATAGTTCGTCCATGGGTTCGGTTCGTCCACGTACCCTTGTGACCCGTCAAGGCGCGGCGGGCCCCAGATCGCATTGTTCCGAACCCAGTTGGCGTACTCCCAAACGAGGCGATATTCGGCGAAGTCTTCGTCGTCATTGACCTTCTGCCCCAGCGTTTCGAAGAGGCTGTCGTACCAAGTCTTCCACGTCGCGTTTTGCACGCCGGCGTATGCGGCCTCGAGATTTGCCAGTGAGGCGTAATAGTTGCCGACATCGGCATTGGTCACGTTGGTGATCTTGTCGGCGCTCCACGTCCCCTGAAACTCTAGAAATGCGCGAATCCCGGGAAGTTCGCCAGCGACGAGTGTGTGCGTGGTGTCAGTCATCTGCTTCTGCCAATCACGCGCGGTCAGGCGTGGATGGGACCCACTGGCTCACGGTGGGTTCTGGCCGCCCGGCTGGTCCTTGCATCTGCTCGTAGTTGAGCGTGAAGAGGGTCCGCCACTGGTCCACCGTCATGCGGGCAGCGATGACCTGGCCGTTGTGGCTGTCGGTGTCCGGATTGACCGGCGTTCCGTCGGGGTTGTAAAGGTCCAATCGGTAGTCGGCGGCGTTGGTTCCGTCGCCGACGTACGACAGTACGTAGATGAAGCCTTTGCTCTCGACGGCCACATCCAAGTACTTCACCGACCTGGCCGGGGCGGCGTCCTTGAGGCGCATCAGGGAGGTGAGGTTCTGGCACCGCAACACGTTCTCGGCCGAGCCCTCGGCAGCTGGTTCGAGCGTCACGGCGAAGCTGAGCGTATTCGTCTTGTCCATCACGATCCATTCGGCACTCGGCGCCTTGACCTCGATGGTCGGTGAGAAGCATCTGTAGACGTCGACTTCGTTCAGCCCTTCGCCGTTGAAGCGGATGTCGTAGCTGACACCGATGGTGCTGTCCTGGAGGAGCCAGCTGTTCTGGGCGGTCTGCAGGATCGTCACGCTTGAACCCAAGGTGAGTGCATGGTTGTCAAAGTGACTTTGCAGATCCTTGGTGACGGTGCCGGCATTGAGGCCGGCGACAAAGCTCGCGGGCATGCTGAAGGCCGGGGTCAACAGGTAGCGGGGGTCGTAGGCTCCCTTGGCGGTGTTCATCACCGGCACGTGCTGCTGGAGGGCCTGGAGCAGCGCGGGCGTCGCTTTGGCTTGGTTGAGGTCGCTCTCCAGGCTGTTGGCGAGATCGAAGGCCAACTCTCCCGCAAAGCATTGCACCGGATTTGCCTGGGTGTCGAAGGCCTGAATGCGCGCATTGATGCCTTCCAACACCAGGATCCGTCCATCGGCGGAGATGGTCAGTCCCGTGGGGCCTTGCATCAACCCCTCACGCCGGCCTGTGCCAGAGAACGGCAGCGCGCGCGGAGCGTCCTTGTTGTCCACGGCTCGGGTCGGCAGCTTCAAGATCTCCATCTTGTCGTTCTGATAGCTGATGGCGATCACGTAGCCGTTGGGATGGACGGCGATGGCGTCCAGATTCGGAATGGCGAACGCCCCCCAGCTCTGAGTCGCGGCATAGTCGAAGGTCGTGCCCCCGCTGTCCTGCACGTCTACCGGGCGCAAGTGGTACAGCTGGTCGGTCTGGTAGCTGCGGGTGTCGAGGTAGAAGTTGTTCGGGCTGACCGTCGGCGCTGGCCAGTTGAACACACCGATGACGTCCACCTGACGCTTGAGGTCGTAGAGGAGAGGTTGGTTGGGGACGCCGATGTGCCAGGCCGCGCTCGCCGTGACCACGCTCAGCTGCGCGCCGTCGGGCAGGGAGAACCCCTTTGTGTCGAAGATATCCCTGATGTCACTCGGCACCGCTCCTCCGGTCGCGCCTACTTGGTCCAACTCGGGCTGAGCCGTGGCCGGCAGCGTGAAGAGCGGCGCGGAGCCGAACTGATCGAAGCCGATGTAGGGCTGCACCGAAAAGCCGCGGGTCGGGGCCAGCATGCCGGTCTCCGGGTCGGCGAGGGTCGAGATGGTCTGGAAGACGTACATCGCACTCGACTGGTTGGTTGAATCGTTGTCCTCTGGCAGGTCCTGCTTTTGGGCCAGATAGGAGTAACCGAGCTTGTACGCCAGGTTGTTGATGGTGACATCGACCAGACCTTGCACATCCTGGCTATGCAAGCCCACCTTCGTCGTTGAAGGAGCGGGCTCGGTCGCGTTGCTCACGGACAACTCAGCACCGACTGGCCGTTTCGTATCGTCGTAGATCGTCGTTTTCACGACGTCATAGGTGATGTTCACCTCCTTGTCGACGACCTGCCACTGACCCGGCTTGCTCCCGGCCGCGATAGACGCAGTATTCGAGAGTCGCACCCCACTGGACCAGAAGGCATCTCTCACCGGTTGCGGGGTGAGTCCCGCGACGAACGAGGACTCCAGGGTGTCGCTGATGCTGAAGATGGTCTTCTCCCAGACGTACGATCTCGATGTGCCGTCATAGTCCAGCTTCGCCTCGTGGGAATATGTCGTGGCCGCCGTCAGTGGCACCAGTTGCTCGATGATCGAGCCGGTCTCGGTGCGTGCACTTCCATCGGTCGGCACCGCCTGGATCCAGCCGCTCACCCATTTCCCGCATAGCCAGTTCGACGCCGAGTAGATGTCGGCGATGATCTGGAACTGCTGTCCTGGCGCCGAGGGCAATGCGTCGCCAGTCGCCGTCGCGAAAGACACGCTGATCGAAGCGTCTTCCTGGCCAGGCATCGGCCCGGATTTCCGGAGTGTCGTCCCGCCCTTGTACTGGACAGAAAGCACGAAATGGTCACTGACCTGTGGCCAGATCGGTTTCTGGGTCTTCGTCCCGTGCGTCGGATCGGGGTTGACGTTGACGTTCAAGGTCATCGAACGCTTGACGTCCAGGCTGTACGTGGCTGGGCTCAATGCCACCTCGACGCTCGTGGCGACCATATCGGCGATCGCGGCGGTCTGGCCGGCCACCCGCAGCCCCCAGCCGATCATCGGTGCGTTATCCGCGAGTTCCATTGCCGTGACATATCCGGTGAGTTTGAGCGCGAAAGCACTGAGGCCCGAGCCCAACAGGATCCCAACTGCAAATTCGGCGAATCTCACCAGAAATGCCTTGAGGCCAATAACCTCTATAGCGGCGTACGCGCCAAGCCCCAATATGGGCGATGCTGCCTGCAAGAGTAGGATCACGTTTCTTGTTTCGCTGAAGAACTCCATGTACCACTTCCTGCCCTGCACGCCGACGGACAAGGCACAGAGCAGGGAAGGAAGCCCGTAGCTGAGGAGGCTGGTGTAGATCAGACCAGGCCAGTCGACGTCCATGTCCCAATAGCCATTGCCCATCCCTCCTATCAGGACGTTGGCCCCACTGGCACTGTCGGGGACTTCGAAGGAGAGCGTGAGCGGATCCATCAAGAACAGCAACGGTGCACCGAAGAAGGTAAGACCGGCGCCGATATGCTGGAGGTACATCTTGGTGTTGTTGGGTTCCAGCCATTTCTGAAGAAACCCCGCCGGCAATTGATCCTGCCACGACGCCGGCCTGTCGATGGGCTGATTTGCGGCATCGAGGAACTGGATGTAGACGCCCAGTCCGCGATTGGGCCAGTTCCTCACGTCGAAACTCAAGGTCTTCAACACTTCGTCGAATTTGACGGATGCCGGATAGAGGTCCAAACCGAAATGCGCCGTCTTGCTGGCGATGGTCCAAGCGCTCAGGGCAGGCGCAACAGTCTCCGCGGCGGCGAGCCGCGGCGCCGACACGGCGACAGGGCTGGGCGGAACGTTGCTGCGCGAGACCTGTGTGACGCCGTGCTGGGTGGACCAGTGCTGGCCCTTGAGCCACGGCGTGTCCTTGATGACTTTGACCGCTTCCTGCACCACAGGCGTGACCTGGTCCGCGAGGCCGGCGGAGAGATTGTGCTGGGGGATGACCTGTACCTGCTGGCCGTTGATGGTTTTGGTCGGCCAAGGCACCGCGCGACCGTCGCTGCCCTTCAGGTTTGGGGCGGGCGGCATCACTTTGCCGTCGGGGTCTTTCACATAGGTGTTCCCGTACCAGGGCTCGGTTCCCTCCGCGGGGTGGGTGGAGAGGTATTGCCAGACCTGTGGGAAGGAGGATTGTCTGGCCACGATTTCCTGGGCGATGCGATGGTGTTGCTCAGGAACAAGGGTGCCGATCTCCGGGTGCTGCATCACGATGGTCAGCGCCGTGGAGATGTAGTTGACGGTCGTCGAGGCATCCACACAAAATTCTTCGGCGTCGTCCTCGCTCAGATCCGTGACGCCGTAGTGGGCGAGTACGGCGGGCACCGGAAGGTACGAATCCCGCTTCATCGCTCGTACCGCCCGCCGCACTGCATCGGCGGGCACGTGCTGAAAGACCGCTGCTACCTCATCCGTCGCCGCGTCGGGGTTGCGGGACGGATAGCCGACCCAGTGAAGGCCGACAGCGTCCGCAGGAACCTCAACGCCTTGTGCAAAGTGGGTGAGACGACTGAGATCGCTCTCGGGCATAGCCAACAGCGCCCGGTTGTGCTGGGCGTGATGCCGGCGCGTTTCGTCAGTGTGAGGCTCCAGCGTCGTGTGATTGCCGAGTGCGCGAAGAGTGAACTCCTGGTCCTCCGGCAAATGCTTCACGTGACTCAAGTCGAAGTGCAACGTCACCGTCTCTGTCTTTCGCACGTACGTCCCCCTTCAGAGGTCCTGACATCGATGCAACGACCTGCAGCCGACAACGCCAGCGCAATCAGGCGTTATCTGCGGCATGGCCCTGCAGCCGGCCTGACCTGTTCACGCTCGCCGAACCGGTCTAGCCGACGCCATACGCAGACCTGCGTACGCGAATACTCTTGACTGGTCACTCGGTGGGCAGCGCGTCACACTCGGACCTTCCGCGTGCGCGGAGGGAACGCGATGCTTTCGAACGGGCACATCGACCCCCGGAACACCAGCGACCCGGGCGCCGGCCACACACGCACCAGCCACCGGTACAACGACTACTGGCTCGACGCGACAATGTCGTTGCTTAGTAGACCGCTGGTCGAGTTCCCCGTCGCCGACCTCGCCGGGCACCTGCTCGAGACTTTCGAGCTGACCTCGTTGAGCTGGGAGTGGCGCACCGCGGAAGGGGTGGCCGGATGCGAGAAGTACGCCGGCGACGACGCCACGTTCACTTCTGAGGTCATCGCGCTGTTCCACAAACGCGAGTCGATGATGCGCCACCCGCTGCTGCGCTGGTTCGCGGTGACCGGCGACCCGTCACCCCAGTCGGTTGGTCGGGTGCCGGAGGAGATGACCTCGCGCTGTGACCGGGCCTGGTTCGAGGACACCACGATCCCGTTCGGCATCGACCAGCAGTTGTCGATCCCGTGCTGGATGGAGGGGCAGGCGTACGGGGCATTCGTGCTGACCCGGCCTCGGGATGACTTCGGTGATCGCGACATGGAGCTCGCGCGGCGCATCCAGCAGCTGATGGTCGGACTCTCGGTGCAGGTCCGCGCTCAGGGGCATACCGGCTGGTTCGCGGGCAACGGCGGCGCGGTCAACCGAGGCCTGACGGGCACCGAGGCCAGGGTCTTGGCGCTGCTCAGCCGCGGCTACACCGCGACCCGGATCGCGCGGACGCTACTGATCTCGCCGCGCACGGTGCACAAGCACCTGGAGCACATCTACCGCAAACTGGGGGTCTCCGACCGGCTCCTAGCCGTTCAGGTCGCAAATGAGCTAGAGCTGTGCGAGCACACTAACGGCACTCACGCGAACGGCATGAACGGCGGTTCGACGAACGCGAGCGGCAAGGCCACCACAAGCTGTCAGGGCCTCGTGCTGCCGCAGGCTCGCGCCCATGTGCAGGACTAAGCCTCGATCCGATGGGTAGCTTGGACCGGCGGTCTGGTGCTGACGAGGGTCTTGGCGGTGTGGTGGCGTGAGGGCGTGCCTGGCCTCGCTGCCAGGTGGTTCCAGGGGTTCTATCCTGTCGCGGCCTTTGGCCAGTCTTGGGTGGTCAGGTCGCGGTCGCCGACGGGTTACGTCCAGATGGACGCACCGGGTATCAGTTCAGTGCGCGTTGGATTCCGGGTGTCGGCACGGCGTTGGGAGACTGTGGCCGGATGGGCGTTCGCGAGCCCGGGCGGTACTTCGGCGGTAGGTGGCCGGCGTCCACCAGCCAGGTCAGCGTGTCGCGCAGCGACTCCTCGAGCGGTCGAGGGTGAACACCGAGCTCATGCTCGGCCAGTGCAGTGTCGAACCGGGTGTCGCGGATGCCGAACTCAGCACCTTCACGGTCTGCGGGATAACGCCAGCGCGCCGGCAGCAGCCGATGGAGCGCATCCATGGGAGCCGTGGCCACAGGCACCAACCGTGCCGGCAGGTTGACATGCGGACGCCGTCTGCCAATCGCGGCCCCCACCGCGGCGTACAGGTCGTCTCCTGTCATGTGGTGACCCGGCACCACGTAGCGTCGCGAACCGCGCCCGGGCTGCAGACAGGCCACGACGACCGCCGCGGTGTCTCGGACATCGACGGTGTGCATGCCGCCGGACGGCCAGATCGGAAACAGTCCCCGGGCAATCCAGGCCAGGCGGGCTGCCTGTTCACCCAGGTACGGGTCTGCCGGGCCGTAAACGCTGCCCGGATACACCGACACCACCGGAGCTCCGTGCTGCTGCAGTGCGCGGGCCACGCGCTCGGAGGCGACCTTGGACCGGGAGTACGGGAGCTCGACGTCACCCAGCGGCAGGGAGCTG
>Ga0190275_10002124_pt1 | contig 14354 bp, 11 predicted proteins | sample Popmic550T_FD_133745 | JGI IMG/M metagenome (GOLD analysis project Ga0190275, IMG submission 133745) | Populus adjacent soil microbial communities from riparian zone of Yellowstone River, Montana, USA - 550 T | ecosystem: Environmental > Terrestrial > Soil > Riparian zone > Trees stand | place... | reverse complement strand
GCACGCCGGTGGCATTGAGCACGGGGCGCAGGTTGGGGGTGGCCAGCGTGCTCAAGGCGGCGTCCACGTCCGCATCGTCGAAGGGACGCTCTCCACGCAACAGGCGCTCCCGGGCCCGCTCCACTGCCAGGCGCAGAGCGGCGACGGCGCGCGCGCGCGGCAAACCGGCCAGCCGCGGCTCCAGAGACGGCCGGCGCAGGAGCTGCTCGATGGACGGCAGAGCACGCAGGAGCGCGTTCTTACCGCCGTCCCCGCTATGAGGCGGTGCGTCCACGATGCGCAGTCTAGCCCGGATTGGGGCCGCGCGCCCACAGCCTTACAGGTTCGGCCAGAGCGTGCCCTACCGGGACGACGGCAACAGCCCGGCGGACTTCACCGCGGAGACCTTGGCCGGGCGCCCGTAGAGCAGCTGATAGGTGTTGTAGGAGCGCAGCACGCGCTTGATGTAGCCGCGCGTCTCGGCGATCGGCACCTCCTCCACCCAGGCGTCCAGCGGCATGCCCTTGCGCTGGCCGCGCCACCGATTCACCGCCCCGGCTCCGGCGTTGTAGCTGCCCACCGCGAACGGCGTGTTGCCGTCGAACTTCCTCACCAGCTCGCCCAGGTGATGGGCGCCGAGGCGGATGTTCAGCTCCGGCTCCAGCAGGGACTCGACGCGGAAGCGCTTGATCTTCAGCTGCTGGGCCACCGCCTTCGCCGTGTAGGGCATGAGCTGGGTGAGCCCCAGCGCGCCCGCCCAGGACAGCGCCTTGGGATCCAGCGCGCTCTCCTCGCGCATGAGCGCCTGCAGGAGATCCGGCTCCACCCCCGCCTCCTTGGTGTGCTTCTCGATCAGCTCCCGGTACGCGTTCGGATAGGCGATCTCCCACACCGGCCGGGTCTGCGGGGTGATCCGGCCGCTCAAGTCCCTGCGCAGGGATACCCGCGCTACCGCGTGCGCCGCGCGCTGATCCCCCGCCATGGACAGCAGGTGGACGATCAGCCGCACGGGCTCGGCCGGCAGCCCGTTGCGGTTGACGGCCAGCAGCTCGGAGGACACGGCCTCCGGGAAGCCCAGGCGCAGCAGCTCCACGGCCGCCAGGAAGTGCGGATCCTTCTCCACGGTGGGCCCGGTGTGCATGGGCCACGGGCTGGCGGACTCCGCGGAGAACACCAGCTGCGGGGCGATGCGCTCCAGCCGCTCCTTGTCCATCTCGCCCAGCTGCGCGCGCGCCATCAGCCCGTAGTAGGTGGCCGGGTGCTCCACCGCGAGCTTCTCGAAGAGGGCCACCGCCTCCTTCCCGTTGCCGCGCTCCAGGAACGTCCGCGCCCGCCAGTACTGGGCGCGCTCCACGTCATAGCTCTCGTCCGCGTCGGCGAAGCGCTTCTCGATCCGCTCCAGGATGGGCAGCCCGCCATCCGGCACCTGAGAAGTCCGAGCGATCCAGAAGGCCTTGAAGAGCGCCTCGCCCAGGAAGTCCCCCTGCGGGTAGTTCTTCTCCAACTCCTCGAGCCGGGCCAGGGCCTGCCCCGGCCGGTCCGTCTTCACGTACAGATCGGCCGAGTAGAAGAGCGCGTCGTCCGCGAAGGAGTGGCCGGGGAACTCGCGCGCGAGCCGCTCGTAGGTCTCCGGGCCACGCCGCTGGTCCACGATGGAGCGCGAGGAGCCCAGCACGTACATGGCGCGCGGCAGCAGATCCGCGTCCTGGCACTTCTCCACCACGGGGGTGAGCACGGAGATGGCCTTGGTGTGGTTGCGCTCCTTGCGCTGGCCCTTGCCGAAGACGAAGTGGGCGCGGCAGGCGAGGGGCTCCGGCAGCTTCAACGTGGGCAGCAGCGGCTCCAGCACCGCCAGGCCCTGCTTGTTGCGGTGCAGCTCGATGAGCTGCTCGGCGCGGGCCACCTGAGCATCCACCGGGGGCTTGATCCCCTTGAGGCGCCGCTCCGCCTGCTTCGTCAGCGGCGAGAGCGGGTACAGGGACCACAGCCGCCACAGCGCCTCGCGCTCGCGCACGCGATCCTTCTTCTCCGCGGCGATGTCGGCGATGGCCATGAGCGCCTCGGCGCCCACATTGCGGCCGAAGAGCGGCGCCGGACGGTTGGCCAACGGCGTGAGCGCGGCCATGGCCCCGTCATGATCCTTCTTCTTGCGCAGCACGCGCCCGAGCGTCAGGCGCGCGTCCACGTACAACTTCGAGTCCTCGGACACCTGCGAGAGCAGCTTCGCCGCCTGCTCGAAGCGGCCCAGCTCCTCGAGCGCCACGCCCGCGTGCGTCAGGCACCGATCCTTCAGCGCCGGGTAGTCCTCCGCCAGGGCGGCCATCTCCTCGGCCGCGCGGACCTCATCCCCACCGCGCACGGCGCTCAGGGCGCGCAGGTAGCGCACTGGCGCGGAGTCGCCCTCGTCCGCTAGCAGCTCGCGAGCCTTGAGGTAGAAGCCCCGATCGAAGGCGGCCTTGGCCTCCTTCTTCTTGCCCTCGGCAAAGTACGGCGCCAGCTCCTCCAGCCCGTAGGCCTTGCCGCGCGGCACCTCGAGCTCGGCCTTCTTGGGAGGCTCCGGCTTCACGAGGGGCAGCGGGAACGCGGGGTTGAAGATCTCCACGTACCCCGGCGGCAGCGAGGCTCTCTCCACGTCCGGCGGGGGGGCGAGCAGCGCCTCGGTGGGGGCGCCATCCGTGCGCGGCTGCGGCGCTTGCGCCGGCTCCGAGGCCACGACGGGCTGCGCGGAGGCCAGCTGCGCGAAGGAAACGAGGGCAATCAGCGAAAGGGCGGATTTCATGGGGGAGGGCCGTCGCCCCTGGTGAATGTGCTCGGGCACGCCCGAGGACAACTGGGAGCACTCAAAAAATTTCCGGACGTGGACACAGGTTAGACTGTTCGCTCGAACATGGACATCCGCACCCAGAGCGCGCTCCTCGCATCCCTCGTCGGCCTGGCGCTCGGGCTGGCCATGCTCTTGCGGCCGGGCCGCTCCCGGGTGGTGACGCTGTATTCCGTCTTCGCCCTGACGGTGGCGGGGTACTACCTGGCGCTCTTCTTCGCGAGCATCTTCCCCGAGGCGGGGTGGGTGTCCAGAACAGCGGTGGGGGCCACGATCCTGCTGGCCTCGGTCGTCCCCCTGGCGGCCGTGTCCTTCTTCCTGGAGTTCCTGGGGGTCACCAAAGAGACGCACGTGCTCGGCCGGCGGCTGGCCCTGCTGTCAGGCGTGTTTGGCCTGGTGGTGGCCGTGACGCCGCTGGCGAACCAGAGCTGGGCGCGGGTGGCCGTGGGGGTATGGGTGCTGGGCACGCTGGTCACCTCGGTGAGCCTGCTGCTGAACCGGGTGCACCTCCAGGAGTCGCGCATCGAGCGGCTGCGGCTCATGTACCTGGCCATCGGCGCGGGGGCCACGCTCCTGCTCACCGCGGTGGATCTGGTGGGCCGGCGCTACGACATCCCCCTGCCGCCGCTGGGGCCCATCTTCTCCACGATGTACCTCTTCTTCCTCTCCCAGACGCTGCTGCGGCTGCGGCTGATGGATCTGCACGAGCTGCTGGGGAAGATCGCCTCGCAGACGGTGCTGGCCTTCATCCTGGCCGCCGTCTTCACGGTGCTCACCGTGTGGGTGAAGGAGAACGCCGCCCTGTTCATCTTCAACACGGTGGTGGCCGCCTTCGTGACGATCATCCTCATGGAGCCGCTGCGGGTGAAGGTGGACGAGCAGGTGGTGGCCATCTTCTTCCGGGAGCGCTTCGAGCTGCTGCGCTCGCTGGGGGCGCTGCGGGCGCGGATGGCCACGGTGATCGACATCTCCGAGGTGACACGGATGGTGCTGGACGCCATCCACGAGACGGGCCGCGTGACGCACACCTCCGTGTACATGCTGGCGGAGGATCGGCCGGGCTACCGGCTGCTGGACTCGCGCGGCCCTCCGCCGGAGACGTTCCTGGACACGGCCGCGGCGCGCGGGCTGCTCCTGGCGGCGGCCTCGGGGCAGAAGGCGGTGCTCCTGGAGAACGTGGACACCCGGCTCACGGCGCTGCGGGGGCATGGGACCGAGGGCAAGCGCTTCCGGGACGAGATCAAGCGCCTGCAGGACACGCGCGCCTCCCTGCTGCAGATGAAGTCCGGCATCTCCGTGCCGCTGGTGGGCAATGATCGGGTGATCGGCTTCCTGAACCTGTGGGACGAGCGCGTGCCAGAGGCCTACGCCTCGGACGAGATCGCCCTCATCCTGTCCGTGGCCGAGCGCCTGGCCACCGTGCTGGAGAACTCGAAGCTGTACGAGAAGATCCGCGAGCGCGATCGCCTGGCGGCGCTGGGAGAGATGGCGGCCGGCCTGGCGCACGAGATCCGCAACCCGCTGGGCGCCATCAAGGGCGCGGCCCAGTGTCTGGATCCGAAGCGGCTCCCGGGCGAGGATGGCGAGTTCCTGGGCGTCATCGTCGAGGAGGTAACCGGCTCAACGGCGTGGTGACGGCGTTCCTGGACTACGCTCGCCCGCTCAAGCAGAGCTTCGGCCCCACCGATCTCAACGAAGTCGTCACGCGCACCATGCGCCTCATCCAGAACGACGTGCCCCACCAGATCGAGCTGGCGGTGCAGTTGGATCTCACGGTGCCGCGCGTGGACGGGGACGCCGAGCAGCTCAAGCAGGTGCTCATCAACCTGGTGCAGAACGCGGTGCAAGCCTTCGGCGAGGCGGGCGGCCGCATCACCGTGGGCACGGCGAAGCCGGACCGGTTCAGCGATTTCCGCGGAAACATGAACGAGTTCGTCGAGGTGCATGTCTCCGACACGGGGCCAGGCATCCCGTTGGACCAGCAACAGCACATCTTCGTGCCCTTCTTTACAACCAAGCAGAAAGGCACGGGATTGGGGCTGGCCATCTGTCAGCGCATCGTCAAGAATCACGGCGGGAGCATTGCCGTCCACAGCAAGCCCGGCGAAGGGTGCACCTTCGTCGTCCGCCTGCCCTCGCCCCCCGCAGAACCCCAGGCAGTGGAGGCCGTCCCCTCGGACGGTACGCCCTTCCCTGCCACCCAACCGGCCCTTCCCCCTCCCGTTTCCCCCGCCGAGACCCGGTCTCGGCGCGAAAAGAAGCGCAAGGCGGGTTGATACAGCTTGTTACACTGTTACATGGTGGGTCGTAGGCGAGCAGCCCACCTCTGGGGTAGAACCCCACCTGGAAAGTTCCGGAGAACCGCATGAGCAAGCCCATCCAAGTCCTCCTCACCGACGATTCCCCCACCATGCTCCAGGTTCTCACGCGCCTGCTGTCGGCGCAGCCGGACGTGACGGTGGTGGGCACGGCGCGCGACGGCGAGGAGGCCGTGGCCCTGGCCCGCTCGCTGAAGCCAGACGTCATCACCCTGGACGTGCAGATGCCCGGCGTGGACGGCCTGGGCGCCACCGAGCGCATCATGGCGGAGACGCCGTGCCGGATCCTGATGGTGTCCGGAGCGCCGGACACGGACCTGTCCTTCCGGGCGCTGCAGGCCGGGGCGCTCGAAGTCATCGCCAAGCCGCAGGGCTCGCCGGAGGACGTGGCGCGCTTCGGCGTGAGGCTGCTGTCGGCCATCCGGCTGCTGGCGGAAGTTCCGCTCGTCACCAAGCGGCGCGAGGGCCACGCCAACCCGCCCCCGCTGCCTCCGGGGCGGCAGATCCGGGCCTTCGGGCTGTTCTCGTCCATTGGCGGGCCCTCGGCGCTGGCCTCGCTGCTGTGGCTGCTTCCGCGCAGCCTGCCCTACCCCCTCTTCATCGCCCAGCACATCACCCCGGGCTTCACCGTGGGGTTGCACCGCTGGCTGTCCTCGCTGTCGCCGCTGCCGGTGGAGATCGCGCGCGCCTCCGAGCAGCCCCGGGCGGGCACCGTCTACCTGGCCCCGGATGGCCACCACCTGCGGGTGGGAGTCCAGGGGGAGCTCGTCATCGAGAAGGCCTCGGGCACCACGTTCCCCTCGGGGGATCTGATGCTGGCGTCGCTGTCGCGAGCCTACGGCCAGCACACCGCGGGCGCGGTGCTCAGCGGCATGGGCGAGGAAGGCGCGGTGGGGTTGATGGCCATCAAGCGCGCGGGCGGGCTGACCTTCGCGCAGGATCCGGAGACCTGTCTGGTGGCGGGGATGCCGGAGGCGGCGCTGCGCAACAAGTCCACGGAGCATAAAGTCTCTCCGGAAGCGCTGGCCGCCATCATGCGCGCGCTCGACGGCCCGTCGCCCTCGGGCGGCTGACACGGCCCCTCACGGGCCGCGCCTGCCTGGATCGAAGACGGTTTCTGGAGCACTCTCGCCTTTCCTTCCGAGGTGCGCACATGAGCTCCACCATCCGAGTCCTCATCGCGGATGACTCGCCGACCATGCTGAAGATGTACGCGGCGCTGCTCTCGTCAGCGCCGGACATCCAGGTGGTGGGCACGGCGAAGGATGGGGCGGAGGCCCTGGAGCTGGCGCGCACACTCCACCCGGATGTCATCACCCTGGACGTGCGCATGCCGCGGATGGACGGGATCGAGGCCAGCTCGCGCATCATGAGCGAGGCCCCGAGCCGGATCCTCGTCATCTCGGGGGCCGTGGACGCGGAGATGTCCTTCAAGGCGCTGCAGGCCGGGGCGCTGGAGGTGATGCCCAAGCCGCGGCCGAACCTGGAGGGCCTGGCCAACTTCGGCGTGAAGCTGATCCACATCATCCGGACCATGGCCGAGCTGCCGGTGAGCCAGCGCCCGGCCTCTGCCGAGCCCACTTCGGCCCAGGCCTCCAGGGCGGCGCCCGTGCTGCAAGGGGGGCGGGTGAATGGCTTCGGGCTGGTGGCCTCCACGGGAGGGCCGCCGGCGCTCTGTCACCTGCTGTCGCTGCTGCCTCCGAAGCTGCCGTACCCGATCTTCATCGCCCAGCACGTCTCGGATGGCTTCACCGCCGGCCTGTGCCAGTGGCTGGGCGCTGCCTCCTCGCTGCGGCTCGAGGTGGCGCAGACGGGCGTCCGGCCTCAGCCGGGCTACGTGTACCTGCCACCAGACGGGCACCAGCTCCAGGTGATGCTGACAGGAGAGCTGCTCGTGGAGCCGATCCCCACCGGGAAAGCTGCCCTCGGGGACACGCTGCTGGCCTCGCTGGCGCTCGGCTACGGAAACCGGGCGGCGGGGGCGGTGCTCACGGGCATGGGCTCGGATGGAGCCGCGGGGCTGCTGGCCATCCGCCGCGCCGGCGGGCAGACCTTCGCGCAGAGCCCCGAGAGCTGCGTTGTCCCCGGAATGCCCGAGGCGGCCTTGCGCAACGGCGCCACGGACACGGTGCTGTCACTCGAGGCGCTGGCCTCGGCCATGCGCTCGCTCACGGGCGCGGCTCCTCCGACGTCCACCGTTCGCAACTGAAGCACCGCCGGCCGAAGCGTGCTGCATGTGACAGTCCGTTTCTGCGATGCCACTGATTGCCTGGCACCTGACCTGGAGAGTAGGCTCGAAGCCGTGCGGGTGATACAATCCAGCACGTAGGCTTTTCGTCCCTCTCGCAGCGCGCTCGACGGCCCTCTGAGGTGCCCATGAACAAGCCAGTCCAGGTCCTTCTCGCAGATGACTCGCCCACGATCTTGCGGATGTTCAGCGGGCTGCTCGCCACGGCTCCAGACATCCGGGTGATTGGCACCGCGAGCGATGGGAAGGAGGCCGTGTCGATGGTGCAGTCGCTTCGCCCGGATGTGGTGACCTTGGATGTCCGGATGCCCCGGATGGACGGGATCGACGCCACCGAGCGCATCATGGCCGAGAGCCCCAGCCGCATCCTGGTGATCTCAGGGGCAGTGGACGCGGAGCTGTCCTTCAAGGCGCTGCAGGCCGGGGCGCTGGAGGTAATGCCCAAGCCGACGCCTGGGAAAGGTGAGAGCCTGACGGGCTTCGGCCAGCAGCTCATCCACACGATCCGGACGATGGCGGAGATCCCGCTCGCGCTGCGCAAGCCGTTCAGCGGCCACCCGGCGCCGCCGCCGCTGCTGCGGAGCGGCCGGGTGAACGGCTTCGGGCTGGTGGCAGCCACGGGAGGGCCGCCGGCGCTGGCCATGCTGCTGTCGCTGCTGCCTCCAAGCCTCCCCTACCCGGTCTTCATCTCCCAGCACGTCTCGGTGGGCTTCACCTCGGGGCTTCGCCAGTGGCTGGGCGCGGCCTCCCCGCTGGAGCTGCAGGTGGCTCGCACGGGCATGAAGCCGCAGCCGGGCCATGTCTACCTGCCACCGGATGGGCACCAGCTGCAGGTGCTCACGTCGGGAGATCTCCTGGTGGAGCCGGTCCACGGCTTCCACGCGTCGATGGGGGACGCGCTGTTGAGCTCGCTGGCGCGGGCTCATGGGAACCGAGCCGGTGGTGCGGTGCTCACGGGCATGGGCTCGGATGGAGCCGCGGGGCTGCTGGCCATCCGTCGCGCAGGCGGGCTCACCTTCGTGCAGCACCCGGAGAGCTGCGTCGTCTCCAGCATGCCCGAGGCGGCGCTGCGAGCAGGGGCCGCAGAGTCGTCACTCTCGGTGGAGGCCATGGCCTCGGCCATGAGGGCGCTCTCGGGCGCGATCCCCGTGGCCCCAGGCTTGCGCAGCTGAGGTTCTGGCGGCAACGCGGCTTCGACGAGAATTCCCCGGCCAGTCTGGGAAGATCGGCGGAGTGCGGCGTATAGAGGCGCAGGTATGAGAACCCTGCTCGCGCTCCGCCTCCTCTTCGTGCTGTCCCTTGGAGCCCTTCCAGGACTCGCGTGGGCGGACCCACCAACGCGCAAGGTGGTTCCGGAGAGTGAGGTGTGCTTCCGGGGAGGCCCCTTGAAGCGCTGCAGGGGGTTCTTGCTGACAGAGTTCGCGGCATACATGGGACCCACCACGAGCTATCGGCGGCCGCCCCTGAACTTCATCTGGGAGGCCGGCTACATGCGCAACCTGGAGGTGCATGAGCTGGCCGTGGGTGGCGCCCTGTTCGTGGTCAACGACGAGGACTCGCGACGAATGCTCGGGCTCAAGCCTCGGCTGAGAACCTGGCTCAACCCATGGCTGAGCTTCGACGTGGCGCCGGGCCTGCTGCTCTTCGGGCTGAAGCACGGCACGAGCTTCATCCCGAGCTATCCCGGCTTCAACGGCCATGTGGCGCTCAACTTCGCCGACTTCGCGGCCGTGAGCGCCCAGCTGGAGGTGTTGCCACTGACAATGCGCTCGAACGTCAACCCGGAAGGCATCGAGGTGAACGGCTTCATCGGGCTGCGCTTCGGCTCCTACCCTGGGGCCGCCGTGGGCTCACTGGCGGCCCTGATCGCCTGGTATGGGGACGGAATCCACTGATCTCACCCTGTCCCGTCCGGTCTTGCACGAAGGGCTGCGCGGGCTCGGAGCACGCCTGCCACATAGAGGATCGCGAGCACCGCGAGGCAGATCCAGGCCAGCCCCAGATAGCGGGAGATGAGGGAGTCGGCACTCCAGCCGAACCACTCGGTGAGCCGGCTGGCGTCGCTCAGGCCCACGCCCTCGATACGGCCGAAGGGGATCTCACCGCGATCCCTCCAGGAGTCCCACCACACCTTGAAGGCATCCGTGAAGGCCGCCGCGCCGATGACGAGAAAGCCCCAGCGCAGCCACCCGCGGTGCAGGGAGCTGTCCTTGCCGGCATAGAGGGTGAGCATGAGCAAGGTGCCCAGCACCAGGCAGCCCCCGTCACCCCCGAAGGTGATGAACGAGCGGGCCATCCCGCCACGCACGAGCACGGTGCCCACGAGCTGGAGGCACAGCAGCGTGATGCCGGCGATGAGCGTGGGGCGATGGCGCAGCTTCCAGCCACGGTACGTGAGCGCCCCGAGTCCAGCCGCCAGCAGGACGGAGAAGGAGGGAGAGCGCACCTCGGCGATGGAGGTCGCCCACGGGCCAGGGAAGGCCGTGTAGCCGGTGAGCCAGGCGGTGACAGCGTGCCCCAGCTCGTGGATCCACATGGAGAGGAAGATGCGCAGCAGGCTGTGGCCCATCCCGGTTGAGTGGAGCACCCACGTCAGGAGCAGCGCCGCGGGAATGGCAAACAGGCGGATCTTCAGCTCGAGCTGAGCGTCCTCGGCATCCTCGTTCCACGTCAGCGCCTCCGCGGGGAGGTGCGGAGGGCGCTCGGGTTCGAGAGGCAGGAAGGCGGGAGGCGCCGCCACGGTGGCAGCGGCCTGCGCGGCGCGAGCCTCGGCCTTGGCGTAGTAGATGCCGCACCGGGGACACTCCGGAGCCGGGGCACGAGGAGCGCCACAGCGAGGGCAGCTCGATGAAGGGCTCTCAGTGCTCATGGAGCGTCACTGCAGGCATGCAGGGGGTGCCCTGGGAGCATAGAGGAGCAGGTCCCTGATGAGCGCAGTCATCAGGGGCATGAGGGCTGTCACCACGCCCGCCAGCAAGTGGGACCGCCGTACCGGGGCTCTGCTGAGGTGGGCGAACACCAGGCCCCAGGCACCACCCTCTTACCCTCCATGGGCCTGGATTGCCAAGCGCCCGAAAACAGGCCGTCCGAGGGAAGGCAGCGCCCCGGTGATGCCTTTCTTTCCGAAGCATTCAAGAAGGCGCGCCACGGTCATGGCTGCCCCGAAGTCGGCGTTCGGGGCGCGTCGTAGGAGGCGCGGACGCACTTACCGTCATACTCGTAGCCCTCATTCCCACAGGGGGGACGACCATCCATCACCACCCAGCAGACGCCCAGCACCTCGCGCTCGAAGCGAGGCGAGCAGGGCGGCTTCTTCTGCCCCGACTGCGGCTCCTTCGGCATCGGCAGACTCAGCACATGGCCGGGCGAGGAAGAGCGTGGGTCCTGCACCACGGAAAGGGGGACTTCCTCCCCCACGCCAGCGTCCGGCGTCTCCACGGGCGGCACGTGCCACTCTTCGGGACTCGCAATCCAGGGCTCGGGCTGGTGTGGCCTGCGCAGTTCGGCAGCAAACGCCACGATGAGCCAGCTCACCACCGCCGCAATGGCTGAGGAGAGCCAGACCGGGAAGCCAACGCGGACGGCTCGGCGTTCGGGCGCTGTCGAAGGGCGCGGGCAGTTGGATCGGCTCGAGCTGCTCGATCGCGAGGAGAAGCGTGGCACCCCTTCCTCAGTGGGGGCCGCCGCGGGTGTGGGGCGGATGGCCCTGTCTGCTGCGGGCCCGGCCTTCTTCGCTGCTCGCTCCAGCGCCTCCGCAATCTCCCTAGCGGTGCCGCGCTCCTGCCTGTCCTCCGCCAGCAGTCGCAGGATGATGCCCTCCAACTCCAGCGCTACCGTGGCGAGCTCGCTCGGGCGCAACAGCTTCCGGCGCTCCGCATCCTCGGTCTCCGGCGGCGGGTAGGTTCCCGTCACCAGCCGGTACGCCGTCACCCCGAGGGAGTAGAGGTCATCCGAAGCGCGGGCATGCCAGCGTGCCTCCGTGTCCCGCCGGAACTTCCACATGAAGCGCAGCATCTCGGGCGCTCGGTAGGGCGTGGTGCCGGGCGGAGCCACGGTGTCCGTCAATGGGCGCGCCCCCGGCAACCACCCCGAGCCGAAGTCCACCAGCACTGCTCGTCCCTCTGCAGTCACGCGGATGTTGTCCCCCTTGACATCCCGGTGGACAACACCTTCGGCATGCGCCGCCTCCAGGCCGCGCGCCACCTGCGCCAGCACCCGCAGCACCTCCCGCGTGGAGCGCGGCGCTTCCCGGAACCAGTCGTACAGGATGAAGCCCTCCACACACTCCATCACCACGTACGGGTAGCGCGCGCCCGACGGAGACGTCCACAGCCCCGAGTCCTCGTAACCCGGCACGCTGGGGTGCTGCACTCGCTGCAGCAGCTGCGCCTCCCGCTCGAAGCGAGGGTCTCCAGCCTGCTTGGCCATCTTCAACGCCACCACAGGGGCCTCTGGGTGCCCGGCGCGCTGGGCCCGGTACACCACTCCATAGCTGCCCGAATCCACGCGCTGCAGGATCAGCCACGGCCCTACCGTAGTGCCCAGCGCGGGGGCATGAGGATCAACGAACGTCACCACGGCATCGCTCAAGCGTTCTCCTCCGGAAGAGGCTGGGAGCCGAACGAGACCCTACCGCATAGGTGACCTGCATCAAACCCACTCTCTTGGGTTGCGTACAGAAGAAGACCCCGGGCAGAACCCCGAGCGCGTTCCCTGTCCTGGCAGTCGCGTGGGCGCAGAGCACTGCGTCTTCCCACCCAGCCTTGCCCGCCGAACCTGGATGACGACAGGATGAGTCACCATGGCCGCCTCCTTCCTCATCCTGGTTCCCCTGGCGCTGGCTCACCTGGTCGCGGTCGCATCTCCCGGGCCAAGCTTCCTGATCGTCGCCCAGACGTCCGCCCGGCATTCCTGGCGGCTGGGTGTTCACGCTGCGATAGGCATGGCCATCGGGGCCCTGGTCTGGGCGCTGGCTGCGCTGCTGGGCTTGGGCGCGCTGTTCTTGAAGTTCACCTGGCTGTACGGAGTCGTCAGGCTTGCCGGAGGTGTGTTCCTCCTCTGGGTCGCCTTTCAGATCTGGAGGCACTCCGGAGACCCTCTCGAGATGGCAGTCCAGAGCGAGGGAGAAACAGATGGCCGACGCGTCCTGCTCTCGGCCTTGCGTGTCCAGCTGTCAAATCCGAAGCCGGCCGTCTTCTACGGCTCCATCTTCGTTGCGCTTCTCCCTCCCGAGACACCGCTGTCCGTGAAGATCGCCGCGCTCTGCATCATCACCCTCAACGAATTCCTCTGGTACTCGTTCGTTGCGGTTGCCCTCTCGAGGCAGCTGGTGCGTCAGGCGTATCTGCGCTGGAAGGCCTGGATCGATCGCATCACCGCAGGCGTTCTGGGCTTCCTCGGCATCCGCCTGATCGCCGAAGGGAACAGCTGAGTCCCCAGCCCCTCTGGCCCTCTTCCCAGGCCGGAGCTTCGAGGGGGGCGGGCCTGCTGGCGGAGGGGCCGGAATGAACCTGTCAGACAAGCAGTCCGGCGGATGAGGGAGCCTGCTGGCGGCGGCGCTTGGAACGAACCTGTCTGACAAGTAGACAGGTTGGCGCAGGCTGCGCCCGGCAGGTCGCCCCGGCAAGCTTGGGTTCCGGGCTTTGCCCAGGAGACTTCATCCCAGGGACGCGGTGGCCGCGGCCAGCTTCTCCTGCGCCGCCTCCCACACCGCGTACAGCGACTCCAGTTCCTCCTTGCCGGCCCGGTGCGTGTCCATGAGCGGCTTGGCCCTTGCGAAGTCGTTGTAGAGCGCCGGATCCGCCAGCTGCGCCTCGCGCTCCTTCTGCTCGGCCTCCAGCTTCCCAATCCGCTCCTCGATCCGGGAGATCTCCTTCTTGATCGGCCCCTCCACCACACTGCGGCGCTGGCGCGCCTCGGCCTCCACTCGCTTGCGGTCCTTCTCCGTCAGCGCGGCCGCGGCGGCCTTCTCCGAGCCCCTGCCCTTCTCCCCTCCCCCTGCAGCCTCCGTCGCCAGCCGCAGCTGCTCCTGGTGGTACAGGTACTCGTCCAGGTTGCCCGAGTGCGGCACCACCTTCCCGTCCACCACGTCCCACACCTGGCTGGCCAGCCGGTTCACGAAGGCCCTGTTGTGCGAGACGAACAGCAGCGTCCCCCCGTACCCCGCCAGCGCCTCGATCAGCATCTCCGTCGAGTCCAGGTCCAGGTGGTTGGTGGGCTCGTCCATCAGCAGGAGGTTGGAGGGCCGCAGCAACAGCTTCGCCAGCGCCACGCGCGCCCGCTCGCCTCCGGACAGCACGCCGATGGGCTTGTCCACGTCATCCCCCGAGAACAGGAACGCGCCCAGCACTCCGCGCACGTAGCTCTCCGGCTTGTCCGCCGCCAGCGGCCGCACCTCCTCGATGATGGTGTTCCGCTTGTTCAGCGTGTCCGCGTGGTGCTGCGCGTAGTAGCCCATCACCACGTTGTGCCCCAGCTTCACCTCGCCACCGTCCGGCGGCAGCTCTCCGGCCATGATCCGCAGCAGCGTCGTCTTGCCCGCGCCGTTGGCCCCGATCACCGCAATCCGCTGGCCCCGCTCCACCCGCGCCTCCAGCCCCGAGTACACCACGTGGCTGCCGTAGCTCTTGCGGATCCCCTCCAGCAGCGCCACATCCCGCCCTGAGCGCTCCACCTCCGGGAACCGGAAGTGCACCGTGGCGCGCTCCTCCAGCAGGTGCACCTCCTCCAGCTTCGCCAGCATCTTCGCGCGGCTCTGCGCCTGCGTGGCCTTGCTCGCCTTGGCGCCGAACCGATCGATGAAGGCCTGCAGCTCGGCGCGGCGGGCCTCCACCTTCGCGGCCCGGGCCCGAAGCAGCTCCATCTCCTCGGCCCGCTGGCGCTTGTAGGCATCGTAGTTGCCCACGTACGAGCGCAGCCCCTCGATCTCCAGCGCCAGCACGCGCCCCACCTGCCGGTTGAGGAAGTCCCGATCGTGCGAGATCAGGAT
>Ga0190275_10002123_pt1 | contig 14357 bp, 11 predicted proteins | sample Popmic550T_FD_133745 | JGI IMG/M metagenome (GOLD analysis project Ga0190275, IMG submission 133745) | Populus adjacent soil microbial communities from riparian zone of Yellowstone River, Montana, USA - 550 T | ecosystem: Environmental > Terrestrial > Soil > Riparian zone > Trees stand | place... | reverse complement strand
TCAGGCGCGCGTCGGTGCGCGGTCGACGTCGCGGTGCTGGACCTCGATGAAGTACCGATCGTCCGAACGGAAGTGCGACGCGAGGTGCTCGGCGATGACCACGGAGCGGTGGCGGCCGCCGGTGCAGCCGATCGCCACGACGAGGTGCGCCTTGCCCTCGACGACGTACTGCGGCAGCAGGTAGTCGAGCAGTGGCACGACCCGCGTGTAGAACTCATCCAGGCGGCCGTCGCGCGCGACGAACTCGACGATCCGCGTGTCGAAGCCCGTGAGCGGGCGCAGCTCCGGCTCGTAGTGCGGGTTGGAGAGGAAGCGCACGTCGAACGCGAGGTCGGCGTCGCGCGGCGGGCCGTGCTTGTGCCCGAACGACGTGAACGAGACCGCGAGCCGGCGCGGCGACTTCTCCTCGAGCAGCTCGTTGGCGACCTTGCGGCGCAGCATCGCCGCCGACAGACCCGAGGTGTCGATCACCGAGTCGGCGAGCTCGCGGATCGGCAGCAGCGCTTCAGTCTCGCGCCGGATGCCGTCGATCACGTTGCCCGACGGCGCGAGCGGGTGGCGCCGGCGCGTCTCCTTGTAGCGGGAGAGCAGCGTCTCGTCGTCCGCGCAGAGGTAGATCACGCGGTGGGCGACCTCGTCGGAGCGCAGCGCCTCGATCACCTTCGCGAGGCCGCCGAAGTACTCGCCGCCGCGCAGGTCGGAGACGACCGCGGCGCGCTCGACCTTCGACCCGTCGTGCATGAACAGGCCGGCGAGGGCGCGGATCATCTCGGCGGGCAGGTTGTCGACGCAGAAGTAGCCGGCGTCCTCGAACACGTTCATCGCCGAGGACTTCCCCGCGCCGGACTGCCCGGAGATGATCACCAGATCGACGAGGTTCGGGCTCGGCGGGGCACCGCCGTTGCCGCTCATGCCGAGATTGTTCCTCATCGACCGGTCCGATTGAGATGGGCGTACAGCTCGCGCGCCACCTTCTGCGGCACGCCCGGCACCGACTCGAGCGCGTCGCGGGGCGCCGCGAGCACCGCCTCGGGCGAGCCGAAGTGCTTGAGCAGCGCGCGCTTGCGCGCCGGCCCGATGCCCGGGAGCTCGTCCATGACCGATTCCGTCATCGCCTTGTCGCGGCGACTGCGGTGGTGCGTGATGGCGAAGCGGTGGGCCTCGTCGCGCACGCGCTGGAGCAGCTGCAGCTCGGGCGTGTCGTGCGCCAGCGCCAATGGCTCGGTGCGACCGGGGAAGAAGACCTCCTCGATCCGCTTCGCGAGCGAGATCACCGCCACGCCGCGGTCGCGGAAGCCCTGCAGCGGCTCGAGCCCGGCCGACAGCTGACCCGGCCCGCCGTCGATCACCACGAGGTTCGGCAGCGCGGCGAACGACGCGTCGCGCTCGGCGTCGTAGGGCGAGCGCTCGGCCTGCTTCTCCCACTGCCCGTAGCGGCGGCTCAGGACCTCGGCCATCGACGCGAAATCATCGCTGCCATCGACGGTGCGGATGGTGAAGCGGCGGTAATCGGACTTCTTCGGCGCGCCGCCCTCGAAGACGACCATCGAGGCGACGGTGTGCGTGCCGCCGATGTTGGAGATGTCGAAGCACTCGATGCGGACGGGCAGCGCGTCGAGCGCGAGCGCCTTCTGCAGCGCGTCGAGCGACTCCACCCGCTGCTGGCGGCGGCGCTCGGAGCGCAGCTTCTCCTGGTCGAGCGCGAGCCCCGCGTTGCGCTCGGCGAGGTCGAGGATGCGGCGCTTGCCGCCGCGCTCGGCGGCGCGGATCTCGACCGGCCCGTTGCGCCGCTCGGCCAGCATCTCGGCGAGCACGCCGAGCTCGGAGCCGTCGGCGAGCTCGCCCTGCACGACGATCAGCGCGGGGATCGACATCGCGCTCGCGTAGTACTGGAGCAGGAACTCCTCGCTGGCGCGCGCGACGTCGTACTCGCCCTCGTTCTCGAGGTAGAAGGACTGGCGGTCCGAGAGCACCCCGTCGCGGACCTGGAAGACCTGCGCGTTGGCCTCGGGGCCGTCGACCGCCACCGCGACCGCGTCGTAGGTGCCGGCGCGGTCGTCGGCGACGCGCTGGCGCTCGAGCAGCGCGCGCACCGCCTGCAGGCGGTTGCGCTCGATCGTCGCGTGCTCGTACTCCTGCTGGCCGGCCGCCATGAGCATGCGGTCCTCGAGCTCGCGCTCGATCTGGCGGAAGCGCCCGGACAGGAACGCGACCACGCCGTCGATGCCGGCGCGGTACTCCTCCTTGGAGACGTAGCCGACGCAGGGCGCCCCACAGCGCTTGATGTAGTAGTCCAGGCACGGCGAGCCCGAGCGGCGCCCCGGCTCCGAGCCCTCGCAGGAGCGGAAGAGGAAGATCTTGCCGAGCAGGTCGAGCGTGCCGCGCACCCGCTTGGCGGACGAGTAGGGACCGAAGTAGGCGCGTTCCTTGCGGTGGCGCTCGCGCGTGAAGTAGACCCGCGGGTAGTCCTCGTCGAGCGAGATCGCGATGTACGGATAGGACTTGTCGTCGCGCAGGCGGATGTTGAAGCGCGGCTTGTACTGGCGGATGAAGTTCTGCTCCGCCAGCAGCGCCTCGGCCTCGGTCTCGACGACGACGTACTCGATGTTGTCGACGAACTCGCGCAACGGGCCGCGCGCGGAGAAGTGCGAGGCCACGCGCTTGCGGATCGACTTGGCCTTGCCGACGTAGATGACGCGGCCACGTGCGTCGCGGAACAGGTACACACCGGGCTGGTCCGGCAGGCCGGCGCGCTGCTCCGCGAGCTTCGTCATTCCTGTCACAAGGGTACGAAGCCGATCTTGCCGCAACTCTGTGGGGGGTGGCTAGGTTAGGGGACCTATGCGATTCAGACTGATCCTCCCCATCGCCGCGCTCGTGGCCGCATTGGTAGCGGTCCCCGCGGCCCAGGCCAAGGTCCGAGTGGGCCTCTCAGAGCAGAACCCCGAGATGTTCGCCGAGTCGAACTGGCAGAAGCTCAAGCTCAAGAAGGTCCGCTACATCCTCCCGTGGGACTACGCCAAGAGCCCCGGCAACCACGCTGAGGTCCGCGACTTCATGAACGCGGCGCGGGCGAAGCGTCAAGACATCCTCGTCACGTACTCCGCCTCGCGCGGCTGCTTCGTCAACAACCGCTACGCGAAGCGGCGCGCGGCGTGCAAGGCGCCCAGCGCGAAGGCCTACAAGGCCGCGGTCAGGGCGTTCCGCAAGGAGTTCCCCTACACGAAGACGTTCACGCCGTGGAACGAGGTCAACCACATCTCGCAGCCCACGTACAAGAAGCCCAAGCTCGCGGCGCGCTACTACAAGGCGCTCAAGAGCGTCTGCAAGGGCTGCACCGTGATGGCGGCCGACGTGCTCGACTCGAGCGACGTCAAGAGCTACCTGCGCAAGTTCCAGCGCGCGACGAAGAGCAAGGGCCGCATCTGGGGCCTGCACAACTACAAGGACGTCAACCGCCGCCAGAGCAAGGGCCTGCGCAACGTCCTCTCGGTCACGCGCGGCCAGGTCTGGCTGACGGAGACCGGCGGCATCGTGAAGTTCGGCAAGGACTTCCCGCGCTCGACCAAGCGCGCCGCGCGGCGGACGAAGTACATGTTCTCGCTCGCCAAGCGCTACAAGCGCGTCGCGCGGCTCTACAACTACCGCTGGTACGGCGAGCCGCGCTCGGCCCGCTTCGACGCCGGGCTCGTGAACGCGAACGGCTCGACCCGTCCCGGGCTCAAGCAGTTCCGCAAGAGCATCAAGAAGCTGCCTCGCTGAGCTTCCGGAATTAGTCCCGCCCACCCCGGCACGCGCTAGCGTGCCGGGGATGCAGCGGGTCAACCTCTACTCCGATACCCAGACCCGCCCGACGCCGGAGATGCGGCGGGCCATGGCCGAGGCTGAGGTCGGCGACGAGCAGCACTTCGGCGATCCGACCGTCAACGCGCTGTGCGAGCGCGTAGCGGAGCTGCTCGGCTTTGAGGCCGCGGTCTTCCTGCCCTCGGGCACGATGTGCAACGTCATCGGCTTCCGGCTGCACATCCGGGCGGGTGGCGACGAGGTCTACCTGCACCGCATCTCGCACCCGATCAAGGCCGAGGCCGGCGGCCCGGCGGCGATCTCCGGCGCGGTGCTGTGCCCGCTCGAGGGCGAGCGCGGGATGTTCGACGCGGCCACGCTCGCGGCCGCGATGCGCCCGCCGGGCGACCGCTATCACCCGCGCTCGCGGCTCGTGTCCGTCGAGCAGACCACGAACCTCGCCGGCGGCTACGTGTGGCCGCTCACGCAGCTGCGCGAGGTCGTCGAGGTCGCGAAGGCCAACGGCCTGCGGCTGCACATGGACGGCGCGCGGCTGATGAACGCCGTGGTCGCCAGCGGCGTCCCGACGACGGAGTGGACCCAGGGCTTCGACACCGCCTGGCTCGACTTCTCCAAGGGCCTCGGCGCGCCGATGGGCGGCGTCCTCGCCGGCTCACGGGAGCTGATCGACGAGGCGTGGCGCTACAAGCAGATGTTCGGCGGCGCGCTGCGCCAGGCGGGCATCGTGGCGGCGGGCGCGCTGTGGGCGCTCGACCACCACGTCGAACGGCTCGCGCTCGACCACGAGAACGCGCGCACGCTCGCACGCGGCCTCGCGGGCATGCCCGGCGTCGAGATCGACCCGGCAGAGGTCGCCACGAACATCGTGGTCTTCCGCGTCGCCGACGCGCGTGCGCTCTGCACGCAGCTCGCGGTCAACGGCGTGATCATGGGCGCGCTCGACGAGCGCACGGTCCGCGCGGTCACCCACCTCGACGTCGGCGCGGAGGACATCGCGACCGCGCTCGAGGTCGTGGGCGCGGCGCTCGCGCTCGCGTAGCACCCGCTCGGATCGGGCAGGAACGGAACATGCGTCAACTCACGAGCCTCGACGCGCAGTTCCTCGGCGTCGAGACGGCGCGCACCTACGGCCACGTCGGCGGCTTGGCCGTCTACGACCCGTCGACCGCGCCGGGCGGCAAGCTCGAGATGGCCGACGTCTGCCGGATGGTGTCCGAGCGGCTGCACCTGCTGCCGCCGTTCCGCTGGCGGCTGGTCGAAGTGCCGTTCGGCATCGACCTCCCCTACTGGGTCGAGGACCCCGCCTTCGACCTCGACTTCCACATCCGCGACAGCGCCGTGCCGCCGCCCGGCGACGACCGGCAGCTGGGCGAGACCGTCGCCCGTATCTTCGCGCGCCCGCTGGACCGCTCGCGCCCGCTGTGGGAGCTCTACCTGATCCACGGCCTGCAGGAGGGGCGCGTGGCGATGCTGACCAAGCTGCACCACTCGATGGTCGACGGCGTGTCGGGCAACGAGATCCTCGGCGTGCTGCTCGACCCGAGCCCTGAGGGCAAGGAGATCCCGCCGGCGCCCCCGGGCGAAGCCGGCGAGCGCGTGCCCGGCGACCTCGAGATGCTCGGGCGCGGGCTGCTCGGCGTGCCGCGCCAACCGCTGCGCGCGCTGCGCTCCCTGCCGACCGCGCTGCCGAACCTGACCGACCTGCCCGGCGCCAACGCGTTCCCCGTCGTGCCGCGGCTGTCGGGCGCGCTCTCGCACGTGCGCCGCCTCACGGGCGGCGACGATGATGCGGGCGTCCTCGAGGTCACCACGGCGCGCGCGCCGAAGACCAGCTTCAACGGCCCCGTCGGAGCACACCGGCGCTACGCGTTCGGCTCGCTCTCGCTCGACACCGTCAAGCGGCTCAAGAACGAGCTCGGGATCACGGTCAACGACGTGGTCGTGGCGCTGTGCGCGACCGCGGTGCGCGACTGGCTGCTCGACCGCGACGAGCTCCCCAAGGAGCCGCTCGTGGCGATGATCCCGGTGTCGGTGCGCACCGAGGAGCAGGCGGGCACGTTCGGCAACAGGATCTCGACGATGATCGTCCCGATCCCGACCAACGTGAAGGACCCGCGCAAGCGGCTCCTGCGCGCCCACGAGTACCTGCGCAGCGCGAAGGGCCGGCACAAGGCGCTGCCCGCCGACCTGCTGACCGACGCGACGAGCTTCATCCCGCCCGCCGTCGCGGCCCGCGCCGCGCGCACGATGATGGACATCCTCGGCCGCACGCGGCCGCCGCTCAACCTCGTGATCTCCAACGTCCCGGGCCCGCGCGAGCCGCTCTATTGTGCCGGCGCGCAGCTGCAGGCGAACTTCCCGGTGTCGGTCGTGATCGACGGCGTCGGACTCAACATGACGGTCATGAGCTACCGCGACCACGTCGACTTCGGGATCATCACCGACCGCGACCAGATCGACGACGCGTGGGCGCTGATGGACGGCACCGCCGCCGCGCTCGACGAGCTCGAGACGGCGATCTGCGGCAAGCGGGCGACGGCCGCGAACGGCCGCCGCCCGGCGCGCAGGACGACTTCTGTCTAGGCCGGCCGGCTGAGGCGACGATGGTCGTGGCCGGAGAGGGCAACGGTGCCGGCGGCGATCAGGAGCGCGGAGCCCGAGATCACCAGTGCGAGCGTGCTGTCGCCGTCCGTGCGGACCTCCCGCACGATCGGCGCGGCCGAGGGCTGGGCGGCGGCCGGGACGGGGGCCGACGGGATCCTGGCCTTCATCGGGATCTCGCGGACCGGAGGCCTGTCGGGCGGCACGGCGAGGGCGGTGCCCGGGGCCACGGCCACGACGGCGGTGGCGCAGGCGAGCGTGAGCGGACGCGCGAGACGTCGGTGGGACAGCATGAGGACCTCCTGGGCGCCCGGTGAGGGCTTGATCGGGAACCGTGCGGCTGGTGTGGTGCGCGGTTCGGTGTGATCAGGAAACTACGCCCGCCTCCCCCCCGCTGAAAGCGGGGAACCCACATGGTTTGCTCGCGCGGCTACTCGGCCGGCAGCCGGCGCGCGAGCTCCGTCCGGGAGCGCACCCCGAGCTTGCGATACGCGCGCGTCAGGTTCGACTCGACCGTGCGCTCCGAGACGAACAGCTCACCCGCGATCTCCCGGTTGGAGCGCCCTTCCGCCGCCAGCTCGGCGATCCGCCGCTCCGTCTCGGTCAACTCGTCGCGGTCGCGAGAGCGGCGACCGCCGAGCCGCGCGATCTCCGAGCGCGCCCGCTCCGCCCACAGCGCCGCCCCGAGCTCCTCGAACACCGCGAGCGCCGACTCCAGCGTCGTGCGCGCCTCCGCGCGCTGCTTGGCGCGGCGCTGGACGGCGCCCAGCGTCAACAGCGTGCGCGCGCGGTCGAACGGCTGCGGAAGGCGCACGTGCTCCTCGAGCGCCTCGTGCAGGTCCGAGAGCGCGTCGTCCATGCGACCATCGGCCGCGGCGATCAGCCCGCGGCAGCGCAGGCCCGTCGCGATCGCCCAGGCGCGATCCAGCTCCCGCCCCCGCGCCTCGAGATCCTGCTGGACCGGCCGCGCGGCGTCGACGTCGCCGGCGAGCACGAGCGCCTCGGCGAGGTCGGGCGCGATGCAGGTTATCGCCGGCTCGCGGATCCCCATGTGCGCCTCGATCGCCCGCAGCGGCGTGAGGTGGCGGACGGCATCGTCCACGTCGCCGAGCGAGAGCGCGACGAACCCGAGCACGTGCGAGCACCGGGCCGCGAAGATGACGTCGCCTAGGTCCGCCGCCTGCCGGCGACCCGTCTCGGCGTGCGCCCGTGCGGACTCCACGTTTCCGCGGTGCGCGTCGACGTTCGCGCAGGTCCAGTGACCCGCCGCCTCCGCGTTCCACAGCTCCGTGCCGAGCACGAGCTCGAGCGTCCGGCCGGCGTAGCCCTCGGCGAGCTCCCAGCGGCCCGCGCGGACCTCGAGCTCGCCGAGGAGCAGGAGGGCGAAGCTCTCGTGGTCGAGGTAGCCCCGTACCCGGCTGCGCTCGAGCTCGCCCGTGAGCACCCGGCGCGCCTCCGCGAGGTCGCCGGCCACGCAGAGCTGCATCCCGAGGATCTGGAGCGCAGTGTCGTCGCGCCCGTGGCCGTTCTGCTCGAGCGCATCGGCCCGCAGGAGCAGCTCGCGCTGGAGGCCCTCGCCGGAGACGTGGCGGCTGAACGCGATCTCCTTGAGCGCCTGGGAGAGCAGGAACGCGTGCCCGGCCGACTCCGCATGGCGGGCAGCGGCCTCGGCATGGCCGAGCGCCTTCCCCTGGCCGCCGGACATCACTCCGAGGGTGGCGGCGGAGAGGTGGATCTGGGCGAGCAGCTCGTCCTCGGCTCCGGCTTCGGCGAGCGCCGCCTCCACCGTCTCCAGTGCGCTGTCATCGGTCACCAGGTGCGCGAGCCGGTGGAGCGCCTCGGCTCGCAGCGACCCCGCGGGCGCTCGGCGCCGCACCTCCTCGAGCAGCGTGCGCGCACGCTGTCCGTCCCCGACCGTTTCCAGCGCGTCCGCCGCGGCCAGCAGGCGCCGGAGGCGGCGTGGCTCGGCGGCGCCGGGAGTCAGCTCCGCGGCGCGCTCGGCCAGCTCGGCGGCCGCGATCGTCGCGCCGCGCGCCGAGGCCTGGGCCGCAGCCACGTCCAGCGCCGCGGCGACGTCCTCGTCGGGGCCCTCCGACGCGGCGGCGAGATGGCGCGCGCGCTGTTCCTGGACGTCGATCCGCTCGGCGAGCCTGGCGTGGATCGCGCGCCACTCCGCGGGCGGTGTGCGCTCCTCCACCACTGCCGCGATCAGCGGATGGCTGAAGCGCAGCCGCGGGCCGTCTCGGACCACCAGGTCAGCGGCGAGCGCCTCCTCGAGGCCGGGCTCGCCCTCGACCGCTTCGAGCGTCGGCTCCGCCAGCGCGGCGATCAGCCGGAGCACGGCTCGCGTGTCGGGTGAGAGCGCCGCGAGCCGTGCGGCGAACAGCCTGCGGACATCGGTCGCCGCCTCGGCCCCGGGCGCGCGGACCAGCTCCAGCGCCATCAGCGGGTTGCCGGCCGACGACTCGTGGAGTCGGGCGAGCGCGGGCGGGGGCATCCACTCCCCGGTCCGGGCGTGCACGAGCCGGCCGAGCTCCCCCGCGTCGAGCGGCGCCAGCTCCAGCTCCAGCACCTGGTCGGAGGGCAGGCTGCGCACGAGCACGGCGACGGCCTCGTCTGCCTCGCCGCTGCGGACCGTCGCGATCACCGTCGTCCCCGGCTCGAGGCGCCGCAGCGTGAAGCCCAGCACGGCCGCGCTGGCGGCGTCGAGCCACTGCCAGTCGTCGATCGCGAGCACGACCGCGCCAGGCAGCCCGGCGAGCAGGGACAGGCACGCGAGGCCGACCTGCCGCGACTCGACCGGCTCGGCGCTGTCCTCCAGCAGCAGCGCCGCCGCCAGCGCGCGACGCTGCGGCGCGGGAAGTCGCGCCAGCCCCTCGAGCACCGGCCGGAGCAGGTCGTCCAGCGCCGAGTAGGAGCTGCCGGCCTCCGCCGCGGTCGGTCGCGCCCTGAGCATGAGCGCCCCGGCGGCGGCCGCCTCGGCGGTCACGGCCTCGAGCAGCGCCGTCTTGCCCACGCCGGCCTCGCCCTCCACGAACGCCACGCACGGCGCGCCCGGCCCGCTCACGACCTCCCGCAACCGCTCGAGCTCGGCCTCACGCCCGACGATCGCGTGCGGCATCGTCATGCGCGCGACGCTCGCGCGAGCGCCGGCCGCTGTCAAGGGTTCAGCAGAGCGCGAACGCCACGATGTCCGGGATCTGGCCCGAGCGGCAGCCGTACCAGGGGCCGACGCCCGTGCTCGACGAGGTGCGCGTGAGGAAGTCGCGCCCCGAGTCGTAGGCGGCCAGGGTGACGAGGTCGGTGTAGCCGCTGGGGAACGTGAGCTTGACGACATCGCCTGCGAGCTGCCACGAGAAGCCGTACGGCGTGCCGAAGGAGAGGCTGCCGGTCGGGTAGGTGGTGCGCACGCCGGTGTGATCGGCGCGGAAACGGTAGAGCGCCGGGAAGTCCTCGTACTGGAACCAGTAGCCGGGGAGGATCGGCTCCCAGCGCGAGGCCGGCGTCACGGGCGGGTCTGCGGGCGTGGCGGGCGCGCCCCGCGGGCAGTCGACGACGACCTGCTGCTCGAAGACGTAGGTGCCGTTGCGCAGCACCAGCACGGGCTTGGTGACGTATTTGCAGCCGGCCGGCATGTCGCCCGCGGGCGGCCGCGCGGCGGGGGCGTTCGTCATCACGTCGATGTTCCCCAGCCCGCGCAGGATCTCGCAGTCACCGGAGATGCGACCGCGCCGGGCATCGGTCAGATCGGCGTTGACGACGTCGCGACCAGGGCCGCAGGCGAAACGGTCGGCGCCCGCGCCGCCCGTCAGGCGGTCGTTGCCGCGGCCGCCGTTCAGGCGGTCGTTGCCGCCGCGGCCGATGAGGCGGTCGTTGCCGCCACGCCCCTGGATCAGGTCCGCGTGGCTGCCGCCACGGAGCACCTCGGCGCTGCCGTCCCCGCGGAGGGTCCTGGCCTGGGCGGCGGTCGGGACGACGAGGAGCAGGAGAAGGATGGAAAGGAGGGTGCGCATGGGCCGAACCTAACTGCGCCCCTCCGGGCGCGGCAGTAACCCATGGGATGAAATCCTCTCCACCGCGTCATCGGGGGATTCGCCGTGTTGCGGTCGAAGTACGGGTCAGAACGTCCACGTCCGGGAGGACCAATACAGATGCGTAACAAGGGGTTGGGAGCGCTCGTGCTGAGCGTTGTCGTCGTCGGGCTCGTCGTGCCCGCGTCCGCGCTCGCGGCCAAGCCGGCCGCCACCACCGGCGCGGCCGCGAACGTCACGTTCCAGAGCGCGCGGGTCAACGGCTCGGTCGATCCGAACCGGGAAACGACCAACTACTACTTCCAGTACGGCACCACGATCGCGTTCGGAACGAACTCATCGCTGTTCCCCGTCGGCGGCGGCGCCAACCCGGTGCGCGTCAGCATCGACCTCGGAGGGCTCGCGCCGCAGACGCGCTACTTCTACCGGATCGTCGCCCAGAACCGCTCGGGCGTGACCCTCGGCAAGCGCCGCTCGTTCACGACGCGCCGCCAGCCGCTCGGCGTCTCGCTCGCCGCCAGCCCGAACCCGATCCCGTTCGGGCAGGGCACCGTGCTCGCGGGCACTCTGACCGGCACCGGCAACGCCGGTCGCAGGATCGTCCTGCAGGCCAACCCGTGGCCGTACACGCAGGGCTTCCAGAACGCGACCAACGAGCAGATCACGAACGCCCAGGGCGGCTTCTCGTTCCCCGTGCTCCCCGCGTTCGTGCCGTACAACGTGCAGTACCGGGTGCAGATGCCGGAGCGGCCGGCCGTCGTGAGCCCGATCGCCACGGTCGGCGTGAAGCCGTACGTCAAGACCAAGGTCGGCGACCGCCGTGTCAGGCGAGGGCGCCGCGTGCGCTTCTCGGGCACCGTGCGCCCCGGGCGCGACGGCGCGCAGATCGCGATCCAGAAGAAGCGCGGCAGCACCTGGGTCACGGTCGGCGGCACGGTCGTCCGCAGCGGCGGGCGCTACTCCAAGCGCGTGAGGCTCCGTCGCGGCGGCACGTTCCGCGTGTGGACCGGCGTCGGCGACCAGCAGTACGCGAACAACAACGGCCGGTCGGTGCGCATCCGAACCTTCCGCTAGGCGGCCGCTCAGCGCACCTCGACGGCGACCGGGCCCGCGCCCAGCGTCGCCTCGAGGTGCGCGTCGGCTGGATCCGCCGAGCCCGCGAGGTCGAGCGCAATGCGGGCGAAGCCGTCGATGCGATGAAGTCCCGGCGGCGGCGCGGTCGTCGTGGCGGTCAGGGTCCAGGTCTCTCCGGGCGCGAGCTCGGCGCTCCCGCCCTCGGCCGCGACGGGAACCGCCTCGCGCACCCACGCGAGCGGCGGCGGACCGGCGGGAGGCGCGGTCGTCGCGACGACGCGCGCCCGCAGGGCGCCCTCGGGCACCGTCAGCGTCACGGGCTCGCGGCCGAGCGCGGTGAACGTGTAGGCGAGCTCGACCGCACTCGGCGCCTCGAGCCCGAGCCGGACCGCCGCAACGGCATGCGCGCGCGCCTCGCCGAGCAGCGCGACGAGACGGGCGGCCAGCGTGGCGAGCGGCTCGGGCGGCGTGGTGAAGGGATCCCAGCGCAGCCGCGGACCCTCGCCGCCCAGCCGCAGCACGTAGCGGCCGGAGCCGGGCTGCAGCGGCTCATCGAGCGCGGGCAGATCCGGAGCCACGGCGAGCCGCTCCAGCTCGGCGAGTGCGGGCCCGTGGAGCGCGAGCTCGTACACGCCGGCCTCCGTGACGGGCCCCAGACCCGGCCATGCGGTCGCCGCCAGCGCGCGCACGCGGCCGTCGCGGAACACGCGCACGAGCTCATGGGACGCGGGCGGCGCGCCGCCTGCGGCGGCGAACGAGACGAGCAGCTCGCTCACGGACCGGGAACCAGCCGGTACGGCTTCTCGCCGGTGAGCCGGTTCGTGTTCAGCCAGTTGACGAAGGTCGTGAGGTGGCGCGCCTCGACATCGCCCTGCCCCGCCGACATCAGCCGCGGCACGGTGTACCCGATGTCCGGGTCCAGGTCGGCCGTTGTCGGGTCGCGGCCGACCAGCCGCTTGAACTCCGATGCCGTCAGGCGGTACTCGTCCTCCAGCCCGACGAGGTGCCCGAACTCGTGCGCGGCGGTGTCGCCCGTCGTCGTGTCGGGCGGGTTGGACGGGTTGGCGTTGGCGGTCGGCCCGACGTACCAGTTGCTCGAGTTCTCGCGCACGATCGGCGGCTTGTGGAGCTTGATCTTGTGGTGCGGATCGGAGTCGGTGAAGATCGGCTCGAACACGAGCGCGAGCCGGTGGTCGTTCTCGAAGTGGAACTTGCCGTTCCAGCGGTTGGCGATGCCGTCGCGCCAGATCTTCTTGTGCGCCTCGGTCGGCGTCTCGCCGGTGAGCTTCATGCGCACGCGGATCCGCAGCTCGGAGCGGCGGTAGAGGATCTCGTACTTCGAGCGCCATTCGAAGTCCTTCTTGAGCTCCCAGCTGGACGGGTCGTCCTCGTCCGCCAGCTCGTAGTGCTGCTCGGTCGACCTGAAGTCGCGCTCCTCCCACTTCAGGAGCCGCTGGTCGAGCATCTCCGCGAAGCGCTTGAAGTCCTCCTTGCTGATCTCCTTCGTGAGCGCCTTGCGGGTCGCGATCGTCACCTTGGCGAGCTCGTCGTCGGGCGCGGCGCGCACCTTCTCGAACACCAGCGGGCCGTTGGTGCCCTCGGCCGCCATCCACGAGAGCTTCTGGTCGAGCGTGCCCCCGAGCGCATGCACGAGCGCCGCCATATCGCCGTCGCCGAGCAGGTCGACGAACAGCCCCTTCATCGGCGCGAACTCGTAGATCTTCTCGCGCTCCGCGCGCGTCGGGTGCGCGTTGAGCTTCTCGACCACCAGCTTCCACGTCGTGCCGCCCAGGAGCATCCAGTGCAGCTTCTGCAGCAGCGATCCGCCCAGCACGTCGACGACCTGGGCCATCTGCTCCTTGTTGCAGAGGTCGATCAGGTAGGCGCGGATGTCGTTCTGCGGGTAGAGGTCGGTCTTCTCCTTCGCGGGCACCGACTTGTCCACGAGCATCGACCACACGAGCGCGAAGCTCGTGACGTCCTCCTCCTTCATCCAGCGCAGCTTCTGCAGCAGCGTGCCGCCCTTCAGCGACGCGATCCCGCGCGCCATCTCCTCGTCGTTGAACGAGTCTGCCGCGAGTCTGCGCAAGTGCGGGAGGTCGAGCGCGCGCGCCGCGTCCTCCTTGCTGAGCGCGCGCATCTGCGTGATCGCCGCCTCCTCCTGGTCGTCGTCGAGCAGCGTCTGCAGCTTCGTCAGCGCGTCGGGCGTGGCCGTCGGCGCACGCTGCAGCCGCCCGCCGCGCACGAGCGCGGCCACCGCCTGGTTGCCCGCCGTGCGCTGGAGCGCGAGCAGCCTGCCGGCGACGGTCGGCGCGCCCGGCGCCGCTGTCGGCACGGCCTGCTCAGGCGCGGGCGGCGCTTCTGTCTTGCCTTCGGCTCGGGAGCTCGACACCTCGGGCGAGTCTCCCATGCACGTTCGGCGCGAGTCCAGGGCCGTAGGGTCAGTCGAATGCGCATTCTTGTGGACGTCGAGTTCGCCGAGCGCTACTGGTACCCCGACGACGGCGGCCAGATCTGGCTCTCCGGCTACCAGCTGATCGACCCGGACTCCGGCGCCTACGTCGCACGCGATGCGCCCGCGCTCGCCGAGCGCGGCCTGCACGTCGCCGGCGTGGCAGGCGCGAGCCGCTTCCACGCGGCCGCGCTCGCGTCCGACGCGCTCGCCCCGGGGAGCCCGCTGGCGCTGCGCCGCGATCCCGGCAACGAGCACGACCCGAACGCCATCGCGGTCGACAGCGCCGGCGGCGAGCAGGCGGGCTGGGTGCCGCGCGAGCTCGCCGAGGAGCTCGCGCCCGAGCTCGACGGCGGCCGGCCGTGGTCCGCCGTCGTCCTGCGAGAGCAGCGCCC
>Ga0190275_10002122_pt1 | contig 14359 bp, 9 predicted proteins | sample Popmic550T_FD_133745 | JGI IMG/M metagenome (GOLD analysis project Ga0190275, IMG submission 133745) | Populus adjacent soil microbial communities from riparian zone of Yellowstone River, Montana, USA - 550 T | ecosystem: Environmental > Terrestrial > Soil > Riparian zone > Trees stand | place... | reverse complement strand
TTGGGCGACACTGTGGGAATGTCCACAAAGGTCTCGCTCACGCACTACACCGGGTACACGTTCGCCCGACCGGTGAATGTCACGCCCCACGTCGTGCGTCTCAGGCCCGCTCCGCACTCCCGCACGCCGATCGAGGCCTACTCGCTCGAAGTCAGCCCGGCGAACCACTACATCAACTGGCAGCAGGACCCGTTCGGCAACTGGGTGGCCCGGCTCGTGTTCCCCGAGCGGATCGATCACCTCACGATCACGGTGAGCCTCGTGGCCGACCTCATGGTGATCAACCCCTTCGACTTCTTCATCGAGGAGTACGCCGAGTACTTCCCGTTCGAGTACGAGCCGAGCCTCAAGGCCGACCTCGCGCCGTACCTTCGGCCGGTCGACGACAGCGAGCAGGCCGGCATCTGGAAAGAGTCGCTGCCGCCACTTCCCGAGAACGGGATCGCGACCGTGCAGTTCCTCGCCGGTGTCAACTCGGCCGTGCACCGCGACGTCGCCTACGACGTCCGCATGGAGGCAGGTGTGCAGACGCCCGACGAGACGCTGCAGCGCGCGATCGGATCTTGCCGCGACAGCGCCTGGCTGCTCGTCAGCCTGCTGCGCAAGTACGGCCTGGCCGCCCGATTCGTGTCGGGTTACCTCGTGCAGCTCGCCGCAGATCAGAAAGCCCTCGACGGGCCGAGCGGCACCGAGGTCGACTTCACCGACCTGCACGCGTGGACAGAGGTCTACATCCCGGGGGCGGGCTGGGTCGGCATGGACCCGACCAGCGCCCTGTTCGCGGGGGAGGGGCATATCCCGCTCAGCGCGACGCCGCATCCGTCCAGCGCCGCTCCGATCGAGGGGAGCACCGAGCCGGTCGAGGTGACGTTCGACTTCCGCAACGAAGTGATCCGCATCCACGAGGACCCCCGCACGACCAAGCCCTACACCGACCGCCAGTGGGCGCGCATCGACGCGCTCGGCGGTGCGGTCGACGAGCGCCTGCGTGACGGTGACGTGCGCCTCACGATGGGCGGCGAGCCGACGTTCGTCGCGCTGGATGACGCGACGAGCGCGGAGTGGAACACGGATGCCGACGGCGAGCACAAGCGCGAGCTCGCCGGCATCCTCGCGGAGCGGCTGCGCGCCACCTACGCGCTCGGCGGGGTCGTCCATCGCGGGCAGGGCAAGTGGTATCCGGGCGAACCGCTGCCGCGGTGGAACATCGCGATGCAGTGGCGCACCGACGGCGAGCCCCTGTGGCAGGACCCCGACCTGCTCGCCGATCCGTGGGGGACGGATGCCGACACCGATGCGCGCTCGAACGCCGAGGCGCTCGGCCGCGCGGTCACGGCGCTGCTCGGCATCCCGGATCGTCGGCTGCTGCCGGCCTACGAGGATCCGTTCGCTGAGATCGCCGCGGAGATCCGCCGGCCCGAGGGGCCGCGCCCCGACCTGGACGAGGCCGCCGGCGTGGATGTGGCCGAGCTGGATCGCACCGTCAGCACGGAGACGGGGTGGGTGCTGCCGCTGACGACCGAGGAGGAGTGGACCAGCCCGGCGTGGAGCTTCCGCCGCGGGAGGCTTGTGCTGATCCCCGGGTCGAGCGCGGTCGGGCTGCGCCTGCCCCTCGACTCGATCTCGTGGGAAGACCCCGAACACCCGGGTGAGCCGTCGTACCTCGAGGCCGGACCGCCGCTTTCTCCCGGCATCCCGAAGGTCACCGTCGTCGACCCGAAGGACGCCCGCACGACCGCCCTCACGTTCGAGGCGCGTGACGGGTACGTGCACGTCTTCCTTCCGCCGACGGTCACGCTCGAGGCATACTGCGACCTGCTGCACGTGATCGAGCAAGCCGCGGGGCTGACCCGCTGCCGACTCGTGCTCGAGGGGTACGGCCCCCCGCCCGACGCGCGTCTGACCCAGCTGGTCGTCACGCCCGACCCCGGCGTCATCGAGGTCAACGTGCAGCCCACGTCGTCGTGGGAGGACCTGCGCCACCTGACGGTGACGCTGTACGAGGAGGCGCGGCAGAGCCGGCTCGCCACGGAGAAGTTCGATCTGGACGGACTGCACACCGGCACCGGCGGTGGCAACCACATCACGCTCGGCGGAATCCAGCCGGTCGATTCACCGCTGCTGCGCCGGCCCGACCTTCTGGCGAGCCTGATCACCTACTGGCAGCGGCACCCGAGCCTGTCCTACCTGTTCTCGGGGCGATTCATCGGTCCCACCAGCCAGGCGCCCCGGTTCGACGAAGGCCGCCCCGAAGCGGTGTACGAGATGGAGATCGCACTGCAGGAGATCCGCCGGCTCACCTCCTCGGCGCGCGAACAGGGCGAGGAGTCCTCGCCCTGGCTCATCGACCGGGCGCTGCGACACCTTCTCACCGACCTCACCGGCAACACCCACCGCGCCGAATTCTGCATCGACAAGCTGTACAGCCCGGACTCGAGCCGTGGAAGGCTCGGGCTGCTCGAGCTGCGCGGGTTCGAGATGCCGCCGCATCCGCAGCTCGCCCTTGTCCAGGCCCTGCTGGTACGCAGCCTGGTGGCCATGTTCTGGGACAAGCCGCACACCGCGCCGCTGGTGCGGTGGGGCACGCGCCTGCACGAGGACTTCCTCCTGCCCGCGGGTGCCGCTGCCGACATCGGCGAGATCGTCGGCGACCTGCGCGAGCACGGCATTTCGTTCGAAGCCGAATGGCTGGACGCGTTCACCGAATTCCGCTTTCCGCGCATCGGCATGACCCACCTCGCCGGCGGCATCGAGCTGGAGCTCCGGCAGGCGATCGAGCCGTGGAACGTGCTGGGCGAAGAGGTCACCGAGGGCGGCACCGCGCGGTACGTGGACTCGTCGGTGGAGCGGGTCCAGGTGAAAGTGGCCGGACTCGATCCGCGCACCCACCTCGTCACGTGTCAGAGTGTTCCCGTGCCACTGACGTCGACCGGTCGCGCCGGCGAGTACTACGCCGGTGTGCGCTACCGCGCCTGGCAGCCGTGGTCGGCCCTTCACCCGTCCATCCCGGTGCACGCTCCCCTTGTGTTCGACGTGGTCGACATCGAGTCGGGGGTGAGCGTCGGCGGGGCGACCTACCACGTCGTCCACCCCGGCGGCCGGTCGTACGACCACCCGCCGATCAACTCGAACGAGGCCGAGGCACGGCGCGCGAGCCGGTTCGACCCGCACGGGCACACCGGCGGCCGTCTCGACGTGGCGGTGCTGCGCGAATCGGCGCGCCGTGCGTTCAGCCCGGACTACCCGCACACCCTCGACCTGCGCAGGGTTCCGGTCGAGTGAGCCTGCCCACATGAGTCTGCTCCGCGACTATGCGGCCTCGATCGCGCAGCCGACGCTGCCGTTCGCGCCGGGACCGGGTGCGCGGTTCGACGAGGTCGTCGGGCCCGACGGCGCGCTGCGGCCGGCCTGGAAGGGCATGGCGGCGATCGCGGTCGACCTGACCTCCGCCGAGCTCGGTCGCATCGACGGCGAGATCACGACGCTCCTCGCCGACGACGGGGCGACCTACGGCACCCCGGCGGCGGGCTCACAGCCCTGGCAGCTCGACCCGATGCCTCTCGTGCTGGATGCCGCGACGTGGGCTCGCTTGGAGGTGGGACTCGCGCAGCGCACCGAACTGCTCAATGCCCTTCTCGCCGACATCTACGGCGAGCAGCGGCTGCTCGCCGACGGTGTGATCCCGGCGGCCGTCGTCTTCGGCCACGCCGGTTACACGCGGCCCATCGCTCGCGCGCGCGGCTTCGACCCGAATCCGCTCATCCTCTCCAGCACCGACCTCGGGCGGGATGTCGACGGAGAGTGGCGGGTCCTCACCGACCGCGTTCAGGCACCCTCGGGCCTGGGCTTTGCGATGGAGAACCGGCGCGTGCTGTCGCGCGTCCTGCCGGAGCTCTACGAGGAGGCCGGTCTCCACCGCATGGAGCCGTATTTCTCAGCCCTGCGCTCGGCTCTGCTGCAGGCTGCTCCCGTCGACATCGCCGATCCGCGGGTCGTCGTGCTTTCTCCCGGCACGCACTCCGAAACAGCGTACGACCAGGCCTTCATCGCGAACATCCTGGGCTTCCCCCTCGTGCAGGGCGAAGACCTCGTGGTTCTCGACGGCTGGGTCTGGATGAAGCCGGCTGGCTTCCCGCAGCACCCGCCGCACGAGCGCGTCGACGTGATCCTGCGTCGCGTGGATGCCGAATGGTGCGACCCGCTCGAGCTGCGGTCCGGATCGCAGCTCGGCGTGACCGGACTCACGGAGGTCGTCCGGCGTGGGCGCGTGCGTCTGGTCAACGGGCTGGGCGCCGGCGTGCTGGAGAACCCGGGTCTCATGCCGTTCATGCCGGCCGTCTGCGAGCGACTGCTCGGCGAGCAGCTGCGTCTGCCGTCGGTCTCCACGCAGTGGTGCGGTGACCCGGACGGGCTCGACGCGGTGCTCGAAGCCGTCAGGAGCGACCGGTCCAGGGTCATCGTGCGCGAGATCGACGGCCGTGCCGCGGATCTCGCCGAGCTCGGCTCCGCCGAGCTGCGCAACCGGATCCTCTCGGCTCCGCACCGTTTCGTCGGGCAGGAGCGGATGCCGCTGTCGCAGGCGCCGTCGTGGGGCGACGCCGGTCGGGCTTCGGGCCGGGCGAAGCCCAATCCGCTCGTCCTGAGGGCGTTCACCGTCCGCGACGGGGTGATCTACCGACCGCTCGTCGGTGGCCTCGCCACTCTCGTCGACGATCGGAAGGCCGCCCCGAGTACGAAGGATGTCTGGGTGCTCAAGGGCGCAACGGGCGATCCCGACCAGGGCATCGTCGAAGTCGCGCCGATACCCCTCGCCCGTGCGGTGCCCGTGCTGTCGCCGCGCGCCGTGGAAGACATGTTCTGGTCTGGCCGCTACACCGAGCGCGCAGAAGACCTGGTCCGCCTGGTCATCACCTCGAGCGCCTACAAGGAGCAGCTCGACTACAGCTCGACGACGCAGGGCGGGGCGGCGCTGGAAGCGCTCCTCGGCGTCTCGCAGCGGCTGTGCGGCACGCGGTGGCTCGACCACGATCTCGAGCAGCGCTCGCTGCTGCTGGATGTGGACCGGGCAGGCTCGGCCGCCCACTCGCTCGAGCGGCTGCGCGACGCGCTCGAGGGCGTGCGCGATCAGCTGTCGGGCGACACTTGGAGGGCGTTCGGCAGCACCGATCGGGCGATGAAGGCGCTGCGGGGATCGAGCCGACCGCAGATCGCCGAGTCGGCCAGTCGCATGCTCGGCGGCATCCTGTCGCTCCAGGGCGTGACCGCCAACATGATGCGCGATGACGGCTGGCATGCGATCGAGGCCGGGCGCTACCTCGAGCGCTCTCTGCAGGTGTGCACACTGCTCGCGGCGACAGCGACGGTCTCGCTCGGGGTGGGGGTGGAGCGCGCGGTTCTCGGCGGCGTGCTGATGGCGGCCGAGAGCTCGGTCACCCACCGCCGCCGTTTCCGCGGCAACGTCCGCGTCCCCGACGTGCTCGAGCTGCTCCTCACCGACCCGGACAACCCGCGCTCGATCGCCTTCTCGCTCGCGCGGCTGCGTTTCCACCTGTCGAGACTGGCGGCATCGACCGGTTCCACGCGGCCCGAGCGCCTGCTCGAGCACCTCGAAGACGCCTTGGAGGCGGCCGACATCGCCGCGCTCACGGCGCGCACCGATGGGCACCGGCCGCGCCTGGAGGAGTTCCTCGCCGACACGCACTCCCAGTTGCACCGACTCGGCGATGCGATCGTCCATCTGCATTTCGCCGCCGGGCCTCTGCCGCAGCCGCTCTCGTCCCTGTCGTTGACCGAGGTGGTGGGGATCTCGTGATGAAGTACCGCGTCTCTCACCGCACCACGTACTCCTACGACGACGACGTGAGCAGCAGCTACGGTCTCGCGCGGTGCCGTCCGCGCGAGCTTCCGTGGCAGGAGGTCACATCGCGCACCGTGACCATCGACCCGGCGCCGGGCGACATCACCGACGACGTCGACTGCTACGGAAACGTCGTCTCGTACTTCCACGTCACCGAACCGCACATGCGCCTGACGATCGACGCGCTCAGCGAAGTCACGGTCGTGCCCACGGAGTACGACGCCGACGCCCTCGCCCAGCCGTGGGAGCGGGCGCGCCCGCTGATGCACCCGACGGCGTCGCGCGGCGCATGGGCGGCGACCGATTTCGCCCTCGAGTCGGCGAAGGCGGCCCACGTCGACGCCGCGCGGGAGTTCGGCGCGGCATCCCTCACGCCCGGTCGTCCGATCGGCGAAGCCGTCACCGATCTCATGCACCGGATCAAGACCGACTTCCACTACGACAAGACGGCCACGACCGTCACGAGCACGGTCGCCGACGTGATCGAGCAGCGTGCCGGCGTGTGCCAGGATTTCGCGCACCTCGCGCTGGCGTGCCTGCGAAGTCACGGAGTGGCGGCACGATACGTGAGCGGATACCTCGCCACCCGGCGCACTCCGGGCAAGCCGCGGCTCGTCGGCGCGGACGCCTCGCACGCATGGGTGGCGGCGTGGCTTCCCGGCTCGGATCAGTGGCTCGCATTCGACCCGACGAACGACCAGTGGGTCTCGGACCGGCACGTGACGGTGGCATGGGGCCGAGACTACGGCGATGTCCCACCCGTGAAAGGCGTGATCTTCACCGAGGCGAAGAAGTCGACGCTGCGTGTGGCGGTCGACGTTGCACCACTCGAGGAGCCGCCGCAAGGGTGAGGTTCCCTCGTCCGGAGTGTGCAAGCCTGAGCGGGTGAAATCGTACCGATGCCGCGTCTGCAGCAGCCCGCTCTACTTCGAGAACTCGATCTGCGTCTCGTGCGGCGTCGGCCTCGGCTACTCCCGCGACGAGGGCGAGATCGTGCCGGTCGGACTCGACGGTCGGTACGTCGACGCGTCCGGGCTGATCTGGCACGTGTGCCGCAACCTGAACCTCTCGGGCTGCACGTGGCTCGCCCCGCTGGAGGGCGGGCAGTGCTTCAGCTGCTCGCTGACGCGAACGCGCCCGAACGACGCGGACGTCGCGGGGGTGGGCAACTTCCCTGTCGCCGAGCGGGCGAAGCGACATCTGATCGTCGAACTCGACACTCTCGGCTTCCCCGTCACGGGAAAGGATGCCGCGATCGGCGGCGATCCGGTGAACGGCCTGTGCTTCGACCTGCTGTCGAGCACGGATCGCAGTGTCGTCATCGGGCACGACGACGGGGTGATCACGATCGACCTCGCTGAGAGCGACCCGGCCTACCGGGAGCGTCTGCGCGGCGAGCTGGATGAGCCGTACCGCACGATGCTGGGTCACTTCCGGCACGAAGTCGGGCACTACTACGAATGGCAGCTCGTCGAGGTGGCAGGCGATCCGGAGCGCCTCGAGCGCGCGCGTGAGCTGTTCGGCGACGAGACCCTCGACTATCAGGCCGCCATCGATCGCCATTACGCCCAAGGAGCGCCGGCGGGGTGGGAGCTGACCCACCTCACCCACTACGCCACGATGCACCCGTACGAGGACTTCGCCGAGACCTGGGCGCATTTCCTGCACATCTGCGACACGATCGAGACGGCATCCGAGTACGGGCTCACCGCCGTCGCGGGCGTGGACGCGTTCTCGCATTTCCGCGACCTCGTCACGGGGGTGTGGGTTCCGATGTCCTCCGCGCTGAACATGATCAACCGGTCGATGGGCAAGGACGACCTGTACCCGTTCGTCATCCCGTCGCCCGTGCTCGACAAACTCGAGTTCGTCGCGTCCCTGCGCGGCGCGGGTCGCGCCTGAGGTCAGGCCCCGGAGGGGTCACGCGTCCGCGGGGTCCGAGCCTCAGGCCTCCGACAGGATGCGCTCGATCACCGCACGGGCCTTCCGGCTTTCGCCTTCCGGGTCGTGCGAGCCGGTGTCGCCGGCGGCGACCAGCATCGCCTTCCACAGTGCCCAGGCGCGACCGCGCGCCCAGACCGCGTCATCCCACGGGAGGGCCGTGCGGAAGGTGGCCCGCGCCGGAGCGTCGAACATCGTCCAGGCGATCGCCAGATCGCATGCCGGGTCGCCCATGCCCGATGTGCCGAAGTCGATCACGGCGGCCAACCGACCACCGCGCAGCAGCAGATTGCCGTGGGCGATGTCGCCGTGGAACCACACCGCTGGCGCGGTGATCTCGGTGCTCAGCGCGGCCTCCCACACCCGCCGCGCGGCGTCGACGTCGATCACGCCGTCGAGTCGGCCGATGCAGCGCCGCACGTCGTCGTCGTACACCCGCGGGTGGGCGCCGCGCCAGAAGCTGTGCGTGCCGGCGAGCGGCCCGTCCGGCGTCTGCACCCCGGCCAGCGCCCGAAGGAAGGCGGCGGTGTCGCGGGCGAACCCCGTGAGATCGTCGATCGGCGCGTCACCGGCCGGGCGGCCGTCGATCCAGCGGTACACCGACCACGGCCGGGGGAACTCCGCCGTCGGCTCGCCGAGTCCGACCGGCTCGGGGATCTCGAGCGGCAGGTTCGCCGCCAGGACCGGCAGCCAGCGCTGCTCCTTCGCCACGGCCTCGACATAGCCGTCGGCGCTCGGGAGTCGCACGAGCAGCTCGTTCCCGAGCCGGAAGGTGCGGTTGTCCCAGCCGCCGGGACGCACCTGGCGGATCGGCAGGTCGGACCAGCGCGGGAACTGCTCGTCGATCAGCCGTCCTACCAGGGCGTCGTCGATGGTCATGCGATGGTCCTCCGTCGCGCGGTGGGGGCGCGAAGTGCACCGGGCGAACGAAAGGGCGCCGACGGATGCCGTGCACCCGTCGACGCCCTCGAGAAGGTCAGGCCTTCTTGCGGTTCACGATCAGGCCGTAGATGAGCAGGACGATGATCGATCCGCCGATGGCGAGCAGCCACGTCTGGATCGAGAAGAACTCCTGGAGGCTGGCACCGAACAGCACGCTGCCGAGGAATCCGCCGAGAAGCGCGCCGACGACGCCGAGCAGCAGCGTGATGAGCCAGCCGCCACCCTGCTTGCCGGGGAGAATGAGCTTGGCGATGGCGCCGGCTGCGAGGCCGAGGATGAGGAATGCGAGGAATCCCATGTGTGTCTCTTTTTCTGTTGCGGGGGACGCTCCCGGTGCGGGGGCGGAGCCGACACCTCGGGGAGTGTGACGGCTGAGGGGAACTGTACTCCCTTGCTCCCGCGGTGAATCGCGACGCGCGGGATGCACTACAGTTCCGTCTGCCGACCCCGCCACGCAGCCGTGGCCGCGGAATTCCGGGCGTTCCGGGAGCTGCGAGCTGTTTCGGGATAACCCGAAGCCAGGAGTCGGGCCGACCGGGGGGCGCGCGGGCCGCCGCGACCGTACCGTGGACGCATGACCACCCAGACTCTGACGCCACCGGCCGCCGCAGCGGCGCCGACCGCGCGTCGCTCGACATTCTCGACCCCGCTGCACGTGGCCGGCGCGATCACGCATCTCGCCGCACTCGGCGTCATCGGCCCCATCGTCTTCACCGTCCTCCTCACGCTCCTCGGCGTAGGGCTCGGCCTCGTGCCGGTCATCGGAATCGGCCTCGTCCTGCTCCTCGGCTTCGTGTACGCCCTCTACGGCGTGGCATGGCTGGAGACGGCACGCGTCGACGGCCTCTACGCGCTGGGCCTTCCCGGACTGCACCCGCGCGCACGCACCCGGCCCGGCTTCGGGGGCTGGCTGCGCATGGTGTGGCACCAGTTCATCGACCCGTCGATGTGGCGCGCCGTCGCGAGCGCCGCGATCGCCACGATCCTCGGCCTCGTCGTGCTGCCGCTCCTGTCGATCTTCGCCTCGGGCATCGTCCTGGCATTCGCCCCCCTCTTCGCGCGCAGCGGCGCGGTCCGGCTCGCCGGCACCGGCATCGACGTGCCGGTGGCGTGGGCCTCGGTCGTCGGCCTGCTCGCGGCACTGGTCGCCTTCGGCGCCGTCGTCGGCATCGCGCTGCTCCACGGAGTCCTCTCCCGCGTGATCGTGGTGCCCACGCGCGAAGCGCAGCTCACCGAGCAGGCACGCACCTCCGACGCGCAGCGCGTCGGAGCGATCCGCGCGTCCGAAGTGGAGCGCACGCGCATCGAGCGCGACCTGCACGACGGCGTCCAGCCGCGCCTGGTCTCGGTCGGCATGACGCTCGGGCTCGCGCAGCAGAAGATCGACGACGACCCCCAGGCGGCCAAGGAGCTGCTCGCGGAGGCGCACACCTCGACCAAGGCGGCCATCACCGAGCTGCGGCAGCTGGCCCGCGGCATCCACGCGTCTGTTCTCGACGATCGCGGGCTGGATGCCGCGCTCTCCGCGCTGGCCGGTCGCTCGCACATCCCCGTGCATCTCGATGTCCGCCTCGACACTCGCTGCAACCGCAACGCGGAGGCCGCGGTGTACTTCGCGATCGCGGAGACGCTCACCAACGCCGCCAAGCACTCGCGGGCGACCGAATGCCGCGTGATCGTGCGGCAGCGCGAGGGTGGAACACTGTGGGCCCGTGTCGAAGACAATGGCATCGGCGGAGCCCAGGTGATCGCCGGCGGCGGGCTCGACGGGATCTCCAACCGCATCCTCGCCGCCGGAGGCACCGTGCGTCTGGACAGCCCCCAGGGCGGACCGACGTCGCTGGAGGTGAGCGTCCCATGCGCATCCTGATCTGCGAGGACTCCGTCCTCCTGCGCGAAGGACTCGTGCGGCTTCTCGAAGACGCCGGCCACGGCATCGTCGCGGCGCTGCCCGACGCGAGCGCGCTCGACGAGACCGTCGCCCGGACCACGCCCGACCTGTGCATCCTCGACGTGCGGCTCCCGCCGACCTTCACCGACGAGGGCATCCGGGCCGCGGTCCGCCTGCGTGCCGAGCATCCTGCGCTTCCGGTGCTGGTGCTGTCGCAGTACGTCGAAGAGCGCTACGCGACCGAACTGATCACCGCCCACGGCGGCGCGATCGGGTACCTGCTCAAGGACCGCGTCGCCGACGTGACCGACTTCCTCGCCGCGATCACGCGGATCGGGGAGGGCGCGACGGTGCTCGACCCCGAGGTCGTCGCGCAGCTGCTGAGCAGGCGCCCGCGGGACGAGCGGATGCAGCGGCTCACCGCCCGCGAGGCGTCCACGCTCGCGCTCATCGCCGAGGGGAAGTCCAACCAGGCGATCGCCTCGACGCTCTTCGTCTCGGAGGCGAGCGTCGAGAAGTACATCACGGCGATCTTCCAGAAGCTCGACCTCGAGCCGGACGATTCCGGCAACCGGAGGGTGCTCGCCGCCCTCGTCCACCTCGAACACGGCGGCGGAATGCCGCAGACAGGATCCCTCTCATGAGCACCACGACGCCCTTCCCGCCCGCCCCGCCCGCTCCGCCGGCCCCGCCGGCGGCGCCTCCGCCCGAGACGCGCGGCGCCTCCCGCGTCGTCGCCATCCTCACCGTCGCGCTCGGCTGCGCGATCGTGATCGGTGCGATCGGCACGGCGATCTTCTCGACGATCGCCGCCGCGAGCGTGCGCACCGAGACTCAGACCCTCGACGTCGCAGGCGTCAACGACCTGAACGTCTCCGTGGATGCCGCATCTCTCCGCATCGAGTTCGCGGATGTCCCCGACGCGACGCTCGAGGTCACCAGCGGGCTCGGCGTAGGCACCTGGACTCTCGAGCGCGACGGCGACGAGCTCACGGTCGCGACGCCGCGCCGGTTCGGACCCGGCTGGATCTGGGGCGGCGAGGTGCGTGCGACGCTCACTCTGCCCCGCGAACTGGAGGGCACGGCGCTGGATGCGACGCTCGACCTGTCGGCGGGCGAGCTCACGGTCGACGGCGCTTTCGCCGACCTGGACATCGAGGTCGGTGCGGGTACGCTCACCGTGGACGGGGCTGCCCGCACGCTCATCGCGGACCTCAGCGCGGGCGGCGCCGACATCGATCTCGCCGACGTGGAGGAGGCGGCGTTCTCGGTGAGCGCCGGCGCCGTCGATGCCCGGCTGACCGGAACCGCACCGAGCGCCGTCACGGTCGACGTGAGCGCCGGCTCACTCGACCTGCGGCTGCCCGAGGCGGCCTACGACGTCCGCTCGGACGTCTCGGCCGGCGACTTCGAGAACGGACTGCGCGGCGAGGCCGGCGCCCGCAACATCGTCGACGTCACGGTATCGGCGGGAACCGTCACGATCACCGAGGCCCGTTAGGGATCGGCTCCACGGCGGCCGGGTCGGCGACGATCCGGCCGCCGCGGCGTGCGTCGGCAGAAGCCGCTACCAGGCCGCGGCGGATGCCGTCTCGAAATCGCGCAGGGATTGGTCGGCATAGGCGATCGACCAGTCGACGATGGCGCGGGAGGCGATGCTCGACGAGCCGACGTAGCCGATGACCTGACCGGCGGTCGGGCTCTGGGCGTGGGCTCGTCCGAGGAGTCCCGCGCACGACACGACGTAGTCGCTGAACGCATCGAGGGGGAGCCCGTCCAGCTCGACCGAGCCCTTCATGTCGTGGAACTGCCGCACGTAGAAGGCTCGCCCGTTCGCCTCGAGGTGGCCGAGGAACGGGTCCGAGACGGCCTGCAGCACCCGCTGCATCCCGACCACGCGGAAGCCCTCGCCGTGAGCGGCAACGCCCCCCGTGATGCGCGCCGGTTGCGGAATGCGGCCGTACTGCGACAGCACGGACTCGCCGGCCTCCTTCACCTGGAGCAGCAGCGCATCCTCGTCGGCACCCTGGAGAAGCTGCAGGTAGCACCGCGTTCCGACGCTGCCGACCCCTACGACCCGCCGGGCCAGATCGGTCGGCTCGTACTGCGCGAGCACGGTGTCGACGTCGATGTTCACGGTGTCGCGGTACTGGGCGAACAGCGCGTGGATCGACTCGGCACGCTCGGCGCCCGCCAGCGCGACAGCTTCGTCGAGGCGGAAGCGCACCATCGTCGGCGGATTCTCGACGAACTGCAGCTTGCCGTCCGCGTGCCGCTGCGTCGTGCGGCGGATCGCCCGCAGCGAGGTGCGCCGCTCGGCCGCAGCGAGGGCCGCATTCAGTACGCGGCGCCCGTCCCCACTCAGCTGCCGCCGCGCCGACTCGACGTTCAGATGCAGGAAGTACCGGTCGGACGGGCTGAGCCGAGCCATCCGCCGCAGCACCGAGACGTACTGCGCGAAAGCGCGCCCGGCGATGGTCTCGACCTCGCCCTCGTCGTAGCCCGCCTCGCGTCCGCCCACGATCACACTGGTGATGAGCCGTTTCACGTCCCACTCCCAGGGCGCGACGGCGGCTTCGTCGAAGTCGTTGAGGTCGAAGACCAGCTGACGCTCCGGAGAGGCGTAGAAGCCGAAATTGCTGATGTGCGCGTCACCGCATGCCGCCACCAGGATGCCGGAATGCGGGTCGCGGCCGAGATCGAGGGCCATGAGACCCGCCGTGCCCCGATAGAAGGCGAAGGGGCCGGCGAGCATGCGCTGCATCCGCACCGGCACCAGCTCGGGCACGCGCGCCGCGTTCTGCTCGCGCAGGTGTGCGACGGGGTCACGTTCGGCCGGGCGACGCTCGGCGAGTTCCGATCGCGCGATCACGCGTCTCAGGCTCTTGCCGAGCTCCCGGGCCTCGGCGCGGCTGAAATGCGCGCGCTCCCTCAGCAGGTCGGGGGCATCCAGCGGCATGTCGACATCATGTCGCACTTCGGCGGCGATACGTCGGCGCTCACCGGAGAACCAGCGCCGCGGCGCCGATGAGCGGCCCCTGACCGTCGAGACCGGACGCCGCGACCCGAACTCTGCGCACGTAGTCGAAGGCGGCCGCATCCAGCGTCGCCGCGCGCACGAGGTCGAGGTAGTCCTCGGCGACCCGCGCGAAGCCGCCCGCGACCACTGCGATCTCCAGGTCCAGCAGCGTCGCGACGCTCGCGATCGCCTCTCCGACGGCGCTCGCCGAGCGCTGCACCGCCGCGACGGCGATCGGCTCGCCGGCCGCGTAGGCCGCCGCGAGCTCTTCCCCCGTCGTGCCGCCCCACCCTTCGTCACGCGCCCAGGCGACGGTGCGCGGACCCGACGCCAGGTCCTCGAGTGTGCCGTCCGTCGGCGGCGACCCCGGCGTGCGCGCGCGCAATCGCAGCTGGCCGATATGCCCCGCGTTTCCGGAGAAGCCTGAAACGGGTACGTCGTCGAGGATCAGTCCGCCCCCGACTCCGGTGGAGACGACCATGGCGAGGGCGTTGCGGGCACCGGCCGCAGCCCCCCGCCAGTGCTCGGCGAGCGCGATGCACGCACCGTCGAGCGCGAGGCGCACCGGCACGCCGGGGATCCGCTCCCGCAGCAGCGCGACGACCGGCAGTCCCGCGGCCGCCGGAAGGTTCAGCGGGGCGACAGAGCCCGACGCGAGGTCCACAGGTCCGGCCGATCCGATCCCGATCCCGATCAGCCGGTCGCCGAC
>Ga0190275_10002121_pt1 | contig 14360 bp, 9 predicted proteins | sample Popmic550T_FD_133745 | JGI IMG/M metagenome (GOLD analysis project Ga0190275, IMG submission 133745) | Populus adjacent soil microbial communities from riparian zone of Yellowstone River, Montana, USA - 550 T | ecosystem: Environmental > Terrestrial > Soil > Riparian zone > Trees stand | place... | reverse complement strand
TTCTCGCTCACGATGCTGCGCATCGATCCCTGGCGCAGCAGCTCGTAAAACAATCCCTGGTCCGGCTGGATGTTGTGATACTCCAGGTCGAGCGCCTGGAGCCAGGGATCGGTCCAGGAAAGCTTTTCCTCCTCGCGAAACGTCTCCAGCAACAACTTCTTCGCCGCCCAATCGACGCGGTCGCGCGTGGAGGTGACGTCTCGCTCGAGATCGTTCAAGACCTGTTCCCATTCGCGCACGAGCCAGGCTGTTTCCGGCTCGCCACTTTTCTCGCGCTCGGCGGCTTTCAGGTAAAGCCGTTGCACATCGATCGCTGAAATCTTCCGGCCATCACTCAGCTCGATGATCCAATCGTAATCCTGATCGCGGCTGATCGACTTCGTGGCGTTGATCGGCTGCGCAATTTCGATCTGCGGCGCTTTCCCGCGCTCGATCAAATCCAGGACGAGCGCAGTCGTTCCGATTTTCAGCGCCGTAGCCCATTCGCTCATGTTCGAGTCGCCGATGATGACGTGGAAGCGCCGATAGCGATCCGGATCCGCGTGCGGCTCATCGCGCGTGTTTACCAGCGGCCGCTTGTTCATCGTGTCGATGCTCACCAGCGTGGTGAAGAAATCGGCGCGTTGCGAAATCTGAAAGACTCCCGGCTGCCCGCGCGCGCTCTCGGCTTCGATGCCTATCTTGCCCGCGCCGGCGAAGATTTGCCGCGTAATCAGGAAGGGCAGCACGCCCGCGACCAGCCGGTCCCAGGGCAGATCGCGCCGCATGAGATAATTGTCGTGGCACCCATAGCTGTGCCCGGCGAAGTCGGTGTTGTTCTTGAACAACCGCACCTCCTGGCCATCACCCAGCTTCAGGCTTCGCCGCCGCGCGCACTCGGCCAGGATGCGTTCGCCCGCTTTTTCGTGCGCCACCAGCTGGCGCAGCGTCGTGCATTCCGGCGTCGAATATTCCGGATGCGCGTGGTCGTTGTAAAAGCGCGCGCCGTTCGAGAGGACAAGGTCGCTTTTGATCTCCTCGAAGCTGAGCGGCCGGTTCCGGTCGATCTCGTAGTAAGCCGATTCGTCGGTGTCCTGGAGCAATTGCGCTGCGCGGAAGCCGCGGGCGTCGCGGTGCGGATCTTCCAGGCGATAATCCCATTTCATGTGGGCGCCATGCTCGGTATACGAGCGTACCAGCTCGATCGATTCCGCCACGACGTCCACCGAATCAGCACCCTGAATCGTGATGCCGTATTCCGTTTCGAGCCCGAACACCCTCTTCATCGCGGCTTAACATAAAGCAGGCTGGCGCTGTCGCGAATGGAGACGGCCTGGGCCGCCAAGGGAGACGGCCTGCCCTCAGGCCGTGGGAAGGATGGGGAAGCTTTCCTCAACGGCACGATGGCGTGCCGTCTCCAAAGTTACACCGTGGCCACGATCAGCTGCCAGGCGACACCGCCCTGGTTGAGGGAATGCTGATGATGACTCGGCGGCGGCAATGGGTCGCCGGCCGTGGAGATTATTTCGGTGCCGCAGCCCTGACACTTATAGATTCCCGAATGTGGCGTGGTGGCTCCCGATGCGTGGGCCTGGTCGAATTTTGAGTCGGGCAACCTCGTTAGAAGTTGAAGGTGTTTGAATTGCGCCATCTCGCCCTTGGGGGGTCCCGTGATCGATGGGGATTGTCTCAACATGGGGGCAAATCCGTAAAGTGGGAGAATTCCTACACCCGTGGCGAGTGCCTGAGTTAGGCAGGAGACCGCCGATCCCCAAAAAAATTCACGAACTTTGCTTCGCGAAACTCGTAATTAGCGGCAGACCCATGATGCTGCCTCGCCCCACCGAACGAACCGCCCAGCAAGGCGCGTCGGAGCAGGCGCTCCTCGTAGTTTCACCCGATGGCCGCATTCAGTTCGCTACGGCGCGCGCCCGGCATTGGCTGAAGGAACTTTCGTTTTCCCCCTCGGACCGCCTTCCCCACGCGCTGGCGGGTTGGCTCGCTGAGACCACCCCCTCGAGCCGGCCATCCAGCTTTATTCTGGAGCGGGCCGGCACGAAGCTTTGCCTTCAGGTGATCTTTCGCGAGCCGAAATCAATCTGCCTGCTCCTCGACCAGCGGGCCAAATCTGCGCCGCCCCGCGGTTCGCGCTCACTTCTCACCCAGCGCCAGGTTGAAGTGCTTGCCTGGGTGGCCCGGGGCAAGACAAATGCCGAGATCGCCAAAATCCTGAGCTTGAAAACGGGGACGATCGGCAAATATCTCGAACGAATTTTCCCGAAGCTCGGCGTCGAGAACCGCACCGCCGCTGCCAGTTTCGTTCGCGGCCCGAACCAGACGGGTTAGCGCCAATCAGGTGTTCCGCGGCAACGCCGCACTCCGTCCAGCGCGGGTCGCGGTGGCGAAGCAGCCTTGCAGCAGGTATCCGCCCGTCGGCGCTTCCCAGTCGATCATTTCGCCGGCGGCGTAAACGCCAGGCAATCGGCGGAGCATCAGCGTCTCATCCAGTTCGCTCCAGGGAACTCCGCCCGCGGAAGAAATCGCTTCGGCAATGGGGCGTGGGCCGCGCAAGGCAATGGTGAAATTCTTTACGCGGGCGATCGTTCGCTCGCAATCCGGTGGCTCATTCGGCGGCGTGGTTTCGAGCAAAGCGACTGCCGCTGCGCTTAGTTTCAAGGCGCGGAACCAATCCGCGGGATTGTCCAGATTTCCAACGCGCTCGCGCATCGTTTCTACAGTGAGCTGCGGCTTGAAATCGATGGTGAGTTGCGGATCGGCCATCGCCCGAAGCGTGCGGCCGAGGCGGTAGATGGCGCCGCCTTCGATTCCGTCGCGCGTAATGAGCAGCTCGCCGGAAACTGATTCCGCGCCGGCGGACACGTTGAGGTTCTTCAGCGGCAATCCTTCCGCGCGGGCGAGCAAATCGGGCGACCAGTCTACGTTCCAACCGCAATTGGCCGGCTGCCACGGTTTCATTTCGACTCCGTGCGCGGCGAGGATCGCGGGCCATGTTCCGTCCGAGCCGGTTTCCGGCCAGGAAGCGCCGCCCAATGCGAGCACGATGGAGTCGGCTGTGAGCGAGAGCGTTCCTGTGGCCGCTTGAAATTCGGCGCGCCAACCGTCCGGGTCTGGCGCGAGATTTACAAAGCGCGCGGCCGTTCGAAATTGCACGCCGCTTGCCCGCAACCGCCTGACCCAGCCGCGCAAGAGACCCGCTGCCTTTTGGCCGCGCGGAAACACGCGCCCACTTGTGCCAACGTAAGTTTCGACGCCCAGCTCCGCCGCCCAGGCGCGCAACTCTGTTGGGCCAAATTCCCTGAGCAAGTCGCGCCAGCGTTCCGGTTCATCAACATAACGGGCCGGGAAATTCTCCACCGGCTCGCCATGGGTGAGGTTCAGTCCGCCCCGGCCGGCAACGAGGAATTTTCTGCCGACGGAACGTTGCGCATCGCAGAGGGTGACGTGCGCGCCCGCCGCATTGGCCACTTCAGCGGCGCGAAGTCCAGCCGGGCCACCGCCGACGACGAGGACAGAGTGGGCTTCAGCACGCACGGCCAATTGTAGCGCTCATTTCTTGAACTGGTAGGGACGCCGCGCTGCCGGCGTCCGCACCGCTACAAGCAATGTATCGAAGAATCTCCTCGCGGACGGCGCAGCGCGCCGTTCCTACCCTTATTTCATTACCTGGTCGATCGACGTCGGATCATCGAGCAGTATCCATTCGACAATTGAAAGCGGCAGGCTCCCGTTTTTGATCAGGTCGTCGTGAAATTGTCCGAGGCGAAAATTCGCGCCGGTTTTGTCGCGATAGCGCCCGAGCAAATTCATGATCTGCCACTTGCCCACGATGTAGGTAATTTTCTGGGTCGGATACGAGGCCGCTCCGGCCGCTTCGCCTTCCGCAGCTTCGCGATCGAGACCGCCGCCTTCCATGAAATATTGGATCGCCTGTTCAAAGCTCCATTTGCCCGTGTGCAGATTCACGTCCACGCCGATGCGAGCCGAGCGGTAGCGGGAGAGTCGCAGGATTTGGCCCTGCGCCGCGGAGTTATCCGGGTAAAGGCCGGTCCGCATCAGCATCTCTTCGCCATACAGCGCCCAGCCTTCCACAAAAACGCCGTCGCCATGCTGCCGCCGGATTTCATTCAAAAGATGGTTCGCAATGGATAGCTGCATGAAGTGGCCTGGAATCCCTTCGTGCCCGAGGATCGGTCGCGGGTCTTCGATGGCCGCGCGAATGTAAAAGTTCTTCGATTCCGGATTGTAGGTCGGGATGAAATAAAAACCGGTCGGGTCCTTATCGTAAAGGCCGGGCGGATTCATGAAGCCGCCGGGGCTCGTCGGTTTGAACGCTTCGGGCAACTGGCGAATCTCGAAGCGGCCGAGGTAATCGGGAATTGTCACCAGTTTGCGTTCCTTCATGAGATCGATCGTCGCCTGCTGCCGACTGTCATAAGCTTTCAGGAACGACTCCTGGTCGGGCGGACTGTTTTTGCGCCGCGCCGGGTTGGGATCGGCCAGGGCAGGGTCGTTTAAGAGGGATTCCAGAGCGCGATAACGCGCCAGCTCCGACCGCCCGAGCATTGCCACCTGTTCCGCCTCGAGTGGGAGGAGCAGGACGTTCTTGAGATAATAATTGTAGTTCGCCGCGCCCATCGGCGCGAAATCCACCATCGCCGGCAATCGTTTCTCCAGGCGATCCGCGAACGCGTGGATCGCCACCAGCGCGGCGTCGCGCGCCTTCTCCAGAGCCTCGCGTTCTGCGGCCGGAAGATCGCGCGCCAGCGTCATGAGGCTGTCCTTGAAGAGCGGATCCATCGAGCGCGCCGAAGCGATGGCGAGCTGCGCAAAAAGCTTTACCGGCTTTTGTAAATTGCGTTCGCCTTGCGCCAGTATCGCCGGCATTTGCTTCAGCCGTTCGGTCGCGGCGAGAGCGCGGTTACGCGGCGTGTCGTATTCCTTCTTCAGGAGCGAGAAAATGCCGTTCGAACATTCACCGACATAGAGTTGCGGATCGGTTTTTTCGGATTGCAGGATTCTGTTGCCGAAGTCGGACCCTTCCAATTGCGCCCGAAACAGCATCCAATCGATCCGGTCCTCCTTCGGCCACTTGGCTCCCGGCATGGCGCGGACCTGGTCGAGTAGCTTGCGGACGTGCTGGGCCCGCTCGGCAATCTTGGCCGCGGAATAATCGGTAAGCCGGTTGTCCCAGGTGTGCAGTCCGGCGTCGCTGCTGTAGACCGGGAAGTTCTCATTTCGCCACGCGTAAAATTCGTCGGCCATCTTCCGGAGCGCGGTGATGTCGGCTCCAGATTTGGCCGGCGTGGCTTTTGTGATTAGCGCCTTGTTCGAAACGTCGGTCTTCGGGTCCGGCGTTGGCTGGCCGAACAGCGTTGCGGCGGCGAATAGACTCAGGGCGAAAATGGGTCTCATGGCGCCGATGCTAATCAAGGAGCGGCGGTTTACAAACCGCCGTTTATCTGGAGCCGGCCCGCCCTCGGGCCGCTGGCATCAAGCGGCGTCTACTCCCAACGGCACGAGGGCGTGCCGTCTCCACCTAGATCACCACGCCGCGAAGGGCCGGTTTCATCTGCCCATCTCGGCGCACGGGCGAGATCTTCACCACGTTCTCCGGGTCGAAGTCGATGAGCTTGAACCAGTCCTCCGTGATGTCGGTCGGCGGGAAAATATCGTTCTCATTGAACTCGGCGATGAACGCCTGCTGCAGATCGGTTTCGCTGATTCCCGCAACCTTGTGGCCGGCCTCGCCCGTCCCGGCTGCGGAATTGGCAATCGTTCGCTTGATCGCCATGGCCTTCGCTCTCTCCACAATCGAGGCAATGATCGCGCCACTGAACAGATCGCTCCGGTAGAGGATCTCTTTCCGGCCGCTGCGCAGCGTGATCTCGAGAAATTTATTCTCCTCGCGCCGGGCGAACTGCACTTCGAGAATGCGCTCCACCAGCCGGTCGATGGCCGCGCCGATGTTGCCGGCCTCCTTCGCCAAGGCGCCGTCATAGGGAAGGTCGTTGGTAAGATAAATCCGATAAATCGCGCGCGCGCCTTCCCGGTTCGGCCGGTTCACTTTGATTTTCCGGTCGATCCGGCCCGGCCGCAAAATCGCCGGATCGATCAGGTCCGCGCGGTTTGAAGCCAGGATGATGACGACGTCATGCAGCGAATCGATGCCGTCCATCTCCGAACAAAACATCGGCACCAGCGTGGAAAGAATGTTCGAGTAACGCGAGGCGCGCCGCGTTCCGAGAATGCTTTCGGCTTCGTCGATGAACAGAAACGGGAGGAAACCTTCGCGCCGTTTCTCGCGCGCAGTCGAAAAGATTTCGCGCACGATCCGCTCCGATTCGCCCACCCACATGTTTAGGATTTCCGGACCTTTGACGTGCATGAAGTATTCCTTCATCTCGCCGCCGCTTTTTTCCCGCAGCTGCTTCGTCAAATTGTAGGCGGTCGCCTTGCCGATGAGCGTTTTGCCGCAGCCGGGCGGACCGTAGAGGAGAAAACCTTTCGGCGTCGCATGCTGAAATTTTTGGAACAACTCGCCGTGAATGAGCGGCAGCTCGATGGCGTCCTTTATCGCCTCCAGCGCCTGGTCCTGCCCGCCGACTTTTTCCCAGGGAAGTTCGGGCACATCGTCGAGGTAAAGCTCGTGCGATTGCGGATGCGAAAGAACTTCGAGGGCGACGCGGTAATTCGGATCGACCCGCACTTCATCGCCCGACTTGAGATTCGCCTGCATGAGCTCGGCGGACCGTTGCAGAATCAATGATTGCAAGCCGTGATCCGAGCCGACCCGGAGCCGGTCCGCGCCGATGACCTCGGTGATCTTCGTCACCGGTCCAGCGGTTTCAAAGCCGAGATCGCCCACGATGACGTAGGCTTCGTTGACCAAAACGCGCGTGCCTTTCTTGAGCTTTGCGAGGCTGATTCGCGGATCGACGTTGCAATAATAATCCGCGCCGCCCACGACGATGTGAGCGGTGTCTTTCGCGGGATTGCTGAGATAAGTGCCGATGCGGTTGGCCGGTGACGTGACTTTTTTGATTACGTCCTCGAGCTTCTCGATCATCTGGCGCGCTTCGCCGATGGTCTCTTCCTGCGCCTCGATCTGCGACCGCAGAATGTAGAGCTCGCGCCGATGCCGGTTCTCGGGCGGAATGGAGGCGACAAGAAGGTCAAACGCTTCGAGCAAACTCAATTCACGCGGCCCCGGCTCGTCGTCCGGTCCCGGGATTGTTCTGCGCGGTTCCTCGTCCATGCTGCTGGCGAGTATAAAACCTCGCGCGTTCCCCCGCAAATGGAGCGGCGGGTGTCCGCAGACGCACGACAAAAATCGTTTCTGCCGGGTTGCGGGTGAGGACACCCGCCTCTACAATCCGGTCTCGCGAAGGAGTCTTAGCTCAATTGGTTAGAGCGCCGCCCTGTCACGGCGGAGGTTGCGGGTTCGAGCCCCGTAGACTCCGGTTTATCCGCCGCCCTTCAGGCCGCGAAATTGAACCGTTCTCCTCTCCGCGTTTCGCATGCCTTCTGATAGACCGTTACCGCCGCGATCGCGTCTTCGATCGCGACGCCGGTGCTGTCGAAGACGAAGATTTCTGCGTCACTGGTGCGGCCGGTTTTTCGGCCGGCAACGACTTCCGACAACTCGGCGTAAACATCCTCTTTGCGCATCAAACCTTCCGCAATCGCATGGTGCGTGTCGCCGATCGCGCAGCATTGCTCCAGGCTGTCGGCCACGACCTTTACCGATGCCAGCAAGGCTGGCTCGATTTCTTGTTTGTGGCTGTCATCCGCGCCGACGGCGGCAATGAAAGTGCCAGGCGAAACGTCTTCCTGGCGGATGAAGAATTTTGTCGCGGTCGTGCAGGTGATACAGACGTCGCTTTGCCGGACGGCTCGACTGAGGTCGGTGACGGGTTGAATTTCGAATTCGTCCTTAAGTTTGAAGGCGAGGTTTTCCGCGGCGGCCGGGTCGAGGTCGAACGCCTGAATCCTGCTCAGCGGCAAGACTGCGCCAAGCGCGCGGAGCTGGGTCGCGGCCTGCTGCCCGCAGCCGCAAAGCGTGGCCACGGCCGAATCCCGTCGGGCCAGATACTTTGCCGCGACGGCCGAAGCCGCCGCGGTGCGTCTGATCGTCAGCTCGATTGAATCGAGAACCGCGAGCAGACGGCCATTTTCTGCGTCATACAAGGCGACCATACCCTGGATTGTGGGCAGGGCGTGTTGGACGCGGTTCTGGGGAAAGTTCGTGTTGAGCTTGGCGACGATGTAGCTCGGCTCGCCGCGCAGCAGCCCGGCTTTTACGTGGAGACCTCCTTTCGCCGCCTTTACGGACAGGATGCCCGGCGCCGGCACGCTGCCCTCGCCTTGCCAACGGAAGACGGTTTCTACCGCGTGGATGCAATCGCGAATGCTCAGCAGCTGCTCCACATCGCCTCGGGACAACAGCAATGTGCCGTCACCCATCACTGCGGCGCTCCCACGAGACTGGAAATCTCCTCGCCGGTCGCGGCTTCCACGGGCGCCTCGCCTCGCCGGAATATCCGCGCCCCGTTGGTTCCGCGGAGCATAACCGAACCTCTTTCGACCCGGACCCAGGCGCCTTCCCGCATGCCGAGCACCGGCGTTTTGTTTTCCTCGTGAAATTGGAGGATGCGTTCTTCCTGGGTTTCTCCCATGTGTTTCGAGTTCGGATCGGGATCCTGGAAATGCGGGCTGATCTGGAATGGGACCAGGCCAAGCGAATCGAATGAGCACGGCTGGACGATCGGCATGTCCTTGGTCGTTTTGATGGTCGGGCCGGCCACATTCGAACCCGCGCTGCTGCCGATGTAGGGCGGACCCTCCAGGACCCGCCGCCGGATCGGCTCGAGCAGGTCGAAATCCTGGAGCGCTTTCAAGAGCCGAAACGTGTTGCCGCCGCCGATGAAGATCGCGTCCGCCTGGGCGATCGCCGCCTGCGGATCCCCGGCGTCGTGCGCTGAAGACAACTCATAACCCATCGCGGCAAATCGCTCCCGGGCCTTGGCCGCGTAGCCGTCGCGATCGAACAAAGCGTAGGGGAAAAACAGGACACGGCTGGAGGGTCCGAGGAGATTGCGGATTTCGTCCTCGGCATGGTCGAGGTAGCCGCGGCCGTGGAGCGTGGAGTTACTGATCAGGAGGATATGCGGCGTTGTCTTCATAGTTATAGCTGTAACATAGTGAAATATGTGTATTGATTCGCCACGTAAAGGAAAATCCGGCCCAAAGTTCCTCGCACGATTCGCCAAGGCAACACAGTTGGTGAACAGTCTCCGCTCATGAAAAAACTCGGTCTAGCCGCCCTGCTCGTCTTTGGGGCAGTCATGGCCCGCGCGGAGCAACTTCTGCCCGCGGCCGACGGGACCACGTGGACTTATGACGCGACCGAGGAAACCGGCGGACCTGGCGCAGCCCCGGCGGTCAACTCGGTGGTGACGGTCAGGGTTGCCCGGCAAACCTTCGACGGCAAAGAATTCCTCAAATTCGAAACGCTGACCGACGAAAGCCTGACCAAAATCGAATTGATGACCCTGGACGACAAGGGACTGATCTGCCACGCGCGGGGCGGAAAGGACGGAAGAATCGCGAAGCTCGATCCTCCCCAGGTTCTCATTCCCGGCGCTTTGAAGATCGGCGATTCCTGGGACTCGGACGGGGAGGTGGCCGGAATGGAGATGCGCCAGCATTTCACCGTGGCGGGCGAGGAATTGGTGCGAGTGCCGGCCGGTTCCTTCCGTGCTTTCCACATTCGTTGTGCGGAGTCGTCGGTCATGTCGGTTACGCTTGATCGCTGGTTCGTCGCGGATGTTGGATTCGTGAAGGAGACAACGGTGGTGCGAGGTCCGACCGGCGGATTATTGCAACGTATCACTCTCGAATTGCAAAAGCGGCCCGAGATGGTGGCCAAGCCCGCGGTTACGCCATCAGCGACAGCCGCGGCGCCCTCTCCAACAACAACGCCGCCCATTCGCGGGCCGGCCATCGAGACCGAGCCCGCCACCCCGGGTAAGAAGCTGATCGCTGAAGTCTCGACCGATCCGGGAGGTGGGTCGAAGACCGAATTCAAGTCCGACGTGGAGAACATCTATGTGCGCTGGCATGGACGCGGCCTGCCGCAAGGCGCAAGGGTGCGCGTCGCCTGGATCGCGGAAGACGTCGGCGATTTGGTGGAGCCGAACTTCGTCGTGGACGAAACCGAAACAGTCGCGCCCGATCCCGATTCCAGCGCTCGCTTCACTCTTGGCCGGCCGCCCGATGGTTGGGCCGAGGGGAAATATCGCCTCGAGTTTTACGTGAACGATGAGCTGGAGGAGACGTTGAGAGTAACTATTGTGAACTGATTGTTCTGTCGTCTAAATAGGGGGCTGTGAGCTCCATCCAGAAGTTCTTCGTGGCGCTGCTGCCGCCGAGTTGGGCAGCCAGGATGGAATCGGAATCGCGCTCATGGATCGCGCGCTGCGTGTGCGGTTTCGGGAGATCCATTTGGGACATGGGCGGGATTCGCTGGGGCGCTGCGGGCCAGCCAAAGCGCTATCTGTCGTGTCCCCAATGCGGGCAGTCTTCCTGGCAGACGGTATCCCGCGAGAAGCAATAGCTATTGGTCCGCCCCGCCGAAACGCTGGGTCCATTCAGCCACCTGCGTCTCCTCGATCTTGGCGAAGAGGACCTCGGGCACGCTGATGGCGGCTCCGGGTTGAAGTGTGTCAGTCACAGCGGCGGGCCAGCTGAGCGATTGCACGTTGTCAGCAAAAGCTCGCGTGATCCTGGCCGCCGTATCCGGAATGAAAGGTTGAGCGAGCGCTGCGAAAGTAATCCCGAGATTCAGGGCGTAGCGGATCGATACTCCGGCTGAGTCTGGATCGGTCTTGATGCGCATCCACGGCGCGGCCTTTTGTAGATATTCGTTGCCTATCACCCACATCGCTCTGAGCTCTGCCGCCGACTTTCGGAATTCCAACGCTTCCATTAGGCGCGTGAGTGTCACGAGGCGCTGTTCCAAAGCCTTCGTAGTTTCGGCTTCAAGAGGTCCATAATCGCCCTTGTCAGGAACAACTCCGCCAAAACGCGCCGTGCAGAACTTGGCGATGCGGTTAACGAAGTTACCAAGAACGTCGGCCAGATCGTGGTTCACCGTCACCTGGAAATGTTCCCAGGTGAAATTTGAGTCGTCCGACTCGGGCGCATTCGCCAGGAGATACCAGCGCCAATAATCTGCCGGCAGCAATTCGAGCGCCTGGTCCATGAAGAGGCCCCGGTTTCCAGAGGTGGAGAACTTTCCTCCATAATAATTCATCCAGTTCAGGCCTTTAATGTAGTCCACGACTTTCCAGGGCTCTTGCGATCCAAAAAGAGTGACGGGAAAACCGACCGTGTGGAAAGGGACGTTGTCCTTGCCCATAACCTGGACGTAACGCACGTCGGCGGCCCCTTCATCCTCGCGCCACCAACGCTTCCAATCGTTCTTTGTCGCGTCAGCCCACTCCATCGAGGCGCCGATATACTCAATGGGAGCATCGAACCAGACGTAGAAAACCTTTCCTTCAAAGCCAGGGCGCACCTTGCCTTGATACGCCACCGGAATTCCCCAGCTCAGATCGCGAGTAATGCTCCGGTCCTTCAATCCTTCATCGAGCCATTTGCGCGCGATCGAGGTAACGAGGACCGGCCAATCGGTCTTGGAATCAATCCATTCCCGCAGGCGACCGACCATGTCGGATTGCCTGAGAAAAAGATGCTTTGAGTCGCGGGTCTCGATGTTGGTCGAGCCGGAAATCGCGGAGCGCGGATTGATCAGGTCGGTGGGGTCAAGGACGCGCGTGCAGTTCTCGCATTGATCGCCGCGCGCGCGTTCGTAGCCGCAATGCTTGCACGTGCCGACGACATATCGGTCGGGCAAAAAGCGGCCGTCATCGATCGAATAGACCTGTCGGGTAGTTCGTTCTTCGAGGAAGCCATTCTTATCGAGCTGATGATAGAAATGCTGGGTGATCTCGTGGTTCTGCGGCGAATGGGAACGTCCGAACAAATTGAAGGACAACCCGAAACGGTCTCCGAGATCCTTCTGAAGATCGTGCATCTTCGCGCAGTAATCTTCCACCGGAAGCCCGGCCTCATGGGCGGCCAGCTCAGCCGGCGTGCCATGTTCGTCGGTCGCGCAGATGAAAAGGACTTCATTTCCCCGCGCCCGCTGGAAGCGGGCATACGCGTCTGCCGGCAGCATCGACCCCACGAGGTTGCCGAGGTGCTTTACCCCATTGATGTAAGGCAGTGCTGAGGTGATGAGATAACGGTTCATTCGTGGCCGCGGGTGAACTTATTAGGCCATGGAGACGGCACGCCCTCGTGCCGTTGGGAGAAGACTGCGCTGCCCTCTTCCGGCACGGGGGCGTGCCGGCTCCAGTGCTGGGATGAGGGCGTATTTTTGCATGGAGGAACTCTAAAGGCCGTGGAGAGATCTTAATCCCAGCCGATCTGCCGCCCCTTGTTTTCCTTTTCGAGCCAGGCCATGAGCGGCTTGAAATACTCCACCATCGCGCGCGTGGAAAGCTCTTCGCCCGTCGCATCTTTCAAGACCTTGCGCCAATCCTCAGTGCCGCCTTTCTCCATGATCTTTTTCAGGAACGCGCCCACTTCCTTGTTGTTGGCGTAGTTACAGGCCTGGGGCGGTTGCTTCAGGATTTTTCGGGCGATGTGATCGTGGAGCTGGAACTTCAGGACCGTCGCGAAGGCATAGCTGTGGTAATAAGTCGGCGTGTCGTTGATATGGGTTTTGGTGGCGGCATCGCAAAACTCCTCGCCACGGTCTGCCGGTGGTTCGACGCCCTGAAGATCGCGCACGTACTTCCACCAGCGGGCGTTCCATTGATCGGCGGGAAGATTGTTCGCATACACATCCGCCTCCCAACGGGTCATTGTGCCGGAGCCCCAAAACATAAAGGGGAGGGAATTCGCCAGAGCGTCGTTTAGGAGAAAGGCGGTCGCATCCGCTTTGAAGTCCGCGGGCAATACGTCCTGCGACTGGAGATAGGGGACCTGGCTCGAGGCGAGCGAGATGAGTTCCCCCATGCCTTCGTGATAACCCGGGTTTGCGCCCGTGCGCAGGAGCGGCGGAACCTCCGGACGCGTGTAGGCCATGAAGTAATAGCCGTGGCCCAACTCATGGTGCGCCGTGTAAAACCACCGCGAATTGGTCTCCACGCTCATCAGCGAGCGGATGTCATTCTCCAAATCGACGTGCCAGCAGGAGGCGTGGGTGTTCTTCTTGCGAGTCTCCCCTGGTTTCAGAGGAAACAGATCCGACTTCGTCCAAAAAGTGGCGGGAAGCGGATTGAACCCGAGGCCGGTGTAAAACTGTTCCGCCGTCTTCGTGATCCACTCAGGCTGGCGCCCCTTGAATCGGTCTTCGATGTCGTCGCCTTCCACCAGCCCATCCCAATTCTGGCTCCAGCGATTGTTGATCCAATGCGCCGGAATCCGCTTCGGCACCGGTTGCTTGTACTTCGCCGCCAGCTTGTGCTTCGTCCAGGTGTGGAGCTGGAGATAAAGCGGCCGCAACTCCTTCAGAAAATCCTCGTGCATCTTGACGAGCTCTTCCGTCGTCATTCCATAGGCAGCCACCTGGAGCGCGAAATAATCCTTATGGCCCAGCTCCCTGGCCACGCCATTGCGCAGGTCGCGCAGCTTGATGAGGCCCGGCTTCAAGGCCGGCCCCGATTCCTTCGACGCTTCCCAGACTTTGCGCCGCTCGGTCAGGTCGGTGCTTTGGTCGAGCTTGTTGTCGATGTCGTTCGCCGTGATCGGTTTCCTGTCGAGCTTGAACTCAAAGCTGTTGAGCAGCGACGCCTGTTTGGTCTCGGCTTCTACGCGCGCCGCGACCAGATCCGGATTCGTCATCGGAGCTTCAGCGGCATTGCGGAGGACCTGGTCTAGTTGGCGCAGGGTCAGCTCGTTCAGCTCCGCCTTGTGTTTGAGCAACTCTTTGGCTTCGTTGATGATCGCCGGGTTGCCATTGAATGCCGCGGCGGCCTTGCCTGCTGTCTCCGAGGCGGCGTCGTGGGCCGGCGTCACGTCGGTCACGGCCAGCCACTGGGCTTCGCTGCTGACCCGATAGAGTCCCTTGTAACCGGCATTAACCAGCGCGAGGAAACGATCGGCCCGTTCCTGGACCGGCGACGGCGCGGCCACGAGGGCCGACGCAGCGCCGATCGACAGGATGAGGATTATCTTTTTAAACGAAAGCCAAGGGTGATGCATGGCGCAAAGTAATTTGCGCGCACCACATTGTGAAGCGCTCGTTTTTGAGCGCTCGCCGCGAGAATTACTTCGCCAGTTGGGCCAAC
>Ga0190275_10002120_pt1 | contig 14364 bp, 11 predicted proteins | sample Popmic550T_FD_133745 | JGI IMG/M metagenome (GOLD analysis project Ga0190275, IMG submission 133745) | Populus adjacent soil microbial communities from riparian zone of Yellowstone River, Montana, USA - 550 T | ecosystem: Environmental > Terrestrial > Soil > Riparian zone > Trees stand | place... | reverse complement strand
TGAGATCTCGAGCGTCGTGTCGCCCCACCGCTACGAGCGGTCCGTGGCCGACGCTGCGCGCCGCGTGCGCGCACGTGAGGTGGACAAGGTGGTCCTCGCCCGTGAGGTGCGAGTCGGAAGCGGACGCCCGTTCAATCCCGGTTCGGTGTTCGACGCGTTGCGGTCCGGCTACCCGAGCTGTTACTGCTTCTGCATGGGCACGCCCGAGGCGGCGTTCCTGGGCGCAAGTCCGGAGTTGCTCGTCCGTCGCGCAGGCGCGGTCGTGAGTACCGTGGCGCTGGCCGGGTCGGCGCGCCGCAGCGCGGACCCGGCGGTCGACGACCACCTCGGGGAACGACTGCTGCACAGCCCGAAGGACCTCGAGGAGCACCGCATCGTCGCGCGGACGATCGAGCGCTCCCTCGAGCCCCTGTCGGTCTGGGTCGCAGCCGCGGACGAGCCCGCTGTGGTGAAGGTGGCGAACATCCAGCACCTGGGTACGCCGGTGCGCGCCCAGCTCGCCGATCCCCGCAGCGTGGTCGAGCTCGCCGGCGCGCTGCACCCGACTTCCGCAGTGGGGGGTGAGCCCTGGAGCGCGGCCGACCCGCTCGTGCGGAGGCTCGAACAGCTCGACCGGGGCTGGTACGCCGGGCCGGTCGGCTGGATGGACGCCGCCGAGGACGGCGAGCTGTGCGTGGCGCTCCGGTGTGCGCTGCTTCAGGGGGGCACGGCGCACTGCTATGCCGGAGTCGGCGTCGTGGCGGACTCGGACCCCGAGGCGGAGCTGGCCGAGACCGAGTTGAAGCTGCAGGCGATCGTCCCGGCCCTGACCGGGCTCTAGACGATTGATTCCAAACTCCCCGCACGCGGATTCGGAATCAACCGTCTAGCCCGTCCTGGCCCGTGGTTGGGTGCGACATCCGGGCGGCGGTGTTGTGCTCTTCGGACGGAGGGGAGCGTCCGGCGCACTGTTGGTCTCCTGTGGTTGCTATGCAACCATCAGGGACCACAAATCGAGAAGCGGTCATACGACTCTCGCTCCATTGCACAACGATTAGTGACTGACGATATGGTCGACTTCTCACCTCCGGAAGCGTCGTTCTAGTCCGTTCGCTTAAGAGGCGACCGGTTCGTCAAGTACCGCCTCGGCGCGTCGATCCCTCCTGGCGGAGTGGAAGCGAGCCGGAACGCCGCGCTGCGGACGCTCGCCTACGCGTGCGCGGCGGGCGCGCTGCTCCTGTGCGCGAGTGGATCGCCCGCGACCGCCGCGACCTCGATCGGCCAGCTCGATCCCGGCACTCCGGCGGGTAGCTGCCTCGGCGGCTCGAGTTGGGTGCAGAGCACGGAGGCGGGTCCGCCCTCCTACATCGTCCCGGCGGGGCAATGGGTGATCGTGTCTTGGAGCCACCGTGCCAACTCGGCGTCCGGCCGCGAGCTGGGCGTGCGCGTCTGGCGCGCGACGGCGACCCCGGGGAGCTACACCCTCGTGGGGGCGGGCGCATGGCGAACGCTGACACCTGGCGGAATCAACACTCTGTACGAGCGCATCGCGGTCTCCGGTGGCGACATCCTCGGTCTGCGGGTCGGCAACCCGCCCGGCGGCGGTGCGTCCTGCTCCTTCACCGCCGGCGTGGGTGACCTGATCCGTTACGCGATCGCGGCAAGCGAGCAGCCTCCCGGTTCGACGAGCTCCCTTTCTTTGCTCCAGCCGGCCAACCGGCTGAACGTGACCGCTCGCCTCGAGGCCGACGCGGACTCGGACGGCTTCGGCGACGAGACCCAGGACGCGTGCCCGGGGACCGCCGGGTCGGCGTCGGGTTGCGTGCCGGCGGCTCCCGCGCCTGGGAAGGACACCACCCGGCCGACCGCGAAGCTGGACGCCCGCCGCGATTCGATCCGCGACGGCCGCATTGCCGTCTGGGTGACGGCCAGCGAGGCCGCCACGGTCACCGCGAAAGGAAGTCTCAGAGTCGCCTCCCAGTCGAGCACGCACCGGCTGCGGACCGCGACCGCGAAGGTCGTGGCGCGCAAACGTGAGCGGATGCTGCTGCGCCTGTCGAAGAAGACGCGGCGCGCCGCTCGCCGGGCCCTGCGTCGCGGCAAGCGCCTGGTCGTGAAGGTGTCGGTGACCCTCCGCGACGCGGCCGGGAACACCGGGACGGCAAAGCGCTCGGTGCGCCTGAAGCGCTGATTTCGCCGAGCCCCGCGGTGATAGGGTCGGCGGAATGGCCTCGCGGCTGACAGGGACGTGTGCCGTACTCGCGGCGCTGCTCCTTCTGATATCGCCCGCGGCGGCGGATCCGGCCCCCGAGAGACTGGGGCACGCCGGGCGGTGGATCACGGACGACCGGGGGCGCGTGATGATCCTGCACGGGTTCAACGTGGTCGCCAAGAGCCCCCCGTATACCGCGGAGTCGATCGGGTTCGGAGCCGACGACGCCGCCTTCCTCGCCGGCGAGGGTTTCAACACGGTGCGGCTCGGCGTGAGCTACGCGGGCGTCGAGCCGACCCCCGGCCTGTACGACGAGCAGTATCTGGGAGAGGTCCTGTCGACCGTGCGCATGCTCGGCGAGCACGGAATCTACGCGCTGCTCGACTTCCATCAGGATATGTACAACGAGCGCTTCGGCGGTCACGGCTTCCCCGATTGGGCCGTGTACGACGACGGGCTGGCGCACGAGCCGGATTTCGGGCATCCCGCCAACTACTTCGTGATGCCCGGCCTCCAGCGCGCATTCCAGAGCTTCTGGTTCAACCGTGCCGGGCCGGGAGAGGTGGGTCTTCAGGATCGCTTCGCCGCGGCCTGGCGACGAGTCGCGGAGCACGTGGGCGCCGAGCCGAATCTGGTCGGATACGACCTGTTGAACGAGCCGTGGCCGCCCGGCACCAGGTGGACGGCCTGCCTGGGGCGTGCGTGCGAGTTCGACTCAGGGCTGTTGACCGACTTCGTGCGTCGCGTGACGGTTGCGATCCGGGCGGTCGACCCCCACACGCTCGTCTGGTACGAGCCGAACCAGCTGTTCAACATCGGCGCTCCCACCAGCCACGGCGGGGCTGGGGACCCCCATGCGGGCTTCAGCTACCACCACTACTGCAGCGCGTCGACGTGCGACCGCAGGGTGAGCGCGAACGCGGCTGCCCAGTCGGACAAGACGGGGGACGCCCTGCTCATGTCCGAGTTTGGCGCCACGGATGACCCACAGGCGTTGCGGCGGGTGGCCCACGAAGCCGACCGCACCATGACCTCCTGGCAGAACTGGACCTACTACAACGCCCAGTCCCGGGGCCGGCCGGTGATTCCGCGCACGAAGAGCATCGTGATCGATCCGCTGCTTCCCCCGACGCCGGACAACGTAAGCCAGAGCAAGCTGAACGCACTTGCGCGCCCGTATCCGCGCCTGATCGCCGGCACGCCCGAGAGTTTCGGCTTCGACTACGGAACCGACACGTTCGAGCTCAGCTACTCGACGACGGCCCCGGGCCCGAAGCGGCTGTCGCGCGGTATGAAGACGGAGGTGTTCGTGCCCAGCCGCCAGTACCCGCACGGGTATGAGGTACACGCCGACGGGGCGAAGGTGGTGGGCTCGTCGGATCCGGCGATCGTGCGGCTCCTCGCACAGGCAGGCGCCGAGCGGGTCACGGTGCGAATCGTCCCCGCAGGGTAGGAGCGCCCGGATCGTCAAGCCGTCCGGTCCCGAGCCGATCCTGTTGGTGAGTGGTTGCCAGGATTCTCGGACTGCGGGCGCTGGCCTGCATTTGCACGGCAGGCGCGTTGCTGCTCGGCCTCGCCCCGGTTCGCGCGGGCGCCGTGACCGCGATCGGCCAACTCGACCCGGGCACCCCCGGTAGCAATTGCCAAGGCCTCTCCAGCTGGGTGCAGAGCACCGAAGCCGGTGCGCCCTCGTACGTCGTGCCTGCGGGGCGGTCGGTGATCGTGACGTGGAGCCACCGCGCCAATTCGACGGCCGGCCGGGAGTTGGGGGTGCGTGTCTGGCGCGCTACCGCAACGGTCGGGAGCTACACGCTGGTCGCAGGCGGCCCGTTGCACGTCCTGTCGCCCGGAGGCATCAACACGTTCCGGGAGCGCATTCCCGTCGGTGAGGGAGACCTCCTGGGCCTGCGCGTGGGCGCCGGTGGCGGAGCGGCCTGCGAGTTCACCGCCGCTGCGGGCAACTCCGTCAGTTACGGCGTCGCGGCGATCGAACCGCCGTACGGCTCGACCGGCACCCTGTCGTCGAACCTCGCGTCGAGGCGGTTGAACGTCACCGCCCGCCTGGAGGCCGACGCGGACGCCGACGGCTTCGGCGACGAGACCCAGGACGCCTGCCCCGGCAGCGCCGGGGCGTCCGCCGGTTGCCCGTCCGGGAGCCCCGGTCCGCCCGACACCACGCGCCCGACCGTAAGGCTGCGGTTCCGCCGGGACTCGATCCGCGATGGCCACATCGGGCTCTGGGTGACCCCCAGTGAGGCGGTGCGGGTGACCGCGCGGGGCAGGGTGAAGATCCCCTCCCATTCGCGCGTGCACCGGCTTCGGACCACCGGTGCGAACGCGCCCGCAAACAGGCGCGTTCGCCTGTCCCTGCGGATGGCCAAGAGGACCAAACGTGCCGCCCGCCGCGCCCTGCGGCGCGGGCAGCGCCTGCGCGCGAGGTTCTCCGTAACGGTTCGGGATGCCGGCGGCAACACGGGCTCGGCGAAGGGCGCCGTGCGGCTCAAGCTCTGACCGCTCGCACGGCTGCCGACGCCTGCGCGAACAGCGCGCGGTGCAGTTCCACGTTGCGCGGACGGTCGAGCGGTATCTCGACGAGGCCGGGGCGAGCAAGTGCTCCTGGTAGCTCCCGGTAAGAGGCCACGCGCGTGAACGCAATCTCGTACAGGTCGGCGACCTTCGCGAGATCGAGTCCGGTGGGCGTCCCGAACAGCTCCTCGTAGCCGTCGCGGTGGCGGGCGATCGGCAGGAAGTCGAAGATCCCCCCGCCGCCGTTGTTCATCACGACCACCGTCGCCTCGACACCCAGCCGCCGGATCGCCAGCAGGCCGTTCATGTCGTGATAGAGGCCCAGGTCGCCGGTCACGAGGTAGGTGCGACCCGCAGCGGTGGCCGCGGCGCCGAGCCCCGACGACACCATCCCGTCGATGCCGTTCGTGCCGCGGTTGGCGAGGAAGCGTAGCTCGCGGTCGCTGCTCGGGAGGAACGTCTCCAGGTCGCGGACCGGCATGCTGGAGGCGACGAACACGGTGCTGCCCGCGGGTATCAGCGCGCTCAGGTCGCGGTGCACGCGGGGTTCGAACAGCTCGTCGCCGAGCGTGTCGAGGAATGAGTCGACGGCTGCCTCGGCTGCCGCGGACGCGGCCAGCCAGCTCTCCTCCCACGCACGGTCTACATCCGGAGTGAGTTGTGCCGCGAACGCGCTCAGCAGGGCGACCGGGTCGGCGCGGGCGATCAGGTCCGCGGTCGACGTGGGCTCGTTCCACGCGCCGTCGGGGTCGATCACCACCTGCCGGCAGCCGGGATGCTCCCCGAGCCACGTGCGCACCGGCTTGGAGGTGACCATGTCCCCGACGCGGATCACGAGCTGCGGCTCGAGCGCCTCCGGCAGGTCGCGGAAGACCAGGTCATAGGCGGCGGCCACCAGCTCGCGGTCGTGGGGGCCGCACCGAAGCTGGGAGGTGGGCTCGGGCAGGATGGGGTACCCGCACGCGCGGGCAAGCGCCGCCACCGTGCCGCCCAGCTCCGGGTCGCCCTGCCGCCCCGCCAGGATCACTCCCCGCCGGCAGTCGGACACGAGCTCGGCGAAGGCGCCGATCAGCTCGTCGCTCGGCTCCGAGACGGCCGGCGGCACCGCCGTCAGGGGCTTTCCGCCGGAACGCCCCTCGCGGGCGAGCGGGTTCGACGCCGTCACCTCGCCGGGGGCCGGATCGGGCGCCAAGGGCTCGGTCAGCGCCACGTTGAGGTGCACGGGCCCGGGCGGGCGCCCGCGCGATTCGGCGACCGCACGCACGGCCGTCGAGCGATAGTGGAGCAGCCCCGCGTCGTCGGCATGCGCGACGCCCAGCTCGGAGAACCAACGGACCGCAGAGCCGTACAGCTTCAGCTGGTCGATGGTCTGGCCCGCACCCCGTCCACGCAGCTCCGGCGGGCGGTCGGCCGTGATGACGATCAGCGGGACGCGTGCCTCGGAGGCTTCCGCGACCGCCGGATGGAGGTTCGCGCCCGCCGTCCCCGACGTCGTCAGGACCACGACCGGGATACCGGTCTGCTGCGCGATTCCGAGTGCGAAGAAGCCGCCGGACCGCTCGTCCACGTGCGTCCAGACCCGGATCGCGGGCTCCTGCCACAACGCCCGCGCAAGGGGGGCGGAGCGCGACCCGGGCGACACGCATGCGTGCGCGACCCCGGCTCGGGCCAGCTCCTCGACCAGGGCCGAGGCAAGGGCCGTATTGCGGTTGGTGGCGTCCACTGGAGAGGGAAGCTAACCGAGCGCGATGCGCCTGCTCGCGAGCGCATCCTCGTCGATCTGCACTCCGAGGCCCGGACCGGCGGGGAGGTGGAGGCTCCCGTCCCGCACGGCGCACTCCCGCGTGGCCACCGTGTCCGCGAACAGAAGGGACGTGGCCAGGCCGTGGGCAAACCCGCTGTCGTCGATCGCCTGTGCCACGTGCCCAGCGGCGGCGATCCCGACCGGCCCGTCGAGCGCGCTCGAGAGATAGACCGGGATGTGCTCCGCGATCCGCATCGCCGCCCGCGGGCCCCCGACCTTCGCGAGCTTCACGGTCGCGACGTGGCACACGCGCGCGGCTGCCTCCGCGTCCTCCGGGGTGACGACGCTCTCGTCGGCTGACAGCAGCACGCCGGTGCGGGCGCGCAACGCGGCCATCTCCTCCAAGGTCTCGACCGGCTGCTCCGCCAGCTCCAGGGGCACCATCTCTCGCAGGCGCTCGACTGCGGTGTCCACGGGCCAGCTGCCGTTGGCATCCACGCGGATCTGCGCGTGCGGGCCGACGGCTTCCCTGACCGCGAGCACCTGCGCAACGTCGCCGTCCATGCCGACCTTCAGCTTGAAGGTCTCGAAGCCACTGGCGGCCAACCCCCGGGCGTTCTCCGCCACCGCATCGGGATCGCCCGCACCCAGGGTCGCGTTGCATCGCACCGGCCCCGCCGCGGTCGCCCCCAGCAGCCGCCACACCGGCATGTCGGACAGCCGGCCGACCAGGTCGAACAGCGCCATCTTCACCGCGTCGCGAGCCTGCGGAGAGAATTCCGCCACGCCTCGCACGTGGTCCTCAGGGTCTCCGGAAAGCTGTTCGCCCACCAGGTGCGGGCGCCACAGTGCGTCCAGTTCCTCCACGATCAGCGCCAGGGGCGTTCCCCCGCGCAGCGCCAGCGGCGCCGCCTCGCCGAGCCCCTCGGCCCCCTCAGCACGGAGCCGCAGCAGGGCGAGCTGGCGCTCCTCCAGCCGGCCGCGCGCGGTCACGTACGGCTCGCGGAACCGCAGCGAGAAAGGCACCACCTCGAACGACTCGATGCGAGCCCCAGTCCACGTCACGAGAGGAGGAGGCCCGCAGAGAGCAACAGGGAGAACAGCGCCAGCAGCGCCCCGCAGCGTGCGAGCGCCCCGTTCAGAGAGGGCCCGTCGGTGCGCGAGGAGACCGTGCGCACGAGCGCGGGTACGAGAGGCGCGGCCAGCAGGGCCAGCGCCAGCTCCGGCCGTGCATCGATTGCAGCAAGGGCCACCACGATCGCGAACGGAAGTGTCACGGTGAGCACGAACAGGCGCCGGGCACGGTCGCGGCCGAGCCGAACGGCCAGCGTGCGCTTGCCCGCGCGGCGGTCGGTGTCGACGTCGCGGATGTTGTTCACGACCAGGATCGCGGCGGCCAGCAGACCGACCGGCACCGACAGCCCCAGGACCAGCCAGCTCAGCTCCTCGGTCTGCACGTAGTACGAGCCGGTTACGGCGACGATGCCGAAGAATCCGAACACGAACAGCTCGCCGAGCCCCTCGTATCCGTACGGGCGCGGACCGCCCGTGTAGAGCACCCCGGCGAGGATCGAAGCCGCGCCGACCGCGAGTAGCTCCCAGCCGACGAGGGCGATCAGGTACGCGCCCGCGGCAACCGCGATCGCAAACGCGAGCCAGGTGGCGACCAGGACCTTCCGCGGCGGCACGAGACCGCCCGCGGTGACGCGCACCGGCCCCAGGCGCTCCTCCGTGTCGGCGCCGCGGCGGGCGTCGGAGTAGTCGTTGGAGAGGTTCGTCCCGATCTGGATGAAGATGCTTCCCACCAGCGCTGCGCAGAAGGCGAGCGGCCTGAACCGCCCCTCGCTCCCGGCGAGCGCCGTGCCCACCAGGACAGGGGCGATTGCCGCAGGGAGCGTCCGCGGCCTGGCCGCCATCGCCCAGATGCGCAGCGGGACGCGACTTCGGACCGGCCTTGCGGACGCCAGCGACATGCTAGGGCCGGCGCGGGAACTTCGAGAAGTCTGGATCGCGCTTCTCGACGTACGCGTTGCGGCCCTCCTGGCCCTCCTCCGTCATGTAGAACAGCATCGTCGCGTCCCCTGCCAGCTGCTGCAGTCCGGCGAGGCCGTCGGTGTCGGCGTTGAATGCCCCTTTCAGCATGCGCAGGGCGATCGGGGACAGCTCCAGCATCTCGCGGCACCAACGGACCGTCTCCTCCTCCAGGCGGTCGAGCGGGACGACCGTGTTCACGAGGCCCATGTCGAGAGCCGCTTTGGCATCGTATTGGCGGCACAGGTACCAGATCTCCCGTGCCTTCTTGTGACCCACGATGCGAGCCAGGTAGCCGGCTCCATAGCCGCCGTCGAAGCTGCCGACCTTCGGGCCGGTCTGTCCGAAGCGGGCGTTGTCGGCTGCGATCGTGAGATCACACACGATGTGCAGCACGTGCCCGCCGCCGATCGCGTAGCCCGCCACCATCGCAACCACCGGCTTCGGCAGCCGCCGGATCTGGACCTGGAGGTCGAGCACGTTCAGGCGGCCGATCCCCCGCCGGGCGACCTCGTCGTCCCCGATGTAGCCGTCGTCGCCGCGGATGCGCTGGTCCCCTCCGGAGCAGAATGCGTCCGGCCCCTCGCCCGTCAGAACGACCACGCCGACCTCCGGATCGTCCCGTGCGCGGTCGAAAGCGTCCTGCAGCTCGAACAGCGTCTGCGGGCGAAACGCGTTGCGAACCTCAGGCCGGTCGATGGTGATCTTTGCGATCCCCACCGCATCGTCCGCGCCGGTCTCATAGCGTATGTCGGTGTAGCTGCCGTGCGCAGCCCAGGTGAAGCCCATCGCGGAACGCAACGATAAAGCCTCCCGACCGAGCGCCCGGAGTCCGGCTTGAGACTGGATGACTGGCTGTCGCGCGCCGCCGAGGGGGTGCCCCGCCAGCCCGCACTGATCGCCGGCGAGCGCACGATGACGTTCGCCGAGCTGGAGCGGGAGGCCATCGCCGCCGCGTGCCGGCTTGCCGGCTTAGGGGTGGGGCCGGGCGACCGCGTGGCACTGTTTGCGGAGGCCTCGATCGAACACGCCGTGGTGCTGCACGGTCTCGCGAAGCTGGGCGCGGTGGCCGCTCCGCTCGACCCGAGCGCCCCGGGAGCGGAGCAGGTGGCGTTGGTGGGAGCGCTCGAGCCGGCGCTGGTGGTGCGCGAACCCGGCGAGGTGCTGGACGCCCCTGAGCGCGCGGACGCGGCGCTCGACACCTCGCTGGACTCCGACGCGCCTCACTCCGTGATCCACACCTCCGGCACGAGCGGGGACCCCAAGGCCGTCACGCTCACCTACGGCAACCACCTCTGGAACGCGGTCGGCTCCGGCGTCCGGATCGGCGTGTCCCCGTCGGACCGGTGGCTGTGCTGCCTGCCGCTGCACCACGTCGGCGGCTTCGCGATTCTCGTGCGCGGAGCCCTGTACCGGATCGGGGTCGAGCTCGAGCCGTTCGATGTCGACGTGGTCTCGGCGGCGGTGGCCGAGCGCCGCTCGACGATCGTGTCACTCGTGCCCACGATGCTCGCGCGACTGCTGGACGCGGGCGCTCCCCTCGAGCGCCTTCGGTGTGCGCTGATCGGCGGCGGGCCATTGCCGCAGGCACTGCTCGAGCGCGCGCTGGACGCCGGCGTGCCGGTGGCGCCGACCTACGGGCTGACCGAGTGCGCCTCGCAGGTCGCGACGATGTCGCCCGGCGAGGCCCGCGAACGGCCCGGCTCTGCCGGCCCGCCGATCCTCACGACCGAGTTGAGGATCGACGACGACGGGGTGATCTGCGTCCGCGGGCCGAGCGTGGCGCCGGGAGAGGCGGACGAGGACGGCTGGCTTCTCACAAGCGACCTCGGCCGCCTCGACGAGGAGGGCTACCTGTACGTCCTCGGGCGCGCGGACGACACGATCGTGACCGGCGGCAGGAACGTGGCGCCCGCCGAGGTGGAGCAGGCCCTGCTCGAACACCCGGCCGTCGCCGATGCCGCGGTGCACGGCCGCGAGGACCCGGAGTGGCAGGAGGCCGTGGTTGCGACCGTCGTGATCGCGGCTGGAAGCCAGGTGAGCGAGGAAGAGCTGCGCAGCTTTTGCCGCGACCGGATCGCGCCCCACAAGGTGCCCAAGGCGATCAGCTTCACGGGCGACCTTCCGCGGAACTCCCAAGGAAAGATTCAGCGCGACCGGCTCCGATAGCCTGCGCGGTCCATGTCTGACGTCTTCTACGAGGGCGACGCCGACCTCGGGCTGCTCGAGGGCAAGATCGTGGCCGTGCTCGGGTACGGCTCCCAGGGTCATGCCCACGCTCTGAACCTGAAGGATTCCGGTGTTGAGGTCGTGGTCGGGCTGCGGCCCGACTCGGCGAGCCGCGCGGATGCCGAGCGGGACGGCGTGCGCGTCCTCGACGTGGCGGACGCCGCCAGCGCCGGCGATGTCGTGATGGTCCTGCTCCCCGACGAGAAGCAGGCGGAGGTCTGGGAGAACCAGATCCGGGACGGCATCGCGCCGGGCAACCTGCTCCTGTTCGCGCACGGCTTCACGATCCACTTCGATCAGATCGACCCGCCGCCCGAGGTCGACGTGGCGATGGTCGCCCCCAAGGGCCCCGGCCACCTCGTGCGGCGCCAGTTCGCCGAGGGGCGCGGCGTGCCGGGGCTGGTCGCCGTGCACCAGGACGCCACCGGGAACGCCCGTGACCTCACGCTTGCGTACGCGAAGGGCATCGGCTGCATGCGCGCAGGTGTGATCGAGACCACCTTCAAGGACGAGGCCGAGACCGACCTGTTCGGCGAGCAGTCGGTGCTCTGCGGCGGGGCGACCGAGTTGGTGCGGGCAGGGTTCGAGACCCTCGTGGAGGCGGGCTACGACCCGCGGCTCGCGTACTTCGAATGCCTGCACGAGCTGAAGCTGATCGTCGACCTGATGTACGAGAAGGGGATCACTGGCATGCGCGACTCGATCTCCAACACGGCGGAGTACGGCGACCTCACGCGGGGCCCCAAGGTGATCGGCCCGGAGGTCCGAGCCGCGATGAAGCAGGTGCTGGCCGACATCCAGTCAGGTGAGTTCGCGCGCGAGTGGATCGCCGAGAACCGCGCCGGGCAGGAGAACTTCCAGCGCATGCGCGAGGAGCAGCAGGGCCACCAGGTGGAGAAGGTGGGAAGCGAGCTCCGCGCGATGATGCCCTGGATCCAAGACCGTTAGGCCGCCCGGGGCGGTAGGTAGGCTGGCGCCCACATGAGTGACCGCGCGATCAGGCTCACGGTCCGAGAACCGGATGACCTGCGGCGATCGCGGTTGACGGTCGGCTTCAGGCTGCTGCTGGCCTTTCCGCATTTCTTCTGGGCGGCCGGTTGGTTCTCCGTCGCTGCCACGCTTTCGATCGCGAACTGGATTGCGACGCTGATCGCCGGTACCCCGCCGCGGATGTTCCACGACTTCCTGAGCGCGTACATTCGCTACGTCACCCATCTGGTGGCGTACCTGACGCTGGCGGCCAATCCGTATCCGGACTTCACGGGCCGCCCGGGCTACCCGATCGACGTCGAGGTCGACCCCCGGGCAGAGCAGAACCGATGGGTGACGGGCTTCCGGCTGTTCCTGGTGCTCCCCGCGATCCTGCTCGCCGACACGCTCTTGGGCTTCGGCACGTCGTTCGCCGGCGGCAGCATCGGTACCTCCAGCGGCGTGGCGGCCACCGTCGCCTTCCTGGCCTGGTTCGCCTGCGTGTTCACGGCCCGCATGCCGAGGGGCTTCAGGGATCTGCTCGCCTACTGCATCGGCTACTCGGCCCAGGTGATCGGCTACCTGCTCCTGCTCACTGATCGCTACCCGAACAGCGACCCCGCCGTGTACGAGTCCGCGAACGTCTATCGCAGCGACCCGATCCGGCTGCATGTCACCGATGACCTGCAGCGTTCGCGGCTGACCGTCTTCTTCCGGCTGCCGCTCGCGTTCCCGCATTTCGTGTGGCTCCTGCTGTGGGGGATCGCGGCCTTCTTTGCCGCGATCGCGAACTGGTTCGTGACCCTCTTCCGTGGGCGCCCGGCCGAGCCGCTCCACCGGTTCATAGCCGGGCTCGTGCGCTATCAGACACACGTCTATGCCTTCCTGCAACTGGTGGCGAACCCGTTCCCCGGCTTCAGCGGGAAGCCGGGGACCTATCCCGTCGAGGTGGAGATCGATCCTCCCGAGCGTCAGAACCGCTGGAAGACGGCGTTCCGGCTGATCCTCGCGTTTCCGGCCTTCATGGTCGCTGGCGCACTCTCGTCCTCTGCCTTCGTGGCCGCGATGCTGAGCTGGTTCTACGCCCTCGCCCGCGGGCGGGTGCCGCGCGGGCTGCGGAACCTGGGCGCGTTCGAGCTGCGGTACTTGGCGCAGGCGTTCGGCTACGCCTATCTGCTCACCGACCGCTACCCGTACAGCGGTCCCCCGACCGGCTGGCAGATAGAGCTGACCCCGGCGCCGCCGCAGCCGGCCGCGGCGCCTCAGGTGACCTGACCCGGGTCCTGAAGTGGCTCGTGCCGGCGGCCCTGGTGGTCGCGGCCTGGGTCCTGACCGTGCCGCTGCTGTGGCCGACGGACGTTCCCGACGACCTCTCGCTGCCGGATCTCGATCCCAGCGCCCACTTCGAGTCGGGCGCGCTCGAGGAGGCGCGCGACTATGCCCGCTTCACGTGGATCAACGGCGTGCTGTCGATCGTGGTGCTGCTCGCCGTGTTGGCGATCTACGCCCGTCACGGCGAGCGCTTCACGCGCGAGTCGGCGGCGGGGCGCATCGGCACCGGCATGCTGCTCGCGATGCTCGGGTTCGCGTTCGTGTGGCTGGCGCAGCTCCCATTCGGCGTGGCCCAGCTGTGGTGGGACCGCCGCCACGACGTCTCGAACGAAGGCTATGTGGAGTGGATCCTGAGCAGCTTCTTCTCCCTGGGCGGCGTGTTCATCTTCGTCTCCGCGGCGGTCCTGATCGCCATGGCGCTGGCGCGGCCGTTCCGCGAGCGCTGGTGGATCCCGGGCGCCGTCGTGTTCGCCGGACTTGGCCTCCTCTTCACCTTCGTCGGGCCGTTTCTTCTCGGTGAGCTGAAGCCCCTGCGAAACGACCGGCTCACCACGCAGGCGAAGCAGCTAGCCCGCGAGCAGGGCGTCTCCGACATCGAGGTACGCGTGCTCGACGTGGACGAGTTCACGGACGAGCCGAACGCCTTCGCGATCGGCCTCGGACCGACGCGGCGCGTGGTGCTCTGGAACACGCTGCTCGAGCCGCCGTTCAGCGACCGTGAGGTCCGGGTCGTGATCGCGCACGAGCTCGCCCACCATTCGCGCGACCATCTGTGGAAGCTGAGCGCTTGGTACGCGCTCGGGGCACTGCCGGTGGCGTGGTTGATCGCGATCGCCACGCGGCGCCGGGGCGGGATGTTCGAGCCACGGGCGGTGCCGCTCGCGCTGCTGGTCGCGGTTGCGCTCCAGTTCGCGGTCACGCCCGCCGAGAACGCCGTGACGCGGCGCTACGAGGCGGAGGCGGATTGGGTGGCGCTCCAGACCACACGTGATCCAGGTCCCGCCACGGAGCTCGAGGAGGACCTCGCAGAGAAGACGCTCACCGACCCGGAGCCGCCCGGATGGGTCATGGCCCTCTTCGGCACCCATCCGTCGACCATCGACCGGATCGCGATGGTCGAGGCTTGGCAGGCGCGGCACGGCCGCCCGCGCCGTTAGATGACTGATTCAACGATCCTCGCACGCGCGGATGGCGCGGCTGGGCCGTCGCATCAATCATCTAGGCTGCGCCCACTCACTGAGCCAACCCCCAGGGAGGTCACATGGAAGCCGCCGCGCCGCCATCACCGCCACCGCCGTCCGGCCCGCCGCCCGTCGCGACAGGCGGCGCCGACTATCCGGTG
>Ga0190275_10002119_pt1 | contig 14366 bp, 14 predicted proteins | sample Popmic550T_FD_133745 | JGI IMG/M metagenome (GOLD analysis project Ga0190275, IMG submission 133745) | Populus adjacent soil microbial communities from riparian zone of Yellowstone River, Montana, USA - 550 T | ecosystem: Environmental > Terrestrial > Soil > Riparian zone > Trees stand | place... | reverse complement strand
CTTCGGGCCTCGTCGTGCGCGGCGAAAACAACGGCGGCCACGGTTTCTTTCGTTGGCTGTGGAGCGGCGGCGGGCACGTTCGGCAGCAGGTCGTGATGACTCTGCCGCGCCGCGTGGAGCTTCTGGCGAAAGGCGTGAACGGCCCCGTCTCGGTCGGCGAAGTTGACGGCTCGGTCGAGGTCATGGGCGTCAACGGTCGCGTCGAGGTGGCGCAGTCGTTCGGCCACTCGGAGATCAAGGGCGTCAACGGCAACGTGAAATTCGGCGTCTCGCAGCTCGGCGCGCAGGGCATGGACATCAAGGGCGTCAACGGCAACATCGAGATTCGTTTGAAGCAGAGCCTCGACGCCGACATCGAGGTGAAGGGCAACAACGGCAACCTCACCTTGAACGTGCCGAACGTGACGATGCAGGAGCGCGAGAACCACTCGAACACGCGCGCGCGGCTCGGAGCAGGCGGCACGCCCATTGAGATCAAGGGCGTCAACGGCAACATACGCTTCGAGTCCGACGCTCCGGCTTCAACGTCGGCGACGGCGAGCGCGCCCGTCGCGACGACGATCAGCACAACACCGAACAGCGCCGTGAGCGCGCCCAAGCCGCCCCCGCCTCCGCCGCCCGTTCACTGAATTTGAAATCCCATCCGACGGCCTGACCTGAAAGCATGTCTAAGTCAACAGCCCGCGTCGAGCGTTCGACGCGGGCTGTTGTTTTGAGGCGGAAACCCGACCGTAAGGGAGGGTGTCGAATGCTGAACGCTGAGACACCCTCCCTTACGGTCGGGTTTCCGCCTCGCTCTGCTGCACACTCAATCACTGCTCGCCATCTTCCACGCCTCGCCGATTGAGCGCGCGCGCGGCGCGGCCTTTTGAAGCAAGTACCCGGCGGCTGCGAAGAAGACGAGCGTGATCAGAACCGGAATCCACGTCCGGCGCACGACCGCGCGAAGCCAGTTGCCCTGCTCCGCCTTCTTCACGCTGCGGTACAGGCCGGAGAGCAGCACGCCTTCGACCAGAGCCTCGGCCAGAAGCACGGGCGCGGCGTAGACGACGTAGAGCGAGGCGACAACGCCCGCGGCGACGAGCGCCAGCGCGACGACAATCAAGCAGCCCTCGTCCGCGTCGCCGCCGATGTCGAGGTTGTCGAGAAGCCCGCTGCCCGCGCCCCCGCCCGTGTCGCCAACGCATCCGACGCTCGACGGCACGTCGCTGCTGAGGCTTGCGCCCCAACTGCTCCCCGCGCCTCCGCCGCCGAAGTCGCCCCCGCCGCCGAACGTCGCGTCCGCGCTTGCGCTACTGCCGCCGAAGTTCGGCGAGGGCAAGTCAAGCCCCGACAGGTCGAAGTCCGACGCGCGGCTCTCACGCGCGCGCCTTTTTGAGAAGAGCCAGAGGCGAAGCAGCAGCAGGAAGACTCCGTATGCGAACAGAACCGCGACGGGGTAGCGCAGCCACATGCGCGCGACGCCCGCGTGCAGCAGCGCGAACGACGCGAGGAAGCCCGCGATGCCCGTCGCCGAAAGGATGAGCGACATCTGAAGCCGAGGCATGCCGCGCCGCATGAGCAGACGCCGCACGCGCTCGACGCGCCGCTCGCGGCCATGCCCCACGCGGGGTTGCTCTCTGCGCCGGCTCGACCTTCTCGGAGGCATATAGTTGTTCGTTGGCGTGACGCGCGGTGCGCGAGACGGCGGCGACCGCGCGCGTTCAATCAGGGATTCGACTACGGCCTCTCGCCGCCTTCCGGGCCGTAGAAGACGACCCACACGACGAGGTCTTCGGTGAAGTTCTCGAAGCGATGCACGACGCCCGCGGGCACGAACAGCACGTCGCCCGGCGCGAAGTCTTGACGCTCCGCTCCACTCACGAATTCGCCTTTGCCCTCGACCACGACGTAAAGCTCGTCGCGCGTATGCGGCCCCTGCGAATCGCGCCCGCGCGGCGCGTAAATCTCGACGACGAGACTGCCGTGCTCCAAGACCTTCGCGAAACGCTCGCCCCCCGCGCCCGGCACGCGCGACAAGCCTTCGGCGACGCTCACTCTGCGTTTGTCTGTGAATTGTGATTCGGACATAGAAGCGTTTGCTGAAGTCAGCGCAGCCTGCTTGCGTCTCACTCCTTCGGGAGAACCGTCACCTGCGTCGCCACCGCGCGCCACGCGCCGTCCCGCTTGACGTAGACGCGCGTGTAGCGTTGGCTGAAACTAAGCTGCCCCTCTTCGTCGCGCCCCTTGCCCGTCAGGCGGCCCGTGACGATTGCCGCGTCGCCGTATATGCGAAGCTCCATCTCGTCGAACACGTGCGACTCAAGCCGACTCGCTCCCGAAGCGACTCTTTCAAGCAGCTCGGCCTTGCCGATGCGCTCGCCCGCCCCGTCAATGCACATCCAGTCGTCCGCGATGACGCGCTCAAGCGTCGCCACGTCGCGCCGCGGGTAAGCCTCATTCCACTCGCGGTCGAGTTGACGCAGATGCTTTTCATCAAGGCTGACGTCGTCGGCCATATCAGTGGTTCAGACTTTAGAGAAGCTTCTTGAATTCTTCAACCGCCAGTCCGGCGTCGCGCACGATACCGCCCATCGTAAAAGCATTGACCGGATTATGGCGCGGGATTGTGAGGATGCGAGTGCCGTCGGACATGACGATGTGTTTGCCTTGACGCAAGACGCGGAACCCAGCTTTCTCTAACGCTCTGACCGCGTCCAGATGATTAACACCGGGAATCTTCGGCACAGTTAAACTGTCACCTCGACTTCGCGGAAGTTGCCACCCTTCACAAGCTCATCCACCGCGGCCAGATATTCTTGAATGGCGTCCTGAATGTTGGCAAGTGCCTCTTCTTCCGTTTCGCCTTGAGACCAGCAGCCGGGCAAGCCGGGGCAGGAGACGCTGTAACCTTCTTCCGACTCGTGCAAGAGAACTTTGTAGTTCATCCTCAGACCTCCAGCTTTGATTATATCTTCTGGACAATTCGACAGTCATCTAAACGCCGGGCATTATCCATCGCTCGATTCAACATGCACATAATCCAAGTTAAAGGGCAATCAGGTATGTGCCATGTTAGATCGCTTTGAAGTAGCCAGAGTGTGTCATTTGCAATGTGCGGAGCAAGGGGTATCGTTCTGATATGGCATTGCGGCACATAGGGCCGCGCTCAATCACCTTAGCTCTAATCTCACTCATGAGTTCATCAATTGAGATGAGTGTGCCACCTGCTATTTTATTTCTTTCGCGTGGTCGAGAGATGAAGACTGCTATTTGCTTAAGAGGTGTTATAGGCGGGAGCCACGAAAAAACTTCTGTATAGATATATTTTTTGCCGGCCTGAAATTTCTTCAAATAACGGGCTTCTCGCTTCTCCCAGCTAAGTGCGTCAATTGAAGGCTCGTAATGAACGATTGTGTTTGACGTGGGATGATAGCCGACAATGTCCAACTCCATTTCCCAACCGCCATGGCTCAAGCGACCGACCTTAATGTTTCGCCGGACGATATGGCCCTGCCAGTCGAGATATTCGTCGAGAAGAGATTCAAGATGCGACATAGCAATCTAACTTCCGATCATACTGTTCCACGAAGTATAGCTTCATTTTCGACGGCCTGAGCAGACTTTCGCGGCGAAGGCGAAGGTTTCGGGCTGACATGGTGGAAATCGGGGGGCATTGGGTGTTTTCAAGGGGTGTAAAAATACCTTTGTAGGTGCGGGGGTTTTGGTTTAACCTGTGCGCCGTATCTGACAACCGTAAAGTTAAGGAGTCGGACATGCTCTCTCGAAAGCGTCCCGCAGTCGTCTTCAGCGTGTTGCTCGCAGCCATCTTGGGCTTCGTCTACACGTCCTCGCAGGCGTCGCAGAAGAATCAGCAGCCTGTCGCGCCGCAGAACCAGCCGCCGACCATCAAGCTCGACGCCGACACGCAGGTCGTCACGATCTGCCCCGACGCAGAGTCCTACGCCAACACGCGCGTGCGGCTCAAGGCGCAAGGCTACAGCCCCGAAGGCAAGCCCCTGCGCTACCGTTGGACTACGTCGGGAGGACGGCTCGAAGGCGAGGGGACGGATGTCGTTTGGGACTTGTCGGGCGTCGAGCCGGGCGTCTACAACGCCGCGGTGACGGTCGAGAGCGGCCCCGTTGACAACCCGCTCTGCACGGCCTTCACCTCGACGAAGATCGTCGTCCGCACGTGCCCGCCGCCCAAGCCCGTCTGCCCCAACGTCTCAATCTACTGCCCCGACGTTGTGCAGACCGGCGCGCCCATAACCTTCACGGCTTCGGCGAGCGGCGGGACGCCCGGCATCACGCCCGTCTACAACTGGCGCGTCTCCGCCGGCACGATTCTTTCGGGTCAGGGCACGCCGACCATCACGGTTGACACGGCGGGTCTCGCGGGACAGCCCATCACGGCGACCGTGGAGGTCGCGGGCTACAACCTCGAATGCCGCGCGTCGTGTCAGGCTTCGGTGCCCGCGCTCCCGAACCCGACCAAGACGGACGAGTTCGGCGAGATCGCGCGCGACGACGAGAAGGCACGCCTCGACAACTTCGCAATCGAGTTGCAGAACAACCCCGGCTCGCAAGGTTACATCATCGCCTACGGCGGTCGCCGCTCGAAGTTCGGCGACGGCAGGAAGCGTTCGGAGCGCGCGCGCGACTACCTCGTGCAGACGCGCGGCCTCGACGCCTCGCGCATCGTCATCGTTGACGGCGGCACGCGCGAGATGGCCTCGACGGAGCTTTGGATCGTCCCGCCGGGCGCGACCCCGCCGCGACCGAGATAGCGGAAGCGAAAAGTTAGGCCAAGACGAAGGGCGCGTTCTACATTAAGAACGCGCCCTTCGCCATTTGGAGGAGGAGCAGAGCCGCGGGCGGTGGCGCGTGTTAGGCAAGAAATAATTAACATGGATGGACAGGATTAGCAGGATAGGAAAACGCGGAACGATGAGCGATGAGCGATGAACTGAAATCAACTCGTCTTTCAGTTCATCGCTCATCGTTTCTTTCATCCTGCTTATCCTGTCCATCCATGTTAATTCGTTGCCCGTTAACTTCGCAGTCCGATTTAGAAAAGCTAGACGCGCGAGGCTTCCACTCGCGGTACTGTCGAGTTGCCGTTTGCCACGCGCCGAAATAGAATCGGGTCAGTGGAAAATTTCTCCGACCGAAAGTTCGACGGTTAAGATTTTGGCTGAAGGCCAGTCAAGAGACGCGCGGGGCTACGCAGGGCGACCGAGCGTGTGCCGACACTGCGGCGCGCTCGTCGGCGCGGGCGAGGGCCGCTGCATGATGTGCGGCACGACGCTCGCCCCGGCGCACGAAGCGAAGCCGCCCCGCGACGCCCGACCCGACCCCGACACCTTGCGCTTCCTGCGCGCGGTCATCTCGCGCCCGGCCACGTTCACTTTCATCTTCCTCATAGCGAACGTCTTCCTCTATCTACTGATGTGGCTCTCAGGCGGCGCGACGGGAAGCATACTTCTGGCCTACGGCGCGAAGCTCAACTACCTTATAAATCAAGAGGGGCAGTGGTGGCGTTTCGTCACGCCGATATTTTTGCACGTGCATCTGCCGGGGCTTGGGCCGATGCACCTCATAGCGAACATGTACGGCCTGTTCATGCTCGGCCCTTACGTCGAGAAGCTGTACGGGTCTGCGAAGTTCGTCGTCTTCTGGGTTGTGACCGGCATAGCGGGAGTCGCGGCGAGCTACCTTACGGTGCGGCCAGAGCTTGCACACGGCGCGCTCGGTCGCTTCCTCTTCAAGCCGTTCGACACGGCATCCGCCGGCGCGTCGGGCGCGCTCTTCGGCCTCATCGGCGTGCTGTTCGTCTTCGGACTCAAGTACCGAAGCGAGCTGCCCGAAGGCCTGAAGCGCGCGTTCGGCACGGGGATGCTGCCGACGATTCTCATAAACCTCTTCATCGGCTACGTGGGCCGGGGCTTCATAGACAACGCGGCGCACCTCGGCGGGCTTGTGTCGGGGATGGCGCTCGCGCTCGTCGTAGACTACAAGCGACCGGGCGGGCGCGGCCCCATCGCCATCGTGTGGCACGCGCTTCAGTTCGCGAGCCTCGCGCTCGTCGCCGTGAGCTTCCTTTTGGTCGTGCGACACTTCGACGCGCCGCCGCCGCGTCTGAGCAATCTGTCGGAGCGGATCAAGACGGTTGGCCGCTCGCCCGTCGCTCCCTTCGTCGAGTCAATCAACACGGGACGCAACGCGCTCGTGTGGTTCATACAGGGCGAAGACGACGCGCTCGCGCCCGCGCTCGAAAAGGTCGAGAAGACGCCGACACTGAGCGATCAGGCCGACGAGCTGCGCGACGCTCTCAAGTCGCTTCTCACACGCGCGCGCGACATCGCACAGGACAAGACGCTGAAGGCCGGCGAGCGCGCGCGGCGCGTGAAGCGGCTCGACGAGGATTTCAAGACGTGGGACGAGCGCTTTAACATCTGGGTCGAGGCGGAGGGCGCGGACTTGGGCATCAAGATGCACAAGCCCGAGCCGCCGTCCGGCGAGAAGAAGGACTAGTCCGCGAGCGACGGGTACAGAACCGCCGAGCGGTAGCGAGCGGGTCGTAGCTTCACGAGGGAGACTTTCAACGCAGCGCACAACGCGCTCGCTACTGCTCGCGGTTCTGTACGCGCTGCCGCGTCTACGGCAACACGCAGTTACGAAACGCAATAAAACTACCGAAACAGGAGAATCGAAAAATGGAGATTAACAAAGTCGGCGTGCTTGGTTGCGGCCTGATGGGTTCGGGGATAGCGCAGACCGCCGCCGCCGCCGGTTGCGAAGTGATCGTGCGCGAGGTGACGGACGAGCTGTGCGAGCGCGGCTTCGCCGGCATGGGTAAATCGCTCGCAAGGCTCGTCGAGAAGGGAGCGATAAACGCCGAGCAGCAGGCGGAGATTCGCGGGCGCGTGCGCGGGACGACCGCGCTCGAAGACCTCGCCGACTGCGACATCGTCGTCGAGGCCATCGTCGAGAACGTCGAAGCCAAGCGCGACACATACAACCAGCTCGACGCCATCTGCAAGCCCGAAACGATCTTCGCATCGAACACCTCTTCGCTCTCGATAACCGAGATGATGACGGCCACGAAGCCCGAACGGCAGACGCGCTTCGTCGGCCTGCATTTTTTCAACCCCGTCCCCGTGATGAAGCTCGTCGAAGTCGTCCGAACGATTCTCACAGACCCGCAGGTCTACGAGTCCGCGGTCGAGTTCGGCAAAAAGCTCGGCAAGATTCCCGTGCGCGCGGACGACCGCTCCGGCTTCATCGTCAACCGGCTGCTCGTGCCCTACCTTCTGGACTCCATACGCGCGCTCGAAGAGGGCGTCGGCTCGACCGTTGACATTGACAACGGCATGAAGCTCGGTTGCGGCCACCCGATGGGGCCGCTCACGCTTCTCGACTTCGTCGGACTCGACACCACCTACTACATCGCCGAGATCATGTTCGACGAGTTCCGCGAGAAGCGCTTCGCGCCGCCGCCTCTTCTAAAGCGCATGGTCAAGGCCGGCCTCTACGGACGCAAGACGGGCCGAGGCTTCTACGACTACGCCGACCCGAAGAAGCCCGTGCCGATGAGTCTGGTGTGAGTGCAATCCGAAGGGAATACGACGCAGCCGCCGTCAGGCGGCGAAAGAACATTAGCCCACGGCGTGAGCCGTGGGAATCGGTGCATAGGTAAGATAAAAGCCCCGGAGGGGCGAAAGAATTTCGACCGTTATGCTACTCAGTTTGATATTCTTTCGCCCCTCCGGGGCTATTCATAATTTTCTTGCTTCATACCCACGGCTCACGCCGTGGGCTAATGCTCTTCCGCGCCTGACGGCGCTGTAATCACTTCTCCCATCCGCAGCACCAATGGCGAACATTACTTTTGAAGAACGCGGCGCAATCGCCCACGTCCGTCTCGACCGCCCGGAGAAGCGCAACGCGCTGACGCGCGCGATGCTCGAACGCCTCGGCGAAATCTTCGCCGCCGTCGCCGCGCGGCGCGACCTGCGCGCGGTCGTCTTGAGCGGTGCGGGAAAAGATTTCTGCGCGGGCACGGACATCGGCGAGCTTGAGTCTCTGGACGAAGCGGGCGCGCGGCGAAAGGCCGAGTTGGGGCAGAAGGTTTGCGACGCGGTCGAGCTTTGTGGCACGCCCGTCATTGCCGCCGTTCAGGGCGCGGCGTCGGGCGGCGGCTGCGAGCTTGCGCTCGCATGCCACCTGCGCGTGGCTGCGACCGACGCGCGTTTCGGTCTCCCCGAAACGAGGCTGGGCGTTATCCCCGCCTACGCCGGCACGCAACGCCTCGCGCGCGCCGTGGGCCGCGCTCGCGCGCTCGCGGCCATGCTCGCGGGCGAAGAGCTGGGCGCGGGCGAAGCGTTGCGGCTCGGCCTCGTCAACCGCGTCGCCGCGCCGGACAGTCTTCTCGCCGAAGCCGAGTCGCTCGCGCAGACGATAAGCGACACAGCCGCGCCGCTCGCCGTGCGCGCGTGCCTCGAAGCCGTCACGCGCGGCTCGCGCCTTCAGTTCGACGAAGCCTTAAAGCTTGAAGCCGAACTCTTCAGCCGCCTCTTCTCAACCGAGGACGTGCGCGAAGGCACGCGCGCCTTCCTCGAAAAACGCAAGCCCCTGTTCAAAGGACAGAAAGCAGAAGGCAGAAAGCAGAAGGCAGAAGGCAGTTCAGATTAAGTAACGTATAGTTGTTACTGCTTTCTGCCTTCTGCCTTCTGCGTTTTGTCGCTTGTCACTCGTCACTCTCTTTTCTATACTGCCTACAGCTTTCGCTTCCACACGAATCGGAGAAGACGGAGACTTACTTGCAGCCTGTGACGCATCAGGGACGCTTGCACGCCGGGGGCTTTCGCTTCGCGGTCGTGTCGAGCCGCTGGAACGATTTGCTTACTTCGCGTCTGGTCGAGGGCGCACTCGACGCGCTCGAACGGCTCGGCGCGGACGAGGCGTCGGTCGAGCACTTCCGCGTTCCCGGCTCGTTCGAGATTCCGCTCGTCGCGCACAAGGTAGCAGCGTCTGGAAAGTTCGACGCCGTCATCTGTCTGGGGACGGTCATACGCGGCGAGACGCCGCACTTCGAGTACGTCGCGGGCGAAGTCACAAAAGGCATCGCGCACGCCGCGCTCGCGACGGGCGTGCCGATTATCTACGGCATCGTCACCGCCGACACTTTGGAGCAGGCCATTGACCGCGCGGGCGTCAAGGCCGGGAACAAGGGGTTCGACGCCGCCATGGCGGCTGTCGAAATGGTCAATCTTTTTAAGACGGTAAATAGTGAATAGTAAATAGTGAATGGCGGTTGAGCGTCGCTCGACATGTGTTGTAACTGCTCAGGTCGAGCAATCGCCAATCCACCATTTACTATTCACCATTTACCATTCACTAAATCATCATATGGGTTCAAGGCGTAAGGCGCGTGAGTGCGCCTTGCAGATGCTCTTTGCGGCTGACGTCGGCGGTGCTGCGCGCCCGGACGAGCTTGTGCGCGCGTACTGGGATGAGCTTGGCGAGGCCGAGATGGACGAGGCCGCGCGTGAGTTCGCGACGCGGCTCGTCGTGGGCGCGCTCGCGCACATCGAGGAGATGGACGAGCGCATACGCTCGCGCGCCGAGCACTGGCGCATCTCGCGCATGGCCGTCGTTGACCGCAACATCCTCCGCATGGCCGTCTACGAGTTCCTCCACGAGCCGACGCCGCGCACCGTCGCCATCAACGAGGCGCTTGAGATCGCCCGCCGCTTCTCGACCTACGAGGCCACGCAGTTCATCAACGGCATCCTCGACGCCATCAAGCGCGACCTAGACCGCGAGCGTCCGCAGGAGGACGTAGTTCATCACCCCGACGAAGAGACGCCCGCCCCCGCCGAACAAACGACCGCCGAAGACGACGAACAGCAGGAAGGCGACGGCGAGAAAACGGCGTCGGCAAAGTGACAAGTTTTCAGTTTTCAGTTTTTAGTTTTCAGTAGCACGCAGTCGGTAGTAGGCTAGTGAGCGGTGCGACACGCCTTTCGGCGAAGACGCACCGCTTCAGTTTTTCTGAAAACTGAAAACCGAAAACTGAAAACTATCTTTCATGGACGACCAACTGCTCAGCGAGTTTCTGGCAGAGGCGGAAGACCTCATCGAAGAGCTGCACGGCGACATCGCGGCGTTGCGCGCCCGCCGGTCGCAGGGGCGCGCTCGGCGCGAGCTTGTCGGTCGCATATTCAGGCGCGTCCACACGATCAAGGGAACGGCCTCCGCCGCGGGCCTCGCGGGAACGAGCCATATAGCGCATGAGCTTGAGGCTTTGCTCGACGCGGTGCGGCTGGGGCGCACGCCCGTTGACGACTCGGCTCTGGACGCCGCGGAGGACGCGGTCGCGGCGATTGCCGCGAGCCTTGACGCTGTCGTGAAGGGCGAGCCGGCGGCGTCGCCGGATGAGCTTATCGAACGCCTGCGACGCCTCTCGTCTGACGGAGGGGATACGCCGCGAACAGGCGAGGCGGACGCCGAAGAGCTGCTCCCCGCGGAGGTCGCGCGCGCGCTCGGCGAGTACGAGCGGCAACGTCTGCGCGAGGCCGTTCGAGAGGGCGCGATGGCCTACGTCGTCGCCGCCGAATTCGGCCTTGAGACGTTCGACGAGGAGTTCCGACGTTTGAGCGACGCGCTGAGCGAATTCGGCGAGGTCGTCGCGGCGCAGCCGACGGTGGACGCAGAAGCGCCCGAACGCGTCGGCTTCAGAATCATCTACGCGAGCGAGGAAGCGCGCGAGCGTTTGAGCGAGCGCGTCACGCAGCTCGGCGCGCGGCTGTGGCGCGAGAGGAAAGGTTCGATTGTTGACGAAGGCGCATACCTTGAAGGGGCGTATGAGGAGCAGGCCGCTCTACGACCGCACGCGTCCGCGCATGCTGCGCTCGTGCGCGTGCCGCTCGATGCGCTCGACGACATTATCTCGACGACGCGCGAGTTATCCGCGCTCGCGGCGAGCGTACTAGACCTCGCGCTTCGGGCGAGCGAGTCCGGCGGCGTCGGGCGCGAAGAATCGGAGACGCGCGCCGCGCTCGTCCGCAGCCGCTTCTCCGAGCTTGAGGCGCGGTTGATAGGGCTTCGTATGGAAGAGGCGCGCGTTGCGCTTGAGCGCGCGGCGCGCGCGGGACGCTCGGCGGCGCGCGCGTCGGGCAAACAGGTCGAGTTCGAGATCGAGGGCGGCAACGTGCGGCTCGACAAGTCGCTCGCAGATCGCATCGCAGACCCTCTGCTGCACATCGTTCGCAACGCCGTGGCGCACGGCATCGAGACGACGGAGGAGCGGCGCGCTGCGGGCAAATCCGAACGGGGGCGCGTGCGGCTCGAAGCCGTCGCCGAGGGCGACCGCCTAGTGCTGCGCGTCTCGGACGACGGGCGCGGCGTTGACGCAGGGCTAATCTCCGAAGCGGCCTCCGAGCGCGGCATCATCGCGGCGGGAGCCACCTTGAGCGACGCGCAGGCGCTGCGTCTCATCTTCCGCCCCGGCTTCTCGACGACGGCTCGCGCCTCGCTCGTGTCGGGGCGCGGCGTCGGCCTCGACGTTGTCGAGCGCGCGGTCGAAGATGCGGGCGGCGAAGTGCGCGTCCAAACCGCGCACGGGCGCGGCACGACCTTCGAGTTGCGACTTCCGACGCCGCCGGTGCGCGACGCGCGACTGAAGGCGAAGCGGCGTTAGAGTTAAAAAGCTTGCGACGCTAAAAATACTTGCGACGCCCAAAATAGAAGCCGCACGCGCTCGGCGAACGAGCGCGTGCGGCTTCTATTTTATCCGCTTCGTGCGGCGCGTCTTTTTATCTGAAGACGACGCCGATGCCGACGCGGAAGTTGTGCTGGGTCGAGCCGCCGAAGCGGGTCGGGTTGTAGTCGAACTGGACGACGCGGAAGTCAACGCGGTCGTTGACCTTGACGTCAATGCCGCCGCCGATGACGCCGGTCAAGCCGGTCTCGCTCTCATCGAAGCCGCCGAGGTCTTCGACGCTGAACTTGGCGTGGGCGACGCCGGCCATGAGGTGCGCGAAAGGCTTGACCTTCGTCTCCTTCGCGTTGTCCTTGAGCTGGACGCCGCCGACGAACGTGTGCAGGTTGGCGTTAATGGTGAAGGTGTCAACGCCGTCGCTCACGTCGAACGACTTGCGATGGAAGGCGTAGTCGCCCTTGAGTCCGACGTAGCGGCTGACGTTGCCCGTGATCGAGGCGTTGACGCCGTGGAAGCCCTCGCGCTCGTCAACGATGTCGTCGAAGTCCGGGTCAGAGTCGCCGACGCCTGTGTCCACGCGGTTGTGCGAGTAGCCGAGGAAAACGTCAACCTTGTTGTAGTCGTCGCCGGTGGTCTGCGCGAACGTGAACGGCGCGGTGCATGCGATGAGAACCGCCGCCATGAAAAGCTTACGCATGATTTCTATCTCCTTGGTGGAAAATGTCTGTGTCTTCGGGTGACATCAAAAGATGTCGAAAAGTCCGGCGCGGGTTGCTCGAAAATTTATCGCGCAACTGTCCCCGCGCTTTCGTCTAACGAGAACGCGCGTTCGTCCACGCCTGTGGACGCGACCCCGCGGTGATGACCATCGCGTGAGGTCTTCACGAAGTGTCCGCTAAACGGCGCGTGAGGGCTACAAGACGTGTGACACTGATTGAAGTGTCACACGGTCGGGCGCTGCCTTCACGTCTAAAATTTCAAAGAAACTCTCATCAGAGTTTCTTATCGGTGTCCGCGTTTTTTATAGGCAAGGAAGATGCCAGAAGCGATTGGCTCAAGAAAAGGCGGGAGAGAGGCGAGAAAAGCGGATTCAACGCGCGCGGGGCGCAGCAACAGCCCGACAGGTGCAAAAACTTTGAGCGCGCATCCGAAAACTCGGATTGCCGGGACGACGATTTCGGATTAGAAATTTTGATTTGCCTGATTAATTTTCCGTGGGTCGCCTTTTGTGCCAGTCGGTCTCGGACTGGTAAGCGACGGCAAGCTCGAGCAAAGTTCTCTCGCCCCACGCAGGCCCGATGAACTGTATTCCTGTTGGAAGCCCGTTCTGCCCTAAGCCGTTCGGGACGGAGATGGCGGGCACGCCGACGAGGTTGCTCGCGCCGATGGGCGAGGACGCGCCGATGCCGGGGTAAGCCTTGTCGAAAGTTTTGTCCACGGGATATGAAACGGTTGCGCGCGAGGGCGCGACCAGCACGTCGAACTTCTTGAACATCTCGCCCCACGCGCGTCGCATCGGAGCGCGCATACGCATCGCGTGCAGGTAATCAACAGCGGTGACGAGCGAGGCCGCGTAACCGCCGATTCTTCCTTCGGGCGAAGCGAGCTGCCCCACGCGCCCCGACTCGATGAGGTCGCGGAACGCGCTCGCGCCCTCGGCGTCAACAATCGTCCCGACCGCGGGGCCGTATGGGAACTCAGGCAGCTTCACGTCCATCTCTATGTTCGCGAAACGCCGCAGCACGTCGAGCGAGGCGAGAAAATTCTTACGCACCTCTTCCTGCGCCTTCTCGTAAGAGTCCTTCATCACGCCGACGCGGAGCTTGCGCGCGCCGCGCCGTGGGTTCAGAAGCGCGCCCGCGGGCGAGTAGCGCGGGAGCGCGTCCGACGCGCGCGAGGTCGGGTCGAGCGGGTCGCGCCCCGCGATTGACGAAAGCACGAGGCCGCAGTCTAAGGCGGAGCGACACATCGGGCCGAGCTTGTCGAGCGTCCAAGAGAGCGCCATCGCGCCGTGACGCGAGACCGCGCCGTAAGTCGGCCTCAGACCCGACAGGCCGCAGAAGGCCGCGGGCGTGATGATCGAGCCGGAGGTCTCCGAGCCGATTGAGAAGGCGACGCACGCGGAGGCCGTGGCCGCGCCCGGCCCCGACGAAGAGCCGCCGCTCCAAAACGCCGTGTTCCAAGGCGTGCGACACGCGCCCGTCAATGAGGCGTCGGCTTGGTTGTATCCCATGCCTCCGGCAAGCTCGATCATCGCAAGCTTACACAGAAGCACCGCGCCCGCCTCGCGCAGTCGCGTGACGACGGTCGCGTCGTAGTCGAAGCGTTGATCTTTGTAGGGCGTCGCGCCCCACGTCGTCGGGGCTTCGCGCGTGGCGGCGAGGTCTTTGACGCCGTAGGGGATGCCGTGCAGCGCGCCTCGATAACGCCCGCGCTTTATCTCACGCTCGGCCTCGCGCGCCTCGCGCATCGCCGTCTCGCGCATGATGAACGCGACGGCGCTGAGACGCTTGCCGACGGTCTCAAGTCTTTGCAGATAGCTTTCCGCAAGCTCGACGGGCGAGACGCGCCGCGTGCGTATGTGCGCCGCTAGCTCGCTGACGGGGGCGAAGAGAATTTCGTCTGAGAGCATAATTTTTAAAAGGCAAAAGGCAAGAGG
>Ga0190275_10002118_pt1 | contig 14369 bp, 11 predicted proteins | sample Popmic550T_FD_133745 | JGI IMG/M metagenome (GOLD analysis project Ga0190275, IMG submission 133745) | Populus adjacent soil microbial communities from riparian zone of Yellowstone River, Montana, USA - 550 T | ecosystem: Environmental > Terrestrial > Soil > Riparian zone > Trees stand | place... | reverse complement strand
TGCTCTGGCTGAGTGCCGCTCACCCAGCCTCTGCCTGTCCGAGGCAGGCCTCCTCGTACTCCCAACGCTCCTGACTGACGCCGGGGGCGAGTGCCTTGCGTACAGCCGCCAGAGAGACGCTGGGGGGAATATCGATGGCTACCAGACGAGGCAGGTGGCTGCGCTCGGTGTCGCACCCCACTTCCTCCAGCAAGGTGCACACCTCGGGCACCTGGGACGCGTCATCGACGAGAATACGGAAGGTGCTGTGGCCGGAAGGCTGAAGGACCTGATGGTAGCGCAGCACGCCCTCCTCGGCTTTCGCCTCGGGGACGGCGGATACAACGTCTCCCAACGCAAGATCGCGCGCGAAGAAGGGAATATTGTCTATCTGGTAGCGCCCTTCTCCTAGGTCGAGCGCCCACAACCGCTCTGAGCCCACGGGCGGGTACCCGTCCTCGTCCTGCTCCAAGGGAACAATGATTTTGACGTGGCGCGTGGACTCGTCCCCCTTCACCGGGGCACCTCGCTTCCCTGTTCCTTATCGCCCTTCTGGAGGTTGCATTCCCGGCAAAGGACCTGGCCGTTGTCCGGCACGCCCTTCCCTCCTTTGGATTTCGGAACGACGTGGTCCACTTGTGTCTCGTTGGTAGGAGGAGTGACTCCTTTCTTGTGCTGTTCGGCTGGAATTGTCTCGACGCCGCAATTCTCGCAGCGGTTCGTGCCTTCGTTGCGGCTGGCGTTGTCTTGTTTGACGCTCTCCTTGTTCTTGGGTGTGAAGCGCGTACCTTTCTGTTTACCCGCGATTCCAAAACCTTCACCCACACTTGGAGCTTCGACATCGGAAGCCTCACCCACAGCCGCGATAAACCCTGGTTCCGCTACACAAGGATATGCCTCGCCGTGCGCCACTCCTGCCGCACAAGCAGCAAGCATGACAAGAACTCGAACCCAGCTCATCTCTGCACTCCTCACAAGGGAATCAGCCAGAACGTTGCAGCCACCTGGCACCATCAGGCGCTACGAAGCTGTAAGTGCCGCAGCATTCCACAGGGGTCATGACTGATCTAGCCTACGAGAGGAGGTGTCCACTCAAGTAGGGCGTCAGTCAGATCCCATCAAGGACCTTAGGGCAGGAAGCTTCCTGGGGAGTGGGTAGAGGGGCTCCAAATCGGAGACGTGGAGAGATGGAGAAAGTTCGCCCAGCTCGAAGCGGCACAAACCGATGACGTGCCAGAAGGCACCGCCTAGGTTGCCTGCGTAGCGATAGCGGCCCTCCGGCGTGAAGGCCACCCAGCCTTCCTCCAAGGAGACGAGGATGGCGAGGCACTCACCCGTGGCGACGTCCCACAGGCGCACGGAGGCATCCTCGGAGCCCGAAGCGACCGTGGCCCCATCGGGGGAGAACGCCACGCTCAAAACGCTTTGCCCATGCCCCTTGAGGACCTGGCGCTCGGTGCCCGTGGCCATGTCCCACAGGCGTACGGTGGCGTCCAAGGAGCCCGAGGCGACCGTGCTCCCGTCGGGAGAGAACGCCACGCTCCAGACGCTTTGCCCATGCCCTTTGAGGACTCGGCGCTCGGTGCCCGTGGCCACGTCCCACAGGCGCACGGTGGAGTCCCAGGCGCCCGAGGCAACCGTGGCCCCATTGGGAGAGAACGCCACGCTCCAGACGCTTTGCCCATGCCCTTTGAGGACTCGGCGCTCGGTGCCCGTGGCCACGTCCCACAGGCGCACGGTGGAGTCCCAGGAACCCGAGGCGATCGTGGCCCCGTCGGGAGAGAACGCCACGCTCCAGACGCGTCGAAAATGCCCCTTGAGAGCTCGGCGCTCGATGCCCGTGGCCACATCCCACAGGCGTACAGTAGCGTCATCGGAGCCCGAGGCGACCGTGGCCCCGTCGGGGGAGAACACCACGCTCAAGACGCTTTGCGCATGCCCCTTGAGAACTCGGGGCTCGGTGCCTGTGGCCACGTCCCACAGGCGCACGGTGGCGTCCTCGGAGCCCGAGGCGACCGTGGCCCCGTCGGGGGAGAACGCCACGCTCCAGACGCTTTGCGCATGCCCCTTGAGAACCTGGCGCTCGATGCCCGTGGCCACATCCCACAGGCGTACAGTAGCGTCATCGGAGCCCGAGGCGACCGTGGCCCCGTCGGGAGAGAACGCCACGCTCAAGACGCTTGGCGCATGCCCTTTGAGGACTCGGCGCTCGGTGCCCGTGGCCACGTCCCACACTCGCACGGTGGAGTCTTCGGAGCTTGAGGCGACCGTGGCCCCATCGGGAGAGAACGCCACGCTCCGGACGCTTTGCGCATGCCCCTTGAGGACCTGGCGCTCAAAACCCATGGCGATATCCCACAGGTGCACAGTCGCGTCCTCAGAGCCCGAGGCGACCGTGGCCCCATCGGGGGAGAACGCCACGCTCGAGACGCTTTGCGCATGCCCCTTGAGAACTCGGCGCTCGGTGCCCGTGGCCACGTCCCACACTCGCACGGTGGAGTCCAAGGAGCCCGAGGCGACCGTGGCCCCATCGGGGGAGAACGCCACGCTCAAGACGCTTTGCCCATGGCCCTTGAGGACTCGGCGCTCGGAGCCCGTGGCCACATCCCACAGGCGTACAGTAGCGTCATCGGAGCCCGAGGCGACCGTGGCCCCATCCGGGGAGAACGCCACGCTCCAGACGCTTTGCGCATGCCCCTTGAGGACCTGACGCTCAGTGCCCGTAGCCACGTCCCACACTCGCACGGTCGAGTCATCGGAGCCCGAGGCGACCGTGGCCCCATCCGGGGAGAACGCCACGCTCAAGACGCCTGGCGCATGCCCCTTGAGGACTCGGCGCTCGGTGCCCGTGGCCACGTCCCACACTCGCACGGTGGCATCCTCGGAGCCCGAGGCGATCGTAGCCCCATCGGGGGAGAACGCCACGCCCCGGACAGTCCCCTCATGCCCCATGAGGGTTCGCACCATCATTCCGGTCTCCAGATCCCAGAGGCGGACCTCGAGGCCTTGGCCGGAAGCAAGCAACCTTCCATCCGAGCTGATCGCCACGCTGGAACAGGGGAAGCGCGAGGACACCACAGGGGTGGCATGGCCAGAATCTGGCATGGCCGCGCCGAAGAGCGCCTGTTTGTCGAGTCCCCCAAGCACACCCGGGTCAAACGCGGCGCCCACTAGCTTCGCCTGACGCAGGAGAGCACCCGAGAGGTGCGCGCCCGAGACGGTCGCGCCCATCAACCGCGCGCCGCTCAGGTCCGCCCCGCGCAGGTCAGCCTGCGTGAGCTTGGCCCGCGACAGATCCGCCCTGCGCAAGATGGCTCCGGCCAGGATCGCACCCGTCAGATCCGTGCCCACCAGCTTCGCACCGATGAGGTTCGTGCCCGTGAGGTCCGAATACCGCAGGTCTTGCCCCGAGAGATCCTTGCCGCCAAGATCTTGCCTCGCGAGCCGCAGTCCGCCCGTGGCTTTGACCCCGAGGCGCTCCAACAGCATGAGGGCATTCTTGTGGACGTAGCCCGAAGCCCCCTCCGCGAGCGTCCGTCGAGCCCACCGTTCCGTCTCCTCCCGCCCCGCGAGTCCCCACACGAAGTCCGCCATCAACGGAGACAGCTCGCGCGCCGCGAGAGCCTTCTTCGCGCCTTCCTGACGAAGCTCCTGGGTGACGGCCTTTGCCACAAGCCACTCCATCACCGACTGGTGGATGAACGAGAAGTTGTTGCCCTCGTCACGCACCAGCAGGGTTCCCGAGCCGATCTGGTGCTGGAGTTCTTCAGAGCTGATGGCCTGCTCCGCCAGCTGCTTCACCGCCGCGGTCAGCTCCTCGGGAAGCTCCAGGATGTTGAGGGTCAGCTCCGTCCCGTGCCAGAGCCGCATCGCCAGTCCGGTGACCGCCGCCCAGCGCTGCTTCAAGTCGAGCCCAGGGAGCCCTCCCCGCGGGTGCGCCCGATCGAACTCGTGCACGAGCCACTGGTTCAGAAGGAGCTCGTACAGGCGGGCCGAGGTGATCTCCTTATCGCGCGCCTGGGCCTCCAGCAGTTTCTCCTCCGAGATGTCCGAGATGAACCCGAGCATGCGCGGGTTCTCCGCCAGCCCGAGCAGGTCCTTCACCTCGGCCAGCAGCTTCAATCGGCGCTCTGCCTTTTCCTCGTCTCCGAGCCGCTTTTCCAGGAACTCCCGGACCTGCCCATGGGTGAAGCGCTGGAGTCTCACCAGCCGATAGCCACGCTGGGAGCTCGCCTGCTCGCCAAGCGCGCTCTTCATCTGCTGGTCCGAGTAGAAGTGCTGCGTGCGGCTGGTGATGATGATCTTGGCATCTCCCTGAGCGGCCTGGATGAGCGTGGAGAAGTGCTCGGCCGCGCGCTTGTAGCTGACACGGAGCGCCAGCTCGTCGAAGCCATCGAACAACAGCGCGATGCGGCCATGAGCGAGCATGTAATGGAAGGCCGGCAGGTCGATCCGCTCCACCCCTGCCTTGGCCATGTGCTGGACCACTAGCGAGTCCAACTCCTGGGCCTTCTCGAGCGTCCGCATCTCGATGAGCACTGGGACGAACAGCCCACCAGCCTCCGCCATCCGGCGGGCCAGCTCATGGAGAAGAAACGTCTTGCCGGTGCCGAAGTCCCCGAGCACCAGGATGAAGCGGGGATGCGGCGAAGCCAACAGGGTGTTGAGCTCACCCAGGACATCCTTCGTGCTGACTTCGCCTCCGTCCGAGTGGAGCACCGCGTGCTGGGCGACGTAGAGCGCGGGTGGGTAGATGGGGTCCTTTTCGAGCCGATCGACCTGGCGTTTCAGGTAGCCGCGGAAGTCAATGAGCCCCTGGTACTCGGTAAAGCTCCTCAGGAGGATGCGCTTTGCCTCAGCCCTGGAGACAACCTCGGCCGGTGGAGGGGCACCGCCGTACACCAGCACTGAGTGAATGCCTGAGTCATTCCTGCGATAGAGGTGGTCGATCTTGTCGAGGAAGGCCTCGAGCACCTCGGCGCTGACCTCATCGACTGCGGCGACCGGAAAGACGCTCGTGACGGGGCCATCAGCCTTCGAGACGCGGAGATACCCTCCGAAAGGAGCGGGCGCGCGGATCCGGACGATCTCCGCAGTCTCTCCCTTGGCTTCCATCCGCAGCCGAGTGAGAGCCCGAACACGGGAGAGCAGGTCATCCCCGCGGTCCAGGCCCATGCGCTCGAAGTGGAGCGACCCTGAATCGCGCCGCTCTGACTCCGGGGTGTCGTCGAACTGCTGCTCGACGGGCTCCAGGTTGCGCAGCAACAGCCGGAGCAGCACTTGCGCTGAAGCGTGCGCGGCGAACTCCCGGAACGCGTCGTCCTTGTCCTCGTCTCCGTAGTCCGAGACAGCCTTGACGATGATCGTCGGACGGCCGAGCTGCTCGCCGACCCGGCCGATGGCCGCGGCCTCCATCTCTGCGCCCAGGGTCTTTCGCCCGATCTTCTCCAGTCGATCGAAAAGCTCGGGATCCTTCTGTACAACCTCACCCGTGGCCATGGCACCCACGTGAACGCGGAAGTCCCGATCCTTCGGGGGCTCCTCCTCGTGAGCGAGATCGATCGCGTGCCCCCTGCCCTCCTCAGTCAGCGCGAGGACGCCCGGCTTGTTCACCAGCAGGCCACGCTGCCGGAGCCGGTCCCTCGCGGCGGTGAACGAGGGGCAGCACTTCTTGCGGTCCGCGTGTTTGTCCGGCGCCGCATCGCCATGCTGCTCGTGCTCGAGCAAGACGCGAAGGAACCACTGCTGCTGCGTCTCCAGCGAAAGCGGCCGCGTCTTCACCAGCTCGGCGGTCCAGTCCTTCTCTCGCGCGAACCAGGCGGCGTCCACCCTCCACTTGTCCTTGAGGTTGAAGGTCTTGAAGTCATGGAAGAACTCCTCGCCCCGATGCCCGTCCGCGTCACGCCGGCTGGCGGAGAACTTCCCGGAGTCGTAGCGGTAGACGCGGCTCGCCACGATGACGTCACCCAGGAAGACGTCCTTCTTCTTCCCAGCGCAGATGCCGCACATCGCCAAGCACGCCGGGTCGAGGAACTTGATCAGCGCTGTCGCCCGGACCGCTGCCACGTCCCCGCCCATCTCGTCGAACGAGGCGGCGGCGATGCGAAGCGGCTCCCCTCCGTCCTCCCGGGGAAGCTCGCGGAAGTGGAAGGGGAACCCGTCCCCATCCTTGTCTTTTGTCCAGCCGTCCTTGCCACCCTCACCGAAGGCGAGCACGGCTTCGAGCTCGTCGAGCAGGGCGGTGATGATCAGCGCGTCGTACCGGCGAAATCCCACGTGAGGCCCCCTCCGCTTCCTTGGAGGAGCAGCCTGCCGTGAGGGGTGCCCTGGGAGTCAAGTACAACCGCGGGTTCAAGCCACCGGCGTCCCACGTGTCCTTGCCCTCGGAAAGGCTCCTCCATAGCCTGATGCTCCCCCCGCTCCAGAGGACGTCCCATGACCCAGCGTTATGCCGTCGCGACTCTGCTTGCACTGCTCGTATCTGCCTGCAGCACCCCCACAAAGGTGGTGCGGCTCTCGATGGACCACGGCGCTCCCATCGTCCACGTCGCGAGAGCAGACGTGGATCCCGTGGAATTGGATGATGACGGCTTCGAGCAGGCCCTGATCGAGCATGGCCGGAACATGCAGCCTTTCTCTGCGCCGCTCGTGGAGGCACGCCGACTGTTGCTGGGGCCCTCCCGCCACGAGCCCTATGCCCACGTCAGGAGCCACCTGGGGCTGGTCTCAGTAGAAACAGCACCAGCGGCTCCGCGTGCGCACTTGCTACCGGAGGTGAACCCGGCGGCGGCGGAGTTCAAGCGCAGCTACCTGCAGTGGTGTGACCGCATCTGGGGAGAGGGGGATTGCCTGCGCCTGCTGGTGGAGCGGCCCGAGTTGGACAACGACGGCAAGTACACGCTGGCCATGGCCATTGCTCAGCGCCACGTGCTTGGGGAGATGAAGGAAGCCTTCGGCGAGATGGTCAACCCCACGGCGGTCTACGCCTCCATCACGAGCGCAATGACCATGTACTTGCTCCTGTGGACGCTGCCTGAGCCGATCTCCAAAGGACTGGCCGCGACCCTGACGGTGGCGCTCATGGCCTACCTGGGCGTGGATACGGTGTGGCGGCTGATTGACGGGTGGCTGGTGCTGGTGAGGGAGGTAGATCGGGCCACCTCCTTCGAGGAGATTGAGGCGGCCGGGGTCAAGTACGGCAAGACGATGGGGCGGACGGCGGCTAAGGCGTTCGTCATGCTGGCCACAGTGGCAATGGCGAATACAGCGGCGGGAATGGCCTCGAAGCTGCCCTTGCTGCCGGGCGCGGGGCAGGCCGCTGTGATGGCCGAGACCCAGTTCGGCGTGCCGTATGTGGCGGCGGCCGAGGCCGTAGCCGTGGTCGTGTCAGCCGAGGGCGCCACCTTGGCGCTGGCCCCTACCGCAGTGGCCATGGCGGCGCGGGAGGCAAGCGCGGGGGGAGCCTCAGGGAGTTTTCCCACCGGGTATAGGGCATGGGGGTCATTCAGCGGGTTCAAGAACGCCTTGGGGCCGGCGGGCGAGGGCAAGGAGTGGCACCACATCGTAGAGCAGACCCCGGGCAATGTGGCGCGGTTCGGTCCTGAAGCACTTCACAACACCGAAAACGTCATCCCTCTGGCGAAAGGGCTGCACACCCGCCTCAGTGCCCTCTACTCATCCATCCGCTACGACATTACCCAGTCGTACACTCTGACGGTGCGACAGTGGTTGAGCACACAGTCCTTTAACGCCCAGCGCGAGTTCGGGCTGCTGGCCATGGAGAACGTCTCAAAGGGATTCTGGTGATGCGGTCAGAGGACCTTGTCGAACAGTTCGCACAGCATGTGGCTACTCAGACCGAGGCTATCCGGCGAGGAGATGCCAAGGAGGGGAACAAGCATGCCAAGAAGTACACCGCCGCGCTTCACGAGCTACGGGCCCGGGGAGATGCTGGGCGGGATGCACTCTCCGTGTTGCTGAAACATCCTCGAACCGACGTGCGAGCGATGGCCGCAGCGTTCCTGCTCCGCTACAGGACGGCAGAAGCCAAAGCGGTCCTGGAGGCAGCTGCCAAGGAGGGAGGAGTCGCTGCAATCGGTGCAATCATGACTTTGAAGCGGTGGGAGGAAGGCACCTGGGCCTTGGACCCAGGGTGATCAAAAACCTCCCTTTACCCCGTCCCGCGTCCAGGGGGCGAAGCTGTCCCATGGGGCGCTGGAGCCGCGGTGCCGTCCGTGGGCGCCGCCGGAGCCGCCTTGGCCGCTGACTGCGGCTCCACCGTCACTCGCACCACCCGCGGCCCATCCACCTCGTCCACAAGGATGCGCCACATGTCCAGCTTGAGGTTGTCCCCCTTCTCCGGAACACGCCCCAGCTTCGTCATCAGGTAGCCGGCGATCGTCGTCACCTCGCCCTGCTCGTCCTCCTTGAGATCAAAGGTGACGTCCAGCCGCTCCTCCAAGTCGTCCAGCTGCGCCGTGCCCGGCAGCTCAAACCGGCCGCCCGGCAGCGAGCGGACCTCGTCCATCCGCCGGCCCAGCTCCGCCACATCGCCCACCACCTCCGCCACCACGTCCGCGATGCTCACCAGCCCCGAAGTGCCGCCGTGCTCGTCCACCACCAGCGCCATCTGCCTGCGCCGGCGCCGGAACTCCGCCAGCAGCTGCTCCAGCGACACGTTCTCCGGAATGAAGAGCACCGGGCGCTGCACCTGGGCCAGGGACTTCAGCTCCCCCTTCGACAGCAGGAAGAAGAGGTCCTTCGCGTTCACCACGCCCTCCACCTCGTCCAGGCTCCCCCGGCACACCGGCAGCCACGTGTGCCCGGCCGCGCGCGCGTCCGCGATGCACTTCTCCAGCGGATCCTCCACGTCCAGGTACTTCACCTGGTTGCGAGGCACCATCACCTGCCGGGCCGTCTTCTGCGCCATCTCCAGCGCCCGCTCGAGCAGCTCCGCGCGCGCCGTCGTGATGGAGCCCGCCTCCGCCGAGCTGCTCAGGATGACCTTCAGCTCGTCCTCGCTGTGCGCCTCATGCGACTCGCTCGCGGCGTGCAGCCCAAACGCCCGCAGCAGCCGCCCGGCGATCCCATTGAGCGCCCAGATGGCCGGGTAGAAGACGACGTAGAAGATGCGCATCGGCAGCGCCACCGCGAGCGTGGTGGCCTCGGCACGCTGGATGGCCAGGCTCTTGGGCGCCAGCTCCCCGACGACGATGTGCAGAAACGTGATGATCGCGAACGCGATGGCCACCGACACGGTGTGCCCCACCGTGAGGCGCGCCTCCTCCGGGACGATCTGCGCAATCACCGGCTCCAGCAGCCGCGCAAAGGCAGGCTCACCCAGCCACCCCAGCCCCAGGGACGCCAGCGTGATGCCGAGCTGTGTGGCGGAGAGGTACCCGTCCAGCTTCTCCACCATCTTCATCGCCGCGGCCGCGCCCGGCTGCCCCTCGTCCACCAGCGCCTGCAGGCGCGTGGCGCGGACCTTCACGATGGCGAACTCCGTCGCCACGAAGAACCCGTTGGCGAACACCAACAGAATCGCCACGCCCAGGAAGATCCACTCGCTCGCCATGGCGTCAGAACAAGGCTTCGAAGTCGGCGTCGCCCTTGAGCGCGTCGAACATCGGGTCCGTGGACAACCAGCCCATCACCTTGCCCTTGTCCGCGGCCAGCGCCTTCTGGAGGAACGTCACCGAGTCCTTGGGACGCCCCCACAGCGCGTACAGCGCGGCGAGGTTGTAGTTGAGCAGCAGGTCATCCCCGTTGAGCGCCCGGGCCTTCTCGTACGCCCGCTCGGCCTCCGCGTAGAAGCCCTTCTGCGCGTAGCAGATGCCCAGATCCAGCCAGGCCTCGAAGTTGTCCGCCTCCAGCCGCACCACTTCCTTCAGCTGGGTGATGGACGAGCGGTAGTCCCCCTCGTCCATCTGCAGGGCGGCCAGCTCGTGGCGGGGGAACGCGTCCTGCGGATCCAGCTCGATGGCCGTCTGCAGCTCGCGCATGGCCTCCTCCACGCGGCCCTGGTCCGCGTAGGTGAGGCCCAGGTTCAGGTGCGCGTCCGGGTACTCCGCATCCAGCTCGATGGCCTCCTTGTACTCCTCCACGGCCATCTCGGCCGCATGGGTGGAGAGGAAGCAGGCGAGGTTGTAGTGCGCGGTGGCACTCTCCGGCTCCAGCTTCAGGGCCATGAGGTACTCGCCCAGCGCCTCGCGGAAGAGCTTCTTCTCCGCGTAGACGGTGGCGAGGTTGTCGTGGGCGTGGGCGGAGTCCGGATCCAGCTCGATCGCCTTCTTGAACTCCTTGATCGCCTCGTCCAGCCACCCGCGATCCGCCAGCTCGATACCACGCGAGTTGTGCTCGTCTGAGAGTGCGATGTTGTCCTTTTCACGTGCCATGAAATCGCCGGGCAATCTACGCGTCGCCAAACGACGGGCGCAAGGTAGAGTTTCCCTGCACTTATGCGCCACTTCGCCCTGCTGCTGCTTCTGGCCACCGCCTGCACCCTCCGCCCTCTGCCGTCCTCCCCTCCGGGCTCCCCCGGAAATCCGCCCGGGAGCGATCCCACGGCGCCTCCCGCCGATCCCGGCCCCTGGGCGCCCCAGCCCGAGAAGCCGGCCGTCCTAAACGTCCCAAACCCGACAGCCCCGGCGCAGCCCCCCGCTCCTCCCGTCCGTCCCATCAGCCTGCTGGTGGGCGGAGACGTGACGGTGGGCCACCACTACCAGACCTACTTCGACGAGCAGGTAGGCAAGGGCCGCACGCGCGAGGAGATGTTCGCCTACGGCTTCAAGGAGGTGAAGGCGGTGGCGGACGCGGCAGACCTCTTCCTCGTCAACCTTGAGTGCCCCTTCACCGAGGGCGGGGAGAAGCTGCCCAAAAACTTCAACTTCCGCGCGCGCCCCGAGTTCGTGAACACGCTGCTGGCCGGCGGCGTAGATGTGGTGAGCCTGGCCAACAACCACCTGATGGACTACGGCCCCCAGGGGCTCGTGGACACGCTGATGACGCTGGAGCAGGCGAAGATCCCCTACTTCGGCGCCGGGCGGACCTTGGCCGAGGCCCGCCGCCCCGCCCTCGTCACCGTGGGGGGCGTGCGCTTCGCCTTCCTGGGCTACTTCTTCCTCGGCAGCCGCAACATCGAGCCGCGCCAGGTGTACGCCACGGAGACGACCCCCGGGGTGGCGGGGCACTTCTCGGACGTGGCGGAGATGGAGCGGATGCTGCGCGAGGACATCCTCGCCGCGAAGGCCCGGGCGGACGTGGTGCTCCCCTTCTTCCACTGGGGCATCGAGAGCACCTACGCCCCGCAGCCGTACCAGCTCCAGCTGGCGCGCGCGGCCATCGAGGCGGGCGCGGCGGGGGTGCTCGGCAGCCACCCGCACGTGCTCCAGGCCATGGAGCTGCACCAGGGCGCCCCGGCCATCTACTCGCTGGGAAACTTCGTCTTCGGCGGCAACTGGAACCCAAGGGACAAGCGCAGCGCGCTCCTCAAGGCCCGCTTCTCCCCGGGGGGCTACCTGTCCAGCGAGCTCATCCCGCTGCGCACGGACCGCTACCCGGAGTTCCCCATGCAGCCCACCGTCGTCACCGGCACGGAGGCCGAGGAGGTGCTGCGACTGCTGGCCCAGAGCTCGGCGGCGCTGCCTCGGATGCTGCCCGAGCTGGAGCCCTACCGCTCGGCAAGCCCCCTCCCCTGAGCCACGGGGGAGGGCTCACCCACCCTGCGTGTTACTTCTTGGGCTTGTTGTTCTGCCCACGCTTGGCGCGCACGCGGCGGCGCTTCAGCGCGGCCTTCTTGGTCTTGGCGCGGTTGGACAGCTTCTTCTTGCTGCGATTTCCCTTCTGGGCGGGCATGTTCTAGCACTCCAGTGCAGTTGTTGAGCCGCAGTGTAGCGGCAACGGGCGCCCTTCTTTCACGCCCCTGCCCAGCCTTCCAAGGACTTTCTTGAGGGCCTCCACCCTTGCCAGCGGGCAGGCAACGGGGCAATACCCCGAGTCACGACGATGATTGACAAGCTTGAAGAGGTCGAGCGCCGGTTCGAGCGCCTCACCGCGGACCTATCCAACCCCGAAGTGCTCGCGGACTCGACGAAGCTCCTGAAGGTCTCCAAGGAGCGGGCCGGGCTGGAGAAGCTCGTCGAGTCGTTCCGCAGCTACCGCAAGGTGCTCGCGGACCTGAAGGAAGTAGAGGCCTGGCTGGAGGGCAGCGACGCGGACGAGAAGGCCTACGCCCGCGAGGCCCTGCCCGGCCTGAAGGCGCAGCGCGACGAGCAGGAGGCGCAGCTGAAGCTCCTCCTGCTGCCCAAGGATCCCAACGACGAGAAGAACGTCATCCTGGAGATCCGCGCGGGCGCCGGCGGCGACGAGGCCGGCCTGTTCGCCGAGGAGGTCATGCAGATGTACCTCCGCTACGCGATGCTGAAGGGCTGGTCCGCGGAGGTGGTGGATCTGAGCCCCGGCAGCGTGGGCGGGGTGAAGGACGCGACGATCACCCTCTCCGGCAGTGGCGTCTACAGCCACATGAAGTACGAGTCCGGCGTGCACCGGGTGCAGCGCGTGCCGGCCACCGAGGCCCAGGGCCGCATCCACACCTCCACCATCACCGTGTCGGTGATGCCCGAGGCGGAGGAGGTGGACGTCCAGATCAACCCGGCGGACATCGAGATGCAGGTGATGCGCTCGACGGGCTCGGGCGGACAGAGCGTCAACACGACGGACTCGGCGGTGCGCCTCATCCACAAGCCGTCCGGCATCGTCGTGAAGTGCCAGCAGGAGAAGAGCCAGACGAAGAACCGCACCCAGGCCATGCGCATGCTGCGCGCCAAGCTCTACGAGATCGAGCAGGAGCGCATCCGCTCCGAGCGGGACTCCATGCGCCGCGGCCAGGTGGGCACCGGCGACCGGAGCGAGAAGATCCGCACCTACAACTTCCCGCAGGATCGGCTCACCGACCACCGCATCTCCCTGACGGTCCACAACCTGCCGGCCCTCATGGCGGGCGGCATCGAGGACGTCATCACCGCCTGCCGCACGCACTACCAGGCGGAGGCCCTCAAGCAGCAGACCGGCGCCCCCGCGCCGACGTCCCCCAGCCCCCGCGCATGAGCAGCGAGACCTGGACCATCCGCAAGGTCCTCACCTGGACGACCCAGCACTTCGAGAAGCGTGAGGTGGACTCGCCCCGGCTCACCGCGGACGTGCTGCTGTCCTACGTGCTCAAAGTCAGCCGGGTGCGCCTGTACGTGGACCTGGATCGGCCGCTCTCCAAGGACGAGCTGACTGCCTACCGCGCCCTCATCGCGCGGCGCATCTCCGGCGAGCCCACGCAGTACCTCACGGGCGTGAAGGAGTTCTACAACCGCCCCTTCAAGGTGGACGGGCGGGTGCTCATCCCCCGGCCCGAGACGGAGCTGCTGGTGGAGGCCTGCCTGCACGCGCTGCCCAAGGACGCGCCGAGCCGGGCCCTGGACGTGTGTACAGGCTCCGGCTGCATCGCCATCAGCCTCGCCGCCGAGCGCCCCCAGGCCTCCGTGCTGGCCACGGACCTGTCGCCGGACGCCTGCGCGCTGGCCCGGGAGAACGCCGAGGCGCTGAGCGTGGGCGCTCGCGTCACCATCGTCCAGGGGAACCTCTTCGCCCCGGTGCCGGAGGACGCGCGCTTCCAGCTCGTCGTCTCCAACCCGCCCTACATCGCCTCGGGAGAGATTCCAGGCCTGTCGGCGGAGGTGCGCCGCGAGCCCCACCTGGCCCTGGATGGGGGGCAGGACGGGCTGGCCATCCTCCGCCGAGTCATCGAGGGGGCTCGCCGGTGTCTGCTGCCTGGCGGCCTCCTTGCAATGGAGATTGGGGAAACCCAGGGGAACGCTGTCCGGGAGCTCCTCCAAGCCGCGGGGTACGAGAGCGCGCGCGTGGAGAAGGACCTGGAGCGGCGGGATCGCCTGGCATTTGGGACACAGCCTGCGGCCACTGGGCCACAGGCGTGAGACGGGACCGATGGACAAGATTGTCGTGAAGGGTGGCTCCTCGCTGAGCGGAGAGGTGAAGGCGTCGGGGGCCAAGAACGCCGCGCTCCCGATCCTCGCCTCCTCGCTGCTGGCAGACGGGACGAGCACCTACCGCAACGTGCCGGACCTGGTGGACGTGGCCACCATGCTCAAGGTGCTCAACACCATGGGCTGTGAGGCCGAGCGGCTCACGGGCCGCCAGAAGAATGTCTGCCAGGTGACCATTGCCGGGCCCCTCACCCCCGAGGCCCCGTACGAGCTCGTGAAGACGATGCGGGCCTCCGTGCTGGTGCTCGGGCCGCTGGTGGCCCGCTACGGCCGGGCGCGCGTGTCCATGCCGGGCGGCTGTGCCATTGGCGCCCGGCCCATCGATCAGCACCTCAAGGG
>Ga0190275_10002117_pt1 | contig 14372 bp, 9 predicted proteins | sample Popmic550T_FD_133745 | JGI IMG/M metagenome (GOLD analysis project Ga0190275, IMG submission 133745) | Populus adjacent soil microbial communities from riparian zone of Yellowstone River, Montana, USA - 550 T | ecosystem: Environmental > Terrestrial > Soil > Riparian zone > Trees stand | place... | reverse complement strand
GCCCGGGTGAGCGCCTTCGACATCGACACGTCTGCGCACACCGAGGAGGAGCAGATCACCCTGCAGGGACACCGCTGGTGGGGGCGGGAAGAGATCGAAGCGGGAGCGTCCTGGGTCTGGCCGGCCGAGCTCGTTGAGCTCTGGGACCGTGCCGCGGCACCCGATCAGCCGCCATGGGATCTCGGCTGGCAGGAGGAGTCGACGGTGGCCGTGGAGTCAGAGCGGCGTCGGTGACCGTGATGTTGTCCGCCCCGCGGTGCCGAGACACCGATCGCTCATCGCACCGTGGACCATCAGAAGAGGTGGCCCACGGCGCGACTCGCTCCATCTCCGCGGGGGCACTGTGAAAGCCGGGCACCAGTCGGGACGACCGAAGCATGCCGGGTCAGGACCGGCCTGTCGTGAGCCGGATGACGATGCTCTCGACACCGCCGGGCCTGTCGACGATGTCGGCGGATCCGTGCGCGCTCTGGTAGCGACCGGTGCCCCCCGTCACGGCCAGGGTGAACTGGACCGGGTCTGTCGGCGGTCCGGTCGGTCCGTCTCCGATGCCTTGCAGGATGATCTGTCCGTCCGGCAGGTCGAGGGTGGTCAGGATCTGGGTCGTCAGGGCGGTGGGGCTGGTGGCGACGACGGTCATCACGGTGGCTCCGCGGCCAGCGGGCTTGCCGAATCGGGTGAGCCGGTCCGAGCTGACGATCTGATCACCCAGCCCCAGGGCTGGACCCGGGCTGCCGACGTCGACGACGGCGAACTGCTCGGTCTCTGCCGAGAGCGTGAGCGCCGTGCCGGCGTGCTGAGCGGGTCCGCCCGGCGTCGCCGTGGCCACGGGTACGGATCCGACGGTGAGGGCACCGGCGACGACGGCTGCCAGACCGACAGTCGCGAGGCTGATGGATGTCGAGGTACGCATGAGTGTCTGGTTCTCCTTGGATGTGTGCTGGTGATGGTCGAGCAGGCCGTACGGACTGTTCCGAGCGGCCGGTCGAGGAACTGCGCCGCGGTCGCGACGTATTACCTCGTGATCCCTAGGCGACGCGGTCGAGGTCGGCGGCGTCCGGTCGGCTCAAGGCGACGGCGACCGCCGACTGCAGCGCCAGCAGCGGGTTCCGGGTCTCCGACGGGCGATGCCAGGCGAGGTAGCCGTCCGGTCTGATCAGCGCTGCTCCCGTGTCACCGAGCTGGTAGCGCGAGGTCAGAGTGTCGCTGGACCGATCGGTCGAGACGACGCCCGACAGGTCGTGGTCGGCCGTCAGCGCAACGATGGGGAGGCCTTCGCCGGCCAACGCCGCAACGGCTCGTCGCCAGGCATGGCCGGATCGACCTGTGATGACGGTCAACCGTCCGTCGAAGAGGTCGAGGGTCGAAACCGGTGCGCCGCCCCGATGCTGCACCCACACGTGCGGTGCGCGGTCGCCCACCCCGGCACCGGACGCGATCACCGGCGACGCGTAGTGCACTCCGGTATCCCAGGCCAGTCCGTCTGCAGGAGGCTGCGGCCCGCGGACGAGTGATCGCCGGACGTTCGCCTCACCCACCGGTCGCCGCTCGAGCTCGTAGCTGTCGAGCAGGCTGTCGTCGGCCCAGCCGCGAAGCACCCAGGCCATCTTCCACCCGAGGTTGTGAGCACCGGCGATGGCCGTGTTCATGCCCGTACCTCCGACCGGGGTGGTGCGGTGGGCGGCATCGCCCACCAGGAAGGCCGGCCCGGAGCGGAACGCCACCGCCAGGTGTCCGGCCATCTCGAACGACATCACCGACTCGACGTCGGCCTGCAGGTCCGGGAGCCCGGTGCCCGCTCGGAGCATGGCGATGATCCGTGCGGGGCTCCAGTCGGCCATGGTCTCGCCGGCCTCCGGATGCCACTCGCGGGCGAAGATCCATCGGTCGTCGGCGCTGGTCGGGACGAACAGCCCTTCGGCGCCGTCGACCATCACCGCGTTGAGTGCCGACGGTGTCCGCCCCAACCGCGCCGTCAGGTCGGCTCGGAACGTGACGGAGATGAAGTCGCCGATCGACCCCAGGTCCTCAACGGCGATACCCAGCTCGTCCCGGACCTTGCTATACGGGCCATCGGCACCGATCAGGTACCTCGCCTTGACCTGCAGGCGTCGGCCGGTGACGGAGTCGAGCAGCTCCGCCCGAACGCCCACCGACCCGGTGTGCAGCGCGGTGAGCTCGGTGCCGAAGCGCACGGTCCCGCCACAGCTGATCAAGAGGTCGAGCAGCACCGGTTCCAGGTGATCCTGGGGAACGCACGTCGGCGTGACCGGACTCACCGCGAGTGCTTGCTCGTCGGTCGGATACCCGAACGGGACTGTGAGCTGCACCGGCGCGCTCAACGTGCTGGAGACCGACAGCAGCGGTTGCACCCCGATGGCGCCGGCCCTCACCTGCTGGTCGATCCCCCAGGTGCGGAGCAGCTCCATGGTGCGCGTGCTGACCCCGGTGGCTTTGGGAAAGGGTGAAGTGCCGCGGTGCTTCTCCACGACCAGGACGCTCACGCCGTGTCTGGCCAGGCTGATCGCCGCGGTCAAACCGGCGGGCCCGGCACCGACCACGACAACGTCGTGGCTGATGACCGAAGTGGTGGACATACTGACTCCTTCGCTTGGTGGTGTGCACCAGCCTGGAGTCGACGGACCGTCGCGACATCGGTTCAGATCACCGAGTTAGCGCGCGCGTCCGACTACCGATCCTGCAGTCCCGCCATCAGCTCGCGCAGCTCACCGCGTCGGTGGGTGCCTGTCTTGGCCAGCAGGCTCGCGACATGGGTGTCCACCGTCCTCGGGGAGAGGTAGAGGCGCCCCGCCACCTCGGCGTTGGACAGGCCCTGAGCGACCAGCTGGAGCACGTCCATCTCTCGGCTGGTCACGCCCTGCGAGCGCAGTTGCGCCGGAACGGGGCTGTCACCGCGGCCGCGACGCGTCTCGGCACCGGCCCGCCGCAACAGGTCGCGACAGACCCGAGCGAATCGCTCGTCGCCTTGTTCTCGATGGACGACGAGCTCCGTGCGGAGGGTGGGGATCGGGTCGCCCCAGCCCTCCAGCACGGCGGATTCCAGAGCCAGCAGCCGCAGCAGCCGTCCCCACCACGGCCGGTCCCCGACCAGCCGGTCGCCTTCCGCCATCCGATCGCGGGCCAGATCGGAGTCGCCGGCCCGTCCTGCGACCACGGCGTCGGCGTACGCGAGTGCGGCGCGATGATGGCTCAGCTTTCCGACGCCGGCGGTACGGAGGAACGTTCTGGCCTCCTCGTCGCGATCGGCCAGCACGGTCCGGAGCACGACCCACGGACCCCAGTACGCGACGGGTGCCGCCGAGCCGTGGGCGGCGAGCGTGGTCATGGACTCGTCCAGGTAGGCGTTGGCTCGTGGCAGATCATGGCTCAACAGGTACGGCCACGCCCGGACAGCCGGGACGAGCGCCGTGGCTTCCAGGGAGACGTCCGGCTGGGCGGCAGCCGTGGCCAGCGCCGCCGACATGCCCTCCGCATCGCCGACGGCGGCGCGAGCCGCGGCGACTGCCAGATCGGCGAGGGCCGCCAAGCCCGTCAGCCCCAGCTGATGGGCGTCCTCGGACGTGCGCCGCGCCTGGGGCTCCGCCGCGGCGGGACCGGCGACGGTCATCAGCTGCTCGGTGGTGATCACGTCGATGGACACGACCTTGCTCAGCAGCCCGAGATCGAGGGCCAGCTCCCTGGCCTGGGTGAGCGAGCGTGTCGGACGGCCATCGCTGAGCTCGGCCAGCCCGAGCCCGAACAGTGCTTCGACGCGCCACGTGACGAGGCCGTGTTCGGCCGCGCACTGTGCTGCGCGCTCGTAGTCCGCAGCGTCGAGCTCGTTCGAGGCGAAGCTCGCGCATCGTCCGGCGATGACCAGGGCCGCACACAGCAGGTCGGGAGCATCGGCGTGCTCAGCCGCCTCGACGGCGGCGCGGGCGGTTGTTGTGGCTCGCCCGAGGTCGCCTGAGCCGAACGACGCCTCGGCCTCGAGGACGAGCGACAGTGGGTCGCCGGGCCGACCAGCCCTGTCGACCAGCTGCTGTGCCTGATCCCAACGACCGGCTGCGATGGCGGCCCCGGCCAGCTGGAGACACAGCCCGGCGTGGTCGTTGCCGCTCAGCTCGTCCAGGACGGGGATGCCGCCGTCCAGCGCCTCCCCGGCCCGGCCCAGCAGGGTGAGCAGACGTGCCCGGTCGATCGCCAGCTGAGCAGCAGGCGCGCCCAGCGACGCCGCCTGACCGAGGAGTTCTTTGGCGGCATGCAGGGCTCCCCGGTCGATGTCGCGTCCCGCCAGCCGGAGCAGGATCGCTGTCGCCCGGGCGGACTCGCCGGCCTGGGTCAGCAGGTCCGCCGCCAGCGCTTCATCGGCGTCGCCGCCGCGAGCCAGCAGCAGGTCGGCGACCCGATCCACCAACACCGATCTCTCGGTGGGCACCAGCCCGGCCAGGACAGCGGCGCGCGTGAGGTTGTGCCGCCACACGAGCTGCGTCCCTCGTGGCACGAGCAGCCCGTTGCCCGCACCGGCGCGCAGCCCTGTCGAGACGGCCGCGGCGTCCAGCCGGGCTGTCGAACCGACGAGTGACCAGTCCGGCTGCTCGCCGAGTACGGCGGCAGCCTGCAGCACACGACGAGCATCGGGGTCCAGCTCGGCCATGCGTCGACCGACGAGGTCGGTCATCGTGCGGGGCATCGGTGCCCTCGTGGTCAGGTCTGCGAGGGCAGCCGGCAGCAGATCCTCCACCAGCAGCGGCAGTCCGTCGGCATGATCGATCAAGGCGGCCAGGGCTTCCCCGTCGATCGGACGGCCGGCGGTGTGGGCTGTCGCCAGAGCTGCCGTACCTGCCTCGTCCAAGCGGTCGAGCCACACCGTGACCATGCCGTCATGGCGGTTGAGCGTGCCGACCACGGAGTCGACGGGGCGGATGCTGCGCGGGGCACCGGGTTGGTCGTCCCAGGCCGTCGCCGCGATCATGATCGACGAGTGCCGGGCGGCATCGGCCAAGTAGCCGACGATGGTGACCGTGTCCGGGTCGGCCCAGTGCAGATCCTCCAACACCAGAAGACATCCGGCGGCAGCGGCGCCGGCGACGGTGAGGAGACGCAGCAGCCCTTCGCCCAGCACCAGCATGGGGTCAGCGAGCTCCGGAGTGGCAGCCGGTGGACCCTGCCCCGCCCAGCCGGGCACCAAGCGCCCCAGAGCCGCACGATAAGGACGAAGGCTCGGATCGTCGAGCGAGATGCCGTTCCGCAGGTGCTCGAGAACTGCCTCGGTCAGTGCCCGGTAGGTTCCGCCGCCAGGGGCCGAACGGCCGGTGAGGACAGTGAATCCCGCCGCTCGGGCGTGGTCCGCGATCTCGATCATCAGCCGGGTCTTGCCGATCCCGGCCTCCCCGACGAGGAGCACCCCACCGCCGGAACCTTCTCTCGCCGAAGCCAGCAGGTGGTCGGCGACAGCGATCTCTGGCTCGCGTCCGACGAGCGGCACTCTCATGAGGACTCCGCCCGCCGCGTCGGCCGACCCGAGAGCGGGCAGCGTCGACGCTGGCGCAGGCTCGCGGGCGCGATCCTCGACCGATCTGCGTGCATCCTCTGGCCACCGTTCTCCGCCGTCGACGGCAGCGCTCACGCTACCCGTGTAGGTCGGCCGCGGCGATGGCGCGGATCTTGAGATCTCGGTGAGGCGCCCGCCCCGGGTGCTCACCCTGCTCTTCGACCTGCTCCGGAACGAGCTGGTGATGACCCTGCGACCGGTCCCGCCGGAGACGATCCGAGAGATCGTGACGTCTGGCTGCCGCTGCTGGGCTGGTCGGAGGCGGCCGGGAGCTCCGACGGGGGTCCGGCAGCACGCTGACGTCAGCGGGGACCACCACCGCCACCCATCCCGCCGGCCGGTGCTGCGCCGGCCGTGACCGTGGCGACCGACGTGGCCGAGCCCAGCGTGCCGGATGCAGACGAGCCACCGACGGCGTGGCCCGATGCGGTGCCGCCGGTGTAGATCGAGTACTCCTCGCCGGAGCTGATGTCGGCGGTGGAGACGACGACGTTCTGCACGGTCTTCGAGGTCGTGTAGGTGGCGATCACCTCGTTGTCGGCGTTCACGATCTGGATCACCGTGCCGGCCTCCACCGCGTTGTCGAGCGTGGCGAACACCCAACCCTGCTTGGAGTCCGCACTTGGTGAGACGACCATGCCAGCGCTGCCGGCTGCCACCAGGGTGCCGCCGTCGACGGTGAAGTCGCCGTTGACATCGAGGGCCCCATTGCCGCTGTTGGTAGGCCCGTCGACGACCACGGTGCCACCGGTCATCGCCACGGTCCCGTTGGAGTCCAGGCCGTCCCCCTCGGCGTCGACCACCAGGGTGCCGCCGGTGATGGTCAGCGAGTAGTCGCCGACCTGCTCGCCCCCGCCGCCCATGCCGCCGCCTTGGCCGCCACCACCCGAGCCGCCCTCGGGCGGTGTGCCCTGCTGGTCACCCTGCTCGGCCTGAGTCTGATCGGCTTGGTCGGTCTGATCGGCGGTATCGGTAGCGGTGGAGTCCGTGGTGCCGCCGGCAGCGTTCACGCCGTCGTCGCTCGAGGTCACCTGGGTGCCACCACCGCTGACCGTGATGTGCGCGGCTTCCAGGCCCTCGACCGAGGTGGTCACGTCGACGGTGCCCTTGCTGATCACCAGCTCGTCCTCGGCGTGCACCGCGTCGTCGCCGCTGGCCAGGGTCAGCGTGGCACCGGACACGGCAGTGGAGCCGTCGCTGTGCAGGGCGTCGTCGCTGGCGTCGACCGTGATCGCCCCGCCTTCCAGGACGGAGATGACGCCGGCCTTCAGACCCTTGGTGGAGTTCTCGTCGTTGGGCGTCGTGGTGTGCCCGCCGCCGGTGGTCGCGGTCACGGTGCCGCCGGTGATCATGAGATCGGTCGCCGCGTCGATGCCGTCGCCGGCCGAGGCGGTCAGCGTGACCGTCCCGCCCTGGATGTCGACGTACCCGGCGGTGTCGTCCTCGTCGTTGTCGGCCTTGATCGCGTCGCCGCCGGAGGTGACCGTGATCGTGCCGTCGGTGACGACGACGTAGTCCTTGCCGCGGATGCCGTCGTCTTCGGCCTGCACCGTGATGGTCCCGGAGCCGATCACCAGGCCGTCGGTGGTGGCGATGCCGTCGTTGCCGTTGCCCTTCACCGTCAGCGATCCCGTGCCCGCGAGGGTCAGGTCGGCCGCGCTGTAGAGGGCGGCGTTGACGTCGGCGTCGTCGGCGTAGCTGTCCATGTCACTGAGGGTGTTCTGGCTGCCTTCCGCGGTGATCACGGTGACCTCGTCGGCGTCGGTGGCCGCGATCGCGGCGCCGCTGCTGCTGGAGATGTCCGCCCCGTCGAGCACCAGGGTCACCTTCGCGTCGACGGCGTCGATGACCACCTGGCCATCGGACAGCGAGTCGGTGAGGAGGTAGGTGCCCTCGGCGGTGATGGTCACGGTGGAGCCGTCGATGGTTACGTTGTCGCTGCCGTCGCCGGACGCGGACGCCGTGTCACCGTCCAGCGTGACCGTCGTGGCCGCCGATGCGTCGTAGGCGGTGTCCTCGACCGAGTGCGCCTCCTTGTCGGCGGCCAGCACCTGCTCGGCGGTCTGGGTGGCGGAGACGGTGACAGCGGAGGTGCTGGAGGTCGAGTCCGTGCTGCTGCTCGAGGCCGCGCTGCACCCGGCCAGGGCGCCGGCGCCGAGGACGGCGAAGGCGGCCAGACCGGCGAGGCGGCGGCGTCCGATGCTGATCATGAGATGGGTTCCTTGTCTTTCAGGTGTCGGTTGAGAACGGGATGCCACCGATGGGCCGGTAGGTCAGGTCGCAGCGCCGCGAGACCGGTGCCGAACTTGGAGATCGAGCACGGACGGTGCTGGTGAGCCCACAGGGCACGGTCCATCTCGGCGGCAGGTCCGGGACACTTGGTCTCGACGACGGCGCACCCTGCGAGCTGTCGCTCACCGCTCCCGTCGGGCAGGGTCCAGGTCAGCTCCGTGTCGATGGTGACGCGGCTCCGGCTCCGCGGCAGGAACAGGGTGACCCGGTGGTAGTTGGTGATCAAGGTCGGCTGCAGGGCGTCGGCGGAGGCCGGCGCACTGGCGCCTGTCTGCACCAGCGCCGCGTACGCAACAGCGCGATCCTGTCGGACCAGGCGCTCGCCGTCGCCGGAGTACGGGACCCGCTGCTTGACCGTGGTCCCGCGCGGTCCGCGGGTCTTCACCTCGAGCAGGTGCAGACCGCTGTCCAGGTAGCTGCGGGTCCTGAGCTTGAACCGACGCCGGCGGCGCAGAGCCGCAAGCCGGTAGGCGAGCAGATCAGCGGTGTCGAAGTACACCGACCGGTAGCTGAACTGACGTCGGTCGTCGATCTGCAGCACCCGGGTCGTGCCCGGCAGGGTGTCGAGGACGTGATCGAGGTCGTCGGTGCGGACCAGGTACTTGCGATCGATCCGGGTGAGCAGATCTGCGCGCTCAGTGAGCTCCTCGAGACCGATGGGCTGCATCGTGGCGATCATCGGGCGGTCTCCCGATCACGTCCGGTCATCGCCGGCTCGGACAGGGCGGCGTCGTCTCGCCGACCCGACCGACGCACTCGGTAGCGTACGTCCACCCAGGTGGTGTCGTTGACCAGGTCGAGCTTCACCACCGACAGGTTGACCACCTGCGCGCCGAGCAGCATCTCCAGGTGCGACCGGAGCACAGCCTCGTCCCGGTGCGCCACGTCGACCACGATGGTCTGCTGCCGGTAGCGGTGGAACAGCCGCGGATGGTCGGCGACCGCCAGCACGACCACGACCAAGATCATCAAGCCGACCACGATGGCCGACGGCGTGGTGGTCAGTCCGGCGAGCAGGCCCAGGGCCAGCGAGGCGAAGTAGTAGGCGACCTCGGTCTGGGAGATCTCGCTCGACCGCAGCCGGATGATCGACAAGACGCCGAACAGGCCGAGACCGAGACCGGCTCCGACGGCGCTGGACCCCAGGACGATGGACACAGCCAACACACCGACGTTCACGCCCAGGAAGGCGACGACGAGGTCGTGGCGGTGATGCCGGGGGAAGTAGACGCCGAAGGCCAGCAGCGTGATGGCGACCAGGTCGATCGCGATCATGATCATGGAGTTCATGCCCAGTCCTTCATCAGTGGTTCACGGTGTGTTCATCCTGGCCAGCGGATCTCTGAGGTTCCTGTGAGCGGTCGATGCCTCTCTGATGAGGTCGCGATCACACCGACGCTCCTCTTGTCGAGGTGTGAGGTGGAGGTTCCCGGTGCAGAGACCGGGTTGGTGGCGAGCGCCGGGTCGCTCACAGACGAACTCGGATGTGGTCAGGACTTGCTGAACCGGTGGGTGACCGGTCAACGCATGGCTCGTACGCCAGCCGGCGCGACCTTGGTGCCGACGCGCCGAACCACTGGCACTACTGGTACGCGGCTGAAATGGGCAAGATGGGGGGTGACAGAGCAACCGCTGTCCACGACGACGAGGGGGAGAGATGTCCCAGCTGATTGTCGGCATCGATGGTTCACCGGAGAGCGAGTCCGCGATGGCCTGGGCTCTGGAGGAGGCGAGTCGGCGCGACCTGGAGGTCGAGCTCATCTACGCACTCGCCGTGCCCGTCGTCTCCGACGCGTACGGGATGGTGATGACTCGTCCGGACATCGACGAGCTGACGGACTACTCGCAGCAGCTGCTCGACGCCGCCCTGACCGCTGCCCAGGCGTCGGCCCCGGACCTCTCCGTCAGCGCCCGGCTCGCCAGCGGACCTCCGGCGGCCGTGCTGATCGAGGCCTCCAAGCACGCCGGTGGTTTGGTGGTGGGCACCCGGGGCCTGGGCGCGATCAGCGGCAAGCTGCTGGGCTCGGTGAGCGTACGGCTGGCCGGCAAGTCGGTCTGCCCGGTGTACATCGTGCCGCCCGAGTGGCGTGAGCATCCCGCGCCGAACGGCTCGGTGCTGGTCGGTGTCGACGGGTCGGAGCACTCCGACGCCGCGCTCCGGCTCGCCCTCGAAGAGGCACGGTGTCGCGGCGTGGGGCTCTCCGTGCTGTCGGCGTACCACGTGCCGTGGCTGGCCCGCCCGGTGGAACCGGAACTGATCGGGGAGTTCGAGGAGTCCGAGCGCTGGTTGGCCGACAAGACGATCACCGAGTCTCTGGACCGGGTCAGGGGGCACGCCTACACCGACGTGCCGATCGAGCGGATCACGGTGAAGGCGATGCCTGCCGAGGCTTTGGTCGAGGCCGCCAAGAGCGCTGTGCTGACCGTGGTGGGCTCACGCGGACGGCGGTCGTTCAGCCGGGCGATCCTCGGTTCGGTCAGCCGGACCCTGATGCAAGAGACCGAACGTCCCATAGCCGTGGTGCACAAGGCGACCAAGAAGCACGGTCGCGACCACTAGGCAACGGAGTCAGCGAGCTGCGCTCGGTCCGTGCGATCGTCGCGCTTGTCAGCTCAGCGAAAGCAGCGGCGTGACCCGGAGCCCGGGTCAGACCGCCTCCTCGGCGTCCATGATCGTGTACGCGTACCCCTGCTCGGCCAGGAACCGCTGCCGGTGGGCGGCGAAGTCGGCGTCGACGGTGTCCCGAGCCACGACCGCCAGGAAGCGGGCCATGGTGCCCTCGGCTTTGGGGCGCAGCAGCCGGCCCAGCCGCTGAGCCTCCTCCTGTCGGGAGCCGAAGGCCCCGGAGACCTGGATGGCCACCTGAGCGCTGGGCAGGTCGATCGAGAAGTTCGCCACCTTACTCACCACCAGCAGGTCGATCTCCCCGCTGCGGAAGGCTTCGTAGAGCCGCTCCCGCTGCCGGACGGTCGTCTCCCCGGTGATCAACGGCGCGTCCAGCCGGCCGGCCAGGTCCTCGAGCTGGTCGACGTACTGGCCGATCACCAAGATCGGCACGCCTCGGTGCTTGGCCACCAGGTCGAGCACCACCTGCGACTTGGACTCCGCGGTCGAGGCCAGTCGGTACTTCACGTCGGGCTCGGCGACGGCGTACGTCATCCGCTCCGGCTCGCTCAGCGTCACCCGGACCTCGACGCAGTCGGCCGGGGCGATGTAACCCTGCGCCTCGATGTCCTTCCACGGTGCGTCGTACCGCTTCGGACCGATCAAGGAGAACACGTCACCCTCGCGGCCGTCCTCGCGGACCAACGTCGCGGTCAGGCCGAGCCGGCGGCGGGCCTGGAGGTCGGCGGTCATCCGGAACACCGGCGCCGGTAGCAGGTGCACCTCGTCGTAGATCACCAGCCCCCAGTCCCGGGCGCTGAACAGCTCCAGGTGCGGGTGGATGCCGCCCCGCCTGGTCGTGATCACCTGGTAGGTGGCGATGGTGACCGGCCGGATCTGCTTCTTCGCTCCCGAGTACTCGCCGATCTCGTCGTCGGTCAGCGACGTGCGTCGCAGCAGCTCGTCGCGCCACTGCCGGGCCGACACGGTGTTGGTGACCAAGATCAACGTGGTGGCTTGGGCACGGGCCATCGCCGCGGCTCCGACCACCGTCTTGCCGGCTCCGCAGGGGAGCACCACCACGCCGGAACCGCCGTACCAGAAGGAATCTGCGGCCTGCTGCTGGTACGGCCGGAGCTCCCAGCCGTTCTGCTCCAGGGCGATCTCGTGCGCCTCACCGTCGACGTACCCGGCCAGGTCCTCCGCCGGCCAGCCGAGCTTGAGCAGCACCTGCTTCAAGTGGCCCCGCTCCGACGGGTGCACCACCACGGTGTCATCGTCCAGCCGGGCTCCCATCAAGCCCTTGACCTTCGCCGATCGCAGCACCTCGGTGAGGACCGCACGGTCTGTGCTGACCAGCACCAGGCCCTGAGTGGGGTGCTTCTCCAGCCGCAGCCGGCCGAACCGGTCCATGGTGTCGGCGACGTCGACCAGCAGCGAGCTCGGTACCGGATAGCGGCTGTAGCTCAGCAGCGTGTCGACGACCTGCTCGGCGTCGTGGCCCGCGGCCCGGGCGTTCCAGAGTCCGAGGGGGGTGAGTCGGTAGGTGTGGATGTGCTCCGGGGCACGCTCCAGCTCGGCGAAGGGTGCGATGGCCATCCGGCACGCGTCGGCGTCGGGATGGTCGACTTCGAGCAGCAGGGTCTTGTCGGACTGGACCACCAACGGGCCAGCGGTAGGGCTCGTCAAGAGCCGTCCTCCTCGGTGCCGCTCTGCTGCGTGGGACTGGCAGAGAAAGCGGCGTCGTTCGTGTTGGTCGTCTCGTCAGCGTCCTCGGTGGGTGTCGGCGACGCGGAGACGGTGGGCTTCGTGCTGACTGTGGATGAGGGTGCGGGCGCGGCCGGCTCGGGATCCGGCACCGGTCTGGTGACCAGCAACGTCGGGCTCGACGGTCCCTCGTTCCCGGCGACATCGAGGGCGCGGACCTGAATGACGTGGGTGTTGGAGTCGTTGAACCACGTCAGCGTAGCTCGGGTCTGCTGGGTGGCCAGCACGAAGAACCCGTTGAGCAGCACGCGGTAGCCCGCAACGCCGTCGTCATCGTCGGTCGCGGGCCAGCTGACGGTCACGCTGTCGGGGTCGGAGCTGAGCACGGTCAGGCGGCCGACCGCAGCCGGTGGGTCCTCGTCGCGGCCCGGCACCGCCGCGGTCGCTCCGGATGGGGTGGTCGACGTCCGCCGGACGTCGACGGGCTGGCCGGTGATCGTCCCGTCGGTGCTCGGTCCGGTGGCGCTGGCGGCGATCTCGGTGGGCAGGCCGGTTCGGCCGGATGCAGCGACATCGGCAGTGGTCGAGATCCCGACTGCCGTGTTCGTCGCGGCGGTCGACGGGTCCTGCTCGCGCGACGTCTCGACCTGCCTGAACGATCCGGCCATGCTCGGCACGAGGTAGAGACAACCGACTCCGAACAGGCAGACACCGAAGACCAGAAGTCTTCGGATCGTCGCCGGCTGCATCTGGTCAGTCTAGTGGCGAGGCGGCGGTCTACGGGTCGACGAAGGACACGCGGGACAACGGGATCGAGACCTGTTGCGCGCTGTCGGTGTCGGTGCCGAGAACCAGGCCCGCAGCAGCGCGTACGGAGCGGAGCTCGCGCTCGGCGGGCCGGCCGTCGACGGCGACGTAGTGGACCCGGACCGCCGACCGAGATCGCTGGGCAGCGGCCAGTCGATCCAGCGTCTCGGCCGTCGCTGCCGCTCCCCTGGCCGCCGACTCCTGGTCCGCCGCCGGCGGCCGGCCCCGCGATCCGTGCCGGCTTCGTTCGCCGGCGAGGACCGCCGCAGCCGCCTCGCCCGCCTGCAGGTCCGGTCGGAGCCGGTGCGCGGCGCGCCGGGTGGCACGCAGGGGGTCGGGAGCTGTCAAGGACCGACCGGAGGAGTCCTCGGCCGCGGGGCTGTGGCCGATCCGGTGCAGGAAGTCCACGATCTCGTACGGCTCGGCGGTGCCGACCAGTATCCCGGGCGCGAGCTCGCGCAGGCCCAGCACGCTGGCGTCTGGGTGGGTGAGCAGAGCGGCGGCCTGAGCCTCGTCGTCGATCCGGACGTAGGCGCTCGCCGGACCGACCCGGATGCTCCCGTGCTGCCTGGCGATGTCGTCGATCAGGTAGGCGAGCGGCTGAGGCACCGCGGTGGTCGCATGGTGCTCCAGCCAACGGCGGACATCGGCCCCGGACCAGCCGGCGTCGAAGGCTCGTCGCAGCGAGCGGGCGCTGAACCGGAAGACCGCAGCACCTCCGCGGGACTCCTGATCCGCCAGCAGACGAAGGTCGCGGGCCAGCTGGTAGGGGACGGTTCCGGACGCGACGGCGGTCAGGTCCGCCTGCAGTACGACCTGGTCCACGGGCGCCGGGAAGGCATCGGCCAGGGCTGCCGGGATGGGCTGGGTGTCGGCCTCGGCGGCGGCCGAGGCCAGACTGGAGACGGCGCCGAGACTGGAGACCCCCAGCCAGCCCGCCTCCCGCCACGTCCACGCCACCACCGACTCCAGCGGCACCCCGCCGACCCGCACCAGCCGCGGCCGGTGCCACCTGATCAGTTGCAGCAGGGCGTCGGAGTCGGGCATGAGCCCGACCTGGACACCGGCGAGCAGATCGACGATCAGCCCACGGACGGTCGCCGCGCCGGGCGCCTCCGACTCAGGCCCGAGTGGATGGGCACCCGACTCAGTCGACAGTCCGGGCAGCCGGTCGCTGTGCCGCCAGGCCGAGACCAGGGCGCGCCACCGGTCGGCCGGCTCCCGTTCCGCCCAGCGGTCGTAGTCGACGGTCGGTAGCAGCCGATTCCCGTCACCGGCGGCGATCAGACCGGCGCCCGCGGCGGTCTCCAGCACGAAGCCCGCGTGAGTGGGCTCGGTGCCGAGCGCCCGGCCCAGGGCGGCGACGTCGCGCAGGGCGACGCCACCGTCACGGAGCAGCCGGTGCGG
>Ga0190275_10002116_pt1 | contig 14372 bp, 16 predicted proteins | sample Popmic550T_FD_133745 | JGI IMG/M metagenome (GOLD analysis project Ga0190275, IMG submission 133745) | Populus adjacent soil microbial communities from riparian zone of Yellowstone River, Montana, USA - 550 T | ecosystem: Environmental > Terrestrial > Soil > Riparian zone > Trees stand | place... | reverse complement strand
TGGACACGCTCGTCGGCCGTCGCCCTGGACGCTTGCGAACCGTCACCGCCTGAAACCCGTCACCGCCTGAATGTGGAGGATTCGATCGTGGGAGAACTCGTCACCGAAAGATTCGAGTACGACGGCGGCCGGCAGGTCACGGTGTATGTGCCGCCGGAACCGCCCGAGGCCATCGTGTTCGCGGGCGACGGGCAGCTGATCTCGCAGTGGGGCAGGGATCTCGAGATGGCCGACGGACCACCCACGATGGTTGTTGGTGCGTACCGCACGGACGATCCGGATGAGATGGCGCGCATCCGGGAGTACTCGCCGTCGTTCGACGAGGAGCGGTTCGCGGCTCACGAGAGCTTCTTTGTCGACGAGGTCCGCAGTTGGGTGCAGTCGCGCTTCGACGTCGCGTTGCCGGCCGAACGTACTGCGGTGTGCGGCGTGTCAGCGAGCGGAGAGCTTGCACTCGCCCTCGGGCTTCGGCATCCGGAAGTCTACGGTGCGATCTTCTGCGCTTCGCCAGGCGGTGGCTTCCAGCCGCCCGACGCGATGCCAGCCCAGCTGCCACGTACGTACCTGGTGGCCGGCACGCAGGAGCCCTGGTTCCTCGAGAACGCGACCCGCTGGGCGGATGCTCTGCGTGCTGCCGACGCGGATGTCGTACTGACCGAGCGCGCGGGAGACCACGGCGATCCGTTCTGGCAGGCCGAGTTCCCCCTGATGGTCAGGTGGGCTTTCGGCCCCTGAACCGGTGCTGGCCCAGGGGCCTTCTACTGCTGGTGCTACTTCCAGCCGGCGGACACGGAGGAGACCGAGGAGTAGCAGTGGCCCTGCAGCTCAACCGCGCTGCCGTCCCGGACGTAGGCCTCCTTGTAGATGTCGGCATCCCACCAGGCATCACACTTCACGTCGAGGTACATGGTCCGCCCGCCGCCGGTGTGGCTCGTGCTGCACTTGCCATGCCCCCACTCACCGCTGATCCAGCTGTCACAGTTCGATGCGTTCACCTGAGCTTGTGCCGGGGCTGTTCCCACCAGGGCACCGCCGATCAGTCCCGCGCCGGCGAGCACAACTGCGAGCGACTTTCGTCGATTCATCACGTTCTCCGTTCGAGGTAGCGGCCGCTTTCTGCAAAGCGATGTTCGGCCAGACAACCACGGACGGCGGCAAAGCGCCTTCTGTTCGATGTGGGTCAAAACGCTTACAGCTAAGGGATATCGCGACGGGGCTACTTTCCGGAAGGATCGAGAGTCAGCGGGAGGGGTGCTCGCATCGTGATGCTGACGATGCCGTAGGTGAAGCCAAGGTGTTCGTTGAGGCGGCGCATGGCGTCGTTGCCACGTTGTGTCCAGGTGTAGATCTCGGTGATTCCATGGTCGGCCGCCCACGCCATGCTGGTGCGTTTCAGGGTCGCGGCGACCGACTTGCCGCGCCACTCCCGGCGTACTGCGGTGTACGCGACCTCCGCACGCTCCGGACGATCGGAGTCGAGCATCAGCCCGGCCACGCCGATCACCTCGTCACCAGCGACGGCCACGAACATCGCGGCCGGGTCGTTGATCCATTCCTTCTCCCAATCAGCCGGCGAAACCTTCAACGCGACCGGCAGATCCATGTCCGGCAGCGTCGGCAACGCGACCTGGTGATAGGCGGCCATCCACAGCTCCGGCCGCTCGGCGACCGAAACGATCTGGTACTCCGCCGGCGCCGCCGGACGCGGCTCGTCACCGATCTGCCGCAGCTGTTCGACTTGGCGATCCGTTTCCCGGAAGCCGAACCGCTCGGCGAACAGCCGCGACCCGTCGTCGTCGACACTGGCCCGCGCGAACTCGTAGCCCTGGGCAACGGAATGCTCGGCCAGCGCCAGCAGCAGAGCACTCCCCACACCGCGCCGCCGAAACTCCGGCCGCACCCGCGGAACCAGCGACGCCAACTCCCCGTCACCCGACCGATCCGCCATCCCGCTGCCGGCCACCACCCCATCGACCTCCGCCAGCACCATCAACCGCTCCGGCCGATCAAACTCCCGAATCTCCGCCACCGTAGGACACCGCTCATACGGCAAAACCGCAATCCGCACCCCCCGCCACTGTTCATAATCCCCATCACTGACCGCCGGCCGAATAGAAGTGATCACCACCCCAGCTTGCCCCAACTGTCCTACCCTTGCTAGCAGGGCATCGTTCTGCTGATGCCTGTCGCGGTCTTTACTGGAGGAGGGGTCCTTGTCTGCGGAATCTGTTCAAGGATGGATTGCTGCTGTCGTCGGCCTGCTGACCGCGCTGGTCGCGATCTTCAAATACTTCAACTACCGCAACCGGCGGGACCGGCGCGCGGCGATCGGCGAATCATTCACCCACACGGTCGACGCGCTGGCGTCCGGCAACGAGACTCAGCAAATGGCCGCCGCCGTTCTGCTGCGACGGTTCTTCGATGCTCGGACCGAGCAAGGCGGAGTCGGGAGACCGTACTACCGGGAGACGGTCGAAGTCATCGCCGGGATGTTGAGGGAAGCGCAGTCCGAGCGGCTCCAGAAGGTGTTGGCTGACGGACTCCGCTACGCCAGGAACCTCAGGCGCGCTGACCTGCAGAAGTGTGACCTGCACAAGGCCTATCTAGGGACGAAGGTAGGCGACAAGCTCGTGCTCGACCTGACGGGCGCCGACCTGTATCGGAGCGACTGCAGCGGGGCTTCGCTGCGCGGCGTGCTGGCCGTGACAACGGTCTTCTATCGAGCCAACCTGGAAGGAACCGTGTTCGAAGGGGCCGACCTGCAAGGTGCTGACTTCCGGATGGCTCAGTTGAAGGGATCCAAGTTCGCCGGGGCAAAGATCGGCGGCGCGAGATTCGCCGGAGCACAGAACCTGCCGGACGAGATCACTCAGTTGCTGGATGAGAGCTTCGCGGCAGTGCCGGCCGCCGTGGTGCCGGGAGCTGCCATCAGTAGGCCGACCCGCCGCGAGCGACTTCGTGCTGCCATCAGCCCCGGGCGGTGAGCCATGGCGCCTGTTGTCTTTTTGAGTCGTCCGTCCGCCCTGGCCTCCACCCAGCGTGAATTGGCAGATCACTGGGTCCGTTGGCTGACCACCCACGGCTTCCAGATCGAGGAGCTTTGTAGAGAGCAGTACCGAGCAGATGCCTGGATGCCGCTGCAGAATCTCTTTCGTCGCGTCGACGGCGTCCTGGTTCTCGGCTTTGCCCAGTTGTCGACGACGCACGGCGCGCTCCGGCCAGGAACTGCCGAAGAAGTCACCGGCGTGGCGACCTGGACATCCCCCTGGATGCAGATCGAGACCGGAATGGCCCTGATGGCCGGCCTGCCGGTACTGGTCGTTCCCGAGGACGGTGTGACCGAGGGCGTGTTTGCCCGATCCAAGTGGACCGGCACGCTCTTCGGCACGAGCATGAGTTCGTACCACCGCACAGACACCGCAAACGATTGGCTCGCGATGATCCGTGCTAGTCGTTGCCGATAGCAACAAGGTGGGCTGGGGTCGATCCTGGTCGAGGTGATCGACCTGGACAGACACCGTGCTGAATCCGATCGCCCGGGGCTTCGTGTACGGTCTGCGCGGCGACGGCAGCGCTACCGTCATCAAGCCCTTGGGTAAGGTCCCCGGGACTTTCAAGGACCCGGTCTACTTACCACCGCTGAGGGCAACCCGCCGCTTTTCGGTGAGTGACCCCCACCTGACAACTCAGTGGCCGCCGGCAACCTCTGGCGGCCACTGGCTTTCACATCTGGGCTCTCAGGACGTCTACCTCGCCGCCGGGCACGTGCGGGTCGAAGCCGTGCTCGATCAGCCAGCGGATCGCCAGCAGGCTGCGCGTCGACCACCAGGCACGGATCAGGTCGAGGTCGACGTCGGTACCGTAGCCGGCGACGACATCGCCAAGGTGCTCCTGATGCCCGAGCGTCAAGCTGGCAAGGTCATACAGCGCGTCGCCCTGGCTCGCCTCGGTCCAGTCGATGATGCCGGTGACCTCGTCGCCGTCAACAAAAAGGTGGGCTACGTGCAGGTCGCCGTGCGTGAAGGCCGGTGTCCAAGGTCGAAGCACGGTGTCGGCGATGCGGCGGTTGCGCGTGACCAGGTCGGCGGGAAGGACGTCGTTCTTGAGCAGCCACTCACATTCGTCGTCGAGGCTCGCTGCGATGCTCTCCACGCTCCGACCTGGCCAGGGCGGCAACGGCGCATCGTGCAGCATCCGCACGGCGGCCCCCGCAGCGGCCCACGCCGCCGACGACGAGGTCGACGGCCGGCCGAGCCGGGCAATCGCAGTGCCCCGGAGCGCAGCGAGCGCAAGCACCGGCGGCTTCCGCCACAACACCTCCGGCGTCGGAACCGGCGCCAAACTCATCGCCTCGACCTCGACGTCGCTACGCCCCTGATCAGAGTCGACCTTCAAGAACACGTCCCCGACCCGCAGAGTCGCGCTCTCATGATGAGCAATGACAACCTCGACCTCGTTCACGTCGCCCATTGTCGCGGGGCCTGCCCGCCAACGTCACCAGCTTTATCGCGCCGAGTCGCGGGAGCGCCGGTAGTGTCTGCGGGCGCGCTCCCGGTTGCCGCAGTCCTGGGAGCTGCACCATTGGCGGGAGTGGTTTCGGGTGCGGTCGAGGAAGAGCCAGCCGCAGCCGGGGCCTAAGCACTGCCGCACCAAGGCGGCGTCGGGGGAGCGGAGCAGCTCGTCCGCAACGAGCGTGAGAGCAGGGATCACGTCGTCCGCCCGCTTGATGGGGACGGTCCAACGCAACGGCAATGCTGCTTCGGCGACGGCCAGCCGGCGTGCCCTTGCGAGCCGCTTGCTGAACGAGGCGACATCGGCCTGATCGGTCGCGACGAGCAGTCGGTACACAGTTTCCCGCAGCTCGCTCAACGGATCGATCACTTCGGCTTCGCCAGGGAGCGGCTCGCCGGGCACCAGGCCGGTACGGGCGAGCCACAGTGACAGGAAGTCCGGAGCAGTCAGCCGGTCGCGGGTCCTGTCTGGATCGAGGCGCCACGACACCGTGTTGACGAGATCGAGGGCCAGGTGGCCGCCGAGCAGGTCGTAGCCAAGCCAGCTGTCCGTCATCCTAACAGTCTAAACCCTCAATAAGATGTTAGAGTGAGAATCATGGCGGCGATCGGAGAGCGCTATGCGGCCGGCGTGCGCGTCGGTCTCGGGATCGGCGTGCCGACGTTCGTCATGGGTGTCACGTTCGGTGCCCTGGCGCACTCCTACGGCTGGGGAGTCCTGGCTCCGGTCCTCTGCTCGCTGGTGGTGTTCTCCGGCTCCGCGCAGTTCGCACTCGCGACCTCGCTGGCCGGTGGTGGCGGCATCGGATTGGCCATCGGTGCGGCGGCGATGATCAACGCCCGGTTCGTACCAATGGGTGTCGCGGTCGCCTCGGACCTGAAGGGCGGACGCTTGCGCCGTGCGGCGGAGGCGCAGGCGATCGTGGACGCATCCTGGGCCGCGGCGCATCAGGGCAACGGCAAGTACGACCGCGAGAAGATGATCGCGGCGACACTTGTCCAATTGCCCGCGTGGGTGCTCGGTACGCTCCTGGGCGCGCTCACCGCTCCGTCCGCCGAGCTCATCCATCGGTACGGACTCGACGTGGTGTTCCCGGCCTTCTTCCTGCTGCTGCTCATCGACGAACTCCGCGAGTCCGTACAGGCCCGATGGGTCGCCGCGATCGCTGCTGCCCTGGCGGCAGCACTCACCCTGGTGGTCCCGGTCGGTCTCGCCATCGTCGGATCCGGCGCGGCGGTACTGATCGGCCTGCGAACGCGTTCGGCGGCGACTGCCCCATGAACTCATTGTGGGCGGCCATCTTGCTCGTGGCCCTAGTCAGCTTCGCACTCAAAGCAGCAGGCCCGGCGCTGCTCGGCAACCGCCCACTCCCTGCCCGAACCACCACCGTGATCGCGTTGTTCGCACCCGCCCTGCTGGCCGGCCTGATCGTGACCGACTTCGCCGGCCCCAACTGGACCGAAGCCGACTGGACCCTCGCAGCAGGCCTGGCCACCGCCACCATCGCCTACCTCTGCCGCGCCCCCGTCCTCCTCAGCGTCGCCCTAGCCCTCGCCACCACCGCAACCCTCAGAGCAATCATCTGAAGGAAAGCGCTTGTAGTCGTGCCCCAGAAGAACTGACTGTGAGAGGGGTGTGAGAAGTGGGCGGGTGGGTGTGAGAGGTCTGCGAGAAGCCTGCTGAGGGGGTAGGGGGCGGTGTGCAGTGGCTCTATGAGTTCTTTAGTTGAGGCGTGGGGCCGGTTGTTCTGATGACCGATACCTCCGCCGGCCTGCTTCAGGTTGGCTTTCTTGTGGCGCTCCTGGCTGCCGCCTACCGGCCATTAGGCGGTTACCTGGCCCAGGTTTTCACCGCAGACAAGGATTTCCGGATCGAGCGCGGTACCTACAAGTTGCTCGGCGTCGATTCCAAGGCAGAGCAGACCTGGTCGGTGTACGCGCGCTCGGTGCTCGCGTTCTCCGCCGTCGGCCTCATCCTGCTGTACCTCCTGCAGCGGCTGCAGAGCCACCTACCGTTCTCCAATGGCCTCCCGAACGTAGAGCAGGGGCTGGCTTTCAACACAGCCGCGTCGTTCGTGTCCAACACCAACTGGCAGGCGTACTCGCCCGAGGTCACGATGGGCCACCTGGTCCAGTTCGCCGGCCTCGCGGTGCAGAATTTCGTTTCGGCCGCCGTCGGTGTCACCGTGGCGATCGCGTTGATCCGCGGTTTCGCCCGGTCGAAGACGGACCGGCTCGGCAACTTCTGGGTCGACCTGATCCGGACGCTGCTGCGGGTTCTGCTCCCGATCGCCGTCATCGGTGGGCTCGCGCTGGTGGCCATGGGCGTCGTCCAGAACCTGTCCGGCGGACACGAGGTGACCACGGTCGTCGGTCAGACCCAGACGATCCGGGGGGGCGCGGTGGCTAGCCAGGAAGTCATCAAGGAGCTCGGGACCAATGGTGGTGGTTATTACAACGCCAACTCCGGTCATCCGTTCGAGAACCCGAACGGGTTGTCCAATCTGTTCGAGATCTTCCTGCTGCTGGTGATCCCGGTCGCCCTGACGCGGACCTTCGGCCTGATGATCAAGGACAAGCGGCAGGGGTACGCGATCCTCGGCGTGATGGCGACGTTGTGGACCGCGTTCACCTTCGCGGCCACGTTCTTCGAGAACCAGGGCGCCGGTACGGCGACGCAGGCGGCCGGCGCCGCGATGGAGGGCAAGGAGACCCGCTTCGGCGAATGGGCCTCAGCCCTGTTCGCCTCTTCCACCACCGGTACTTCCACCGGCGCGGTCAACGCCGCGCACGACTCGTTCACGCCGCTGGGCGGCGGTACTGCGCTCTTCCACATGATGCTGGGCGAGGTCACACCGGGAGGTACCGGTTCGGGTCTCTACGGAATGCTCGTGCTGGCAGTACTGGCCGTGTTCGTCGCCGGGTTGATGGTCGGCCGCACGCCGGAGTACTTGCGGAAGAAGATCACTGCACGGGAGATGAAGCTGGTCTCGTTGTACATCCTGGCGACACCGACGCTGGTCTTGGTCGGTACGTCCGTGGCGATGGGTCTTGAGGCGGCAAGGGCGTCGATCTTCAACACCGGCAGCCCGCACGGCTTCTCCGAGGTGCTTTACGCGTTCACCTCGGCCGGCAACAACAACGGCAGCGCATTTGGTGGGTTGAATGCCAACACGCCGTTCTACAACACGGTTCTGGGCATAGTGATGCTGATCGGCCGGTTCCTGCCGATGATGCTGGTACTGGCGTTGGCCGGCTCGTTCGCCCGGCAGACATCGGTCCCGGTCGACGAGGGCACGCTGCCTACCCACAAGGCTTTGTTCGTGGCGATGCTCGTCGGCGTCGTACTGATCGTCACCGGCCTGACCTACTTCCCCGCCCTCACCCTCGGACCCCTCGCGGAGGGACTGTGATCACCTTGTCGGCCGTACCGGATGCGGTACGCAAGCTCGATCCGCGGGTGATGGTGAAGAACCCGGTGATGTTCGTGGTCGAGGTCGGCGCGGCCACCACCACGATCCTTGCCGTCACCGACTCCAGCGTGTTCGTCTGGTGGATCGTGGTCTGGCTCTGGCTGACCGTGATCTTCGCCAACCTGGCCGAAGCTGTTGCGGAGGGCCGGGGCAAGGCTCAGGCCGCGACGCTGCGCCGGGCAAGGACCGAGATGACCGCACGCAAGCTGTCCGCGGATCGGCTGACCGAGCAGGAGGTACCGGCTGCCTCGCTGCAGCTTGGTGACCTGGTGGTCGTCGAGGCCGGCCAGATCATCCCCGGCGATGGCGATGTCGTCGAAGGTGTGGCCAGTGTCGACGAGTCGGCGATCACGGGTGAGTCGGCGCCGGTGATCCGGGAGTCCGGCGGGGATCGGAGTGCTGTCACCGGCGGTACGAAGGTGTTGTCGGACCGGATCGTCGTGAAGATCACCACCAAGCCGGGGGAGAGCTTCATCGACCGGATGATCGCGCTGGTCGAAGGCGCTTCGCGGCAGAAGACTCCGAACGAGATCGCGCTGAACATCCTGCTCGCCAGCCTGACGATCGTGTTCTTGATGGCGACGGTGACCTTGCCGACCTTCGCGGCCTATGCCAAAGCCGACTTGAGCATCGTCGTGCTGGTGGCGTTGCTGGTCTGCTTGATTCCGACCACGATCGGGGCGTTGTTGTCGGCGATCGGGATCGCGGGGATGGACCGGCTGGTACAGCGCAACGTGCTGGCGATGTCCGGCCGTGCGGTCGAGGCCGCGGGTGATGTGAACACGTTGCTGCTCGACAAGACCGGCACGATCACACTGGGCAACCGGCAAGCGTCGGAGTTCATCCCGCTCGCCGGTGTCAGCGAGACGGAGTTGGCTGACGCGGCTCAGTTGTCCAGCCTGGCTGACGAGACGCCGGAGGGGCGTTCGATCGTCGTACTGGCCAAGGCGAAATACGGGTTGCGGGAGCCGCATGCCGCTGAGTTGCCGCGGGCAACGTTTGTCGAGTTCACCGCGCAGACGCGGATGAGTGGTGTCGATGTGGACGGCCGGCAGGTGCGTAAGGGCGCGGCGGGTGCGGTTGCCACCTGGATCCGCGACCAGGGCGGCGTCGTCGTCGCCGAGCTCGGCGAGCTTGTCGACGGCATTTCCACCTCCGGCGGTACTCCGCTGGTTGTTGCTGATGGCCACAACGGGACAGCGCGGGCATTGGGCGTCATTCACCTCAAGGATGTCGTGAAGGAAGGGATGCGCGAGCGGTTCGATCAGCTGCGCGCGATGGGTATCCGGACGGTGATGATCACCGGCGACAACCAGTTGACCGCGAAGGCGATCGCCGAGGAGGCCGGGGTCGACGACTTCCTGGCCGAGGCGACGCCCGAGGACAAGATGGCGCTGATCAAGCAGGAGCAGGAGGGTGGCCGGCTGGTCGCGATGACCGGCGACGGTACCAACGACGCGCCGGCCCTTGCCCAGGCCGACGTCGGGGTGGCGATGAACAGCGGCACGTCGGCCGCCAAGGAGGCCGGCAACATGGTCGACCTCGACTCCAACCCGACCAAGCTGATCGAGATCGTTGAAATCGGCAAGCAGTTGCTGATCACCCGGGGAGCGTTGACCACGTTCTCGATCGCGAACGACGTGGCCAAGTACTTCGCGATCCTGCCGGCCCTGTTCGCGACGGCGTACCCGGGGCTGGACAGGCTCAACCTCATGCACCTGCACTCACCGGAATCGGCGATCGTGTCGGCCATCGTGTTCAACGCGCTGGTGATCGTGGCCCTGGTGCCGCTGGCGCTGCGCGGAGTCCGGTACAAGCCGTCCTCGGCGTCGGCGATGCTGCGGCGAAATTTGCTGATCTACGGCGTCGGCGGGCTGATCACGCCGTTCATCGGGATCAAACTCCTGGATCTGCTGATCTCCGTCGTCCCCGGAATCCGCTGACCGCCATGATCACCAGAAAGGCTCACAACAATGGCTAGCAATCTCCCCGGCTCCGTTCGGCAGTTCGGGGTGGCGATCCGGGCGATGGTGGTGCTGACCATCGGGCTGGGAATCATCTACCCGCTGGCGATGACCGGTGCGGCACAGGCGCTGTTCCACGACAACGCTAGCGGTTCCATCGTCCAGGTGAACGGCAAGGACGTCGGGTCGGACCTGATCGGCCAGGCGTACACGAAGCAGACGGTCAAGGACGGCAAGCCCGAGGTCGACGCCGACGGCGAGCCGGTGATGGAGGCTGACCCGCTGTGGTTCCAGAGTCGGCCGTCCGCGGTCGACTACGACTCCATGGGGAGTGCGGCGTCGCAGTACGGGCCGAACAACGCCGACCTGCTGGCACTGATCGAGGAACGCCGCAAGACGGTAGCCGCACTTGAGGGCGTCGATCCGTCGCAGGTGCCGCCGGATGCCGTGACGGCCAGCGGTAGCGGACTCGACCCGCACATCAGCCCGGCGTACGCCGCCCTGCAGGTCAACCGGGTGGCGCGCGAGCGCGGCCTGGATGTTGCCAAGGTCAAGGAGTTGGTGGAGGACAACACCCAGGGCCGGACGCTCGGATTCCTCGGCGAACCACATGTCAACGTGGTGAAACTCAACGCCGCGCTGGCCGCCCTGAGCTGAGCCCATCACAGGGCATGCCAGCACGGCCAGGCGGCAAAGGTCAGAGTTTGCCGAGGTCTCGTACGGCGTAGCGGTGGTGTTCCCATTCCTCTTCGAGGATGGTGTGGAGGCAGGAGAGGACCGTTTCGGGGTATTGCGGTGCCCAGGGGTTCTGCCGGGTGGAGGCCAGGTCGTCCTCGGTGACGTGGGCAAGGTAGTCCCGGACCATCGCCAGGCGTTCGGCGCGCACCGCGAGTACCTCGTCGTATCCCGGCTGGGTGCTGGCGAACACGGTCATGTCGTTGCCGTCGGTCTCGTATTCGACGTTGGGCTGGCCGATCGGATGGAACGGCTGCTCGACGCCCTTGATCGCGCGGCCGAACCAGGTATCGGTGGCCATCACCAAGTGGCGCAGGGTTTGCGCGAAGGACCACTCGCCATCGACTGACCTGTCGACGGTACCGGCCGGCATCGCGCGGACCCGATCCAGCGTCGCGGCCCAGGTTTCCTCGAGCGCTGCCCAGGCGTCTCGCAGCCCCGCGGGAGTCGCGGCTTTGCGCTGGGAGCGGCCGGGGAAACGTCGATCGAGTTCTGCGTCGACCAGCGGCACCACGTTCACGCCGTTCACCAGGAGCACGTTGTCTGCTTCGAGGAGCCACGGAGCGTCGATGTCCGCGCCGTTGATCTCGACCGCACGCATCACCGCCTCGCTGAGGTCGGTACGGGTGAACCGGGCCCCGCGGGCGTTGACGTCGGCGAACTCTGCGCCCTCGAGGTCATCGGACTGCGTGAAACTCGGCATGACAGGCATGCTCGCATCCGTCGGTACCTCGGCGAAACCTCACCGCGGCCTGATTTCCCAACCAAGTCGATAAGCGCTAACATCGCTGTATGGCGATGCAATCGGAAGCTGTCGATGTTGAGATCGGGCTGCCGCCCTCTGCTCTGGATGAGGCGGCCTCCCTGACGGTCGCAGCCTGTCTGTTCAACGGCTTCAGCGACCCTTCCCGGTTGGCGATCGTGCAGCACTTGGCTCTTGGCGAGCACCGTGTGGTCGACCTGACCGAGCATCTCGGCCTGGCGCAGTCCACGGTCTCGAAGCACCTCGCCTGCCTGCGGGACTGCGGTCTGGTGGAGTCCCGGCCACAAGGCAGGGCCTCGCTGTTCAGCCTCACCCACCCCGAAGCGACGCTAGACCTGCTGTCTGCTGCCGAGCGGCTGCTTGGGCTGACCGGTGACGCCGTCGCTTTGTGCCCCGTCTACGGTCAGCCCGGCTCGTGAACGAGCCCGAACGGCCCGCCGAGCAGCTGCTGCAGATCTCCATGCCAGTGGCAACGAGCACCTGGACCACCGATCCCGAACAGCGCCGCAAGCTCAGCCGCCGCGCGCAGTTGCTCGCTGCGACGTCGGTCACCTACAACCTGATCGAAGCGATCATCGCCATCACCGCCGGTCTGGTTGCCGGATCAGTGGCACTGGTCGGATTCGGGCTGGACTCGGTCGTCGAGGTGTCCAGCGGACTGATCATCTTGTGGCAGTTTCGTCACCGCCTGCCCGAGTCACGCGAGCGCCAAGCCCTGCGAATGCTGGCGTTCTCGTTCTTCGCGCTCGCCGGCTACGTCACCTTCGAATCGGTCCGCGCACTGATCGGCGGTAGCGATCCCGATCCCTCGCCGGTCGGCATCGGCCTGGCCATCGCCTCGCTGCTCGTCATGCCGTTCCTGTCCTGGGCTCAGCGGCGCACCGGCAAAGCACTCGGCTCCAACGCTGTGGTCGCCGACGGTACCCAAACACTGCTCTGTACCTACCTATCAGCAGTCCTGCTCGTCGGACTGGTCCTCAACGCAACCCTCGGCTGGGGCTGGGCCGACCCCATCGCCGGCCTCATCATCGCCGCAGTCGCAACCCGCGAGGGCATCGAGGCCTGGAAGGGCGAAGGCTGCTGCTCACCCATCACAGGCGGCCCCAACTCAGCCGACGATGCCACCGGCTGCAGTTGCACGGCAGGCGCCTGCACCGACGGCTGCTGCAATCACTGAGCCTGCTGCTTTGAACCTGCGCTCAACGTGACGCTGAGGTCAGGTCACACTGGCGCGTTCGCTGAACTTCCAGACCTGACCGGCAAGGGCGCGTCAACTAAAGTTGACGCTATGGATCGATCTGACCTGACTGAGCTGGTGGTCGCGACCGCGGCGGCGGATCCGTTGATCGCGCTGGCGGCGACGGCGGAGTTGCGCAAGGAAACCGAGCGGCTGGAGGCGGTGCTCGTCCGTCGCGCCCGCAACAACGGAGTCACCTGGACGGAGATCGCGGCGGTTCTCGGTGTCTCGAAGCAGGCCGTGCACAAGAAGCACGGCGGTCGTGGTCTGTTCGGCAGTCAGCGGTGACGGGCGTGCACGGTGACGAGGAGTTGGCGGCGGAGGTCCGCGAGTTACTGGGAGACCGGCATCCGGTCGTCGCCGTCGCCACCGTTTCGCCTTACGGGCCAAGGATCGCGAGCATCGGCGCCGGCCTCGACGCGGACTTCGAGCTCGGCTCGGTGTCCAAAGGGATCACCGGGCTGCTGTACGCCGACGCGCTCGAACGCGGCGAGATCACGCCATCGATCACACTCGGCGAATTGTTGCCGCTCGGCGAAACCCCGGCCGCCGGGGTGACGCTCGCCTCGATCAGCACGCACCGCTCGGGGTTGCCACGACTGCCCGCGTCGGCCGCGCCAGTACGCCGTACTGTCGCGCTCTGGAGGCACGGCACCAACCCGTACGGCGAAACTCTCGACGAGCTCATCGTCCAGGCCCGCGAGGTGCGGCTCACCTCGCCACGCGCCCGCTACTCCAACCTCGGCTTCGAGTTGCTCGGCCACGCGGTCGCCGCCGCGGCCGGCATGAGCTATCAGGACCTCGTACGTCGACGGATCGCCGAACCCTTGGAGCTCGCCGCGTTCTACGTGCCCTCCGCCCCGGAAGACCTCCGGCCCGATGCGGTGATCGGCAGAAGCCGCACGGGACGAGTCCGGCAACCATGGACCGGCGAGGCCATCGGCCCGGCCGGCGGCATCCGCGCTTCGATTCATGACGTGGCTCGCCTCGCCGCAGCCCTGCTCGACGGCTCAGCGCCCGGCACGGCTGCCCTGGACCCGGTCGCCACCTTCGCCGGAGCAGTACGGATCGGCGCAGCCTGGATAACTCTTGACCACAAGGGCCGCTCCATCACCTGGCACAACGGCGCCACCGGCGGCTTCCACACCTGGCTCGGCCTCGACCGCCCCGCCGGTACGGCCGTCGCCCTGATGACCGCCACCACAACCTCAGCAGACCGCCACGGCTTCCATCTCCTAACCCAACTAACCAACCGCACCGCCGTCGCCGACTAGCAGCTTGTCGCGGTCTACTCCGGCCATGGGGTCGCTAGCGAGGGCGGCGTCGTCGTGGATGTCACCGGGCGATGGCCGCCAGCGTGGCGGCCATCGCGGGTTCGGTTTTGTCAGGTGCCTCGGATTATGAAGGTTTTGCTGAAGCCTGCTTGGAACCGTTTGCAGGTTGGGAAGTAGGCCCGGTAGGTGTTGTTCCCGCGGTACGACGGCTGGGCCCGGACGGTGAAGCGGCCGCTCTGCCGGACGACGAAGGTGCCATCACCAGCATGCCGTCATCGACACGATCCCCACCAGTGCCGCCATTTTGCTTTCCGCAACTTTGCCGGCAAAACCAGCATCAAGCCTTCAGAGGAGTCCTGAAGTAGCTCGACTGAGCGGCTCAGTCGAGCAGGGTTTCGAGCCTTGGGCGGAGGTT
>Ga0190275_10002115_pt1 | contig 14373 bp, 8 predicted proteins | sample Popmic550T_FD_133745 | JGI IMG/M metagenome (GOLD analysis project Ga0190275, IMG submission 133745) | Populus adjacent soil microbial communities from riparian zone of Yellowstone River, Montana, USA - 550 T | ecosystem: Environmental > Terrestrial > Soil > Riparian zone > Trees stand | place... | reverse complement strand
GGTTGATTGATCCCGTTTGGATAGGGATTGCTTAGAAGCGATCCTAGATTCGGATTGATACCATCACCGCCGACCGTCGAGTTCCAGGACGTCGATGTCGAGAAGCCATCACGACCCGAACCTCCGGTTTGCGGGAAGAAGATGCCATAGCCGCCCCGGAACACCAGCTTGTCGGTGATCTTGTAGGCCATGCCGAACCTGGGCGCGAAGTTGGCCCAGGTGGTTTGCCAGGCTTCGCGATTGTCCGCTGAGGCAAACTCCAAACCGCCCTTAAGCTGCAGTCCGGTTTGTTGTGATAACGGATTCGTCACTTGAGTATTGAACCAATTCGAACGGTCATAACGCTCGGTGCGTCCCGGTTGAACTTCCCAACGAATCCCGAGATGCAGTGTCAGGCGACGGGTTGCGCGCCAGGAATCCTGAAAATATGCGCCGTGATACATCGCGGTGGTTGCGGTCGCCGCACTGATCGGCGCGCTTCCACTCGCTCCGACGCCAAGCAAGAGCGAAGCTATCGCGTCACCACTGGTCGTGCTGTTTTGGACGGCGACGGGACCAGCAGTCAATCCTCGTGTGAAGCCGAACGTCGGTGTATTGAAGTCCGTGCTGTTCAAACGAGCCAGTTCGCTGATCCAGCCAAACTTTAAGCTGTGGGAACCGCGCTCATTTGTAATGTTCAGTTGAAGATTGTGCGTTTCGCGAGCTGAGTTCAGATATCGACGGTTATTCAACGTCGCATAGTTCGTCATTGTGAACTCGGGATAAGTTTCCGTCTGGAACTGCGAGACGAGGGAAGGGCTGAAGCCCAGCGCCGTTGCGTTCAGACCGATTGAAGGCGAGTTCTGATTCTCGCGCCAGCGGCCGGAGCCTAAAACCGCATTGATGACCCAACTCGGCGAAGGAGTGTAAGTCGACCCGATAACCACTTGATGGCGAGGATTGACGTCGCTGAAGTTGGTATCGGCGCCGTTGCCGAAGAACTCGGGCGCGATATTCTCCTGCCAAGCTTTTGTAAACCGGCCGAACATCGTCCATGATTCTGACTTAGCCCAATCGATTCGGCCGTCGATACGATCGTTGACAGTCACAGTCTTGCCGCTCGCGTTGAAGTTGCGCGTGCGTGTGAATGGGTCGCCGGGCGCGTTCGGTTGGGGATAGAGCGCAAGCACTTTCTGGGCGATTGGATCGAGCAGATTTGCCGGGATCTGGTTATTTGGAAAAGGATCGCGCACCACACCGGTGCCGTTCGGATTGGGACGGGTGCTGAAGGGATTGTAGATGACCGATAGCGATCCATCCGCATTCCTCGTATCGGAGAAATCGCCCGCCCGTTGCGCCGCGGTCGGCAACGTGGAGGTGTTCGTGCCCGGGCTGCCTTGCCGCAGGCCTTCATAAGCGCCGAAGAAGAACAAGCGCTTCGAACGCGAAATGGGACCACCTACCGCAGCTCCGAACTGATTTCTTTGAAAACTCACGCGCGGCAATCCGGCCCGATTGTTCTGCCACGCGTTCGCATCGAGCACGTTATTGCGGAGGAATTCGAACAAGGATCCGTGGAAGTCGTTTTGCCCACCGCGCGTAATCATGTTCACAACGCCACCATCCGATTTTCCGAATTGGGCATCGAATTGGTTGCGGGCGATGTTGACTTCCTGAACCGAATCGACCGACGGCGAAGCGATCAAGCCACCCCAATCGACTGCCGCGGCAGGCACGCCATCGATCAGCGTGAGGCCGGCCTGACCTCTGCCGCCATTCATCGAGAATCGGTTGTGATTTTGGTCCTGGGTTGCTTGCGAGATGCCGGTACGAACGGCGATCACGCCGGCGTTCGCGTGAACGAGCGCGAACGGATTTCTCGCGTTTACCGGCAGGTCGAGGACTGTCTGTTGATCGAGCGTAATCGCGCGGTTGGCAGATTGCGTGTCGAGCATCGACACGGCAGCCGAAACTTCTACGGTTTGGCTGACTTCGCCCAACTGCAAGGCTAGATTGACTTCGAGCGTCTGGTTGACGCGGAGTTCAACGCCGGTTTGCACGCTTCGACGGAAACCTTGCATTTCGGCCGAGATCTCGTATTTGCCCGGCGGGAGTTGGGAGAAGATGAAACTGCCGTCTCCTCCAGATTTGGAATTGCGAACGTCATTCGTCGCTTCATTGCGAATACGGACGTCCACTCCGGGAATCGCGGCTGCGTTTGGATCTTGTACGAGTCCGGTGATTGTTCCCGTGAACGCCTGCCCCCAAACATTTGTCGCTGTGATGGTTGAAAGTAAAGCAATCACCACTAGCAGGTGTAACCTCATGTGGCCCTCCTTTGGCGGCACATAGTTGCTTGGAAGGGATTCTATACCCCTCGGCATGGCAAAACGAATCGGGCCACGTGCGAGAGGCGGCCCGTATTGAAGTGGACTGAGGATGTCAGAATTTCAGAACTGCACTCTGAGACCGAGTTGTATGTTACGTGGACCTACGTTGGTGGTGCCAGTAACTCGTCCGAAATCGCCGCTCCCGAGCGTCGTATTCGCGCGTCCGAGCTGTGGAGTGTTGGTAACGTTGAACATTTCTCCGCGCAGCTGAGCTTTGATGCTCTCACCCCAACGGAAGTTTTTCAGGATGGCAAAGTCCGCGTGGTTGGTCGGACCAAAACGTATATTGGGAACCCAGCGAGGCGCATTGCCAATTTCGTATTGACCAGGGGCTCGGAATGCGGCGGTGTTGAACCAACTATCCGGTGTCGGATTTTCTACAGCGGCCGACGCAAAATCGGTAACGATGTTCGGCCTTTGCACCTGATAGCCATAATTAGACAGCGTATTCGGCGCCGTGAAGCTAAGAGGAAGGCCGCTCGAGAAGCGGATAATGGTTGAGACCTGCCATCCACCGATTACAGCATTCGCGATTGGATGCATATCGTTTCCATACTTGCGGCCCTTGCCCACGGGAAGTTCGTAGACAAGCGTGTTCACAAAACTCTGCGGGATATCATGTGCGCTGATGGAACGATCGACTTCAAGGTTGTAGTAATCGCGAAGCGTATCGGACACCTCCCATCCCTGCCACGCGCTCGCGTTATCGATGGCTTTGGACCACTGATACGTGCTAAGGAAGTTCAGATGGGCGCCCAGTCGCCAGTGGAACCGAGCGACCAGGGCGTTGAAGCTGGAACTCGCTCCTGGGGTATCAACCGACACGTTGACGCCGAGAAACTGCGGATGGGGACGTAGCAGCCTGTGCCGGGGAACGGTCGCGCCGGCGAGCGCCCCAGTTGGAATCACATTGAAAAACGGATTCGCAACCTGCTGGTCCAACGCTGATCCCTGGCTCAGAAAACTTGGGTGTAGTTGATTTGCCTGTTGCGTAGCGCCGAATAGCAGCTTTCGCCCTTGCGTACCGGTATAGCCAACCTCGAACACCATGCCACTGGTAATTTCATACTGGATATCCGAACTGAAACTTTGGACATAACTGAGCGGGTGATTATAGTAGAAGGCGTTTACATTCTCGCCCACCTGTGTCAGCAGACCGCGTGAGTTGCCGATCGGCTGTGCCAAGCCGTTGGGATACGGGTTGCTGAGCAGCGATCCTATATTCGGCGTGATCCCATCCTGACCGACAGTGGAGTTCCATGAGGTAGTCGTCGAGAAACCATCGCGGCTGCCACCTCCCGTTTGTGGATAGAAAATGCCATATCCACCTCTAAAAACGAGCTTGTCTGTGACCTTGTAGGCCAGACCGAATCTTGGAGCAAAGTTCGCCCATTCCGTTTGCCACGCCGCCCGTTTATCCGCTGAAGTAAATTCCAGGCCGCCCTTCAGAGGCAAACCCGTTTGTTGGGACAGAGGGTTCGAAATGTCCGGATTGAACCAGTTCGAGCGATCGTAGCGTTCCGTGCGGCCAGGCTGGACCTCCCAACGTAGGCCCAGGTGCAGCGTAAGACGACGATTGAATCGCTATGAATCCTGGAAATACGCACCGTGATACATCGCGGTGGTTGCCGTTGCGGCGTTGATCGAACCGCTGCCGCTCGCGCCCGTGCCAAGGAGCAATGACGCGATCGCATCTCCACTGGTCGTGCTGGCTTGGGCGGCAACCGGCCCGGATGTCAACCCTCGCGTAAAGCTAAAGGTGGGTGTATTGAAGCTGATCGAATTGAGTCTGGCCAACTCCGAGATCCAGCCGAACTTCAAGCTGTGCGATCCACGTTCGTTGGTGATGTTCAATTGCAGGTTATGCGTTTCGGCGCACGGGATTGGAGTATCCACGATTGTTCAGAGTTGCGTAGTTCTGCATCTGGAACTCGGGGTACGTTTCCGTTTGAAATTGCGAAACGAGCGAGGGACTGAAGCCGAGCGCGGTCGCATTCAGACCCTTTGACGGCGAGTTCTGATTCTCACGCCAGCGGCCCGAACCGAGGACGGCATTCACTACCCAGCTTGGAGAAGGCGTACAGGTTGTGCCGATCACTACGTGGTGTCGCGGGTTAACGTCGCTGAAATTCGTGTCCGCGCCGTTGCCGAAAAACTCCGGGGCTACGTTCTCTTGCCAGGCCTTGGTGAAGCGGCCGAACATCGTCCAGTTCTCCGACTTAGCCCAATCGATACGAGCGTCAACACGATCATTCGTGGTGATGGTCTTGCCGCTCTTATTGAAATTGCGAGTGAACGTGAACGGATCACCGGGCGCATTGGGTTCCGGATACAGCGCAAGGACGTTACGGGCGATCGGGTTGATCAAGTTCGCAGGGATACGATTATCCGGGAACGGATCGCGGACTACACCACTTCCGTTTGGATTCGGCCTGGCGCTGAACGGATTGTAGATGACAGCCAAGCTGCCATCGCCATTGCGCGTATTTGAAAAATCTCCCGCACGCTGTTGCGCAGTCGGCAACGAAGATGTATTGGTGCCTGGGCTGCCCTGGCGCAAGCCTTCGTACGTTCCAAAAAAGAACAGGCGCTTGGATCGAGAAATCGGTCCACCTATCGCGGCGCCAAACTGATTTCGCTGGAAGCCTACGCGCGGTAAACCAGCCCGATTGTTTTGCCAGCTATTGGCATCGAGCACATTATTGCGAAGAAATTCAAAAAACGATCCATGAAAGTCGTTTTGTCCGCCACGGGTGATCATATTGACGACACCGCCATCCGACTTACCGAATTGCGCATCGAATTGGTTGCGGGCGATGTTGACTTCCTGAACCGAATCGACCGACGGAGAAGCGATCAAGCCACCCCAATCGACTGCGGCTGCGGGAACGCCATCGATCAGCGTAAGACCAGCCTGACCTCTGCCGCCATTCATCGAGAATCGATTGTGATTTTGGTCCTGAGTTGCCTGCGATATGCCGGTTCGAACCGCGATCACGCCGGCATTCGCATGAACGAGCGCGAACGGATTTCGCGCATTCACGGGCAGGTCGAGAACTGTCTGTTGGTCGAGCGTCACCGCACGATTGGCTGATTGTGTATCGAGCATTGACACGGCTGCCGAAACTTCTACGGTCTGACTGACCTCGCCCACCGCAAGGCTAGATTAACTTCCAGCGTCTGGTTGACGCGGAGTTCAACGCCGGTTTGCAGGCTTCGGCGGAAACCTTGCGTCTCGGCCGAGATCTCATACTTGCCTGGCGGAATTTGAGAGAAGATAAATGCGCCATCTCCTCCCGATTTCGTATTGCGAACGTCATTCGTCGCTTCATTGCGAATACGGACGTCAACTCCGGGAATTGCGGCTGCGTTTGGATCTTGCACGAGCCCGGTGATTGTTCCCGTGAACGCCTGACCCCAAACATTCGTTGCTGTGATGGTCGAAAGTAACGCAACCATCACTAGCAGATAAAGCTTCATATGACCCCTCCTCGACCGCACACTGTAGCTTGGAAGGATTCTATACCCAGCTACGAGGCAAAACATATTGTCTTTACTTAGTTATTGCAAAACGTTAACGAGATTACGAGACAGCGGATCTATCTCCAGTCCGTCCTCGATGACCTGCTTGGCGGTCTCAGCTTTGCCGGTCGCATTCAAAGCAACCGCGAGATTGATGCGGGCGGATTCGAGACCGGGACTCCGCTTGAGAACTTCGGTCCAGAGGCGAATACTCTGCTCGATCTCGCCTCGTTTGGCCAGGCATGCGCCTAGGTTGACCGAAGGCGCGATCACGTTAGGGTTTGCAGCAACGATAGCTGCATAGATCTCGCACGCTTTCGGCTCGTTGCCCATGCGGTCATACAGTTGCGCGAGCTGGCTTGCGACCTTTTCGTCAGCGGCATCGGATTCGTAGGCTCGCCGAAGGAGCTCGAACGCGCGCATTCCCCATTGCCGATTATTGTCCTTCAGCGCCACATCGGCGTAGGCTAAGCCGAGTTCGCGGTCAGTGGCTGTTCCTTCGAATGGAACCAGAACGGCATTCACGTTTGACAGGGGCGGCGCGGCTCTTGACGATCGGGGAATCGTGTGGTCGGTCGCCGCCGCGTGCCGCACTGTTTGCATTTCGGTTCGCGGCATGTGGCACTGAAGACAGTTGTCTTTAGCGGCCACTCGAACGCCTCGCTTTTCTGAGCAGGAAGTGTCAGTGTGGCAGGTTAGACACCGGGTTCGGTAATAATTCACGCGCGTCGCCAGCGTTGGTCGCGAATGGGCCTGATGGCACGTGCCGCACCACAGTTTTCGATCAGAGGCCTGCCAGCACTTACTTTGCGCCATCCGCTCGAAGTGGCTGTTGGCATTCAAGGCGCCTCCGCGGCTCCATACAAAAACCGTCGAGGAGTCCGTGAGAAGCGCACCTGGCCGGTACGCGGGAGCGTCTCTCTTGGCAATCTCGGCTAGGCCGGCAAGATGACACTGCGCACAGATGCTGTCGCGCCGCAGAGCGTCGAGTTTGGCTGGGTTCACGATAGCGGTTTTCTGACCAGCAATGTGGGCCTCCCCTGATCCATGACATCGCTCGCAACTGACGCCGCCTTCGAGAAAGGCCGGCGATTTATAACCATTGGCTGTGGCCTCGATAGGCTGAAGCCGGCTCGAATGACAGCGGAGGCATGCGGGTTCGACAGCGCGCGTGAGCGAAAGCTCGTCGCGTTTCTCGAAGCCCGGCGAGATGTCCCAACGGCGTTGAGACGTGTAGTAAGACACGGGAGCCTGGAAGAGGAAGCCGCCGATCGCGGACGCGTAACTACGGCCGACCAGGCCCGAGCCGATGAAATAGTCTAGCGGCCGACGAACCCGCTTGTCCCCATCCTCGATTGTGAAGTGGATGCGTGAGCCTTCGGCAGAGACACGAGCCCGGCCGACCGCGGCCCGCTCGAAGCTCTCCCAAGGTGGATTAGCGGTTACCAAGCCGCTGGACCGAGCCATCGCAGTCGTTCGATAGCTTTTGAAGATGGCAGGGTGACAGGGGGCGCAGGACTGGCTACCGACCTCCGACGCCGAGGCGTGTCCGACCAATATCAAGGCGAGGGTCAGGCTCTTCAACGCCTCACACTATACCGTGATCCTAGGCCGATGAAGTAAAATCAAGGCGCAGATGACGTTGCGTGTCAGCCTCGGCCTGGTTGTACTCTTTGAAACCTTGGTGTTCGCTCAGGTCGCGGTACCGCCGATCAGTCCGCAAGTGACCGGGACTTTCCCGCATGGGGGACAGCGCGGCAAAGAGATTGAGATATCTTTACAAGGTCGTAATCTGCAGGACACTACATCCATCCTGTTTCGCAGTCCGAAACTGCAAGCGACCGTGCTCTCAGCCGATCCGTATACCGTGAAGGCGCGCGTGAAGATCGCAGGGGATGCGGAACCGGGTCGGCACGATCTGCGCCTAATCGCAAAGCACGGGAGCGCAATCGGATATTTCGATGTAGCTACGTTCGTCGAGACGAATGAGTCCGAACCCAACAACGACCCAAAGAAAGCGGAAGAGTTGAAGTTCCCTGCCCTGGTAAATGGGTTGGTCACTGCGGGCGATTACGACTTCTTCCGATTCACGGCGGCGACTGGCCAGACGCTGACTTTCGATGTTCTCGGCACGCGCAATGGCAGTAATGCCGACACAGCGATCTCGATTCTCGACGAAGCCGGCGAGGAACTCGCTTATTCCGACGATTACTACGGTTTTAAAGATCCACGAATCGTTTATGTGTTTCCGAAGGCCGGCACATACTTGCTGCGTCTGTCAGGGTCGAGTGAGGCGGGCTGCGAAACCTGCGACTACCGGCTGTTTGCAGGCGAAGCGCCTTTTGCTGAGCTTGCCATGCCCGCGGGCGCTCGTCAGGGAAGCACCGTCGAATTTGCGGTTCGAGGTTTCAATCTCGATAAGGCGAAAGAAGTAACTCTCGGCGACGGGCTCGCTCGCGGGACGGTAATTTCGTCCAAAGCGGATGAAGCTCGTGTACGCATGGTGATTCCTAAGAATGCCGAGCCGGGCGCTTACCGCTTGCACGTCGATGGAGCGATGCGGCCGGCGCCGTTCGTCATTTCGCAGTACAACGAGGTCACAGTAGCAGATGGACGCGCTCGGAGTCGCAAGGATCCCGTGCCTGTAACGCTTCCCGTGGTTGCCAATGGCGTCATCGACAAGCCGAAGGCCGCGGATTATTTCGTGCTCCGAGTGGACGAGCCGAAGCGAGTTGTTCTCGAGGCGCACGCCATGCAGCTCGATTATCTGACCGACCCGCTAGTTGTGATCTATGACGAAAACGGTAAGCGGCTAGCATACCAGGACGATCCTACGACCAACACGGGAAAGGAACCGGCCAACATGGATCCTCATCTTGTGTTTCAACTGCCGAAAGCCGGACGTTATGTCGCGATGATCCGCGATGCGCAGTATCGAGGCGACCCGTCGTTTCTCTACAGGCTGACGATGAAGGATGCTGAGCCAGACTTCACGATCCGCACGATCGGGACGGATGAAACGCTGTATCGAGGCCGGACGAATCCGGTACTTGTGCGTGTTCGCCGCTTGGAAGGATGGAATGCGCCGGTTGAAGTTTGGGCGGAGAATTTACCGCAGGGTGTGAGGGTGAAGCCTGTAATTGCGGAACCTAAGAACACGCCGTATACAGGAACTTGTGGCGAGACGCACTACCTGGACGGGACGAACATAGAGGTGCAATTCGAGGTCGATCAGGATGCGCCGCTGAGTCTATCGGAAATCCGGTTTCGAGGTCGCGGGGTCTTTGAAGGCCGAACAGTGGAGCGCACCGCGAGGGCGCGATACTTCAAACGACGCATTCGTCACATTGGCGACGCGGAAGAGGAACAGCTTCGGGCTGTAGTCGCCGACGCTCCGGGCGTTGTGCTCGATGTGCCGCGTACTCTCACGATGACGAAGAACGGTGAGGCATCCTTGACGGCGATCGTTACGCGACTTGACGGCGGTGGCAGCCCGCTGGAAGTGACTCTTGAGACGGCGGCGGAAGGCTTGTCGATGCAGCCGGTGTCCGTGCCTCCCGCGTCGACACGAGCCGACTTGAAATTACGTGCAAGCGCGACGGCGCCGGGGGACTTTCTATTGGTCGGAAGAGTGAATGGAACTGTGATCGGCAAGTCGCATCCTGTCCGTGTGCGGAGACAACCATGAAGGGCCTAACCATACTGGCGCCGGCATTGTGTTTCGGCGCGCAGCTCAGCATCTTGCCTCCGGCGATTCAGCTCAACGGGACGGATGCTACGCAGACGTTCCTGGTGTCGTACACCGACGACGCCGGCTATGAGCACGACGTCACGAGCGAGTGCGTCACTTCGAATCTTGCTCGCGCTTCGATGAAGAAAGTGACAGTGAAGTGCCGCGGGTTGCAAGCGTCAGTACCGGTGGTCGTCAAGGCTTCGGCGCGACCGCCCGGGGTCAGCTTCGTGAACGATGTCAGCCCTATCTTTACGATGTCCGGATGCGCGGGCGCGAACTGTCACGGGTCAATTCGCGGTCAGCGTGGATTTAAGCTGTCTCTCTTCGGGAACGATCCAAAGCTCGACTACGAAGCCATCATGGGCGGTGATCACAAGCGGGTAAATCTGAAGGAACCCGGGAAGAGCCTGCTGCTTACCAAGCCGACGACGGAAACACCGCACGGCGGAGGCTTTCGCTTCGCTCCCGATTCGCTGCAATATAGAACGCTGTTCGACTGGGTGCAGCAAGGCGGCTCCTACGATACCAACGACGGCGTTCGAATTACGGAATTGAACGTCTATCCCGAGGAGCGTGTCCTCCTCGGCGCCGATAAGACGCAGCAGCTTGTCGCGATCGCCAAGTACTCTGACGGCAGCGTGCGCGATGTCACGCGACTCGTGCAATACAGCTCAAACTCGCCCGACACGGTTCAAGTCGACGCCAAAGGAATGATTAAAGCGCTGCAATCCGGTGAAACGTCGATCATGGTGCGCACGATGGGGAAAGCAGTTGCAGCGCGAATCCTCGTCGCATCGGGCGCTACTGCGAAAGATTACCCGAACGTCGCGCGATTCAACTACGTCGACGAGCACATCTTCACTAAGCTGCGGCGGCTGAATATCCGACCGTCGGAACTCGCCGACGATGGCCAGTTCCTTCGTCGCGCTTATCTCGATAATCTTGGCCTTCTGCCAACCGAAGCCGAAAGTAGGAGTTTCCTCGACTCGACCGATTCTCAGAAGCGTTCGAAGCTTGTTGACAATCTGCTTGAGCGTCGGGAGTTCGCCGATGTTTGGGCGCTGAAGTTCACAGAGCTGTTTCGGGCAGGTACGAGGGAAGCGGGGGCCAAGGGAGCCCGAATCGTTTATGATTACGTGCGGCAATCTTTCCGCGAAAACAAGCCGTACGATCGCTTCGTGCGGGAGTTGTTGCTGAGTCAAGGGTCACACAGCTTCCCGAACTCATCCATCGCCGGATTGAGGCAATCGCCAACGAGTTTCTACAACGTCAGCTTCGACTCGAACGCGCCCGATCATGCGACCAATGTGAGCCAATTGTTCCTTGGGGTACGGCTCGAATGCGCCAAGTGCCACAACCATCCGTGGGAGAAATATACACAGGATGATTTCTACGGATTCGCGGCGTTTTTCGCCCGTGTTGGCATCAAGGAAGTTTACGAGAACGACGAGAACGCCACGCAGTACATGGAAGAAGGCGTCGTCGAGCATCCGAAGAAGAAGCAGCGGATGGATCCGAAGTTTCTCGATGGGCCCAGCATCAAGGATCAGGAGGACGCCGATATTCGAGAAGCCCTCTCCGACTGGCTCGCTTCGCCGAAAAATCCGTTCTTTGCACGCACAATCGTCAACCGCGTATGGAAACACTACATGGGCAGAGGTTTTGTCGAAGAGGTCGATGACTTCCGGGTGACCAACCCGCCGACCCATCCTGCGCTGCTTGATGCCCTTGCGGAAGACTTCATCGCGCACAAGTTCGATATGCGTCATCTGATCCGGACGATCCTGAACTCTCGCGCATATCAGTTATCGGCGATTCCGAATGATTCGAATCGCAGCGAGGTACTGAACTATTCGCACTTCCGAATTCGCAGGCTACAAGCGGAGACGCTAGTAGATGCAATGTCCGAAGTGACCGGAGTCGCGGAGAAATTTGCCGGTTATCCACTTGGCACACGCGCAATGCAAGTTTACGCGGGCGGGGGTGGCTACATGCTGTCGAGCTTTGGCCGCTTGAGCCGCGACATTATCTGCGAACGCGATAGTCAGCCCGACATGGCGCAAACGATGCACATGATCTCGGGATCCACGATCCAGAACAAGGTGAATAAGACGAAGTTGGACCTGGCGTCGACGGATGATATTTTGCTGGATCGTGTGTTCCTGACATCGTTGGTTCGGAAGCCTACAGATGCAGAGCGGTCGGCCGTGATGGAAAAGATCAAAACGGGATCAGATCGCAAAGCCGTGTATCAGGATCTGCTCTGGGCCATTTTGAACTCGAAGGAGTTCTTATATCAGCATTAGGGGAAAGATATGTTTGATCGCCGCGCATTCCTAAGAATCGGTTCCATTGCCACGTTCGGTTCCCTCACGTGGGGTGACATTTTGCGGCTGCAGGCCGCTTCTCCCGCGCCCCCAAAGAAAGACATCTCGATCATTCATCTCTGGCTGGCGGGTGGGCTGAGCCATCTCGACACATTCGACATGAAGCTGGATGCGGATCGCAAGTACCGCACTCCCTACAAGTCGATACCCAGCTCGATTCCCGGCCTGTCAGTCTGTGAGCATCTGCCGCGCACGGCGCAGCTCATGAACAAGGTCACGCTGATCCGGTCCATGACGCACAAGCAATCGGCCCACGGAGCCGCGCAGACACTGATGCTGAGCGGGCACGATGCGCTTCCTACGCTGCTCGTGCCGTGTATGGGTTCGGTGCTGGCGAAGGAACTCGGCGCGCGCAATGAGCTTCCTCCGTATGTGAATATTCCGCAGCCGCGCGGAAATAATGCGCGCGCCGGATTCCTTGGGCCGAAGTACAATCCGTTCTCCGGCGGTGAGGTCAATGTCGCAAAGTATTCCGTTCGTGACATGGACTTGCCGATGGGTGTCGATTGGGCGCGTATGGAGGGTCGCCACGGTCTTCTGAAAGTTGTCGATTCGGCCTTCAAGCAGATCGACACGACGGACACGTTTGAAACGCTCGATTCGTATTATCAGTCGGCGTTCGAACTGATGCGCAGCCCGAGGGCGAAGCAGGCGTTCGATATAGCGCAGGAGCCGGAGAAATTGCGCAACGACTACGGGCGGACGTCGATGGGTCAGGGCGCGCTGCTTGCGCGACGACTCGTCGAAGCTGGTGTGCGATTCGTGAGTGTCGGCAAGGGAGATAACGCCTGGGACCACCACGGCAATCTGTTCCCATCGTATGCAAACGAATTCATGCCGGAACTCGATCAGTGCTTCTCGACTTTGCTCACCGATCTCGAGCAACGCGGCATGCTCGACACAACGCTGGTGATCCTGACGGGAGAGTTTGGCCGGACAGCGGAGATCAACGTTAATAACGGCCGCGATCACTGGCCCAATTGTTTCTCGCTTGTGATGGCAGGCCCAGGCGTGCCGAAAGGACAAGTCGTCGGAGAGTCTGACAAAGACGGAATGTTCGTGAAGGATAAACCCGTTGAAGTGCCGGACCTGATGGCTACGATTTTCAAGAAACTAGGCGTCGATTACACGAAAGAATACATTTCGAATATTGGTCGGCCATTGCGAATAAGCCCCGGCGATCCGCTGAGTTTCCTTGGGTAATTACCGGCGTTTTAACCGGTAATCCTCGACATTCGGCATTCTTACAACACGGCACATTTCAAACAGCCTGGAGCGGGCTCGTTCGCCAACTAACTCCGCCAGAGACTTCAAGATACGAGGTGTTCCAGGCATCTCGCCCGGACGGGTTACCAACGAGTCTCCGGCTGCCGGATCCGGCAAATTCGTGGTCGCAATTAACGGCTTCTTGTGATTACAGCGGTGTGTAATGATCGCCGCGACCGTATCTTCCACCCACTCACTAATTCGCCGCGCTCCGAGGTCATCGAGCAGTAAAATTTCAGCATCCAAAGCAAGTTGATACGCTTCTCTATCTGCTGTGCCGGAGGCAGTATTCCAGCCTCGCTGGATCCGTTCGAGCAGTGTCTGATAGTCGAAGAAGACTCCATCGAAACCGCGCGTCATCAGGATACGCAGCGCAGCGACAGCAAGGTGAGTCTTTCCAGTGCCGGGGTTTCCTACCAGTAATAAACCGGGCTTGTCAGTCAGCGGGAATTCCTTGGCGTAACGCCGGACTTCCATGAATACGCTCGAGAGGCCTTGGCGCGCGACCGGATTGTCGCCGGGAAGCTGGAAGTTCTCGAGGGTCGCTTGCGCATAGTTCGGCGGGATTCCAGCCTTGCTCTCACGGTTCCGGGTTCTCCGAACGCCGAAGCACTCACAGCGCTCGGCTCCCCTAATCCCGCCATCAAGCTCGGTCACGATCCACATCGAGCCCCCGCACTTGGCGCAAATATCCTCGTTGTCTTCGAAAGGCATCTTATTCGACCACCGCCAGCACTTGACCGGCTCCTACCGCGGCGCCTTCCTCGGCGGGCAGCGATGTCACGCGTCCATCCTTCGGGGACTTAAGCTCGTTCTGCATCTTCATGGCTTCGATCACGACCAAGCCTTGCCCTCGCCGAACCTCTTCGCCTTCTGCAACTAAGAGGCGAATGACTTTGCCGGGCATAGGCGCGGTAATCGTCTGGCGTCCTTCGAGGCCCGCGAGCGCCACCGCTTTCCGAGGTTCGCGCGGATCTTCGATGATAACGTCGATTTCATTGGCGCGAATCTCAAAGCTTCCTCCAGCGATGAGAACAGAGTAGACGCCCGGTTCCACTTCAAGGACGGAAGCCTCGCGGACTCCTTCTCCAACATC
>Ga0190275_10002114_pt1 | contig 14376 bp, 14 predicted proteins | sample Popmic550T_FD_133745 | JGI IMG/M metagenome (GOLD analysis project Ga0190275, IMG submission 133745) | Populus adjacent soil microbial communities from riparian zone of Yellowstone River, Montana, USA - 550 T | ecosystem: Environmental > Terrestrial > Soil > Riparian zone > Trees stand | place... | reverse complement strand
GAGGCGCCAGCGCGCGCGACGGGCGGCGCGCTCGGCAGCGAGACCTTCCGCGTGATCGTGGAGACCTCGGAGTCGGCGTCCGAAGCCTTCGCGGCGAGCGCTGCCGCCGCCAGTGCCTTCTCGACCGCCGCGGCATCGTTCACGATCGTGGGGATCTCGAGCTCGGCGATCGTGGCCGTCGGAGCCGAAGGGGGCGGCGCCTTCTGCGCCCCCGCGGGCCTGTGCACAATCGTCGGGATCTCGAATTCGGCGAGCGTGGCCATCCCGGCCGGGGCGGGCACCAGCGTCTGCCCCGCCAGCTCGGGCAAGGTGCGGTGGGGGCCGGTGTCCTCTGACTCCATGGCCTGCATCTCGGCCTGGGTCTGGGCCCGCGTGATGACGGTGCTGCTGCGCGGCCTCACTGTCGCGGGGGCAGGCTTCGGGAGCTCTCGCTCTGTGGGGGACAGCGGCGTGAAGAGGAACTCCAGCGGCCCCATCGCGAGCCGATCTCCGCCGCGCAGCTCCTGCTCCTTCTCCCGGCCGAGCGGCTTGCCGTTGAGGAGCGTCCCACGGGAGCTGCCCAGGTCCATGACGTAGTGCCTGCCGCCCCGCGCGAAGATGCGGGCATGGCGGCGGGACACACCGTGATCGTGCAGCACCACCTCGTTCTCGGCGGCGGGACCGATCCGGAACTCATCATCCTCGAAGGTGATCTCGCGTCCTTCCTGGATCCCCTTCGCGATGGCCAGCCGGAACCCCAGGGCCTAACCCCCGACGTTGCCGAACATGAACTGGAACACGATGGGCCCGAAGAGCACCATGAACACCGTGGGGAAGATGCAGGCGATCAGCGGGAAGAGCATCTTCACCGGGGCCTCGCCGGCCAGCTTCTCGGCGCGCTGGGTGCGGTCGATGCGCATCTGCGTGGACTGGATGCGCAGCACCTTGCCGAGGCTGGTACCCATCTTGTCCGCCTGGATGAGCGCGGTGACGAAGGTGGTGAGCGGCGGCAGGTCCACGCGGACGATCATCGCCTTGAGGGCCTCTTCACGCGTCTTGCCCATCTTCAGCTGCTTGAGGACCAGGCCCAGTTCCTCCTTGAGCGGACCGGCCTTGCCCTTCTCCACCACCTTGGCGAGCGCGCCGGTGAAGTCCAGACCGGCCTCCACCGACAGCGTCAGCAGGTCCAGGTTGTACGGCAGCGCGCGAGAGATCAGCAGGTGGCGCTTTTTCACCTGATCCGTCACCCAGATGACCGGGTAGAACATGCCGAAGAGGGCCACGACGAGCGCCCACGCCAGGTTCAGGCTCAGGCCGTTGGCGAGGACGAGCCCGCCGAGCAGGCCGAACACCCAGCCTATCTCCTGGAGGGCCATGATGTCCTCGGGCTTGTAGCCCGACGGATCACCGGCCTTGATGAGGCGCTTGCGCATCTTGGCCTCGTACCCAGGCCACATGAAGCGCCGGTTCATCGCGCCCAGCTTGCGGATGGCCACCGAGCCGATGCCCCGCATGCCGCCGGCGGACTCCTCGGACACCTCGGAGACGAAGCGCTCGAAGAAGTTGTTGTAGATGCCGACGCCCAGGAAGGCCACGGCCGCGCCAGCGAACAGCACCGACAGGCCTAGAAAGGTCATGTAGAGCATGGTGGCGTCCTCAGATGTCGATGTTGACGATGCGCCGGATGATCAGGATCCCCAGCACTTCCATGATGGCGATCACAGTGACCAGGATGTAGCCGAAGAGGTGGTTCATCATCGGCTCCATCAGGTCCGGACGCATGGAGTTGAGCACCATGCCGAGCACCGCGGGCATGGACGCGACGATCCAGCCCTGCAGCTTGCCCTGGGAGGTGAGCGCGTCGATCTTGCCCTCCAGACGGAAGCGCTCGCGGATCACCGTGGAGATCGTCTCGAACATCTCCGCCATGTTGCCGCCCAGCTGACGCGCGATGTTGGTGGACACGACGACCAGCTCCAGGTCGTCACTGCCCACGCGCTTGGCCATGTTGATCAGGGCCTCCTCCAGCGGCACGCCGAGCTTCACCTCTTTGACGAAGAGACCGAACTCCTGGGACAGCGGCGGCTGCGCCTCCCTGGACACGTGCTCAATGGCCTGCGGGAACGTGAGGCCCGCCTTGAAGGCGTTGGCCATGGCCTGCAGCGCGTCCACCAGCTGCACGTTGAACTTCTTGATGCGACGCTTGCGGTAGTACTTCACCAGGATCATCGGCAGGAAGAAGCCAAAGATCGTGAAGCCCACGCAGAGGATGGGGTTGAAGATGATGTAGCTGAGGATGCCCAGAAGGCACATCGACGCGATGTTGAGGACCAACATCTGCCGCGGGTCGATGAACAGGAACATGTCGCTCAAGTCGTTCATCGACTTGGCGACGTAGCGCTCCTGGTATTGCTCGTAGGCCTTCGCGAGCACGGTGAAGATCACCAGGCTGAAGAAGAAGACCGAGCCGGTGACGAGGAGAAGGACGATTCCTGGCAGCATTCGACGGCGCTCCCTGGGGGGATGTACTCAGAACCGCGGGTGGTTACTGCGGACCAGCGGTGGCGCTCTTCTCGGCGGAGTTGCCCTTGATGATCTGGATGATCTCCTGGCGCTTCTTCTCCAGCACGCGGGTGCGCTCACCGGAGAGCAGCGTGCTAATCGTCGCGCGGCCACGCTCCTCGATGATGTCCACGTCATCCTCGTTGCGCAGCGAGAGCGTCAGGTTGCCGAGCTCCTGCGCCAGGACGAGGATCTCCGCCTCCTCGGGGATGACCAGCAGCGAGATGTTGCTGTAGTCGCGCTGGTTCTCGGGGATGAGGTTCACGTTCGTGGTGCCGGTGATCTTGCCGGTGGCCAGCACGATCACGTTCTGCAGCAGCGTCACCGCGACGTTCTCGTCCGTCTGCGGATCGCGGAAGGTGCCGATCACGTCCACGTGATCGTTGGGGCGGATCCAGCCACCCACCGCCGTGGCCGCCTTGGCCTCGATGGTGATCGCGCGGCCCTTCTTCTGCACCTTGGTGGACAGGCGCTCGGCGGCCTTCGTCGTCTCGAACTGGCTCCAAAGCAAGGGATCGCCCTGCTGCAGGGGCACGAGCACCTTCTGGTTCACCACATAGTTCGCGGAGTCCGGCTTCACCACGGAGGAGGTGACGAACTGCTCCGGCACGGAGCGCTGGGAGATCATGTCGAAGGTGACGACAGTGCCCTCGGGGACGTCCTGGGAGGCAACCACCACCGGCACCAGGTTCCAGCCTTTGCGTACATCCGACTCCTTCTTCTTGATTGCGGAGTACGCGACGACACCGGCCAGCAGACCGAGCACCAGTGCGACAATGAGTGGAGTCTTACCCTTCAGCATTGCTCAAGACCTCCCAAGGAGACGTGGGCACGCCTTTCGGCGTAGAAACTTGTCGGGGGAACGGAAACGCGGGGACGCGCGGGGCAACAGAACGGGGTGCGATGTTATCCGCTTGACGCACCGGGTGTCAAAGCGACCACCCTCGACAACTCAGTAAACCCTGGACATCCTGAGGGATCCCCAGGGGATCGGAGTCGCTACCCTACCTGATGGGGAGGATCGAAGCCTTCACCGAGGCTACGGCCCGGTGGGGGCAGGCAAGTTCGGATTGTAGAGGCCGCGCAGCACCACGGGGGCTCCGGTCTCGTCCACGAGCACCTGAGGACGGCCCTCGGCGAGCCCTACGAGGCGCAGCTCGAACGAGGCGCCATCCGGAGACACGAGGAGGAGCAGCGAGCCGGGGATGAGAGGCTCGGGGCGGGCCTCCGGCGTCTGCACCTGCACCACGCGTGAAGGCACCGGCTGGAAGGTCCGCGTGAGAAACGGGCGCCTGGATGGCGCGAGCCTCTCGAGCGCCTCCTGCCAGGGGCTGAGCGCCACCGGCACCTCGCCTCGCTCCTGGAGCTGAGTCACCATGGCCAGCTGCACGCGCTGGCCGAGCTGGATGAGGGCGGTGTTGGCGGAGAGCTCGGAGGAGCGCTCGGGCGGTGGGCTCCCGGCGGTCCCCAGCACCGAGGCTCCCGCGCCACCGAGGATCAGCCAGGAGGCAGCCAGAGGCGCGGAGCGGCCTCGAGCGAGCGCCACCAGCAGCCCAGCGGCGCCCGTCACCGCCAGCGCCGAGCCCAGGACGAGGAGGGCCCGGGGCGGCGAGCCGACGTGGTAGGGGCGTCCGAGCGCGAACACCCCATGCCGCCACTCCGGGAGGGCCGCGGCCACCCCTCCCGCCGCGAAGGCGAGGAAGACGGCCGCATGAATCAGGCGCAAGGCCAGCGGGGAACGGCCCGGTGCCTCGCGACGCACCGTCACGGGAACGGCAGGTTCAGCACGAAGTAATAGGAGTCGTAGTAGATCTGGTACGCCTCGAAGAACAGGTCGAAGATGTTCTGCTTCTGAGCGCCGCCCCAGTCCATCCTCACCGAGGAGCTGATGATGAGGGCGACGATCAAGATCCAGTTGACCATGGAGTACTCGACCATGGCCTGGCCTCGCTGAAGCCGGCGCTGGGTACGGGTTCTCTTCATGTCGTTCATGGGTTTTCCTCCTCCAACCAGGGGAGCTGGGGAAACGCCTTCTCGGCATACTCCAACTTGACCCGCGGTGTCTTGGGGTCTGGCAAGAGCATGCGGGGCTTTGCGTTCACTCCATACTCAAAGACTTCCAGGGCGTGGGCGATTCGGGGGATCTCCACCTTCGCGAGCTGGAGGATGGGGATCTCCCGGCTCATCCACGTGCGTTTGATGACGGTGCTGCGGTACAGCACTTCGATGGGGACGGCAGTCACTGTGCCGGCCGGAGTCATGAGGCGCGTCTCCTTGCCCGATCGTACCACGGGGGGCTCCGCGGGCCGCTGAGGGGGGGGGGCCGCCCGGGGCTGAGGGTGCTTCGTCAGCGCCCAGTCGAGCGCCTCCTGCGAGTACTCCTGGGGCTTGTCGAAGCCCATGGCGACGACGAGGCGGGTGACGGAGCCAGGCTTGAAGGCCATGCCGTCAGTGCCCCGGGCGATGAGCATGCGGATCTGCGACAGGGGAGCGCGCATGGCCGGGTGGGTGCCCATCTCCATCTCCAGCCAGAGCGCGTCGCGCCCCAGGGAGTCCTTCTCCTCCCCCACCACCGCCAGGCGCCAGTAGTGGACCCGCGCGCCGCCGCCGTCGAGCTTGTAGGTGACCCAGTCGCCCACCTGGGTGGTGCGCAGCCCCTTGGACAGGTGCTCGAGCAGGGCCTTCCCCGGCATGGCCGCGGGGGCCGGGGACGCCACGAGCAGCACGAGCGCCAGCGCCAGCGTCCTCATGGCGCGCCCTCCTGGGGGGCCTTCTTCTCCCGCTGCTCACGCTCCCAGGCCGCGCGGCTCTGGCGCACCGCCTCGCCGTTGGGCAGGGCATCCGGCCGGTCCGAGCCCACCCACATCTGGAGCACCGCGGTGCTCTGCTCGTCCATGCGGCTGAGCGTCGTCACCACCTGCTCTCCCTTGCGCGCGTGCTCCAGGGTGAAGCGCAGCTCGCCCTCCAGCTTCGTGCCCACCTCCCGCACCAGGGAGAAGCCCTGCCGGGTCATCGACTCGGAGACCTGCTGGCGCACGTGATCCAGGCCCCCCTGCACCAGCGAGGAGCGGTGCTGTGAGCCGCCCGGATCGTCGCGCGTGGTGATGTCCTGGCTGAACAGGGTGCCCTCCAGCTTCACCAGGCCGGCGCCGGGCTTCTTGGGAGCGCGGACCCAGAGATCCCGCAGCACCGTGAAGCCCGCCGTCTTCCCCAGGTGCCGGCGCAGCACCACGCCGCGCTGCAGGCCTTCGCGCGTGTAGAGGGCGGACACCACGGCCTCGTTCCGCAGATCGCCCTCCACCACCGTGGGGTAGCCCAGCCCGCGCCAGTGTCGCGCGAAGTAGTCGGCCACCTTCTCCATCGAGTCGTCCGTGGTGAAGTAGGCCAGCCGGTAGTACTCGCCGGCGATGATCAGATCATTGCCGATGCGCGTGTGCACGGTGCCCGGGTACACGGGCAGCTCCTGCTCGGCGCCCGCGGCCAGCGCCGCGAGGAGCACGCCCAGCAGCCCTGCTCGGGCCAGCGCTCTACTCGCAGTTGACGACATTTGTGTTCTTGTCCCCCTTGGTGGACTCGGCGCTCAGGGGCGCGGAAGGATCCTCGGCCTGGGGGTTCTTGCAGCCCATGAAGTGCTCGCCGCGCGCCTTGAAGATCTGGATGTACTGCGAGCGATCATAGGGCTGGTCTCGGAACGGCGCCGTGTCGAAGCACATGGGCCGCGGCCAGTCGATCTGGGAGAACTTCCCCAGGTTGTTGAGGCCGCCCTCGGCCTCGTGCGGATAGGACTCGATGCCCGTGTCCTCGCCAATGCACTCGCGGCCCCAGTCCGTGGCGTCGTCTCCGCCGGGGCTCGGGCCGTAGTTGTGCGAGACGACGAAGGCACCCAGGAACGCTGGGGAGAAGCTCTGGAGGAACTGCCGGAACTGGCCAATGCCGCCGACGGCGTCCTCTAGATCCTTGCGGACGCCGAGGAACACCATCCGGTCCACCTGCTTGTAGAGGCCGTGGGGATACTCCTCGGGGCCGTTGCGGTGAGCGCCCGCGCGCCGCCCGCGGATCGTGGCGTCCGCGCCGTCCTCCATGTTCCACGCATCCGCATACATGGAGAAGCGGGAGGTGAGCCCCAGGCTCCGGATGCTCTTGCCTCCGAAGGGATCCACCTTGGAGAAGCCGCCCTGGCCCTCCTGCAGGTACTCGCGGGGGAGGAGCACGTCGTTGAACTTCATGCTCATCTCCGCCTCCACCCAGCCCTTGGTGTTGAAGCGCCACTGGTTGAGCAGCGCGTTGGCGCCGACGTTCGCCGCGCCGACCACCTGGCTGGCGTATCCCTCCCCGCTGTTGCCGAGCGCGAGCCCCGCCTCGAAGAGGGGGATCTCCTTGTTCCGCACCGTGCCCTGCACCTCCGAGTACCGGGCGACGAAGTTGCCGGCCGGCGCGTTGGGCTCCACCGAGTCCATGTCCTTGTAGCGGTCGACCGCCTCCTCCATCATCTCCTGCTGCGCACCCGAGAAGGCCTCGTCGTGCTTCTCGTTGGCGAAGTCGCTCAGGGTGTAGCTCGTCATCTCCCAGGTGACGTAGCGCGCGAACTCCTGGAGCTTGAGCTTCGCCCGCGACAGCTCGGTGAGGTACATGCTGAACAGCAGAATCATCACCAGCACCGGCACGATGAGGGCGAACTCGACCGTGGCGGAACCACGCCGGGCGTACGCACGCTGCTGGGCGGGGGTTCTCATCGGCCGGGCCTCAGTGGGTGATGATCTTCGGCGGGACGTTCTTCAGCTCGCCGGGGAGCCGGTCCACCAGCTCGCCCACGAAGGGCAGCGAGTGCCGGCCCTGGTAGACGGAGGCGAGCCGGGGACGCCAATAGGGGTTGAAGAAGTTGGGCTGCTCGGCCCAGTTGCCGGGGCGGTGGTAGTACGTCTGCCCGCGGGAGATGACGTTCAGCCCCTCGGTGGTGTCGAGGAACTTCATCCGATCGTTCTTCATCTCCAGCGCCGCGTTGTAGCTGGAGAACTTCCACTGCACCTTGCCCTGCCCGTTGAGGAGGCCGATCGCGTTGGAGCCAGTCCCCGCATGGTCGGAGTGGCTCGCGTTCGTCATCTGATCCGCCGTCTTGTTGAGCGCCACCCAGGTGGAGGGCTGGTTGAAGTCGTGCTTGTAGCGGGTGGCGCTGTCGCTGCTGGCCGTGCCGCCGCACGTGTCCGCGTACTGGCCGGGCTCGAAGTGCATGAAGGGGACGATGCCCTTCCACGGGTGGTTTCCATCCTGCGCGGGCATCACGTTGGCCGTGAAGACGTCGATCTCGGGGACGAACGGCGGGCAGCTGCCCAGCACCTTCCCCGTCACACAGACCTTGCTGCGGTGGACGCCGATCTCCGACTCCGGGCCGGAGGGCCGGTACACCCGCAGCCAGCTGTCACCAGCCGGCAGGGTGTCGTGGTGGACGCGCCAGTGCACACCACCGTTGTTGTGCGAGCCCTCGTGCTCGTTCATCGCCCAGATGCTGGTCTTCATCGCGTGCTTGAAGGTCAGCTTGTCGCTCTTCGTCGCCCGGTAGCCCTCGCGCGGATCCCCCCAGCACTCGCGGGGATCGTCATCCTCCGCGCACGCGAACGGATTGCGGAACGGACCGAAGCCCGTGGGGCCGAACTTGATCCAGTACAGCTCGTCCGAGCCCAGGTTGTCGCCCTGGGCCATGCGGCCGAGCGTGGGCTCGATGCCATCGTTCCAGTCCCGGATCGTGTTGCGAGGGGTGTAGGGACTGCTCGTCTCGCTGACCTTGGCGGCGTTGGGGTTGTTGGCCGTGAGGAAGCGCGTCTGCCCGTACTTGGCGAACTTGAAGAAGGGCGTGTCGATGTCCCGGCTGAGCAGATCGCGGATGACGCCCAGGCCGTCCGGCAGGGGGATGAGGTCCCCCAGCTTGCGCGAGGTGATGAAGCCCTCGGGGCAGGACCCATCGTCGGAGTCGCAGGCGTAGCGCGTGGCATTGGTGATGGCGCCCATGACGCGCTTGGCGCGCGCCTCCTTGTCCGAATGCTTCTTCTTCCTCGGATCGATGGGCTCCAGCGGGTTGCGGTGGGCCAGCGCCAGCGGAGAGTCGCCTGACTCGCGGAAGTGCGCCTTATCGAAGATGCACGCGCTCAGCGCCCCCGCGGCGAGCTGGCCCAGCTTGGAGTCCACGTTCTTGTCGTTGGCGTAGATCACCGAGTCGGTGGTCTGGGACACCTGGGTGAGCGTGGCCATCATCACCACCTGGGACGCGAAGAACATGGCCGAGTTGAGCATCCGGTGGGTCGGGATCACCATCCGCCCGATGAGCCAGTCCGGGTTGGCGGTCCGGAGAATCTGTTGGAACCCTTGGATGAGGTTCTTGAAGGTGTTCATGAAGGTGTCGATCACCTTCATGATCTGACTGAGGTACGGCACCACGTTCTCGAGGATGGGACACGCTACCGTCCAGAACGCCCCATCCGGGTCTCCCGAACAGGGGTTGATCGTCCGCATGAACCCGTAGATGTCCGTGACGAAGGCCTCGGTGAAGTAGATGAGCGACAGCAGCGACTGCCACATCATCGCCGACACGTAGTGCGACACCTGGGTGCGGTTGGCGTACGCATAGAAGTTGAACGCGCGCGCCTCCATGGCTGCCATGGAGTAGGCCGCCGCGTCCGCGGTGTTCTGCAGCCGGACGCGCTCGTGGATCGTGTGGCCCAGGTTCACCGTGGTGAGCACCGCCAGGGACATCAGCAGCACGAGCAAGGCGGCTACGACGAGGGCCTGGCCCTCCTGGCGTCGGAAGCTCTGTCTCAGGACGCGGGTGAACATGGCCTAGAGGCCCCAGTCGGGGTTGAAGTGCAGGATCCACTTGCGGTGGAAGTTGGACTGCATGCGAATCGTGTACGTGGCAGTCAGCGGCAGGAAGTAGCGCTTGCCTACCACGTCCGAGACGAGCGGGATGCTGCCAGTGGCCAGCCCCCAGAGCACCCACATCTCCGGCGCGTACACGGTGCTGTAGCCCCGCTCGTGGTCCAGCTCCTTCGCCTTCCCCTGCAGGGCATCCAGGTTCGCCGTCCGGTTGAGCATGTTGCCCCGCAGCAGCGTGGGCCGGTCAATGGCGCCGTAGAGCGCCACCTGCGCGTTGGAGGCGTACCACGCGGTGAAGATGATCCAGTTGGCGAAGGGCACGCGCATCTCGTACCAGTAGCGCAGGCGGATGGTGAGGCGCGTGGCCTTGCGGTACACCGTCTCCGAGTCATCCGGCTCGGGCAGGTTGAAGAACTTGCGGATGTTGTTCTCGAACTCGGGCACCTCCGGGAAGCTGGCCGCCCCGTCGAAGTCCAGCTCCTCCCAGTCACGCCCGGCGCGCAGCTTCCAGATCGTGTCGATGGGCGTGAAGTAGGCCGGGTTGATGGTGTCCACCCGGATCATCCCGAACAAGTTGGAGCCGTTGAACGAGGCCGGGGGCCGGACCTTCGTCGCGCTCCAGGCCAGGTTGCTCATCGCCTCGTCGTAGATCTTGTGCCGGCCCCAGGCCTCCGCCAACCTCGGCAGCGAGTCCGTGCGCCGCCCCATCGTCGGCAGCAGCGCCACGATGGCCGCGTCGTGCATGCGCTCGTTGTTGCCGTTCCACACGCTGCCCGCCCGCGCCGCCTGGTAGGCCGCGTACTCCGTCATCAGCTTCGCGTGCTGGATCATGGTCAGCTGGAGGATCCCCAGCGCCATGAACACCATCATCGGCATGATCAGCGCCGCCTCGACGGCGACCTGTCCCGACTCCCGACCTGACACCCCTGCTTCCATCCTTGGCATTATCGGGGGTAGGGAGTGGTGGGCGCATCGGTCAATTGGACCGCCCCACTGGAATAATGCCCCTTATTGGAGCTGGGTGGGGGCGGAGACCGGGGCCTCCATCTTGTCGGCGGGAGCCGCCTTCAGAGGGCCCCTGGAGCCTGTGCCGGGCTTGGCGTCGTCGGCCTCCAGTCCCTGCTTGCGCAGGCGGCCCCGCGCCATCTGGGCGGCGTTGGAGCGCGGCCCCTCTTCCAGCACCTGGTTGCAGGCCTCCTGAGCCTCCAGACGCCGGCCGATAGCGAACTCCGCGTCGCAGAGCCGGTCGAGCAGGCGCAGACGCTCCCCGCCAGTGGCCCCCACCGCCAGGGCCTGTCGCAGGAGCTGGACCTCCCGGATCCGATCGTCAGCGCGTAGCGCCGCATCCGCCTGCTTGGACAGCTCGGCGGGAGAAGCCTCTGCCGACTTGCCCCTCGGCTCAGCACGGGCCACGGTCTTCGCGGGAGGCGTGGTGCTCACCGAGGGCATGGGCGCCACGGCAGCCGGAGCCGGTGGAGGCGGCGCCGCGGCGGTGCTCGGCGCCTTCTGCTCCCGCTTCCCCGGGGACTCCTTCGCGCCGAACAGATCGTCGAAGTCGTCCTCGGCGGCCGCGGGCCTGGAGGTGGAGGCTGAGGGCTTGTTCGCGGCGGTCTCGTTGCTCCTGCCCCGATTCAGACTGAGCCCTCCACTGGAGGGCGCTTGCTGCTGCACCTGGGCCTCGCTCTCCGCCATGAGCCCATCGGCGGCGGCCTCCTCCATGGGAGGCTGGGCGCTGGGAGCAGACGGCTCGGCCGGCGCGGGTGCTTCCGCCGTGGCCGTGCCCGCCTGCCCCGGGGCTACCAGGATGGGCTTGGGCTTGGAGAACGCCCCCGACTGGGTCATCGCGTCACGGCGATCGTAGCTGTAGCCCTGCTTCGCCTTCTTTTCGGCGGAGCGGTCGAAGTCCTCCCCCAGGTCATCGCTGCCCTTGGCGGCATCCTTGGTATCGCCCAAGCCCGCGCCAGCGCCCGTGTTGCTCCAATCCGAGCGAGCGTCCCGGCTGCCGGACGTGAGCGGCTTCTTGCGAGGCGATTCCTTCATCACCGAGGCGCTGTCCAGCTTCGCGGCGGGGGCCGGCGGAGGCGGAGTCATGCCCTGCTGGTAAGCCCCCTCCTCCTCCTGCTCAGGGCCGGCACCGGCCCGGGCGGTGTCGGGCGCTGGCACCGGCGTCGGCTGCACCCTCTGGGCCTTGGGGGCGACCTTCTGCATGGCCGCCGGGGGCAGATTGACCGGAGCACGCTCCTGACTGGGCTCCGGGCTGAGCGCGGCGGTGGGCTCCGGGCTCTTCACCGGGCTGGCGGGAGCGTAATCCTCGGCGCTCTTCGCCACGCTCTGCGCCGCGACCTCCTCCTTGAGATCCACCGCCTTGTTTACCTGGATCGACACGATGCCGAAGACGCTCACCGCGGTCACGCCCATCGCGGGCATCAACCAGCGCCGCCACCAGGTCGGCTTGGGAGGAGGACCCGCGGCCGCGTTGCGAGCAGCCTGATTCGCATAGGCCAGCAGGGACTCCAGCCCTGCGTCGGGGGCGGGCTCCATGGGGAGCTGCGCCATGGTGGTGCGCACCCCGCGCATCCCGGCGAGCAGCTCGCTGCACCGGGGGCATCCGTCGACGTGAGACTGCACCGCGCGGGCCTCCAGGGGCGGCAGCTCGCCGTAGACGAAGTCGAGGAGCCGGTCCTCGTGCGCATGCAAGGTCTGAGGCTTCATCCCGCCACCGTCCTTCCATCGTCGGCGAGGTCCCCGTCCACGCCCAGCTCGGCCAGGCGCCGGCGCAAGCCCTCAAGGGCGTAGCGCATCCGGCTCTTCACCGTGTTCTCGGAGACGCCCGTCACCTCTGCAATCTCCTTGAAGGCAATGCCGCTGTACTCACGCAACACGAAGACTTCTCGCTGCTCTTCCGGGAGGCTGGCCAGGGCGCGCTCGATGAGGGGCCGCAGGCTCGCGTTGTAAGCGCCGCGCTCGGGGCTGGCCCCGGGGTCCGGGAGGCCCTCGCCCAGAGGCCGGCCCTCGTCGCCCCCGGCTCCATTGCCAGTGGGGGCCTCCAGGGAGGAGGCCTGCCGGTAGCTCTCTTTGCGCGCGCTGTCCACGCAGAGGTTCCTCGCAATCGTATAGAGCCAGGTCGTGAACTTCGCCTTGGGCTCGTAATCTCGGGCACTGCGTACCACCTTCAGCCACGTCTCCTGCAGCACGTCCTCCGCCCGTGCCCGGTGCCCCGTGAAGCGGAGGATGAAGTTGAAGACCGGCGTCCGGTGCCTGCGCACCAACGTCTCGAACGCACGGGCATCCCCCGCCTTGAAGGCGAGCATCAGCCCCTCGTCTGAGGTCTCCGGTCCCACCACTCCCCCATCACGAGGCCACGGGTCATCCCCGTCCCCCTCCCACCGTAGCCTTCAACGGGCGACGCGGCGGTTGGGTCTAGCCGGGGCGTGGTCTTCGGTAAGTGGCGAGAATGACAGGGACGGCGACGGCTGTCACGAGGGCGGCCTGGGCCAGGAGGACGGCCGGCAGGGGGCGCTGAACATGAATGTAGAGGGAGCGGCCGAGCGCCACCCCCAGGAGCACCCCTGTCAGGGTCCTCACGAGGTTGGAGCCACCGGCGGGCCGGAAGCGTCCCATGGCCCAGTCCACGAGCGCTGGAAGGGTGAGGCCGAGCCCCACCGGCACGTCCCACTCCCACTGGAGCGGGGACCGGAGGGCAAAGAAGCCCACCATGGCGGCCAGGAGCACCGGGTAGGTGCCCAGGCAGCGGGCGCAGACGCGCACCCCGCCCAGCACGTAGGTGCGGTTGTACTCATCCTCCCGATGGTGGCTGAGCCAGAACACCCTGTGCCCCTCCCGCTGCGGTGGTCTCCACGTTACCCCGGGCGTCCTGCTCCGCCAGGAAGCACGCGGCGGTGTGGCCATGGCCCAGCACATATAAAGGAGGCGTCTCGCGCCGGCAGCGCTCGAAGGCGTGGGGGCAGCGCGGGTGGAACGCGCACCCCGGCGGCGGCGCGAGCGGGGACGGCACATCCCCCTGGAGGATGATGCGCGTCTTCTTGTGGTCCGGGTCCGGCACAGGCACGGCGGACAGCAGCGCCTGGGTGTACGGGTGGCGCGGGCGGCGGTAGAGCTCCGCCGCATCCGCCAGCTCGACGATCTTCCCCAGGTACATCACCGCCACGCGCGTGGAGATGTACTCGACGATCTTCAGATCGTGCGCGATGAAGAGGTAGGTGAGCTTCAGCTCGCGCTGCAGATCCACCAGCAGGTTGACGATCTGCGCCTGGATGGACACGTCAAGCGCGCTGATGGGCTCGTCCGCGATGACCAGGTCCGGCCGCATGGCGATGGAGCGGGCGATGCCGATGCGCTGGCGCTGGCCGCCGGAGAACTCGTGCGGGTAGCGCCCCATCGCGTCACGCGACAGCCCCATCAGATCCAGCAGCGCCCGCACCTTCTCCTCGCGCTCGCGGCCCCGGGCCAGCCCGTGGATGGCGAACGGCTCGCCGATGATGTCGCGCACCGTCATGCGCGGGTTCAGCGAGGCGTAGGGATCCTGGAAGATGAGCTGCATCCGCCGGCGCAGGGGACGCAGCTCGCGCTGTGAGAGGCCCGTCAGCTCCCGCCCCTCGAAGCGGATGGAGCCTGCGGTGGGCTCGATGAGCCGCAGCAACGTCCGGCCCAGGGTGCTCTTTCCGCAGCCGCTCTCCCCTACCAGGCCGAGCGTCTCGCCGCGCACCACGTCGAAGCTCACCCCGTCCACCGCCTTCACGGTGCCGCGCACCCGCCCCATGAGGCCGCCACGCACGGGGAAGTGCGTCCTCACGTCTCGCACCTGGAGGAGGGGCTCGGTCATGGCACGGGCACCGGGTTGTGGCACGCGGCGGCCTGTCCTTCGCGCTTCGGCTCGAGCGGCGGATCCACCCGGGCGCATACGTCGATCGCGCGCTCGCAGCGATCCCGGAAGCGGCACCCGGCGGGCAG
>Ga0190275_10002113_pt1 | contig 14379 bp, 12 predicted proteins | sample Popmic550T_FD_133745 | JGI IMG/M metagenome (GOLD analysis project Ga0190275, IMG submission 133745) | Populus adjacent soil microbial communities from riparian zone of Yellowstone River, Montana, USA - 550 T | ecosystem: Environmental > Terrestrial > Soil > Riparian zone > Trees stand | place... | reverse complement strand
GTGGTGTACGCCCGGGCCCTGCGCGCGCGGCCGCCGCGTACCCCCAGCCGGCTCGAACGACTGCCGGCGTACGTCAGCTACGAGACCGACCGGGCACCCACCGACGTGCTCGCCGACGCCGAGAACCTGCTGCGTCGGCAGCGTTACCGCGTCGACCGCGACCTTCCTGCAGGACCCGAGATCGGATCGGAGACTGGATCGGAGACTGGATCGGGAGCCGGATCGGGAGCCGGATCGGGAGCTGGATCGGGAGCCGGGGCCGTCCCGACGCTGGAGGCAGGCTCGGTTCGTGCCGAGAAGGGCTATCTGCGCGAGACCGGGAACCTGGTCTTCCACGTCAGCCTGCTCATCGTGCTCGTGGGGGTCGCAGTCGGCGCGCTGTGGGGCTACCGCGGCAGCGTGATCGTGGTCGAGGGGCAGGGATTCTCGAACACCCTCACGCAGTACGACGAGTTCACCTCGGGGGCGCTGGCCGGCGCCGACTCGCTGCCGCCGTTCAGCCTCTCGCTCGACCAGATGACCGCCGAGTTCCAGACCGAAGGGGACCAGGCCGGCCAGCCCAAGCTGTTCGAGGCGAGCGGGACGGTCACCCGCGCGCCCGGCGAGGACGCCGACGGCTTCGATATCCGGGTCAACCACCCGCTCACGGTGGACGGCACCTCGGTGTTCCTGCTCGGCAGCGGCTACGCACCCGTGGTCACGGTGCGCGACGGCGAGGGCGAGGTCGCGTTCTCGGGCCCGGTCGCCTTCTTGCCGACCGACTCGTCGTACGTGAGCGAGGGCGTGGTCAAGGTCCCGGACGCACAGCCGGAGCAGCTCGGCTTCGAGGGTCTGTTCCTGCCCTGGGCGGTCCAGGGCTCCGACGGCGTCTCCCGTTCGCTGTTCCCCGAGCCCGCCAACCCCGAGCTCGACCTGTTCGTCTACACCGGCGACCTCGGGCTCGACGACGGCGAGCCGCAGTCGGTCTTCGCCCTGGACAAGGACGACCTCGACCTGCTCGAGGGCGCCGACGGCGAGACCCTCCGGCTGGCCCTCACGCCGGGTGAGCAGGTGCGGCTGCCCGACGGGCTCGGCAGCGTGTCCTTCGACGGGGTCAGGGAGTTCGCCCGGTTCCAGGTCGCCTCCACGCCGCTGAGCTGGCTGCCCCTGGCCGGGCTCGTGCTGGCCGTGGCCGGGATGACCGGGTCTTTGTACATTCGTCCCCGCCGCACCTGGGTGCGCGCCCGCGCCGCCGGTGACCGTACGGTGGTCGAGGTGGCCGGACTGGACCGCGTGTCGGGTGGTGATCTGGCCACCGACCTCGACGACGTCGTCGCGCGGCTGCGCGACGAGGAGGAAGGCGCCACCCCGTGAACACCGAGGCCTTCGCCCAGCTGTCCAACATCGCCGTCGCATCTGCCGCCGTCGTCTTCTTCCTGGCTCTCCTCACGCATCTGGCCGAGTGGGCGGCCGCGCGTGAGGTGCTTCCGGCCCGGAGCGAGCCGGTCGGTGCCGGTGCACGCGGCGGGTCGCCGGCCGGGCCCCCGCACCCCGCTGGCGACACGGGCAAGGTGACGCGCAGCGACCGGCTGGGTGGGATCGGCATCTCACTGACGGTGCTGGCCACCGCCCTGCTGGCCGCAGGTGTGCTGTTCCGGGGCCTGGCCGCCGAGCGCGTGCCCTGGGGCAACATGTACGAGTTCGCTGTCGCGAGCGCCCTGGTGGTGGCCGTGGTCTATGTCGGCCTCGTCGCCCGCCTGGGGATCAGCTGGCTGGGTCCGGTCGTGACCGGCTTCGTGGTCATCGTGCTGGGGCTGTCCATCCTGGTGTACGTCCCGGCCGGCCCGCTGGTGCCGGCGCTCGACTCGTACTGGCTGGCGCTGCACGTCTCGGCGGCAGCCATCGCCGGCGGCGCATTCGTCGTCGGCGCCGGGGCGTCTGCGCTGTTCCTGGTCAAGAACCGGGCGGAGCGGCGCTCGCCCGGCAGTGGTGAGCGCGGGCTGCTGGGCCGGCTGCCCACCACCGCGGCGATGGACCGGCTGGCCTACCGGGTGCACGCGTTCGCGTTCCCGGTGTGGACGTTCGCTGCGCTGATCGCCGGGCCCATCTGGGCGCAGAACGCCTGGGGGCGCTACTGGGGCTGGGACCCCAAGGAGGTCTGGGCCTTCATCACCTGGGTCGTCTACGCCGGGTACCTGCACGCCCGCGCCACCGCCGGCTGGCGCGGCAAGGGCGCCGCCGTGCTCGCCCTGATCGGCTTCGCCACGTTGGTCTTCAACTTCGTCGGCGTGAACCTGTTCATCAGCGGCCTGCACTCGTACGCGTTCTGACCCGCTCAGGACTCGGGGGCGGACTCCGGCGGCGGGCGGCGGCGACGCTTCTCGATCTGCCACAGGAAGTCGGGGTCGTCGTCGGGGCCGACGATGCGCGGCGGCGGACGGCTCGGACCAGGCCCCGGCCGGGCGGGCCGGCCGATCGTGAACCACGCAAGCGGCCCGACGACAGGCAGCAGGACGACCAGGAACCACGCCCGCCGCGGCAGTCCGCGGACCTTGTCGGCGGCGCTGCCGCGGACGTCGAACAGGCAGTAGATGGTGAGTCCCACCGCCGCGACGACGACCAAGGCCTTCAGCATCTCTCCAGAGTAGGCGGCGCACCACAACCCGGCTTGTCCAGAGCGGTCTGGCACCCTGACCGGATGGCCACGACTGTCACCCTCGACGACGTGCGCGCAGCCGCCGCGCGCATCGACGGCCGGTGCGTGCGCACGCCGCTGCTGCCTGCTGGATGGACCGGCGTGGAGGGTCTGTGGCTCAAGCCCGAGTGCCTGCAGCCCACCGGCGCGTTCAAGCTCCGGGGCGCCACCAACGCCGTCGAGATGCTCGAACCCGGCCGGCGCGCGCGAGGTGTGGTGACCCACTCGTCGGGCAACCACGGCTGGGCACTCGCCCACGCCGCCCGGGTCGCGGGCGTACCTGCGACCGTGGTGGTGCCGCACGGCTCGAACCCGGTCAAGGTCGAGGCCATCGTCGCTGCCGGGGCCCGTGTCGTTGCGGTTCCGGTGGACGAGCGGGAGAGCACCTGCGCCGAGATCGCCGCCCGCACCGGAGCCGCGGAGATCCCGCCCTTCGACGACTCCGACGTGGTGGCGGGGCAGGGAACGGTGGGTCTCGAGATCGTTGCCGACCTGCCCGATGTGGAGACGGTGCTCGTGCCGGTCGGCGGCGGCGGCCTGATCGCGGGGGTCGCCGTCGCGGTCAAGGCGCTCGCGCCGCATGCCCGGGTGATCGGCTGCGAGCCGGCACTGGCCGGCGACGCCGCCGAGAGCGTGCGCACGGGCCGGCTGACCGCGTGGCCCAGCACCCAGACCGCACGGACGAGCGCCGACGGACTGCGATCGTCCTCGCTCGGCCGGCTCAACTGGGAGCTGATCGAACGCCTCGTGGACGACATCGTCACGGTCGACGAGGAGGCGGTGGAGTCGGCCACCCGCGAGCTGGTGACCCGGTCCCGGCTGGTGGTGGAGCCGAGCGGTGCCGTCACGCTGGCGGCGCTGCGGCAGCGTCACGACGACCTGCCCGGTGGACCGACGGTCGCCGTGGTCTCCGGTGGCAACATCGACCCGGCGGTTCTCCGCCGGCTCCTGGAGGTCGATTCATGAGGAACCTCGTCCGCTACACCCTGGCGAGGGTGCTGCTGTTCGGAGTGGCCTTCTGCCTCGTCTGGGCGGTCGGCTTCAACTGGCTGGTCTGGGACCAGCTCACCATCCTGTGGACCGCCCTGGTCGCGCTCACCGTGTCGGCGTTCGCCTCGTACTGGCTGCTCGGCAGCATTCGCGACGACCTCGCCCGGGACGTCGAGCAGCGGGCCCGCCGGATGGGTACCCGGGTGGACGAGTCGCGTCGGGCCGAGGACGGCTGACCGCGTCGGCGCCGGCGTTCGCACCGGCTGCCGACCGCATGCCGCTGTCAGCCCTGGCGGTCATGGCGCGCCGAGTGCCAGGCCGACCGCGACACCGACCGCCCAAGCCAGCTCGGCCAGCCCCGTGTCGCGCAGGACCGGCACCAGGTCGCGCCCGACCATGCCGGCAAGCACCGGACGGGCTGCGCGAACCGCGAACGGCAGTGCCACCAGCCCCAGGACCGTCGCAGGTGTCGCGACCGCCAGCACCGCCAGCAGCACGAACGCCGCGACCAGCAGCGCCACGTACATCGACCGGGTGCCGCGGTCGCCCAGCACCACCGCGAGCGTGCGCTTCCCGGCGAGCTCGTCGGTAGGGATGTCGCGGAGGTTGTTGCCCACGAGGATGGCGCACGCCAGGGCACCCACGGCTACGCCCGCCAGCAGGCTCGGTCCGGTCACCGTCCCCACCTGCACGTACGTCGTCCCGCACACGGCCACCAGGCCGAAGAAGCAGAACACGAAGAGCTCGCCGAGGCCCCGGTACCCGTACGGGCGGCTCCCGCCCGTGTAGAACCAGGCGGCGGCGATGGCGACTGCGCCCACTCCGACCAGCCACCACCCGCTGGTGGCGGCGAGCACGAGGCCCGCCACCGAAGCGACGCCGAAGCATCCGAACGCGGCCCGCCTCACCGCAGCCGGCGCCGCTGCTCCCGACCCGACCAGGCGCAGTGGTCCGACCCGGTCGTCGTCGGTGCCGCGGATGCCGTCGGAGTAGTCGTTGGCGTAGTTGACCCCCACCTGCAGGGCCAGGGCGACCACGAGGGCGAGCAGCGCCTTGCCGACGTCGAAGGCATCGGCGTGCGCGGCCGCGCCGGTCCCGGCCACCACCGGTGCCACCGCCGCGGGAAGGGTTCGCGGGCGTGCGCCCTCGACCCACTGCGCCGGCGTCGCCACGACGCAGAAGTCTCCCAGGCAGCGCCTAGCCTGACGGTCGTGCCCTCTCCGCTGCGGCCGCTGCGCGGCACGCCCGCGCAGGTGTGGGCAGCGCTGCGCGAGTGGTGGGTCGACCCGGACGGCCCCGTGCTGGTGCAGACCTCGGGCTCCACCGGAGCGCCCAAGCAGGTCGAGCTCTCCGCTGCCGCGCTGGCCTCCTCGGCCCGGGCGAGCCTGCAGCGACTCGGTGGCCCGGGCACGTGGGTGCTCGCCCTGCCGGTGACCAGGGTGGGCGGCCTGCAGGTGCTGGTGCGGTCGCTGGTCGGCGGCACCGAGCCGGTGCTCGCCGGTGACGACCTGGCGGACGCGGTTCGCGGGCTCGCGCCGGGCCGGGCCTACACGTCGCTCGTGCCCACGCAGCTGCACCGCCTTGACCGGGCTGGCGAGCTCGGGGTGCTCACGCGCTTCGACGCCGTCCTCCTGGGCGGTGCCCCGGTGGAACCAGGACTCCTGCAGCGCGCGCGGGCTGGCGGGGTGCGGGTGGTGACGACGTACGGCATGACGGAGACCTGCGGTGGTTGCATCTACGACGGCGTGGCCCTCGACGGCGTCGAGGTGCGGATAGCCCCGGATGAGCAGGTGCAGCTGACCGGGCCGGTGCTCTTCGACGGGTACGCCGGCGACCCGGCCGCGACAGCGGCGGTGCTCGACGACGGGTGGCTGCGCACCGGCGACCTGGGGCGCCTCGACCGCGACGGGCGACTCGAGGTGATCGGCCGGGCTGACGACGCCGTGCTCAGTGGGGGCGTCCGCGTGCACCTGACGGCAGTGGAGCAGGCCCTGCGGTCGCACCCTGACATCGCCGACGCGGCGGTCACCGCGGTCACCGACGTCGAGTGGGGCAGCCGGGTCGTGGCCGTGGTGGTGGCCGCGGGCAAGGCACCGTCGCTTGCGTCCCTGCGCACCCACGTCGGGACGACGCTGCCCCGAAGCTGGGCGCCACGCGCGCTGCGGGTGGTGGGTGCGCTCCCCCGCCTCGCGGGCGGCAAGGTCGACCGCCTCGCCTTACGCGCCGTCGCGGCGGACGGCCCGGGATCTGAGGTGGCTGCCGAGCAGGGATAGGACGTTCTCCGTATGCCTGCGGGGTACTCAGACGCGCATTCTCGGGGGTGCCAGCAACCACACCGAGGAGTCCGAGATGTTGATGCAGTACGAGCCCTTCCTCTCCGCCGAGGTCGACTACCGCCGCGAGCGGGCCCTGCAGGCCATGGCCGGACGCCGCCCGGTCTCGAGGCCCCGCTCCCGTCGCCGGTCGCGGGCCCGCGCCCGCACCATGGCGCACCGCCTCGTTCCCGGGTTCTGACCGGACCCCCTGGACCGGCAGCGGGTGCAGGGCCGCACCTGGCTGCCGGCGGCGCGGTGTCGCCACCGTCGGCCACAATCTCCGATGTGTCCCTCGACCTGCCCGGTAGCGGCCCCCTGATCGGCAGGGAGGGGGAGCTCGGCCGCTTGTCGGCGCTCGCCGGCATCGACGCGCCCGACGCTCGGCCGGCCGCCGTGCTGGTGTCTGGGGACGCCGGCATCGGCAAGACCCGGCTGCTGGCCGCGCTGCGCGGGCAGGCGGCGCAGGCCGGCTGGCGGGTGGCGGTGGGCCACTGCCTGGACTTCGGGGACGGCGCGCTGCCGTACCTGCCGTTCAGCGAGCTGTTCGGCCGGCTCGCCGCCGAGGCGAGCGGGCTGGTCACGGCCGCGATCGAGGCGCAGCCGTCGCTGCAGCGGGTCGTGCCGGGGTGGCGCCCTCCGTCGGAGGGCGCGCACGAGGATGCGCACCAGATCGACCGGAGCCAGCTCTTCGAGGCCATCCATGCCGCACTGGAGCGGTTCGGTGCCGCACAGCCGCTGCTGGTCGTCGTCGAGGACGTGCACTGGGCCGACCAGTCCACCCGCGACCTGCTCACCTTCCTGTTCTCCCGGGGCTTCGTGCGACCGGTGTCCTTGGTCGTCTCCTATCGCAGCGACGACCTGCACCGGCGGCACCCGCTGCGCTCGACCCTCGCGCAGTGGACCCGGCTGCCCGGGCTCGGACGCGTCGACCTCGGACCGCTGCCCGATCGCGACGTGCGCCGGCTCGTGCGCGTCCTGCATCCCGACCCGCTCGGTGAGAGCGACGTGCACGCGCTGGTCGAGCGGGCCGAGGGCAACGCCTTCTTCGCCGAGGAGCTCGTCGCCGCTGCGTCGGCCGGCAGCGGCGCGGTGCCGCGCGACCTGGTGGGGCTGCTGCTCGTGCGGCTGGACCAGCTCGACGACACCGCCCGGCAGGTGGTCCGGGTGGCGTCGGTTGCCGGCCGCGGCATCTCCCACCAGGCCCTCGCCGCCGTCGCCGGTCTCGACGGCGGTGCGCTGGAGCAGGGCGTGCGGGCCGCGGTGGAGCACCACGTGCTGGTGCCGGCGGGGCCCGACCGCTACGCCTTCAGGCACGCGCTGCTGGGCGAGGCCGTCTACGACGACCTGCTGCCCGGCGAGCGGGTCCGGCTGCATGCCGCCTTCGTCAGAGCGATGAGCGGTGTCGAACACCCCGGCGCCGCCGCCGAGCTGGCTCGTCACGCCCGCGCCGCGCATGACCCTGCCGTCGCCCTGCTGGCGAGCATCCGCGCCGGTGACGAGGCGACGGCGGCCGGCGGACCGGACGAGGCCCTTCGGCACTACCAACAGGCCCTCGAGCTCGCCGCCGAGTCGGTGGACCCGCAGGGCGACCCACGCCGACCGGGGATCAGCCCCGACTCCGGCCGTCCCGTCGACATCGTCGAGCTGACGGTCAAGGCCAGCGCGGCCGCGACCGCGGCCGGGCACGTGCACCGGGCGATCGCGCTGGTCCAGGACCAGCTCGACGACGCCGCCTCCGACCTGGCCCCGGTCCAGCGCGCACAGCTGCTGAACGCGCTGGCCGGCGCCGTGCTCGTCGGCGAGACCACCCTCGACCCGCTGCAGATCACCACGCAGGCGCTGGGCCTGGTGCCCGCCGAGACGGAGACTCCGCTGCGCGCCCGGATCATGGAGGTGCACGCTCGTGCGCTCAGCGACCGGCACCGCGACGACGACGCCATCCGGTGGGGGCAGGACGCACTCGCGCTGGCTCAGCGGCTCGGGCAGCGCGGCGTGGTCGCCGACGTCAGCACGACCCTCGCGCGCCTGCAGGAGCGGACCGGCGACCCGGAGGCGTCGAAGGCCGCCCTCGCCCGGGTGATCGCCGAGGCACACGCGAGCAACGACGTGGTGGAGCTCCGCGGCCTGCACCAGCTCGGCGGTATCCATCACGAGCAGGGCGAGCTGGCCGAGGCGCTGGCGGTCTATCGGCGCGGCGCCGAGCGGGCCCACGCACTCGGCCGTCCCTGGGCGCCGTACGGACTCGACGCCCGGCTGCTGGCGGCGCTGGTCGCCTACGAGGCCGGCGACTGGGACGCCGCAGAACAGATCGCCGACGTGTCCGGGCAGTCGCCGCCCGGCATCGCCGAGGCGCTGCTCACCGCGACCGGCCTGCACGTCGCTGCCGGGCGTGGCGACGCCTCCGGGCTCACCCGGCTGGCGCAGGTACGGCCCTACTGGGGTCGCGACGGCATGGTGGCCATCTACGCGGCGGGAGCGGGCATCGACCTCCTCGGAGACGCCGGTGACATCGACGGCGCGGTGGCGTTGCACGACGAGAGCGTCGCGTTCGTGGGTGAGCTGTGGCAGAACCCCGACTTCCAAGCCAGGGTCCGGCTGAGTGGGCTGCTGCTCGGGCAGCTGGCCGCCGAGGCGAACCGCTCGGCAGCCGGCGAGCGCCCCGGCCTCGCCGCGGCCGCCGCCGAGCTCGTCGGGGCTGCCGACCGGGCCACCACCAAGGCGGGCCGCCGGGGCTTCGGGATGGGCCCCGAGGGAATGGCGTGGGTGGCGCGGGTGCGGGCCGAGCACCTGCGCCTGCGCTGGCTCACCGGCGCGGACCCGCCCGCCGAGGCGGAGCTGGTCGAGGCGTGGGTGGCCAGCGTCGCCGGCTTCGAGAGGTTCCCGCACGTCTTCGAGCGGGCTCGCTCGCAGGCCCGGCTGGCCGCGGTGCTGCGAGCTGTCGGCGACCCGGCCAGGGCCCGCACGCTGGCCGATGACGCCCGCGCCAGCGCCTCTCGCCTGGGAGCCCTGCCGTTGCTGGCCGAGCTGCGTGCGCTCGGCACTCCCGCGCGTGAGCCGCACACCCGAACCGATGAGGCGCTCACGTCCCGCGAGCGGGAGGTGCTGGCCCTGGTCGCCGAGGGGCGCAGCAACCGTGAGATCGCCGGCCAGCTGTTCATCAGCGCCAAGACCGTCAGCGTGCACGTGTCCAACATCCTGGCCAAGCTCGCTGCCGCCGGCCGCACCGAGGCCGTCGCCGTCGCCCGGCGGCGGGGACTGCTCGGCGAGTGAGTCCGACCACCACGCCCGACGCGACCCTCGCAGCTGCCGTCCTGCGGCGGCTCCGCCGGCGCACGTACGCTGCGACGTCGTGGCCCCGGCCGGTGAGCACCTGGTGTACGCGCTGCCGCTGCGCACGCGCTTTCGCGGCATCATCGTGCGCGAGGGCGTGCTGTGCAAGGGTCCCGTCGGGTGGGGCGACTTCTGCCCCTTCTGGGACTACGACGCCCAGGAGGCGCTGCCCTGGTGGCGCGCGGCGGTCGAGTCCGCCGACCACGGATGGCCGGCCCCGGTGCGGGACTCGGTGCCGGTGAACTGCACCGTTCCGGCAGTGGACCCCGACCGGGCTCGAGCGATCACGGCGGCACCGCACGGCTGCACCACGGCCAAGGTCAAGGTGGCCGAGCCGGGCCAGACGCTGGCCGACGACGTCGCCCGGGTCGAGGCGGTCCGCGACGCCCTGGGCGCGGGCGGACGGGTACGGGTGGACGCCAACGGCGCGTGGGACGTCGACACCGCGGTCACCGCGCTGCACGCCCTCGACCGTGCGGGCGGCGGACTGGAGTACGCCGAGCAGCCGTGCGCCACCGTGGACGAGCTGGCGGCCGTACGCCGCCGGGTCGACGTGCCCATCGCCGCCGACGAGTCGATCCGCCGCGCCGACGACCCCTACCTGGTGGCCGCGCGGGAGGCGGCCGACGTCGCCGTGCTCAAGGTGGCCCCGCTCGGCGGAGTCGCCGCCTGCCTCGAGATCGCCGAACGGATCGGCATGCCCGTGGTGGTGTCGTCGGCGCTGGAGTCGTCGGTGGGGCTCGCGGCGGGCGTCGCGCTGGCCGCGGCACTTCCCGACCTGCCCTACGCCTGCGGCCTGGGCACCGCGTCGATGTTCGGCCACGACGTCACCTCCAACGCGCTGCTGGCGGTCGGGGGCGCCGTGCCCGTCGGCCGGGTCGTCCCGGACGCCCAGGCGCTGGCCCTGGCCGCCGCCGACCCGCCGACGGTGCGGCGGTGGAACGACCGGCTGGACGCCGTCTCGGTCCTGGACCGGCCAAGCCAGGGTCGGCACGCATGACCTCGTCGACGCAGCTGGCCCGTCTCGTCGTCGACGAGCTGGTGCGTCACGGTGTCCGGGAGGCGGTGCTCTCTCCTGGGTCGCGCTCGGCCCCGCTGGCCCTGGCGCTGCACGCTGCGGACGCCGCCGGTCGGCTGCGGCTGCATGTGCGGATCGACGAGCGGACGGCCGGCTTCCTCGCTCTCGGGCTGGCGCGCGGGGCCCGGACGCCGGTCCCCGTCGTCACCACCTCGGGCTCGGCGGTGGCCCATCTGCACCCTGCCGTGCTGGAGGCGCACCACAGCGGCGTGCCGCTGGTCGTCGTCTCGGCCGACCGCCCGGCCGAGCTCCGCGGCACCGGCGCGAACCAGACCACCGACCAGGCCCGGCTGTTCGGCGGTGCGGTACGCCTGCACGCCGACATCCCGGCCGGCAGCGCGCCGCCCTCGGCATGGCGGGCGCTGGTGGCCCGGGCGGTGGTCGCCGCCACCGGCGCGCTGTCGGCCGACCCGGGACCGGTCCAGCTGAACTGTCAGCTCGCCGATCCGCTGCTGCCGGGCAGCGACGACCCCGAAGGGCGGCCGGACGTGCCCGCGGGTGCTGACGGTGCCGGCCGTGCAGACCGGACCGACGGTCCCGGCCGTGCAGACTGGACCGGCCGTGCCGGCGGGTCCGTCGCCGCCGGCCCTGCCGAGGAGCCCGGAAGCGGCCACACCGGCCGACCCCATGGTGCCCCGTGGACCCGTGCGCCGGCTCCGGCCCGCCCCGAACCGGTCGACCTGCCGCCAGGGCCTCGCACGGTGGTGGTGGCGGGGGCAGACTCCGGCCCACCGGCCCGCGTCCTGGCCGAGCGCGCGGGCTGGCCCCTGCTGGCCGAGCCGTCATCGGGCGCGCGCACGGGCACCGCCGCGCTGCGGTCGTACCGACTGCTGCTCGCGCACCTGCCGCTGGCCGCGCAGGTCGAGCGGGTGGTGGTGTACGGCCACCCCACGCTGTCCCGATCGGTCACCCGCCTGCTGACGCGAGCCGACGTCGAGGTGCTCGTGTGCGCGAGCCGGCAGCCCTGGCCCGACGTCGGGCACCGGGCCAGCGCCGTGCTCCCCGCGGTCACCGCACCTGCGACCACCGGCGATGCCGACGGGTGGTCCGCCCGGTGGGCAGCGGCGGACGCCGCGGTCTCGAGCGCCGTCGATGCCGAGCTGCGGTCAGCGCGGTCCCGGCTGCCCGCAGACACCATGCTCGGCCAGGAGGTCGCCCGGGCGGTGGCCGAGGCGCTCCCCGCCCGCGGCCTGCTGGTGGTCGGCGGGTCGCAGCCGGTCCGCGACCTGGACCTGATGACCGCGCCCCCGCCGGTCGGTGAGCGCAGGCTCGTGCTCGCCAACCGGGGTCTTTCCGGCATCGACGGAACCGTCTCCACCGCGATCGGGGCTGCCCTGGCCCGCTCGTCGGCCCGCGCCCTCGCGTACGTGGGCGACCTGACGTTCCTGCACGACCAGGCGGGCCTGCTCATGCGGCGGGGGGAGCCGCGGCCGGACCTGACCGTGGTGGTGGCCGACGACGCCGGGGGCAGCATCTTCTCGGTGCTGGAGCAGGGAGCGCCCTCGTACGCCGACGCCTTCGAGCGCGTCTTCGCCACTCCCCCCGACGTCGACCTCGCGGCACTGTGCGCCGCCACCTCGACGCCGCACCGTCGGGTGGGCTCGCCGGACGAGCTGCGCCGGGCGCTGGCCGAGCCGGCGGGCGGGGTCGAGGTCGTCGTGGCCGGGGTGGACAGGGCGGGCCGGCGCGCGCTGGACGAGCGGCTGGCAGCGGTCGCGGAGTCGGCGCTGCGGGAGGTGCTGGACGAGTAGGCGAGTGCCGGGCGGACACGCGACGGCCGGTCAGCCGCCCAGCGCGTCGCGCATGGGGACCAGCTTGGCCTGGGCCTCGGCCAGCTCGGCGTCGGACTCCGACCCGGCGACGATCCCGCAGCCTGCGAACAGCCGGACGCGCGCGCCGTCCAGCTGCCCGCAGCGGAGCGCCAGCCCCCACTCCCCGTCGCCCGCGGCGTCGATCCAGCCGACCGGGCCCGCATAGCGCCCGCGCGTCATCTGCTCCAGGTCGGTGATCGCCGCCAGCGCCAGCGCCGTGGGGGTGCCGCCCACCGCGGCGGACGGGTGCAGCGCGGCAGCAAGCCCGAGCGCTCCCGAACGGTCGTCGAGGACGCCGGTGACGTCGGTGGCGAGGTGCATGACGTTGGGCAGGTGCAGGACGAACGGCGACTCCGGGACGAACATGCTGCTGCAGTGCGGTGCCAGCGCCTCCGCGACCGAGCGCACGGCGTACTCGTGCTCCTCGAGATCCTTGCTGCTACGGGCCAGCGCGCCCGCGAGGGCGAGGTCGTGCTGGTCGTCGCCGCTGCGGCGGATCGTGCCGGCCAGCACCCGGGACGTCACCAGACCGCGCTCGCGGCGCACCAGCAGCTCGGGCGTGGCGCCGACCAGGCCGTCGACGCAGTAGGTCCAGCAGCCCGGGTAGGCGTCGGCGAGCCGCCGCAGCGGCCACCGGGCAACGATGGGCGCATCCGCCTGCGCCAGCAGGTCCCGTGCCAGCACGACCTTCTCCAGCTTGCCCTCGCCGATGCGGCGGACGGCGTCCTCGACCGCGGCCGCCCACCGCGCCCCGCTGAGGGCTCCGTCTGCATAGCGCAGGCCCTGCGGCGCAGCCGCTGGCGGCGCCGGGACTGGCTCTTCGGCCGCCGGCAGCTGCCCCGCGCCGACGACGGTCACCCAGGTACGGACGCGGGCACCCTCGTGGCGACGTCCGACCACCACCCTCGGCACCACCAGCCACGACTCGCCCGGGTCGTCGGCGAACGCGAAGGACCCGAACGCGACCAGTCCGCTGCCCGGCACTCCCAGCTCGTCCCGGACCACGGAGTCAGCGACGATGTCGTCCCACCACTGCTCGGCGACCGCGAAGCGATCGGGCCCGGTGGGACGGCAGGACGCCGCGACACCCCATCCGACCAGCCCGTCGCCGTGGCGGACCCAGGCCAGCGGATCGGTCTCGGGCAGCAGCGCCAGCAACGGCCCGGGGTCGGCCACCTCCGTGGTCCGCGCGACGAGGGGCGACCCGGACGGGTCCTGCTGCGCCGCGATGGTCACGCTTGGCAGCGTACGGAGGCGGTCCGATTCCGTCCGATCCGGGGCGGTTCCGGGCCGGCCGCGCGCTGGGACCGGTCCTCCGGCACCGTCCGACATGTCAGGCTGGCCGGGTGCCCCGCGCGAGCCTGGACAAGCGGCCGGACGAGGTCGCCGCGATGTTCGACGCGGTGGCGGCCCGGTACGACCTCACCAACGACGTGCTGTCGGCGTTCCAGGACCGGCGGTGGCGCCGGGCGGTCGTACGCGCGGTGGCCGCCCGACGCGGGGACCGGGTGCTGGACCTCGCGGCCGGCACCGGCACGTCGAGCCAGCCCTTCGCCGACCTCGGCGCAACGGTCGTGCCGTGCGACCTGTCGCTGGGCATGCTCGCCGTCGGCAAGCAGGCCAGACCCGGGCTTCCGTTCACGGCCGGCGACGCGACCCGGCTGCCGTTCGCCGACGAGGCATTCGACGCGGTGACGATGTCGTTCGGGCTGCGCAACGTCGTCGACCCGGCCGCGGCGCTGACCGAGATGGCACGCGTGACGAGGCCCGGCGGACGGCTGGTGATCTGCGAGTTCAGCCAGCCGACGTTCCCGCCGCTGCGGACGGTGTACGTCGAGTACCTGATGCGGCTGCTGCCTCCGGTCGCCCGGGCGGTCTCGTCGTCGCCGGACGCCTACGTCTATCTGGCCGAGTCGATCCGCGCCTGGCCCGACCAGCCCCGTCTCGCGCACCGGATCAGCGCCGCTGGCTGGGACCGCGTGCACTGGCAGAACCTCTCCGGTGGGATCGTCGCCCTGCACACCGCCCGCCGCCCCTGACCCGCACCCGCAGCGGGGCGTGGTCGCGGGGAGCCAGCGCGCGGCGTACGCTGAGAAACGGCCGCTCGTGAAGAACTTCACGAGCCGACGGCCGCCGCTTCCCGACCGCTCCGCGAGGATCCGATGACCGCAGTGCCTGCCG